>JAAUXT010090526.1_pt1 | contig 22267 bp, 7 predicted proteins | sample 7278171 | NCBI WGS metagenome assembly JAAUXT01 (sample SAMN14350112, study PRJNA611818) | marine sediment metagenome | isolation source: surface marine sediment (1.8m) | place: French Polynesia: Moorea | collected 2018-08 | reverse complement strand
GTTCCATTTGCATGTGTGCTAAATGAGTTCCCAAATTGTGAATGTTGAGTGAAAAAGTAAGAATTTTTGACAAAACAAAGTGAGTGAAATCAGAGTGAGCGAAATCAGAGGGAGCGAAATCAGAGGGAGTGAAATCAGAATTTCCTCAAATCACCGTGAGCTCCATGGATTTCTTTTTTTTCTGGCTTTCGGGATCTTGCGTGACAGATTGGGGCGGGTTGTATCCATTCTGCTTCGTCTCGTGTCCAACCTATGATTGACGATTCTGTTGCAGTGCCCATGCCCGTGGAAGAACAAGTTGCCGTCATCTACTCGGGAGTGCGCGGCCATCTGGACAAGCTGGATCCATCCAAGATCACTCATTTCGAGAAGGAGTTCTTGGCCCATGTGCAGGTCTCGCACCGGGACCTGCTCGATTCCATCGCAGCCGACGGCATGATCAGTGAAGCGAACGAAGCCAAATTGAAGGAAGTTACCACCACTTTTCTTTCAAGTTTCCAGGCCTAAACACCACAAGACTAGGACATTTCACGTTGGAGTTGTACAGGAACCATGAATGACTTGGTCAAGTTTCGTTATTTTCAGCAAGTGAAAAAGTGAGCAAAGTGCGTGTCAGCAAGGATGGAGACCAGTGCTGTTTGTGTTGAGAAATTCATTGTGTACATTTTACTATGGCATCTTTATTTCGTTACTGATTTGGATGAAACGGTGACGTGTACATGTATGCGCTTTCATGTTGGGAACTCGGGTTCACTGCGCCAACTTTGATGATTGTCAAAGTGTGAACTTGACAAATAAAAAAAGTGAAAAAGAATTCGTAGTGCTCTGGAATTTACGTCCGCCAATTTTCTGCGTGTTTTGCCTTCCCACTGCGGTAGTTTGGCACAAGGCGGCTTTTGTGTTCTCGCGAACGCGTTTGTGACGCACAGACCGGGGGGGTTCGGGGAAACCTTCACCCGTTGACATATATGTCGAAACAAGTGCGGACACAAAGAAGCGCCGGGCATTTCGGTGTTCAAAATTGCAGACGAATATTCCGGCAAGCGTTACATGTTAACCCGAACAAATCACCTGCAGGCATCAAAACTGAATTCGGACCTCAGCTGCAGGCCAGGTTATTGGTGCAAAACTTGGGCTCAGTCTTCAATTTGTTCCCGAATAATGCTTGAGGTCTCGGGGGGGGGGGGAGCAATAACCGGAATATTTTCAAAATTTCAAGCACACGATCTTATTTGTAACCGCAGGCTTGTTGCAATCACAGTGAGTGGGGATAACTGCCAGCTCAGCACAGTTACCGCCCATCCCTGCTGACTGCTGAGCTAACTCCTGAGCAAGTGAGTTGGCCCCGCAGATTTAGCGAGTACTTTTCCAGAGTTCAACTCGGCTAACTCGACTGGACTGATCCCGAGACTTTGTCACCACTGTGACATTCACCAAGCCCGTGGCTTAGCCGGGTCACGCGCTCGGAAATTTGACATGTAGAAAGTTTTTCTTTTGCGCAAAAAGGTGAAGGGCCCAGGCCCCTTGATCAGCTTCAGAGGTTTGAAAGTCCCTGGTCTTCTTTGTTTCACACTACCAAGACCAAATAGAACCGTGGGATAAGGGTCTGAAATGTACATTAGTTTATTGACATTCAGTTGCACATTATGTATACAGTGTGTATGTCAACGAATTTTACAGGCAAATTCTTGGATCACAAAGAGTCAACGCGACAAGAGCGAGAAACTCAAAAATTATTATCATTAGTGTTCACGCTCACCTGTCCAAAGAAGGAAATTTTTGCTCCCTTGGAACCTTTTCAAAAATTTGTGCACATGTACACGCAGGCTCGTTCATGAAGAATAAACTGAAGGACTAGACGAGGCTTTGATTTTTAGCTTTGCCTGGGTGTTTCCCGCAGTTCTGTTTGTCGTCTGACCTGAAGACTTGTCGAACACTGCAAATTTCATCGCCACGAATGGACCTGTCAGGGTTTGCATGCAACCCGTTTGTGTAAATTGGTGCACGCGTCTCAGGGTCAAATTGTGGATGTTGCATGATGCAGTGATCACTCGTGCACCAAGGGGATCCTGCATGGGACCCAGGTCCCATAGACTCTGCAACAATCAATGTGACACCTCACCCCATTTTGTGCCGCAGCTGCACAAGTTATTCATTTGTCACACAGAAATATTCACAGAAAATGTCGCCAATCAAAGAGAAGATTTTCTGTTTTGCACTGAGCCCCATTTCACCAAATCAGACCAGCAATTCTGGAGATACAGGTCATTTTCGGACAATTCCACAAACACATAATTCGACTTTTGCATAATTCGACATTTTTTCAAAACAGGTTTGGATTTGTGTGTGTGTAAATAGGTTTCATAATTTGACTTTCACATTGTTCGACTTTTTCATTGGCAAAAAGAGTATGTCGAATTTTCCGAAATAGACCTGTAGGTTCAGTTTTCTTCCTGACAAGGATTCTGTGGATGTGTCTTCAACTGTTGTAAGGCCATAGAAGAACAGCGCCTGACCTCGAAAAATGGCTTTACCGGAATTTGGCTGGCAGACACACGATTTTCTTTTTCATACTTGTTGAATTGTCCATAGCAAAAACTGTGATTCCCTGGTAGGTCCATTGGCCAAATATCCTGGATGTGCGATTGCAAGCCTCCATGCAAATTCCTGCTGAAATCTTGAGTTGTTGGTTGCTTGTCTTGCCCAAGCTTCGTTGGGTGCACATGGTGGGTCTGGCGCAGAATCGAACAAACTGTGTCAATGTCGCGGTGTTCACAGAGAGGTCTCATCGAGCGAATGGGGTTCCAGCCCATTCAGAACTTCCGAATTGTTTGTGCTACCCTGTTGTTTCCTGCTCAGAACTGCTGGGATGCACAACCATTTGAGCTTCTCGATGTGGGCTCCCTCTATTTCACGGTGACTTTGTTATGGACTTCATGCGCTGCAGGGAAGTGGAGCGCTTTGCTGTCGCGAAGTTGTGGCAGTGAAAGACGGCGACGCGGCCGGTGGCGCTGGCGCCGGCGAGGACGCTGCCGCGCGGCGAGACGCGCACACCGCGCGCGCTCCACTTGCGCTCGAGCCGCGCGTCCAGCGGCGTCACGGTGGACGCGCTGTTGGTCGCTACCTCCATGACAAGGAACCTGTCGTCGTGGAAGAGGGCGTGTGAGTTGGTGAGCATGCCAACGATTTCCGCTTCTCCGGTGAAGGTCAAGTCCAGGTCGCTGAGCACCTCACCGTTGCCGGCGTTCCACACCCTGGAAACGCCACTTGTAGCGCAGACGCCTATCAAAATCGTTCCGTCCGGCGCGAATTCGAAGTTGCTCTGGTGGCTTGACGGCAGCCATGTCTTCTTGGTGATCAGAGTGCGATTCACTTTCCCGTCGCTGTTCTTCAGGATGATTTGACCTTCGCTTTTGGCTTTTCTGGCACTGATGGCGATTCGGTCTGAAGCGGCCGAAATCCTGGCGTAGGAGATGGGAATGGTAGCCGTCGACAGGCACTCGCTGTTGCGCGTGTTCCAGGCTGACAGAGTGTTGTTCATGTCTCTGTTGTACATGAAGACGTGACCGTTGGACGGCAGGAAGACCATGTCGGTGATCGGGGAGTGGTTCGGATCGTTCTTGTGCTCCAATTTTCGCAGCTGGTTGCCGGTGCGCAGATCGTGGGTGTAGGCTCGGTGTGGTTGCTGCGCGTAAATGACAATTGCGATGTTTTCCTTCGGAGAAGCGAAGCACTGCACTCCCACAGCGTCGTCCCACGAGTTTGATTTGTCCACAAGACTCTCAAATGCAGGCAGAACCTTCACCTTGTCATTCACCCGGTCCCAGATTTTGATCTTGGTTCCGGTATTGAAGACGAGGAAGTTTCCGTCAGAGCTGGGGAAACACATTTCGGACGACGTTCCTGAACCTCGGAATGTGCGGAACTGAGAAGCCGAACCAGATGACTCTGAAATCTCGCAGTCCTCGTCCTGGAACGGGGTTGGAATCAGACTCACTTCCTCCTTCTGCAGGTCCGCGGTGAAGGCGCTGAAGGTGGAGCTGGGCGAGTGGTCGCCGTCGTCGTTGGTGCGCTTAGCGACCAAAACAACTGAGTCGGATTTGGGCAGGAAGGCCATCGAATGGACGTGGATGTCCGACATGGTGGGCGAGGCCGTGGATTTGCCTTTAGCGTCAATCGGGTCGAGGTCCTTGAGGTTGTAGACCATGATGTCGTCATTGGACACGAACACGACGTTGTCCGAGTTGTCGAGCAGCACGTCTCCGACGTTAGTGAGACTCGGAATCTTGTACCGGACTGAAGTGGCTCGATCTTCAAATGGAGACGACGTCCATTTCTCCAGGATTGCTGAGCTGTCGTCCCTGGGCCAACGCACTGAGACGAGGGTGTTCCCCTGCGTGGCGAACAGTGAGCACATGTCCTTGCTGTACCACTTGACACTCGCCTTGTTGCTGACATCCTTGAAGTTCCAGTGTTCGGACCAGATTGGTACGAAGGAGCCTCCTTTGCCAGTTGACCTGATGCTGCCGCCGAGAACGAGATGCCCGTCGCCCACAAATCTGACCTTGGTGAACTCGTCCGAATGGACGTCGATGCTGTTGGTCACCTGCCACTTGGAGACGTTCCACACGATGATCCGCTCCATCGCCTTCGGGTTCTGCTTGACGCAGGCGCAGACAAACGGCTGCGTTCTCCCAACGCCACACGCGCGGATGTTGCACTGCGCGCTTCCTCCGAACCTGAACCTCAGCACCTCGATCGTCTTGGCACACTTCTTGTTTTTCAGGTCAATCACACTCAAGTGCAACGATTTTCCGCCCCAGGGGAACGTCGTCAGGCCACAGGCAAGGAATTTGGCAGAGCTGTCGCAGCATTCTATGCTGTATTTCTCTTTGAGATCTATTGTCGTCGTATCAATGCCGCTTTGAACTTGCTTTCCGGCCTGTGAGATGAAAGTAGACAGAGACCCGACAAACAGAAGAGAGTCCGTTTCAAGGAACTTGGCCGCAAGTCCAACTCTGTCATTTAGAGGCTTGATGTTCATCGGAGTGATTTTGTCTTCTCCAGTGCAGACGGAAATCAGGTGTAATTTGACATTGTAATCTGTGTCCTTGATCACTGCCGCCAGCGTTTTCCCGTCCGGGCTGATGTCGATGGCTTTGATGGTGCCTGGCAGTCCTCTCTCCAAGCAGTTGGTCTGTGGAATGGCTGTCACGTCCTCGATCCACGGTTTCCCCTCGAGCTCCAGTCGCGCATTCTGCTTGATTCTGTCCGTACTGGAATAATTGGCAGCTATCTGGAGCAGGAAATCGGGGCTCTGTTGGACATCGTGCTTTCTGTCCGTGAGGAATTTCTCGAAAGACTGGATTTGCTCGTAGAATTTTTGGTTGGACTTCATGTATTCCCTGAGTGAGACAACGTGGGTTGTGCCGTCGGGGTTGCTCGCCGTGTGGTTGTGATGGTAATCGCGCAACACGTGTTGAATCGTCATGTCAGGGACACTCAGCTTCTCTTGAATGACCCTGTGTAAACAAAAGCAGACACACGAAATGCCAAAAACTGTTCCGAGAGAAGTTTTTTGTGCTTCCAAACTCAATCACGCCAGCCTGAAAATGGATGTTGTACAGTCAATGTTTCATTCTAAGCAAAGAGAAACTTTGTTCAAACCCTGTTCCTCCAATTGCCAGTCTCACGTTTTCAAGTCGTCTTACCGCAGGTTGCAGAGAAGGTTTGTGACGACGTCTTGTTGCCTGGAAACTTCCAGCAGATGAAAGAGCGCACGTCTCAAGGCGTATTTCCTGAGCTCAGGCTCCTGGTGCACCAGCCCAAAACTCCTGTCAAAAACATCACTTGAGCTTTTCAATTAAGACTCTTGCCTTTCGCGAGCGACATCTGAGCTGGGCTTCCTCCCAAGATGTCAGGTGGCATTTCTTGAAGCTGTCAAGGGATTTAGCTGTGCAAGAGCAGAATTACCGTCATCGACTTGTCTGTTTCAAGATGTTACCTTTTCGCTGATAAGAAGCTTGCATATGCGTGCAATAGGCATTTAATTAATTTTGTTGACTTGTTTTGCAGGACCTGTCACTTCCACTAGTGATTTGTATTTTAAGGCAATTAGTGCCTAACCTTCTGTTGTCATCCAGCAGGTCCTGCAGCCAGAGCAGGCAGAGCTCCGCCAGCTTGTCCTGCCCCGTCTCCAGATCCACGGCGCAGCTTTCTGCGATGCTCGGATGCACGAGCCACTCGCAGAGGGCCGGGTTGCTGAGGTGAACCTTCCCCTCGAACTCACACAGGACAGGAGCGAGGCCCCGCAGAATGGAATCACTGTCGGACCCAACAGGCAGACCCAAGGCGTCAATGACGAAGTTCTTGTGGATCGGTTCCCTGATGTTGAGCAAGATGGACAAGATGATGGTGTAGGCACTGTTTCTGTGTTGGCCCAGGTTCATGCTGGAAAGCTCGTCTTTGTATTTGGTGAAGACCTCTTTGCAGATGTCCGAGAATCCAGAGGGGAACATTTGGTCCACTTGTCTCATGGCTATTGTTGTGTCTGCTGGGTAGGAGCCCAGCTGCTTTGACAGCATGTCTGCGGCAAGAAAGAGGCCTCCAGTTTTCTTGGCAAGTTGTGTGAGGCCTCCATCTAAGCTGATTCTGTCCATGTATTTTCCGAGTGGTTCTTTCAAGTATCTTTTGATGTCGACCAGGTTGTCGTTGGAGCGCTTCATCTCAAAGGCGTGCACGTGATCGAGTTTGCTGAGCAGCTCGTTGTTGTTGACCGTGGTGATCAAAACGTGAAGCCACTTGGGGGCATTTTCGTTCAGAGTCTGCAGGATTTCCACCAAATTGTTCATGTAGATGTGATCGCATTGGTCAATTGCGTCCAGCACAATGAGCTTGGGTTCGTAGTCTGGATGTTTCAGCCCAGGATTGGTGAGCGGATTGAAAACGAAGGTGTCGTAGATATCTGTCACGTCGCCGTGAGCCAGAATCTCCTTGATCTTCTGCAGCCCTGGCAGAGTGCCAATGTAGTACGGGAAAACATCACAGAAATGATGCGCCAATGACAGTATCACAGATCGCAAGTTGTTCTGGCCTATGTTCGGAGTGCATCTGTCAAAGAAATGATACCCAGCCAGATGTTCGGCGTTTTTGCGACAGATTTCTGCAGCGACACACGTTTTGCCCATTCCGTGCGGTCCGCTGATCACGGCGACTCTCGCCTTGTTCTTTTCACGCCCGTTGAACCAATTGTCCACGGCCTGCAGAAGCTTCACCCTCGTGTTGTCGAACAATTGGTGTCGGTTTAGCAACTCATCGTTGGTTCCGGCGAAGTTGTTGAGCAGCTTCTGGATCTGGTTCTTGAGATTGATCACGGGAACCGGGTCTTGGTCGTCCTCAGGTTCCTGGTCGAGGCGAGTCTCTTCCGGTTCGGCCGGAAGTGCAGCAGGCGGCGACTCCGCGATTCCGTCCGGCGCCGCTTCAGGCTCTTTTGTTTGAGGCTGTATGACGACGTTGGCTTCCACGTACGATGTGCGCTCTCGTGTCGGCGAAGACGGCTTCTGGACGCTGAAGGGTGAAGTTGGTTCTGTTGGGCTGACTGGAGACAGCGATGCCGACCGGGTCCCGTTCACCACCGGTGATTCTGAAAAATAGAAAAGGGCATCACATCGCAGCGATGCTTTTCTGAAAACCTTGATTGAATCGGACAAATGTCTCAAGATCTGATAAATTCTGTTGACAAAATGCAGACTGCATAGAAATTTAATGCAATCAAAAATTGTGCTCTTCATTTTACCGAAGGGAATTTTGTGTGTTCAGAACTATGTCCACACTGCACCTCTTATTATGGTGGGGTTACAACCTTTTGATGGATTGCTTTGCAACAGGTCTGCTCTCGTGAAACTGTAATTTGATATTCCCAACGTGTCTTCACCACGTTTTGCATGACGAGCTTGACAAAGTAGTCCAGGTATTTGCAATTTGAACAACAGCACAAGATTAAGTGCCGCAAAAATCTTTGTGACAGACAAATCATCCCACATTTGTGGAATTATTTGACCCTGCGTGAAACTCGGAATAATTGGAATGCACAAAAAGTGAATCATGGTCTTGATCTCAGCATTTAAATGCAACACGGAGGATATAATTTTTCCTTCTTTTGTCCCACACAACAAGGCACACAGTGGATCTGTGTCGTGACCACAGGGGAATATTCCTCACTGTACAGACAGGTGTGCGTTGATTCAACACGGCTCCCACAGGTTATTGTAGTGATGAATTGAAAAGGAAGGATCTTTTCAGTGAGAATTTGGCGGACCGCTTCGTAAAAAATCCCTGAACATTGTATTGAAAGGTGCGCGCTGAGGGAGCAGCCCTGGCTGAGTTTCCCATTCATCACACGCACGTTCCAGCCGGAAGCACCAGATCGGGTTCCATCACCTGGCTCCGTTTTATCAGAGCTCTTCGCAATGCCTCATCCGCCTCCCTCGTTCTGTTCTTCACAAGCCATTGCAGATCAAGCTGGTGCATGCATCTCTCTCACAAGGATCCCCTCTGTGCCTGCGAGGATCAAAGCTCACCTGCAGGGCTCCGAGATGCAGACGCGTCTTCGCGCGTTTCGCTTCGCGTCGCCTCGCCTCGCTTCGCCTCGACCGGGGTGGTGAGCGATTCATCCGAGGGGCGTTCCGCGCTGTCTCGTTTGAACTGGAAAACATTTGGTTGAAGTCAGTTTGGGTACATCACAACGACGTTGAACTCAGACCTTTACAGAGTGCTGTATGTTCTGTTCAGTGACAAAATTGTTTTCATGCAAGTTTTCTCCGGCAAAATGAAGAGGTCAAAGGGGCACACACGGAGACGGAGGCGTTGCACAAAACTGAATTTAGCTTGGTCACTATTTGTGTGAGGAATGCAAGAGTAAGACCAGCAACACTTACAAGCTGCACAGGCGCTTGATGCAGGGTGGATGTGGTCTCGACAACATGCGTGACTGAGGATCTCAAACCACCTTCAGTTGTACTGGTTTGTTCTGTGGTTTTCGCGTGGGAAGAGCTTCGTCCTCCTTCTGATATGCTGGATGACTCGGCGATCTTCGTGTCCAATTTCTTCTCAGGTTCGTCCGTTTTGAGCTCGTGTGGCGTCTCCTTCCGAGTGTTCACGTCGCGAATCACCGGGCTGGCCTCAGGTGTCGCTGGAGCATTGTCCTCATCGCTGCGCGTTGTGACTGATTTCGACTCCGACACCTGAGTGGTAGCTTCTCCATTTTGCACGACCGTTCGCTTTGTAACCACACTTCTGTGTAGATTGGATTCGAACTTGGTAAATTTGGTCGTGGGACTTCTGGGATCCGTGAAGTCCGTCGGCGTTCTTGTTCCGTCTGCGACGGCGCAGTACTTGGTGATCGGGCTTCTCGGGTCCGGAAAGTCGGTCGGGGTCCTCACCTGGTCGTTGACATACGTGGACCTGAAGCGGCTCTCCGGGCCCGACTTGGCTGGACTTTCTGCGCTGTACGCAGTTCTCTGTGTCGAGCTGGTGAAAATCTTCTGTTCGGTTTTACTGACTTCCACTTTGACATCATCCGCTCGGGTGGCGTCAACGGACAGAATCGGTGACAAGGGAGCTGGCTTGTGATGCTCCGATTTCTTGGGAGCCAGACCGCGAGGAAGAGAATCCGGTTTGTTTGGCTTTGCAACATCTTTTGCGTCAACCTGCAACAGATTGAGCTTCAAGTCAAAGATTGTCACACAATATTGGTCAAGACACGCACGTTTTCTTTGTTTCGTCTTCTCTCTGTCCACCTGTTGTCTTTCGCACATACACACACGCACAAGTTGGAAATAGGAAACGACAAATTGTGCTCAGATACTCGTTCCCTTTCCTTTGTGCAAACGCAGACGCAAAAACACTCCTTGACGGAAAAAAATTTTCAACCCTGAAGCTTCTTTTTGAGCTGCACAGTAGGATTATGGTGTTGTGTGTCATGCACGTCCACGTGAAACCTTCTGGAAGATTATATTTTTTCAAAAAAAGTTTTCAATGAACGAGTCGCAATTCGACAGCATGTGGACAGCATGGGAAGTGTGGACTGAAAGATTTCAAGCGCCATCCTGGTTCCAGGGACATGACTGACGGTTCCACATGGCCACAAATTTACCTGCCAAAACAGGGGACAGGGACAACGAACCCTAAAAAATTCGTTGGGCTCTGATAACTACCGTGCACACACCAGGCAGGTGTACCCAGGTACACCCACTGGGGAGGGGGGTGTCAGAGTACCGGACCCACAAGAAGGATCAGGAACCATTGCAATGCTGATCACTGTGGTGGGTCAGGTACACTGAACCACCCACAAACACACATTCATACACACACGCACAGAGGGTGATAGCACGTTGCCCGCGGTAACGGCGCCTGACGGCGAACCGCGAGCCTGACTTTTTGACAGCAGCAGACCTGTGTATTTCTGCAGCGAGAACAAATTTCACATCAGGGATCGACTCGGAAATGTTCAGCGTGTTCGTTTTTGTCGAGCACATTTTCTGGGCGCCAGCGGGAAGAAAGGTTCACTTGACTCCTTTCAAAGCTTGTAATTTCTCCCACTCGAGCAAACAAACATGGGTCTCAGTTTTTGCGTCTCCTGACAGTATATATATGCCATGGAGCGTGTGGTGCGTGATCTTCTTTGATCACGAGACACGTTCTTACCTGTAGTTGTCCCCACAACACAAGGTGATGGTGGCGACACGACAACGACAGACATACCCATGCACTCGTGCACCTCAGTTCTACCCGAGTGAATTCGCGATCACCCAACTGAGATTCACGCATTTCGGCGAAAACTTTGGACTGTGCACGGGTTTTGATCCTCTTGAGAGCACATGTTGGGAAATGTTCACACCACGAGTTCTTTCAGTTGCAGCAAAATTATTTTTCTGCGAGCAGCTAATTTTGTCATGAACAGCCAAATGCCTGACAAAAATAACTGCGAAAAATTGTGACACACGGCCAACTTGTGTCAACCTAAAATATGAAAGTCTGTCATCATTGGGGCAATCCCATGTGACAAGCCTTTCATCAAGCTGCAGAACGGAGCCACAAATGATACAAAAGTTTGTTTCTCGCTGCTCCCCTCGCTCGATGCTGGTGAGTGAAGCTGTCCGTGTTGTCTCACACCTTGCTCTGATATTTGCATCAAATTAACCTTGCCTGCAGCATCCCACCTTCAGACAAAATGTTGCCCAGTGTGACATTTGTAGGCAAAAAGAAGAGAGAAAGAACAGGAGTCTGTGCTACAAGTTGTGTGTTTCCATTGGTTTTGTCCAAGGTGAGCGCAGGCACACTTCATGTCTCAGAGCTGTTTGTTTCCAGGAATGAACTGCAAACGGTCCCCTCCCCAAAAGATGCTTGATGCCAATCACGGATTTTGCCGGACTGAGCCTCTTCACGCAATCGCAGGGAGGCAACGGTCTGTCTCTTCGAGAGCCTTTTGGGCGTGCTTTCAGAAGCAGCGCAGATGAATCTTGTTGCTGGGACAGATCTAATTGCGGTGCCTTGTTGGTGTGGCCATTCATGAAACTGGATTGGTCACTGCATCTTGAGTCAAAACTCTCAAAATGCTGAAGTAAGAGTCTGCACACAAGGATTACACTTGTGTGCGAAATCTTGCTGAATTTTTGCACCTGAATGCAGACGTAAGACCATTGCGCATCAAAAAGAAAACCTACTCAAATCACGTACTCGCGAGTAAAATGACTGCATTGTGTGGTATCTGCCATCCTTGCATCACATTGATTGCTCCCTAATTGAAGCAGACTGCACAAACATTGGAACACGGCATATCTGCACCGCTGCGTGCCCTTGGGACGAAGTTACTGTCGTCCTTTCGTATCCTTTTGCAAAAAGAAATGGTTTATGTGAAGTGATCACACAACCACATCGCATCAAAATATCGCTTTTCTTTGTTGAGCAACAAGGAGCACACTGTAAGTACCAGTATAGATCTTTTCTTTTTGTCGAAAACAAAATTTGGCGAGGAATGAAATCCATTGATGCCACAAAGCCAATTCTCGCTGCGTCTTTTGCAGTTCGTTCGGAGTCATGAAAAGCAGGTGGAATGAAGCGCCTTTGTTCAAATATCACGGATTCCATGACAACATGATACCACCATTACTGGTGAGAAACCGAACACAAAAAAGATGATCTGATGAAGAAGGATGTCCAAAGTTCGAGAACCCTGGAAAAGATCGTTCTTATTGTATAAGTTGTGATTGAATCGGATTGACGACGGCTGGGAATTGCTTGATGTGCGGATGTGTGCGCTGTGACTGGGTGCGCAACAGAAAGGGTTCGAAAACAATCCTTGCAGACGTTATTTTTGGCACACAAATTCGGTGTGATTGTGATATCAATCTGATATATCCCAAGTGCCCAGAGCAGAATCTTTTCCGCTGCTACTCGTATTTGTTTAGCACCTTGCGTGTGGAGAGCAGTTTTCCACACACACAAGATGCGCTTTTATCTGCAGACCTGCGGGGTGATGAAGAGATCAACTGCGAATTCTGCAACATCGATCTGCATTCCTGAGCTGCATTTAGACAGAACTGTGTTCCCGACTGAGAAGGTTGCTGCAAACTTCTCAAAAAGTGGAAATTAGCGTTTCAAGAGCTCACCAGGGAAAATGAATGAAGCTCGCATTCTCTGTGAACTCCCAACGACGATAGATGTGTCTGAGGCTACGTTACAACTGTGGTGATCCAGACCCTACTCACAACACATCGATTCAAAGCACTCAATCGAAGAGGTTTCTGGAGACACGAGCGCGAACAAAACCAAACGTTGCATTCTGCAGCTATGGAGCCTTGGAGCCTGGAGTTTTGGTGTTGTTACAACCAAGATTTATCTCTGGGTCATGAGCAAAATGGTTTTCAACGTTTCTGCTGGATTGGTTGCCATTTCGTGAATGCAGGGACCACAACACGTCCGCAGAGGGTGCAGGACACCATCAGCTCATGTACCAGTGATGTTCAATGTATTTTCTCAGGTGGGGGAGGGCCAGTGGAGGGACTTGGCCATCGGGTGGGGGGGGGGGGGCTCAGCCAGCCACCAGGGGACTTGGCTGTCGAGGGACAAGCCAACAGGGACTTGGCCAGCAGACTTGTAAACCACCCGCATTATATTGAGCAGAGAACAAGCGCCACGCAGCTGTGCGAGCGCGAACCAACATTTTGGTGAATAGGGGGACTTTCAAAAATGGTCTGAATAGCAGAAAACTGTGCGTGGTGGTTGACATTTTGGACAATTCAGCCAGTTGTTCGGGGAAATAATGACATCTGGCACAGGCACAAATCGAATGATCCTGTGTCTGTTGTGTTTCATGGAATGGCGTCTCCTGTGAGAATAATGCAGGCAAATGACAATAAATCTTCTGAATTCTACACAAATATCCTGCGATTTGTAATGTTCGCTGCAGTTTATTGCCGGTAGATTCAACACTGCAGTTCTCCTTGCAGACCATGGTGTGCAGGAGTATTTCAAAGAAGCAACGTACATCCTTGACGTATAATTGAAAATACCAGATTGTCACTGAAGGTTATTTCAAGTTGTTAATTTATCTTGCGTTTGTTGGTTTGAGGAAGGATCATCCTGGTTGTGAATGAGCCGAGTACAAAGCTGATTGATTGTTCGTCGGATCTCCCTCGACGGCAAACTCCGCTTCATAGTTGCGTGCAGCTATTTTCCACCAAATTTTGTGTATTCATGGCGATACCTGCTGAGTATTTCATTTGCGCATATTCACCAAGCAACCCTTGCCAAGAGAATCTCTTTGATATGTTCATGACAGGGACATTCTGTTGTGTGATTTCTGTGCGAGTGCGTGGGTGAGATGATACTTTGTGATGTCTGCAAGGAAGAGTACCTTTCCAAATCAACACCTCAATTTTGGTTTTTGAAAATCTGCTCAATGTGCGTTTCGGTTTTCCGATATGCCAAAACAACAAGCAAGTGGGTGGAACTGAGTCACGTTTTGCGATCATGCGGGTGTCAAGATACATTGCAATCAGTCGACTGAATTTATCTTTCAAAGTGAAAGTGGTCAGGAATGCAGAACCTACCTGTTGAAGCGCATTTTTGTCAGGATCAAACGGTTGCAGTTTGCATATGAAATTTCAAAGTTGTAACTATTTTAGAAGAACCTCTGTGGCAACTATCTTGATGGGAGATTTTCAACCTGACTGGAAAACAAGGGCCAGACTGAAATAATTTGGCACTTTCGTGGTCCCAGCTGAAATGTGATTTTTCTCAAGTCAAGTTCCTTATGAGATGGCTTGGCGCAGGAAACTGTTCGTCAAAGGACTTGGTGAACTCCGGCCCGTGAGACTTGCTTGGATCGTTTGCATTTTTTGAATGACTTCAGTTTTATTCATGAATGACTTTTTTACTCTCGTACTGGCGTGCCACTTCGTCAAAAATCTGTTGAAACCAACAAAAATTGCAGTGTCACTTGAATCGCAAACCATAGTGGCGTTATACAGCACAACTGAAACAAATCTCGATTGGACTGTGCCTTTCTGGGGTTTGAGCAAAAAGTTCAGGCACTGAAGGGCCACGCGCACCGGACGCGCAGTGGCGCACTGCCCCCATCATTCCACATGCATCGAGATCCTTCCAGTCAGTGGCATTTTGGTGGTATTCATGCACAGTGCTCGTGCATTTTGAAGAATCTTCCTTCGTGCATCTGAGTCCCGTTCTTCGTATCTTTTGAGTGAGATTCCGTTCATTCATTTGGCACTGCATTTTCTTCTGCACTTGGAAACCTGGTCTCTCGTCTCTGCCAAAAAGAGCTGCTATCATTATTTCCACGTTTTGGCCCATCAATTTTCAAGTCAACATGCTGATCCACCTCAGCGGGCTTTGTCCAGGCAAATTTACCGCCGGCGTTGTCGGATTTATCGAGTTTCCTTCACAGCCGCAACTCTTCTGGCCAAGTGATGGCCAGCAGGACGGATAAAGAAGAATTTCTGACTCGGGTCTGTGGGAAACGCAGGCAAAACTGCCTCATTAGGATGGATTCCTGTGGCGACCAACAAATCGGGAGGATTGGTGGGCGCATTGTTATCGTCAAGAAATCTTTTGCCAGTGATCCGGAGAAAAGAAAACAAGCATTGTGCCTCAACCACACAGTTATGTGGCCTCAACTTGAGTTCTGACAACAGACTCAACCTCAATTGTTTTATCACTGGTCTGTATCGCACGGAAACGTCTGATGGTTTCTTTGAGGCATGTCGTGATTTCACAGTTTCACGAAGGCACAATTCCCAAAACACGTTGAGTGTGTGTGTGTGTGTGTGTGTGTGTGTGTTCGGTAAATTAATTGTTGCGCTGTTGAAAGACCCAGTGAAGGTTGAACATAACGTGGTCGTCATTGAGATAAGGTTATCGGTCAGGAGTGATTTTATCAAATCCTTGAATCTTGATGACTTCACTGTGTCAACAACAACAACGCTGAAAACATTTCGCATTTCACGTTGAGATCTGTTGTTCAGTTCTTTGTGCAACAAAGTCCGTGAAGTCGTTTGTGCTAGTATCTTTCCACTTATCACGAATGAGACACGAAGAGACGAGCGCACCAGGTTTCCAGATCAACCAGCCATTTGTGCGATATGAATTTTTTCAAGTGTGTATACGGGCAAACATGCGCCTCCAAAATGTTTGCTCGTCACCTTGAGAATTTTGTGTCTCGTGTGGAACGAACCAAACATGAGTGCACTCTTGCCATTGACAAGCATTCTGCCTGTTATGCCTGTTATGTACACCAAATAAGTAGAAACCGTGTCAAGATTTCAACAAAGATCAAACAAGTGTTCACTTACAACTCTCCTGTTTCAGTCCAGACAGAACGTTCAGACACATAAAAATCCTTGCCGATTAAAATTGTGCTTTAACAAGCTTTTGCAACTTTTTTTAGGAGATATATGGTTGAATTAATGTTCTATGGTCGGAGTGGGTCTTTGTATTTCATGGGTGCACCATTGTTGCAACTGAGGTCAGTCTTCACAAATTTCTTCACATTGTGATCGTCGCCCAGTGATTGAGGTAACTCGCGAAGAGACACTGTTCTACCATCCAACACAAACAACCCAAGTTGTCAACAATATTCAGTTGACTGAGTGGAAATTTGCATGAAAGTATGATACGCGTCATAGTGGTTGTATCTAACCATTTTGCAATTATGAACCAACTGCCACTCTCCGCGGAGCAGTTTTTGAAGAGTTGGCTTCTAACTGAGCGGATTGAAAGTTTCCTTTTTCGCTGATGAATGTGCGCGTTCATCATCATTAGATGCGCACGTATATACTACGAGTATAGTGTGTGCAATTGAGCAAATTGGCAGATCATCCTCGTGTATTTGCGGGCACCATCAAATTTCGACCAATTTCGCTCCTGTTTGACTGTTCTATTGACATGGTCTACAATGATATTCCATCAAGTCTGGAGAGGACGAGGTGTGCAGGAACTGGAAGTCGCACCACGTGCACTACGTTCAGTCAGGCAACCTTTTCCGCTGTTTCAGGTGTGTGTGTATGTGCCATATTTGAGTCTGCGACTTCATGCTCGTTTTTGCGTGGCACCAAACCGAATCGACCGCACACCTGCAGCTCGGAAGATCTCGTACCTGAAGCGCGTCTGCTGCGGCAGCACCTCAACCGCTCAAGACAATGGGTCAGTGACACCTTTGTGACGCTTGCACTGCGAGCAGTCTTGTTGGGTCACGAATCTAATTGAACCCACCTGACCCAACACAAGGGACTTTGGCATCATCTCTTTGTCAGAAGACAATGTACGCCTGGAAGCACTCCACCCGTCGTACATTTGCCGAAATTCCTGCACAAAATTTTGCCAGGTGCTCATGAAAGCAAATATATCACAATTGTGCACAACAAACAGCATTGCTTCAGAGTTTGTGCGCAAAGTAACTTCAGTAAAAGCCTAATGTTTACTTTGTAATGGCAAATATACGTTTGTATGGGTTACACCATTGTACCCGTTTCGGCCAGGGCAAAAATATAACACAAAATAGGGAAGCCACACAGCGAGCCTTTCTCATTTCGCCCACCAAGCAGCACGCCTGTCATGTCCTTTTTCACGGGGAAATGACATTACTGTGTTTGACCGCCTCACATTGGTGCCCACCACCTGTGCGTAACTTAATTACATCTCTTTGTTGCGGTCCTAAGTTGTCCGCGGTTTTGCAAGCAACATGAAAAACACTTCCCCCAAGGTGTCTTCTTGATAAGTGACATCAGTGTCTCACAGAGATTGCATGAGGAAAACAGACGCGTGGTGGCCGGTAGTCCACGGGACAAACCATTAACAGTTTGAGTTGTTCAAAGCAAAGCTACTGTTGTGGCACCTAGAAAATCAATGCCTAAAGAGTACGAGTTCAGAAGGTGTTCTCTTGCGCAATTTGCTGGCTTTCTTGAACAGCACTCGTGTCCAGGTGAAAGAGAGCAGAGTCAACAGAACTAGAAAAGACGTGTAAGCGAGAGCTCAACTGACGGAACAGCTTTCGATCGGCGACGTACGAGCGTACGTATATACAGTGTCGTTGACTTGAGCAAGGTATCATAGATTCCTTTATGTGGCCTGCAATCTTTATCTGAAGCCCATTGGCAACCACTCTGCGAAGATTGACAACACTTCCGTGTTCGTCAATTTGCTTTGAAACGTTCATGCTGATGTCTGATGGTCAATATTCCCGTCAAAATCAAAAACACAAATGTCACAAGCAAAGAAACATGAAATGGGAACAAACACACCCTTTTTCTTCAGAAGCGAATCTCGGAAGCTTGTGCACACCAGCAAGGTTAACCGTTACGTCAAGGATACACAAAGTTCTGTGATGCAAGACAAAACATGTGCAAAGAAGTATTCACACAAATGGAGAATTTAAACGCTTTACTTACAGTTGGCTGATCCTGCTTGAGCGACGGTTTAACGGTTTCTGGTTTGGTTGGATGGCGCTGCGAGACTCGTTCTGCGGGGCCCGGCGCCTCCGTCTTTCGCTGGATGTTTTCTCTCAGCGGAATGTCCTGAGCCGATTGCGACTTGTCCGTAGGGACGGGCGGTGACCTCCTGGCTGGGGGCGGCGAGTCTCTGAGCATGGCCGGTGAACTGCGGACCACCGGCGCCCCGTAGGGAACCTTGTCCACATCGTCAGATTTCCCCTTCTTTCCACTCTTGGACAAACACGATCCCATTTTCCTTGTACTTGTTTTATGGTCTATCCCAAGTGAGTGGAGTGCATGTTACAACTGGATCCGAGTCGCTGGGATTGTGTCAGTCTGACTTCGTGACACCAATAGACACCTCAGCTGTAAATCCTGCATCAGAAAAGAGAACACGGTGCACATGACATGGTTTCCTGCCAAGAAAACGACATTGTTTGTGTGTACAGGCAGTGCGCAAAAATATCCATATGGTTTAACAATAGTTGCATCAGTGTTTACTATCCCTCCAGAAATCCAGGGATGAACCTCTGCCGTATCACTCGCGTGGCATTCTGTGTATCAGAAGTAACACATCTTTCGCTCACAGTGTGAGCAACATTCTTGTGAATGCATGCAGCTCTTGCAAGTGTTGCAGGCTCCTGTTGCCGCGCCTTCCTTCGATTGATGTCGCGAAGAAAGAAATGGTTTGTTCCTGTTCCTGTTCCTGTGGCAGCGACTTTTTCAACTGCTTCACCGTGCACGCATCAGACAAGACACATGAAGTGACAGAAAAGTTTTTTTGGATCTCACACTGGACAACACTGAGGCACCATACGTATTGTTCACAACTTGTTGAGCTCCACTTGGCGGGCTCTTGACCTCTGTTTCTTTGTCCATGGAACCCCCGAAAAACGTTGCACTCACACTTCAAGATGCATCAAATCTATTTGCCAGAATTATCTTGACACACTTTTTTGGTGGATCAATATGTGGTTCAACACACTCACCTTTACCTCTGTCCTGGCGTGAATGTTGCACTGAAGCCTCCTGAGGAACGTCTGTTTACAGTTCCCTCAAATCTGTGTGTTCTTCTGCTTCAGTCTGCAGTTGGCGAAGTGAAGCACTTCTTCTTTACCGGAACAGCTTTAGCTCCTCAGGGCACAAACAATGAAGCTGTGACGGAATCGTCAGGTTGAATGTTAGCTCCGCTGAAAGCTCCACTGAAAGGCCCCGTTGGCTTGGGCTCTATTCTGCCGTGTGGCTGTTTTGAGCATGCCTTCAAATTTTGCTTGCTGGTTGACATGCCGCTCTTAACAAGCCATGTGACATCGCCTGGTGACAACCAATCCGTACACCATTTCAATCGTTGCGCATCACTGTGCGAGATATTTTTTGCCGAATGGGAGCACAACTTTCGTGCATGTCGACTGCACAAATGTGTACCACAAGCACATTCAGGCGATACCAACGCAGCTCCACCTACGTTGTGTGAATTCCTTTCTTTCGTGTGTATGTCCAGTGCCAAAAGAAAGTTGTCTCACGGTCGCTTTCTCACAGTATCTCGTGGTCAGGGTCCCATGATTTGTGTCTCGCAGTCCGTGTCTCACTCACAGCAAACACAAATCTTTCTCTTTCCGTTCTTTCCAAAGACACCAAGCGAAGACAGTGACTTGAGACATATGCGAAGATCTTTCCCTTTTCTTGGACAAATACTCCTGCGTGCGTGCATGCAAGTACTTTCCACACTCGTACGTATGTCTGCACACAATTCGGAGAAAAATGTGACCCTGGATCACTTTTCCAGAGCAGATCAAAATTTTCGCCACCGGTGCAGCCAATAAAATTTCTTTTGCCGTCCAAAACAAGTGTTTGAACGTTGGAAAATCATCTGTCAACGGGCAGCTGGGCCTGCGTTGAATATAGGTAAAAGAAAGTCGAATTGGTTTGCGTCAGTCAAATTTGGAGAGCAGTACAGCCCAGAGAATTCGCTGCCTCCTGACGTGTAGCCAGAAATAGCATTGTATCTCTTGAGGATGTGACCATATTCTGACCCTGGGACAATGACAGACATAGATCTGTGACAGACACAAATGTGCAAGACTTGCTTTTACAGTCTGGGACACAGTGTCAAGTTCCTGTCAAAGACGTTTGAACTTTTGTATCGTCTCACCTGACAGCGAAAACGGAGAGAGAACTTGTGCTGTTAGCATCTGCTCCTGACTGCCATGTGCACACGCTGTCAAAACTCCCCTCCTGCTAGAAGCGTGGGCACTTCTGATGACGTTCTGCCATACCTTGTCACGTAATGTAGCCACCCCACGATGACTCCCGTCTTGTCTTTTTGGTGATTTAAGGGGGTTGCGCTGTTGAAGGGCGCTCAAAGAGCGACTGAAATGTAGCGACCAAAATCAAAGCACCTAAAAGCAGCATCTACCAAAGGTAGGTGTACACAAGTTTCATAGTCAAGATGAGGATCAAATCAGGATCTTTTAAGCTTTTTCTAGTTGAATTTAGGTTGAGAATAATGCTTGAGAAAGGAATTTATGAAGTTTGAATTTTTTAGGTTCTTTAGGTCAAAAAGTTCAAATTGTGAGGGGTCAAAAATTGGGACACACTTGCACAAATTGTTCTGTATCTCAGAAAGTACAAATATTTGGTGAATGAAGCACATTGATGAAATGTAGTATATTGTTTAGGTGTTTGAGTGGTGGTGTTCAATTTTTGATTTTCAAAATGTTTACATAGTTTTTAGGTAGGGTCAAAGTCAGGGTTTAAATATCAGATTTTATGACAGTGTTCAAAATGGTTTTGTTGGGAAAGAGTTGGATTCATTTGTGTGCAATTTGGCATGAGATTGTTTGATGTTTTATTTTTCAATGAATTTCAGTGTTGAGTGATTGCACCTGATTCAGGCCACATGTAATTCAGGCTGCACCCAATTTGGGCCACACAAAACTTCTGTTTACAGCCATACTTTTGATATTTTCCTCTAGCTCTTAATGCAAATGTACATGCTGATATGCCAAGCAATGATTCTCATCATTGTTGTGTTCCACATTTGTCCAAAAAAGGCTCTACAGCTGTTCTAACTCAGCATAAAATTTGCATTCTTTTTTATAGGGTGTCAAGTTGTATTTTGTCATTTGGATAACATTTGTGAAAGCATTCTTCTGTTGTGAAACCTTTAAATATTGCTTTAAGAACAACTTGTATAGAAAGAAGAAGACATGTAGTTATGAATATTTTTGACTTTATGTGAAAATTCTAATTTGGAGCTGAATAATGAGGGTAGCCTGAATTAGGTGCAATTTTTGACTGTTGCACCTAATTCAGGCCTTTCCTTTTTTGGCACACTTTTTTCAATAGTTCTACAAAAGATTCAAAAGATATTTAGTTGTAGGGCAGACAGACTTCAAGTTTTGTGTAAAATATAATGTTTCTACTGAGTTGTTATAAATTTTGTACTGGCATATTTTTTGACCAGATTCCTCTTGCAAAATTTCTTCTTTGGTATGCCTTGGAATCATGTCTTATTTCTCAGCAACTACAAGCCTTGTTGTTTAAATCTCACTGTCTCCAGCAAGCCAAAGACATGTTGGATCTAATTGTTTCACATGATCTGCAGAAATTGTGATCTTTCATTGAGATAATTGGGTGTTCTGAAAATGATGCATAATTTTCTTCCAGTGGCCTGAATTAGGTGTGAGGCCAGGAGAAAGATTGACTGTTTTGAAGGTGAAGGACTTTGATTTGGAAGCTGGTGTCAGAATAGCCATTGTCTGGCCCTCCACCTGCAGGCAAAGTCTCTGGCAATTGTGCTTGAAGGAAAACTTGATGAGGTCCATTCTACTTTTGACTCACTGTTCATGCCATGACACGATTTTGCTCATTGTTCTCAAAGTCCAGCACCCTCCAGAGGCCATTGTCACTGTCATTCTCTCCTGAAATTGTCTGAACTCAAGACAACATCCCAAGAGTGTTGTTGGTGCACAGGTTTCTCAAGAACAAGGATATTTAAATTTTTCAGCCAAGGCATTCTCTGGATCCTCCCTGGTGGCGTGACGGCCCCCTCTCTGACCTGTATTTGTTTGGAAGTAACAACCTGAACAAAACGCAGGCTGAGTAAGAGACATACATTTCTGAGATCGCACACATAGTAGACGTCAGTAGTATTAGGGCCCGTTACTTGGTGCACACTTCGTGTTTCTTTTTCATTTTTTGTCAGAAATTTGGATCAGATTGTGCGAGTGCGCTTTACCAATGATTTACAGAGTCAAACT
>JAAUXT010150849.1_pt1 | contig 22269 bp, 23 predicted proteins | sample 7278171 | NCBI WGS metagenome assembly JAAUXT01 (sample SAMN14350112, study PRJNA611818) | marine sediment metagenome | isolation source: surface marine sediment (1.8m) | place: French Polynesia: Moorea | collected 2018-08 | reverse complement strand
TGGTCTCCAACATCCACAAGTTGTGCACGATGGACGCGACGCCTCGCGGGATGGAGGCGCTCAACGGGGTGCGCGTGCTCTCCATGGCCTGGGTCATCCTCGGACACACCTACGTGATGCTGCTCTTCTACGGCAGTGAGTGACCTCAGCTGGATCCGGGGATGGAAGCTCCGGTCTCTCCAGCGAACCCAGGATCGGGGTTGGGGGCACAACCGTCGCAGTGGCAGGCACTGCAGAAAATAAATTATTTCCATGAGGCAGGGGCTTCTGTACTTCGCTGTTTGCTGGGTACATTGGCGCACATCATGGCTCCTTGGCAACTTGACACACTTGCTGGTTGCCAGGTAACCTGACGCGGGTGTTCGGTCTCTCCTCGGACTTCTGGTTCCAGTTCATTCTGTGGGGTGACGTCTCCATGGACACCTTCTTCTTCATGAGGTCAGCCAACTTGCACGCTTCATTTTGCCAATGTCCGGTTGAACACTTCGGCTGAAACACTTTACGCAGAAGCGTTCCAGCTCTTGAACATGATGACACATTCTGAAGACCAACAGGGCCGAGGTGAACGTATTGCCCGACAGTGTCGTCCACACAGTTCATGGTCCTTGTGTCCTGCAAGTAAGCCGCAGTGCCCGACGCTCCACGAGTTGCACCGAATTCCTGCCAATTGAAGAGAACTTGGTCTGGGCCAGAGGCTTCCATGGACTGGATCTGCGTGCCCTTTTGTTGTAGCGGATTCCTCGTGGCCTTCGGAACCCTGAAGCTGCTGAAGAAGAATCGAGGGCGACTCAACTGGGGTCTCTTCTACCTCCACAGATACCTCAGGTACTCACACACCGCACCTTACACACACACACACACACACACACACACACACACACACACACACACGACTCCCTGTTCCAAACCAAAAAGCCACCGGTACAAAAGTTTGAAAAACAGGTGCAGACTTCTTTTGTTCCACCCCACGAAGTGTGGTTTCCACGAAAAGTGAAGATGTCCTCCACCAAGGTCGAGTGTACGCAAGGGTTTGGTACATTTCTTGTTCAACAGATTACTGTGTTCCAGGTTGACTCCGACGCTCCTATTCGTCATGTGTCTCTGGATGACAATCTTCCTTCATTTCATCTCCGGACCCAACGAGGTGAGGCAATACGCACGTGGGGTGCGACACTCTTTTCGGGTCGGTTTGACCAACGTTGACCTGGAGCCAATCCTTTTATTGCCAACAGAGTTTCGAGCGAATGGACACCTTCTTCTTCTCGAGTTGCTATGAACACTGGTGGACTGTCATCCTGTACATCAACAACCTCTATTTCGACAACACCAGCCACGTGAGTTTCCACGTCGCTGGAAGGCAGGGGGGACTTCCGGTCAAACACATGTTTCTGGCCACTGAAGGGCAAGGGTGTTGAGCAGTTTGTTTAGTTTGTTTGTTTGTTGTTTTTTTTTTGGGGGGGGGGGGCTCACGTGCCTTCACCACACATTTCCTGACAACTTTGCAGCTTCTTTTGTGTGTGTGTGTGTGTATGTGTGTGTGTGTGTGTGTGTGTGTGTGTGTGTGTGTGTGGTCACAAGGAGAGGGGGATCCTTGAGGTCTGCGCCCCCACTGACCCCAAAAGAAATTGGACCTTCCCCCATTGTCCCTATGTAACTGCTTGAGCCTCATTCGCGTGTTGTTTGTGTTCGCTTGGCAGTGCATTGGGTGGTCCTGGTACCTCGCGTGCGACATGCAGTTCTACATCGTGTCTCCCATCTTTATCTACGCTCTCTACAGGTCAGTGTGCGCGTGTGTTTTCTTTCGTATGTGTGAAAGATTGAGGAGCCGACCGCAGGGCTCCGCCGGGCTCACATTTTGTCTGGTCCGTTTGAATATGTTTTCAGGAATCGGAAGGTCGGTTACAGCCTGATCGGCCTCGGAATCCTGTCCAACCTGCTGGCGGTCGGCATCATGTTCAACAAGTACGATCTGAGCCTGCCGTAAGTTTGGGATTCTGACACCAGAACATATTCCTCGGGACGAATCCAGGAAGGGGACCCCTGCAGGTTGGATCCAGGACGGAGGCCCACGGACGGGTCCCTCGAACTGAATCCTGGATCTGCTCAAGGTGAACAACAGCGTGGAGCAGAGACAGGACGTTTTTTCTAGTTGCGTGTTTCATACGGTCGGTCAAACTGTCACCAGGGCTTGAAAAGTGCACTGACCGTTTCCCCACCCACCCACGTATCCATGAAAGGTTTTTCACTTGGTTGTATCCCATCTGTTACTGTTCAGGCACAATTACCACACTGCTCGGTTGCAGGAACGACGTTTCGAACGACGTGGATGAGAAGGTTGAGGGACATATCTACCAGAGGCCGTACTACCGCATCGCGCCCTACCTCGTCGGCATCGCCTGCGCCGACATCTACATGGCGACCAAGGATACAGTGAAGAACCTCAGAGCCACCTGGTGGAAGGTGCGTGTGTGTGTGCAACTTTGACGGAAGGTGTTTTCACTTTGAACGAACAACGAGAAAGGGAAAAGAACCAAATTTGCCGGTCGACAGAGGTTTCCCACACTCACAAACAACCCGCCCTTGTCCCGCTGCAGGTGTTTGTGTGGGTGGCCTGGGCGGCGGCGATCGCGATGAACTGGGCGCTGCTGTACGGAATGCATCCGCACCTGGAGACGGCGACGCTGTCCCCGCAGTGGCTCAACGATCTGTACAAGACGACGTTCCGTCTCGTGTGGAGTCTCATCATAGCGTGGATCACGTACGCGTGTTTCACGGGCTGGGGAGGTGAGGCGTGGGGGCGTTTCTCTGTGTTCGTGGGAGAGAGACAGAGCGAAAGAGAGAGGAGTGGGTGAGTGGGTGGAAGTGGCGGGAAGTGAGCGGAAGTGGGTGGCAAGTAGGAGTGAGTGAGTGTGCGTGCATGTGGAAGACCTGTCTTGTTCACCTGACTGTGTCCTGTATCTTCTCTCTCCGCAGGTCCTATCAACCGGCTGTTGTCGCTGCCGGTGTGGGAGCCGCTGGTTCGCCTGTGCTACCTGCTCTACCTGTGTCACATTATCGTCATGACGGCGCTCGCCTTCAACCTGCAGCAAACCATCTTCCTCAACAACTGGATCATGGTCAGTTCAAGGAACGTGCGGGTGCAGCAGAGGTCAATGCAGGGGGTGACTCCATTCGTGGGGACACAGCAGATGTGGATACAGCGTGTGTGGGGGGGGGGGGAATCTAGGTGGGGTGAAGTGTGAGAGGGTGGTTCGGTTCCAGCAGTGAGGGTCCAGTAGGAGCAGGTCCAGACGGTACACCTTGTGTTGGCTATACAGTGGGCTTGGGCCACTCTGATCCTCGAAAATATTTTTTCCCAAGTCAGGCCTTCAGGTTCAAGTTTTGCCTTGTCCTTTCTCTGAATGACAACGAGACAACAGGACCAACTCGAGTTCATTTGTGTTTTGTTCGGCTTCTGGTTTGTGACTTCCGGTTTCGTCGCAGGCGTACCTGTTCGTGGCGTTCCTGGGCATCACGCTCGGCGTGTCCGTCGGAATCTTCCTGGTCGTGGAGCAGCCGCTTGGACGCCTGCAGAGAACCCTCCTGAAAAAGTAGTGCTGCCCAATCACCGTTGTGGACCAAACTGCCCCTTCTGGAAAAAGTAGAAAAGTGGACTTCATGCAAAAAGATTGCAGAAGCTCTTTGGAAAGAAGTGATGATTTCACCAACTCCTGAAAATGAGGTGCAGGGAATTGCACGTGTGGTGCAGAAGCAGTCGATCCAGGGGACCCGCCTCCAAACACTCCCGCTACCCCAGTTTATAACTTTCGACTGCAGGAGCAGATGGGTTTTTCTTTTTGCTGTTGTACGTATGTTTGTGAGTCAAACGAGAAGTTTGTTCGCCGCAACCAAGTTACTTCGTCAATTTACTCGTACACAGGCGACATAATATTGATTCCTCCAACGTGCTTCAGTTGTGTCTGTTTTGGCGTATTTGTCTGACCAACTGGAACCGTAGATCTGGCTTCAGTCTCCCAGTTCTGATCGTCAGGGTTGTCGCTACGAACCGAAAAACTGCAAACGCAATTTTGAGCTCGACAAAATTACGAATTAAAAATGTCGGAGCAAACAAAATGTGTTGTGTTGCTTGTGCAAATTTATAGAAACGACATGATCGCATTAAATTGCTTCCTGCTGACTTTACCGCAAACAAACTGTCTCTGAATGGAAACGTTCGCAAACAAAATCTGAACAGAAAACGGAACTTGGTCGTGGTTCGGGTCTGCGATTGCAATTGCAGAAAAATGTTCCCTTTGCTCGAACTCTTCAATGTTCTGACTGACAGCAGGCCGTTTGGGTTGCACATGAGTCTCCAAAAGGCCAGATTGAGTTTCTGTGTCGTTTTGTGCTGTTCTTTTCTGGTGAAATCTGGAGCTGAGAGCGGGAACACGAGTGGCATCATTCAAGGCCTTCTTGCAAGTGAGCGAATCTATGTGGTCGAAATGCGCGCTTTGATTTTGGACGCAGCTTGTTCACAATTTTTGGAGGAAATTCTTTCTTCTCTTTCAGACTATGACAACAGAGAATATCCATGCGCGAACCAAGCAAAATTGTTCACATGAACTTCTTCATCAAAGATCTGTACGGCTTGAACGAAAATACGATGGACTTCACAGTGAGAAGTTACCACCGACAATGGTGGACAGATCCCAGACTAAAGGTTCAGTAAAAGTTCATAAAACGCGCACTTTGTGTCATCGTCCATGCAGCCTCCCATCTGATCAGATCTGTTGCAGTTTTCCACAGGAGACCATGAGAATGAACGATATCTGAAATTGTCAATGTCTGATCTGGAACGACTGTGGATTCCAGACATGTTCTTTGCGTAAGTTGATCCAGCCTCTCAATGTGTTCGGATTGCGATCAGACAAAAATGCTTCTGTTTTCACAATTGTTTGCTCCCATTGCAAAGCAATGAGAAGGAGACGAACAGCCTGGACCCGTCACGTCGGAGCGCGCACAACAGCGCGGTGCGCCTGCGCGCGGACGGACGAGTTTTCTTCATCCGGGAGCTGATCGCTAACTTCCGGTGCCATCTGGATCTGAAGGTGCTGTGCTGCGTGCGCGCTCTCCGTCGAATTTTTGTGTCGTGCTCTCTTGCGAAGAAAGGTTCATTTCTCCGCGTCTTGTTTGCAGAACTACCCTCTGGACAGACAGGAGTGTTTCATCAGAATGGAAGCCTTTCAGTCCGCCATCAGCCAGTGGGATTTCTTTCTGTCCCCAGACGCAGTCCAAGTCAAAACCATTTCTTTGCAGAGTTTTGCATTCAAAGGATTGGCGAGTAGCCCCTGCTTTCACAACTTCACCGATTACACCTCTGTTCCGTGTTTTGTGATCAAGCTCAAGTTTCAAAGACAAATAGGATTCTTCATCTTGCAAGTGAGAAAATTTATTTTGTTCCAGATCTGTGCTGTTTTCCTAGTTGAGGCCACACATGATTCAGAACGGTTGGTTGGATTGTTTCCTTGCAGGTGTATCTGCCCAGTACACTGACTGTGATGTTGTCTTGGATAATTGTCTATGTTGAACTGGATATTGGAAACCAGGTCTCAGAATCTACGCTTTTCAAATTATTGGTTCAACAAAATTTTCAAATTGTCGTGCTCAAAACAAATCATCGGACCATGTGAGGTCAAAGTTCCTTTTCAGCTTGGCCTGGCCACGCTCCTTGTGCTGACCATCACGACCATGAATTTTGGAGCGCAGGCAAACCTGCCGAAGGTCTCATATGTCAAGGCATTGGACGTCTGGTTCATTGGTGACCGTCGTGCTGTGCGTTGTCCCAAGACATTTGGAGCAAGGTTTTCAGCAGGGACGACGAATGTCTGAATGCCTTCTGTTTCAGGATGTCTGCTGTTCGTCTGCGCTTCTCTTGTGGAGGGAATCGCGATCAGGATCAGCAAGACAGGCGACGCAACCAGGAATCACCCCAGCTCTCCGAGGCACAACTCCGCCAAAGGAAACGATGAAATGGTGCAGGAACCAGCAAGCGGCAAACTCGTATCAAAGAAGCCGTGCCCCACGTTGTTCAAGTTTCACGCACAAACTATTCACAGAGTTTGCACGTTCTTGTTCCCATCCAGTTTCATTCTGTTCGTGATTGTTTACTACTGGTCCTACGCCGCAAGCAGCACCTCGGATGTGGATGAATGAACTTGAATCCAAGCGGTGATTGGTCGAAGCAATTCTGGACTGTCCCTGTATTTTGTGCATCCGAGTTTCCGACAGGCAAGGATTTCGAGTACTTTCCACGCACCTCCCTTTTTGTTTAGATGAAAGCAACAACTGGGGCCCACAAGCACCAGTGTACGTCTGCCTTTCGAGCCAGCAATGTGGTTTTTGTTGGTCAAAGAAGCAGCATTCACTCATCACAAACTTTTATGTATCAAAAGCACAAAAAATATTTTGACAAAATCTACACAATCATCATCACAATCCAGAGACACCTCGCAGATCTGCAATTTCAGCGACTCGCGCGAGATTCAGGTTTCAAGACACTAGCGATGCATCCACTTTTCTCTTTTCTCACCAAGAACTGTCGAAACGAAACTGCACACGAGTTCCGACACCTGCTCACTCCGTATTTACTGAACAACACGAGGCTCTCGCAAATTGAAAAACGTATTTTGGCTTCCACCGCGCTCAAAGACAGTGTTGAGCAGAAATAATGTACTTCGCAAGCAAATCACACACACACACACACACACACCATTCACACATCACACACACACGTGTACACACACACAAATCCAACACAACATTCACACGCATCACACACCACACGCACGCACGCACGCACGCACGCACGCATGCATGCAAGCACGCACACGCACGCACACACACACACACACACACACACACATACACACACACACACACCGGGAACAACAAAAGTCCAGACAACACCTTCGCGTAGTTTTGCAGTGAGCTCCAAGATCAAGAACTCGCTGCCTCTTCACCTTGCAACGACAGAGCATTTCTGCGGACACACAGATCCAGGATTTGGTGAGGGGGACACCCCCGGGGAAGGGGCAATTTCTGCTTGGGACCTGTTGTGCACACGCGGACGACCTTGTGCACGGTTTTCATGTTTTGGCTTTACGAAAATTCAAAACAGCTGAAAAAATCGCGTCGTGTGTCTTGGCAAAATGGAATTTCTACCTAGAGCACGAATCAACGAGAATCAGGAACAAAGTAACTTCCAGGGGTCGTTCGGGAGGACGTCTCCTTGGGGCTGTGCCCTTCAGTCCAAAAGTTTCCACCAGCAGCAGAACACGCGAACATAAATCACTTGTCCTTATCAAGCGACATCATCATCACAGGCCAAGCTCCGGGTATAGCAGTTCTCTGTACAAACCTCTCAATAGCAGTTTTCTATTCAAACCACTCCACATGACTTACCGCAAATAACATTCATGACACAACGCCGAAGAATCCGTGTCACAACCACTTTAGATGCTTCTCGTCACTTTTTTTTCTCGTCTCACTATTTACAGCAAAAATTAGCACTTGGCATCAAGGATTCCAATGGACAGAGACGCCTTTTGTACAATACACACACATTATTATGCCTCAGGTACACATTGCCTGGTTCATATGCAGTGAAAACTCGAGTTATTGTGACGCGAAGTACAGTACGCGGTAAACCTCCACTCAAGACGAGATGTCTCACGTTCAAAAAACGGTTTGTACACAAAATTGCAAAATGTTTGAGCAACCAATCCAACACATGAGCAAATTTGCAAAAACAGCACAGTTGTGTCCGGTGGTTTTGTTCGGTCCTTTTGAGTATCGGGGGTGAATTGTCTTTGCGCATACACTAGCACCGTTCCTGCGGTGGCACATCCGGTCTCCGCTACCGGACGCAGTTTCCGCGCATACACTGCGCTTGAGAGAATGCCCCGTCTGCATTCTGTCTTGTTGCTCATGAAGGCACAAAATGCGCAAAGTTCTGCACAGCTACAATTTTGGAGAGTACGTGCATCACCCTGTCATGGTTCAGTTCAGTATATTTGTAGTTCATTGCGTTCCGAGTACAAGTCTTTGTGAGAGTTGCTGCTGTCTCTGTTGCTGAGTCTTCCGTTCATCTTCTTGCCGTGTGAACTGTGGATGGTGGCAGTCTTATGAGGTCCACCTCCATTCTGAGGCAGAGGTTTGGGCAGGGTGCCTTGATAGATATCCGCCCCTTCATTGTCAAAGGAACAGGAGGAGGAATAAGTGTTGTGGTGCACCAGGGAGGTATCGCTGTTCTCCTCGGGAGACGCGATGTGGCCCGTGGTGTAGATGGTCTCTTTCTCCTCCTTCAATTGGTCGGTCCAGTCGCCCGTGACGCGCATGCTCCCGGAGACCGACGCACTTCCGCCACCGGCCGACGTCGCTGATATCGAGTTGGCGTTGTAGTAGCCGCCAGATGACGCCGCGGCGCTGGAGATGGTCGGCTGGTGGCGCTTCTCGTACGTGGTTTTGTTCTTCCTGCGCTTGTTGCGCGTGTACTTGACGCAGCAGACGAGCATGAGGATGATGACGATCATTGCGACGGTGACGATCACGAGCCACACGATGAGCACGATGTTCCACGTCGTGCTGTAGAAAAGGTCGTTGGTGTCGTCGCCGGAAACGGCGCGCACCCCGGTGCCGTTGACCCCGTCGCGGCCTGTGAGCCCGGGCGGGCCGGGTGGGCCGCGCGGACCCTGGGCGCCGGTCGCTCCACCGGGAGATCCAGGCAAGCCGGGCGGCCCCTGCACACCGGGCAAGCCGGGTGGACCCTGTGCAGGTGGAAGATTGACGATTGGATGAATGTTGTTTCAGCACCAACTCCGCTTTGGCCTTGCTCGGTCACCATGAATTGACGCAAATAGGAGTGTGGTGGAAACCTCGGTTCGTCAGTTCTGCACACGCTCAACAATCCAACGTGTTCTCTCATGTGGTTTTCCGATCTTTACTCCCCCAGCATCAAGTGGTTTGCCATCTCCCGCCCCATTCCTCTCACAAGCATCCAGGGAAAACAATAAGTTCACTTTCTTTCTCTGATACACCCAAAGCTCTGGCCCAATCCAGGCCTGCAGATACTCACCCTGGGGCCTGGCACGCCCTGCGGGCCGGGCGGCCCCGTCGCCCCCGGCTGCTCTACCGGCGGCAGCGTCGGCGTCGGCGCGTACCCAGGGATGAACAGGTCCTTCGGGCACTCCACGTCGTACTGGCCGCGGAACGTGGACGGAGGGTACCGGTTCAGATCTGCAATAAACGACCTTCATTGCAGTGAATCCAGACCTGAAAGCAAGGACCGCGCCACAAATTCGTCAAAGAACAGTCGCCCTCTCAATCCTGAAAGTCGGTTCCCAAATCGTGGATCCGCCTATGTCAACGAAATACCTGGACCTGTCAAACACCCCTTTGTTGTTGATTTCAACACACTTTTATCCGTTCAATACCAATCTGCAGTCTCCACACGTTCCTGACAACAGCATCTCCGGCACTTTTTGCTTTGTTTTCCTCTTCTTCTTGACGAAACGCCAAATCCAACATCCTGAGTCGCTCAAAAGGCGCAACAAATGTATCAACACCTCTGCTACAATGACGCAGAAAACTTTTTGTTGACCAATTTGAGCAAATTAAACGCATTAGCGCAGCTGAAGGCAAGAGAGTCCACGAACAAAAAGGCCCGTGCTTTCCGCTCGAATAACTTGAGTGAAGGACAAGGTGTCAAGGTTGGTGACAAATGATCTTCATCTGTGAGAACAGTTCAAATTGTTGCGGCTCAAGGACCCTCCGAGCGATTTGTGGGACAGGAGCCAGAGCCAAAAACGTTGTTGGATCCAGGGTGGCCGAGGCAACTGAGAATAAAAATGTTTGTGAAAAGTCAGAAGCACCGAGACAGGAGTTTCGTGCAGGTATGCCTTGTCGATCCATGACTGGGAAGCAACGCTGTCTGCAATGTTGCAAGTATCTGGTGAATCATGAGTCGAGTAAGAGGCCGAACTTTGTCTCGGCTGGTATCCGACCCTCAGAGACTTGAAAGGGGAGGAGAGCAATTTTTAGGGGGACATGTGCCCCTGACCTAAACTGACGCTATTTAGGGGCTGATGTGGCCCAAGGCCCGGCGGGCCCCCTGGATTCCCCCAGAGCGACTTCACGTGTTTCTTCCCCATCTCAGTCCCTGAACGCAACCAGAACTGAGGTGCTGCTGGTGACACAGAAGTGCAGGATTCAGTTGTGACCTGAACATTGGTAACTGACCAGCAAGTCCACTGCAGACCCGAGGAGAGATATTCGTGTTTGAACCCAGAATTCAAGTTGAATCTGCACCTTCTGTTTCTGTGCCTCAATTGCAATTTGTTCTGCTCCACAAAAGAAGCTTGCGTTTTGGCTTCACATCATCCGACTGGTTTTGATTCCAGTTGACGTCATCAAAACGCTTGTCAAGAGAACCTTTCATTCCCATTTCCCGGTGACCCAGTTTTATTCCACAAAAAAAAAACTCGAATTCGAGTGCACAAACAAAACACGACCCGCTTGGAACAAAACCTGCCTGTTTTCACTGTCATGATTTTGCGCAGAGGTCCAGCGGATCCAGTGGACCTGCCCCCCCCCCCCTTGAACACCCTCTTTCCCCTTTTTTGTTTGCTTCCTGCCGAAAGATGCCGTTCAGAGATCTTTCAGTTCAAGCACCCCCGAAACAAGGTTTGGCCCCGTCTGACCTGGACCCTGGATCCGCTCGAGCAGGGCTCCGGGACGATTCGGCGCGTGGAGCCGGAAGTCAGGACAAGTATGGGAATCACGCCGCTGTCCCCGCGTCCCTTGGGCGCTGCTGCAACCCGACACCTCAAACCGCGCTTTGTTTCGTGCGGATAAAACAATCCCCCAAATCGTCAAAATCTCACGCACGTGCGCAGACGCAAAAACTTTGCATCGCAGGTGTGTATTTTTGTCAGGAACTGAGCATGGTGTATGCCAAGTGCGTTTGACATTTTCTGCGAATTTTGCTGGATTAAATTTGGCCGAATGCAAAAGGCGTATCTTTGGTTGATTGCGCGTGCACCCGTTCTGTTCCGTGCAGTGTTCTGGATGCACAGAAAGTGTCGTCCGCACTGAAGCGAGGACCCTTGACTGAACCAAAGTTCCGCAACATCTGCTCTTCTCTGCAGACCCAGGGGCGGATCCAGGAGTCAAGGGACCTGGGGCCTTGGATCCGCCCGTGAACCGTGATAAACACAAACCCGTGTCGATGTAGGCGGCCACCGAGAAGTCATAGGGGAAGGTGAGCTGGTCGAATCGGACGACCTCGCCGATCTCGGTGGGTCTGTTCGTGTCGTCGAGCGAGTGGCCGAGCGCCGTCGGGTGCGAGTCGTCGAAGGTGTAGGCGACGGCGCCCGGCGCCTCCTCCATGTAGACGCCCATGCGGTCCCCGTTCTCGATGCGCGCGCACGGCAGCAGCTTCCCGCTGATGTACACCTGCGGAGGAGGAGGAGGAACAGAATCCGTTACATGTGGCCGCTCGCAACTCTCATTTGAACCAGCCTGTTTCGGGGGAATCTAACTGATCCTGCTGACAGATGAGCTGGGGTTTTTTGCTTGCTGAAGCCAGTTTTGAAGGTTCAGTGAAAGTCAAGAATCTTCTCCAAGAGTCTGTCCAAAAGGCATCTGGGTGCACAAAATCAAGAGCAGTCAAGGGAGCACCGCCCTTCCACCCCGACGCCCCCTCCAGTTTTTTCCTCCGTATTTCCGCAATGCGCCATCGCTTTTTCTTGTTTAATATTTTGAAGGTGACAGCTGTGTCCCATTTGGGGAACCAACATCCTGCAATATTACGGACCACAGGCTGAGGGTTGACGGCCAAGTTTTTGTTTCATGAGCCAGTTCGGAGCACCCCTGCATCCCCGTCCCAAACTTTTAAAAATCCGTTCAGTCTCCAATTGTTTCAAGTTGGGATCGCTCCACGTGGGGTTCGGATCCGTGACTTTTTCCCTTCAAACTCTACCAACAAACACGCGAAGCACGAAAGGACGACAGGTGCTTTGTAGCTCCGAAGAAAGACGGTAAGTACAGGCTTTCTTCTCAATTTTAGACAATTTTGGGTGTGTACATGTGAAAAGTAGAAATGACAAGCTTGCATTGTGCCAACCACAACAATCTTTTCAGGTCGCAAGTCACGACGTTGGGTTTGCTCGGTGGTTCTCAAATCTGCTGAACTATTTCTTTCTCTGACGAGAAACATCTGTATTTCCACACTCAAGTCATGCATAATGACAAGTGCAAATTTGTCTTTTATTGTGTAATTTCTAAAGATTTACATTGGAGGTCATTTTTTCTGGTGCCTCCAATCTGGGGCAGACGTGCTCCTGAGTCCTTCGTGGAACCAGTCTGAGTTTGGTGACCTCGTATTTTTTCCATCCACATTCAAATCCCCCAGTGACTGCCACGCGGACTCTGCTTGTTCAAAGCCTTGCATATTGTGACACAATTGCTTGAAGCAGGATGCCCTTCGGCCCAGGGTGTCAAGAATTTGCAAGTTTAAAATTTTGAGAACTTGTTTGGAATTCGCCCCATTTTGGAGTTCGTAAACGTACATGTGCCGCGGGAGATAATCGTACGTCATGCATTTTGCTGCCGACCGATCTGTGCTCAATTGAAGGTTGGAGTCCTTCACACACAGACTTTGGTTTTCAAAATTTCCAACTGCATGCAAGGCGACGGTGCCACTGAAATTTCGGCCGCCAGTTGCTGAATTTGGCAGAACTCACGAGCAAAAGTTCGCTTTGTAAACGGCTGGGTCTTCACTTCGTGCCTGTTTGGTGCTTTCCATTTCCATGAACAGAGGTGACTTTCAGCAGCGTTTTTGAGAAGAGTTCATCCTGCACTTCGGGGGTCATGGGAAGCAAATATCCACACACTCCCCAAAGGATCAAGAAACGCACCCAAGCCTTGTATTACAAGCCTGTTTGGCCTGGAATCAAAACTTCACCGTTGTTCCCTTTGTGCTCGCCGAACGGAACAAAGCAGAGGAGGAGACGTGTCTTCACAACTCCGAGACTCCAAACACAGACGTCACTGCCAAAAACGATGTGCGTCTGAAAAGTCACCACGTGAAGAAAAAAGATTTTTTTCTTCCTCATGCAATGCGACATGCGGAAAATGGCCACCTGGTCTTTGTGAAACCAAAATCAGAAAATTGCAAAAGCGAAGTTCAGAGCCTTGGGTCACGAGTCCTCGTCCCGGGGGAGTTTTTACATCGGAGCCTGCAGCCATGGGGACACAAACAGAATTTCACACAGGATTTTTTTTCAAGCTGGTCGAATAACATCGACTCGTGGGTCTTGCCACAGTTCAGATCAAACTCGGTGCAGCAACGGTCCAGAACTCGGGAACTGAAGAACCTTGGGTAACGAGCTGCAGCTGCGTGGAAACGGCTTCAAGAGTTTCAGGGTGTTTCTCGGTGCTGCGTCATTCTTGCAGCCATGCACCGGAGTGAAGAGTCCACAAGCGCCAAGATCATGACAGCTCTTTGATTGAAATTTTTAGTCGAGTCAGAATTGCTCAAGGTTATCCTTGACTTCAAAACGCTTGTCTGCCATCGTGACAAATTGTCAACTGTTGTCCTCGCACGAGGTTCAAGCTCCAGTGATCGCACAGCGTTGAATGCGCTCATAAATCGTCGAGCGTTCAGCATCAAGAACTGAGCACTGTTGTCCGCGCCAGACGTGTCTACCAATACAAACTTCTGTGTTTATGGTCATCGTAAAACTGAGCCCCGTGCTTTTATGTGGTCCGTTAATTCGTGCCTTTGCGCATTGAGACTGAGGGACATGTTCTCTTCACGATATTATTCTTTAGATTTATTGTCTGTTTTCTGTCCAGGAAAAACAGTGCATGGCTGATGGAGTGTTTCGCACTTCAAAACACACACATCGCAAGCCCTGAAAGGCCAAAACTGGTTTGTTGTTGAAACAGCTTTTTGCACGACGTTTTCTTTTGGAGGTTTTTGCACCCGTACTTGTATTTCGCAAAGACCACACGTCAACATCGAGTTGACCAACTCCTGAAGTTTTCAGGATCATGGGTCACTTGTCGGAACTGGACGCCCATTCTCCAGTCACACAGTGACCATTTGTTCTTCAGCAAATCCAGCATCAAGGCAAGGAGTACCCAAACCCAAACGATCTTCGCGGGAAGCGTTGATCTCTTGCGGAGGATCTGGCACGAGTCTTTTTTGCTGGACAAAGTTCGCAATTCTCCGGGGAAGATTGCGGACATATCGTGGCTGAAGTGCGGGGTGGTGTGACGCGAGGTTGACCCGCTCAGGTGACGCGCCTCGACGCGCCAACAATGCCCAGTTGTGAGGAAGCACGGGACGGGGAAACATGCATGGCAGCGCATTTCTGTGCCCAATTTGAGTTGTCGCAAAACTCACTCACAAATAGCCACTATCAAAGCACTGATCTTTGTGTCAGGTACTTAGGATGCTCAGCCGCAGCTCACCACAACAATTTTGAAAGGATTCTGGCATTGGCGTTCATTTTTCTAGTTGTTTCTCGCATTCCTGAAAAGGCACTTGTCAGTGCAAGAACTTGATTCTCAGCAATGTGTTGTGACACGCAATGACACTGCGGCTCTCGGACACCACTCTCCACTCTCAGGAGAGTTGATAACTTCAGATGTGGTTTGCAGGGGAATCCCAACAATTCAAATCAGAATCAATTTGAACGTCACCAACCCGTAAAACACGTGGCTTGCCAAAACCGATTGGAACACACAGAACATTTGATTGCACCAAACAAAGGCGTCCCACACGGACATTTTTCAAATTCACAAGACGTTCCTTCTGGCAAAAATCAACATTGTAAATTACAGGTGTTTGAAAAGGCTACAAATGTAACTTGTTGCCCAAGAGGTTCCAAGGTCCCACTGTCTTTTGGTCACGATGCTGCCTGTGGCAGAGCCCCAGATCTACAAACAGCTGCGGGCCCTGTTGGGGCAGGTGTCGGTTCTACCGTTCTCTCGTCACTTGGGGGTGGCTGAACAGCAGGGGCTGATGCAAGATTTGATTTGGAGGGTCCCGCCTCTTTGGACGGCCGGACCAAACTTTGAACAAAGTTGCACACAAGTCATTTCTTTGCGACTGCACGCAAGATCAGGAGAAGGAGAACGAATCATTGCAGGTTGTACTCCTGCATCTGCACAAAAACACCCGTGTAGAAGTGTGACTGCGGCGCATAACGGTGAAAAGATCACCACCTGAGCAGCCGTGCGCGGCCAGAGTCACCACCGACGGAGACGTCAAGTGTCTATCGTCTGTAACTCCTGAGAGTGTCAGAATATCTCGTCCCTTCTGCTTTGTTCAGACCACGCAGTTCTGGTGGACCAACGTGTGTGCCTTCAGGTGGAGCCAGAGCGCATTGGTGGACCCAGGCTCATATGGTGGACCAAGGCTTCTCTGGTGGGTCCATGACCAGGCGGTGGATCCAGTGACCTTTCGTCGATTCAGTGGAACCCAAAGCCCTCTTCGAAATGGAGCTCCAGGATATTTGTCAGGGGGGACAGATCTCGAGGGAGAGTGACCCTGACTTTGCTTGAAAACATTGTGGGCAAAAGGTTTTTTGTGAACACAACGGGATTCCCACTCCCGAAACTGTTGCAGGGCACTCACGTCCTCGCGCTGAAGGATGGTGGACGGCACGACGCGGGTCTCCGAGATGAGTTTGAACTCCTGCTCCTTCGCACTGAACGACAGGGGCCGCCAGATCTGCAGACGCACCGGCTTGCTGCTGCGGAAAAACGCCGAGTAAGCGAACACGATGCCTCGCGCCAGGATGACGTCATTCAGCAGGAACGTGGCGCCGGCGACGTCGACGCCGGAAACGGAAGCCTCGATCTGGTTCCCGATCGACATGATCTTTTCTGCAACGACAAAATGACAGTGATGATTGAACGTGCGAGAGTGGGATCACGAAAAGAGGCTGACAGGTCTTCGTGTCAAACCTTTGCCTGGTCGCACCAGGCGGAATCCAACGCCAGGCAAAAGGAAAGCTGGCGTTATGGTTGTGTCGTGTTACACAACAAAAGAGGTCCCTGTTCCTCAGTACATTTTCTAGCCAAATTTTCACAAAAGAGGTGGCGTCAGTCTGTTTTCAACAAAAAAGTTCCCGACACCCAACCTCTTTCAATTTTTCGTTCCGCCAAATTTGGATCGAAAAGTGCAAACGCTCAGGTTGTGCCTGACAATTCACCATTGGAATCGCACGCCTTCGAGCGGCAGACCGGATCCTCAACATCACGGACACTTCCTACACTGTAACAAGAATCGCGAGAACTTGAAGAGCAGACAGGAAACCAGAAAGTGCATTGATTCCCGACTCTCCCAGTGTCGGCAAAAATCCCGAGTGCGAATCTTTTATTCATGGCGCTAAAACACAATGGAGGCGAAAAAGTGCTGCGATGCACTCTGCCATTTTGAGTATTTATTTCCTTGAAACTGAACCCTGGGCACAACGGAGAGCACAACATTGCCTGTGTTGTGCGTAAAGTTTGTTTTTGTAAATTTTTGATATTTAAGCCCCTCAGATTGTACACTTGGGTCGGTGGTGTCGCTTTCAGTGTTTGCTCACCCACCACGCAACGCGACGCAACGCACATGCCAGAGAACGGCTGCCAAACACAGAAATGTTTTGAACCGGAGTGAGAATCGACGGTCCCCGCATTCCGCTCGCTGAACCCGTATTCTTCTCATTGATGGATTGTGGGTCCGAAGATCAAGAAATTGTTGGCCTTTTGAGGAGCAGCTTGAAAAATATTTTCTGCCTGAACTTCCGTCCTCAATCCTTTGTTCCTGGCTTTTTAGCCGCAATTCCGAGCCATTCTGCGACAGGCAGCTCTGATCACATTTCCCGTAATTGCGACTTTGGAGAGGGGCAATCCTTGGTGGTCTTTTCTTTTTCATTGTGGGCGACCGTCGACCAGTTTTCATTCAATTTGGGTTGTGCAGGAGGAAGCACGTATGGGCCCAGGTCCCGGACCCCCAAGGCCAATAAATGTCCCACAGCGACACAGAACTTTCTGTCGACGTTGGCACCGCGGAGGTATTGCATCTTCAAACGTGGTCCCTCTGGGAGGTCGCCCGTCCCTCACCCAACCCGGATCCGCCACGGGTCTGCTGCTGCGTTTTGCAGAAACTTTTTTCCTCTGTTCTTCTGACACAATGACAACTCGCTTCTTTTGTGCATCTTATTGCAGCTCGCTACACATACTTCATCACCTCTCTAAATGCTCCCTTTTTACGATACAATTTGCTCATTCGCCTTCAATTTTACCCCGAAGACAGGACCTAGCGCCTGAAAAGTTCCACTTGACAGCGTCGGTCTCTGTCGAAGTGAGTGAGTCAAGAGCAGCGCCGCATCTTCTCGCAGACTGAGCACCCCAAATATGGAGTTTGCACTCATAACTCCATATGAATGCAACCCTTGAGTAGATTGTTGAATTGGCTATTTTTTGTCACAAAATAAACTTCACTCGGGACTGAAATTCAATTTGGGATTTGTCATCTTCGTACAAATTTGGGGCAAAGTGACAGAAGCCCCGAGACAGTTTTTGCCAAGTGCGCAAAACTTTTTGCCAGCCAAGAAACTGGAACAGATTTGGCTTTGAAGTTTGAAAAATACTGCCATTTGGCAGACCTGTGGAGATAAGTGCTTCTGCAACGTCAGTCGCTGTTTCTGATTGAATAGCTAATTCTATTAGTGAATAAGAAAAAGCCCAACAAAGGCGAGAGGACGTCGACAACCAGGTTGAAGAATCTATGTGTGGAGAAGTCTGTGAAGGCTTTTTCACAATGAGCGAAAAACAAACTCGTCAGTTGTTCCAGAAATGGTACAACTCGAGTGACCAGTGACCACCGCCAAGTGAAAAGGCGAAGAGTTGCGAGAACCATTCTCATCTGCACGTCAACTCCGCAAAATTGCATCGCGTAACAACTGCGCACCAAGAAAACATCATCAGTTCTCGTTCCGCTTTGGGAAGTGCAGCAGAAAACGCCACGTACTTTTCAGCCTTTCAAACTTCCAACAAATTTTTGCAAATGAATTGCTTTTTCCGAAACTCCCAAACAGATCTTCCTCTTTTCGGCGGATTTCGTTGCAGTTTATGTGACCTTGCTTCTTGATGACCAGGCATCCACTCGTGCAGCTGCACGCGCACACTCACACACGCACACACACGCACAAGGGCCAGTTTGATCAAAGCATCCCGCACGCACAAGAAGCTTTCACAACGGCGGATATGAGGCAAAAATGGGGGGAAATGGCTCTTTGCTGTTGCCGCCGAATGTAAGGCACAAACAATTGAGAAAAGCACTGACGGCCAAAACATACTTTTTCGTTCTGTTTGTTCTCTTTCAGACCAAATTTCTTCAGTTCAGAAGAACTTCGTTTTCTTACACGTTGTCACAAAAGGTAACGGAGCACCCACCTGCAGACGCGGCAGTGATCCACAGAGCGCCCAGCAGGGTGAGCGCCCCCCTCACCACGCCCCGGGTGTCCATCCTCCTTGTGCTATCCAAGTTCTGCTATTTCACTCAGTCGCTACTCTCTGAAATACATCTGCGAATGTACACGCACCAGTAATTCCCAAGATGAAGCGTATTCAATTGTGATTTCTGAAAGAGATAATAGTTTCTTGTTGCGTTCCGCCAGTGAAGTATGCTGGATTTGGCATCCCGCAAGAATCCTCTTTCTGCTTTTCGAGCGAATTCCTTTTTGATGCTTGTTTATTGACTAAAGAGCCTTGCTTGACTTTTGGCACGAACTATTCCATAAAAATCAAGTCCTATTTTCTACGTACACCAGGTGATGTGATGCTAGTAGTTTTGCAGCCTCTTCTTGTGTGTCAGACCTATTTTCTTTTCAAGAGTCCCTGAGAGTGGAAAAAAACTGCGGCGTTGCTGGTTCTCGCTGTCTTGACGTTTTCTGTTTGGTAAACAACCGTTGTTGTTTGGTGGAGTTTTGTCCTTTTTTGGCGTTTGCGCTGTATTGCACTGATTAGGGGTTCCGCATTTGGAGCGCTTTTCTCACTCCATATTTTATCCGACTGAAAGAGATCCAAAATCACAAACTCGAGCGGCAAGTTTTTCCGCCTTTTTACAGACAGGTGGACAAAATGTGCCCGGTTGGTGTTCCATGCACAGTTGAAGTGCTGAACACTTGCTGTCAAAGACACAAGATGTTTGAGCGAGCCAACCCCCTGCAGCACGCAGTCACTCACTCCGCGCACAGGCAGGGCCGCCGGGGGCCGTTCAAAACTCCCACCAGTCTGGCAGGTGCCAAAAACCGATCACCCAACAAGTGGGTGAAGGAGAACACATTGGACCTTGTCCAAGAACACGTATTGGTGCGTTCTGCGAGTGTCGAAAAATTCCACGAGACTTGGTTCTTTCGGGGAGTCGCCGAGTGTTGGCAGTCACTGCGGAGTGTTCCATACACGGTCTCTCTCTGGGAGAGCGAGCCTTACGAGACAACTCTCAGCGTGTGAAGGAGGGTTGTCGGGTGCAGAAGGCTGGCATCGCAGACACTTGTGATCACAGTTCGTCATCCCAGAGTTCCAATTTTGTGTCAAGAACACCTGATGGAAGCCCTGGCCTAGCACAAGAACGGCTCGACGCAAGAACAGTTTCCTCCCAACAATCGGCTCCAGTAGACACGTCACTCGAGGACTTGCATCCACCGTCGCAGACACTTCACGCCAGGATCCTGAAATCAAATGAACAAATGTGATGTAATGGATGGATTTCAACGACTCCGTATTTGACTTGAGAAGGAAAGCAATCATGAGCAAAGACAGTACACATGCGCGGGAGTTTTGAAACAGTGCAAAAGTAAATTTGGATTTGCGAAAGTGAAAAACGTTTGCAAGTATGTTGCACCGTTTGCGTTCACAAATGAAAAAACCAAAAGTTCACTTTTCACTTGCACCCTCTCATTTCAAATCTTGAGAGATTTTGTCCTTGATCGCTCGACGAGTTTGTTGGAAAAAGTTGGGAGAAACTTGTTGACCCTTCTTCAGAGGAACTTTTTCCACCAACATAATCGCCTCAAATTGCGGCAATTTTCGAATCACTGACGGAAAGTTTTCTCGCAACAAGCGCAGCAACAAAGGGTCCAAATTGTGTTTTGATTATTTGGAGAACTGCATACACTTGCAATAGTCAAGAAGGCTGCTTTCAAATTTCTCAGATCTCGAATCATCTTCCTGCAAAACGGGCTTCTGCAAGGCAAGTGCTTGCATTGCGGAGAAAGTTCACTTTGCCGTGTGTCAGTTTTTTTTTGGCACGAGCTTCTGTGTTTCACACTTCCATTTCTTTCAATTGGTTTGGGCTGGGTGTCACGTCTGTGTGCACCAATGTCTTGTCCACATCTACTGTGAAGACTTGCATGCTTCGTTTCACAACAGCATTTATTGTGTTGCCATTTAATGTTCCTGGCATTGGTGCCAAGTGGCGGTTTGCTCTGAGTACGACCGTTTTCGGGTTTGCCGTCACACTTCGGCTTTGCGCCTGTGACAAAAGCGAACTGATACTTCCCACACCAAGAAAGTTTCGAATGAACTTCCTGCTTTTAACGTTGGAAATGCTATTGAAGAAGTGTTTTGGAAACATGAAGTGTGGTCGCAAGCTTTCACGCGGGGATCCAATGTTGCTGCGGAACGACTGAACGACTGTTTCACAGTGAACTTTTACACATTTTTGAGCGTATCCAAAACTAATTTCCCCCACAACAGAGGTTCGGGTCAACTTGTAATGGCTGTTCACGGTGCTTTGACCAGAAGCGTGAAATGTGAATTCAAGTCGGCGACCCGCTCTCTGTTCTCACCTCGCTCATAATTAATCCGAAGCAGATTGACAGAGATCTCCGTGTTTGTGCTCGTACAACTTCTGAGCCAGCGCCGAACTGAAGATTCTTTTGGTTTTCAGATGTGGATCCGGGATTTGGTGGTGTGCGTAAGTTTAACTTGGAAACTTTTTGCATTCAAATCGCAACCAGAATTTGAACACATTGAAACAAGCCACACGGTGACAACAGCAGCAGCAGTGTCTTTTTCAGGTGATTTGAACGGCAATATACTGCTTGCTCAAAATTTTGAGCAAGCGGTGTTTTGCCGTTCAAATCACCTATTGTTATCTCATACCAAAATCTGGCGCAGGCTCTAGTGGTCAGGATTTTGGCACAAATTCTGGGCTCAATGGTCAATTTATTGTATTTTAGGTAAAAACAAGAAGCTGTGCCTAAAAAGCGTGTGGTCCATAGAAATGTTCGCAGTTGATGAATGCATGGAAGTGACCATAATTTCAGGATATTTTCAGTTGGTGTCATTTGTTGACAGAATTAGGATTTCTTTGTTGTACATAGGCAAGGTGAAGAGAGTAGGATGATACTTACATGGAAGGAGTGGAAGTGTAGTTTGCAAAGTAGTTAGATTGGAGCTTGTACAGACAATAGGTTGTGCATTGACCAAGTGGTGGCAAGAGCTTGTATAGTGACACTGTCTATATTGGTGAAGATAAGGTCAATTGTTGTCCCTGCCAAAGTGGTTGGAGAGTTGATGAGTTGTTTCAATCCATAGTTCTGGTAAAGTTTTTCAGCAAATGTCTATCCAGGTTCTTTTGCACAGTCCAAGTTGAAGTCTCCCAAAAATACAAGGTTAGTACCCATCAGGGGGGACATTATTTTGTCCAAGTCAGTGAGGAAGTGTGTTTGGGATGCCTGTGGAGGTTTGTAAATGCCAATCACACACATGGGGATATGTTTCCACTGCACAACACACAGCATGATCTCACTGTTGTTTATTTGTGCACTTGCATGTTCCAGCACTCTGAGCTCAACATACCCAAAAAACTAAAAATGCTTAAATGGCCAAAAAATGACCCTGGTTGATTTTCACCATGTTGAGTTACCCCCCCCCAAACTCAACATGTCCACATACAGACATGCAAAAACAGACTGATGGAGATTATACTTAGCGTGTGGTAATACCCTTTGGGACCACACGCTTAGAAATCTTTTTTGGTGATGACCCATGTTGAGTTGGGGGGGGGGGGAACTCAACATGGTGGAATTTTGCCAGAAACATTTTTAGCCCATTTTTAGAAAAAAAAATTTTGGTGATGACCCATGTTGAGTTTGGTGGGGGGGAGGGTAACTCAACATACCCAAAAAACCAAAAATGCTTAAAATGGCCTAAAAATGACCC
>JAAUXT010012272.1_pt1 | contig 22274 bp, 26 predicted proteins | sample 7278171 | NCBI WGS metagenome assembly JAAUXT01 (sample SAMN14350112, study PRJNA611818) | marine sediment metagenome | isolation source: surface marine sediment (1.8m) | place: French Polynesia: Moorea | collected 2018-08 | reverse complement strand
TTCAATGTCCAAATACTTGAATTATTTCAAAACAATGAAAAACCCAAAGTTTCTGTCCAAAATAAAGTGTGTCCAACCAACTTTTTACATTGAAACATCATTCAACGAAGGGAATTCCATTTTCGAATGTAAACATGTTGACAGAGCACAGAAATTTGTCTGACAAGACCATAAAGTCACTCACTGTCCCCTGGGCTCGAATTCAATGCTGAACATGGTGGAGTCATGCTGGCTGCACAAAGCATCTTGCATGCCCAATAAGAAATTCATCTCTTCCTCAGAATCGTCATCAGAACTCGAGCCTTCACGCAAAAGAGCCAAACCAGGCGAGTCACACATTTCGACACTTTTGACAACACACGAAAAAGAAACCAAAATCAAACAAAAAAACAGCGCACACACGTCTGAACAGCTCAACATCACCGGCTGAACTGTCACACAGACCTCCCGGCGAAGTCACTGACCCAAAACCAACGACCTACTTCCGCGCAACAACTCATTACTTTGTAGAAAAAAGATCGCACACACTTGTCATTTGTGATGCGCATTTCGCCCAATAGTCTTGTCTGGTCACTCAAATCGATGGTTTTCATGGTTCACTCTCGACCATGCTCTCAATCGCTTCGCTATTTCGATCATTGTCTTGATTGACCCATGAAAACCGACTCTTTTTCGCGACCAGACTGGAACAGTTGTGCGAAATGCGCTTCTCAAACTCGAAGAGTGTGCGATCCCTGTCATCGCCGTCTAAGTGCGCGGGCGCCACGAGTGTTAAATTGTACCTGAGCTTGCAAACGTGGAGCAATTGTGCTCGTGGTCTGCTTCTCACATGTTCAAGATACAAACATGGATCCGTGTGGTTTGCTGTACTCGTACAAGCCTCACATAACGACACTGGGGGACCTGCAAAACCGATTCAGAATGACTTGAGAAACACCACAAGTGAATCCAAGTCTGCTCTGAACAAGGTGGATGCCTTGGCAATAATTGCATTCATAGGCAGTACAAACATTTGCTCCTATGAAGGAGAATGGAGCTTCTTTCCCTGGGTCTCAAACCTGGGCCGTGCACCTTCACTGAACACAAGTCCAGAAGCACCTTCTGACACACAGCAGATGTGAGAATTCCCTTGAGGGCGAAGCACCATGTGGTAGTGCAGTACATGGCAAGGTGGATGAAATGTCCCCTGCCCCCTGCCCCACCCCCACCCCCTCTCCACTCCCCCTCCCCCTGCTGGACCCCCCTCCCACCGATGCACCCCCTGCGGAGAAGACAAGGAGGACAAGGAAGAATCGATGACATTACCGGCTGGCAAGGGACTTCACACTGCAGTTGCATTGAGCACTGCTTCTTGTTGCAGGTACACTTTAGACTGAACAACTGTATTTGTACTCAGCATGCCAATTGTCACCAAACCAAAAGTGTTCAGGAATGGGGCTTTGCAATCACACAATGCAAGCTGTTTGTCCTTGTTGGGACCACGTGGGGCCTGGTTGCATTTGCCTTGGTTTTGCATTTTCAGAAGGTTCACCTCATCATTGGCCTTTATTGGGAATACATCCAAGGCATACAAACACAGACCACAGCTTCAAATTTCTCCCACACTGAGAAACTGCAAGGTCCTTTTCATGGAAACAGTTCAGGAAAGAAGAAAGTTCCTTATTTCAGAGGGGTGTGCTTTCTTTGTAGAGTTTCTGTTTGGTTGGAATGACAAACATTATATTTGCAGCTTTTGGTAAGAAAGTTTTTCATTGTCCCCATTCCATTTTCAAAAATGAATGGTTTTCTACCCAAAGAGGCAACAGTTTTCTTACCCTCTCATGAGAAAATGGTCAAATGCCAACAAAGAGTCCATCACACAGGCAGCAAACCATCAGTGTTGCAGAGTGAACACAGTTGAGCCTTGTTTTGTGCAGGTGACCTCTCACGCTCTGAAGTCCACTCCAAGTGATCAGCACCTGCAATTCTGTTTGTCCTTTTTGTGGCAGTTCAGTTGCAGAGAGCAAAGTGCCGTGACATGTGGGTGTGCTCAGGATTTGTTTCAAGTCCACAGATTTTTTACTGCAGAGATACCAAGCAAAGTTGGTGCAACAAGTGATTGAATAGGTACAGACACAACTGGAAGATAATGCATTAATTGTGTTGAGAACCTCTCCATAAAGAGAACAACTATGCTACTCAAGTGAAGTGGATACCAGGACAGAAAACAGGTGAGTGTGGTCAAGAACAGTTGCACACACAAATACACATGACTGACATCCTTTCCTTTGTGCCTTTTTGTAATTTTCTTGTCTTTGAATTTCTCTTGAGATATTTTGAGAGTTTTAACCAGTTGGATGTGCAAGTGTGTGACAAGGAAAGAAACAGTTATGTTTTCAACAGCATTCAAAATTGTGAATGCAGAAAAATATAGCTTTGTGGCAGTTGGATTCAGATGTGGAATGCACAGATTTGCAGGCAAGGCAGTGTCAAAAGAGAAAACTACAGAAAACATTATACCAGATGTGAACAAGCAGCACAAGCATACAGAAGTGTAGAGCTTCTGAACAGAAAGTTTAATCTTGAAAATTCCTTTATCCTTCATTGGATATGCAACCACACTATACCTCAGGTAACTCAGGATGGCTAAAAAAGGAAATGTTTGAAGAGAATACCAGGTGAATGAGAGGAAAGCAAAGTTGCACCATTTTGTTTTCTGTAGTGGATCATTGGGTAGAAATACAACCAAATTATGCAAATCTTTTCCCCAAATTATGACAAGATACAAGACAAGCACAATGCCATTAACAGTCAAGAAATAGACAGATATGTTGTATTCCTTTGGATTACACTTCCTTGATAATATTTGAAAAATAGATGACATCACATTGACAGCAAAAACAAGCACTGAAAGGACAATGAACAGCATTTTTAAGGTTTCAGTGGGCAACAAATCTGAACAGGAGTCATACCATTCTGGATGCAGAGAACACTTAGTTTCTTTTTGCTTGAAGCAGCACAAGTGGTGGTCTGATACTTCCAGATAAGCAACTTTCACTTCAGGAAGAAACTTGCCAATCATGTAGCTCTCTGCAGGTGTCAAAATAGAAAATACTTTCAGTTTGTTCCAATTGTGGAAAAGATCCTCAGATACTGCACCCAAAGGATTGTTTGAAATGTTGAGGATTTGCAGTTCAGTCAGTTTCACAAGCCCTTTGCTTTGAATTTCTGCTATTTGGTTCTGATGAAGAAGCAATGTTCGCAGTGTCTTAAGATCTCCAAAACAGTTGTTTTTGATTATCCTGAATGGATTCTGTTTGAAATCTACATATTGTAACTGGGATGGATATTTGTCAATGCAAACTTCTCCCAACATGCTTGCATGCACTCGCAAGTGCAGCAGATCTGCAAAGTGTTGAAAAGATGGGATGTTCAGAATAATTATTGATTGTTGTATTGTCAAAAATGTATATTTATTTGTGCAGACTGGCAGAGGTTGTGACAACACAAGACAAAGAACTGTGGACCGGACACAAGAACAGGAAAATGGACAGATTGTGTGGGAAAGGCTGCACAAATATTCATCATCATTGTTTGGGCAATCTGTTTGATCATTGCACAATTTTGCAAGATGCACACACACTGTACTGCCTACACAACTAAACTTTCCAACATAATGTAAGTTGCCTGGACACAAGGCAGCCTCATCTTCACCATGTGGGCAATCCCATCTGTTGTTGCAAACATAATGCCAAGGAATGCAATAGGAACTGCTGCACTTGAACATTGCATTGCATTCAAACTGGGTACATTCTATTAAGTGTGCACCATTCCTACATGGCAGCAAATGCTTCAAGCCAGAAAGTTTGAACACACAAATTTCATGAGGGAAGAAACATCTGAAGTGACCTTCCCTGCATGATAACTTCCCATAGAGAAAGCAATGATTTGGTTTTTCCTTTTTGTAAGTGAATGGCTGGTTGCTGTTTTCAGCCATCAAGATGAGGATAAGCAGCAACTCATCTTCTGCTTCAAGGCCACAGTCTGGAATCAGGTCATTCACTAGAGAGCGAGGTACTGACTTCCCAGATTGTTTGCACACAAATGTATCACTGGCTACTACACCAGTACTGGTTCCGTTTACCGGGTGTGTGTTGATGTTTTTGCTAGAAAACAGTGTCCTATTTCCTCCAAACAGTTTGTGAACATCTGAAATTTGTTTGCATAATGAAACATCTTCATCAGAAATGTCATCTGCCCTGCAATCGATGTTTCCATCACAGACAAGAATGGCTGATAAATAGACATTTTCTTTGCACAAAAAGATGTTTGCAGTCTTAGCAGCCACACCTGGAGAGGACAACTGTAAAGACAAAGGTGATTCACCACTTTGATATGAGTTAAATTCACTTTCAGTTTTGTGCATGAAGGAAACTGCCCATTTATTGCTTCAACCAAAACCAGAAGTTGATACAATGAGGCTTGTGTGAAGATTGCATTTGTGTTCATTTTCCCATCAAGACAGGACTTGGTGCAAACAGTGAACAACCAACAATTCTTGTGCAACAAAACTTGTTCAACTGGGCAAAATAGATCTGAAGACAAGGAAAGCGCATTGACTTGATTGTATTCCATCTTCATTGAACATACAACAGTGTTCAGCTTCCTGTCATTACACCCCACAGACAACCATTCTGGCTTTGCTATGTTTGTAAGAAGAAGCGCTGTGCACTGTTTTCCAGATATTGCAGGTTGCAGGTATTTTATTGCATTCCTTTTCCACTGAGTCAAGTCTGGACACTTCTGTTTTTTGCTGCATTTCAAATAATTATTGACAGGAAACAGATGTTGTCCAACAATTTGCTTGGTGACTTGGATAACTCTGAACATTGCACGAGAAAAATCAGACCACCTGGGGGATGATATGAAATACATGAATTGGTGTGATTCAAACATTTGAAGAGCTGTAGGTCCACCATGAGTCCATGTGAGTCCTGCCTGAAAACAGGATGGTGAAAGATGAACCCATGAAGGGCCACGCAATGATTGAGCGATGTTTTGTGATATCTACCCTGAAAATCATGTTGTCTCTTACTTTGGTGGGAAGTTGTGCAAAGTTTGCGATGGGATAATTTCTTATGATGTGCATGTGAGAAAAGGGTGAGAAATGAGTCAAACATACCTTTCCTCCAGCGATCAGTCCTAGGTACAAAGCCTCCACAATTACAAGTGGAAACATGTTATCCACAACCTTGAGTATGTCTGTGAGATCTGTTTGGCTGTAAATTGAAGGAAGGTGCCCCTCTACATTTCTGCATATGCTGTAGGCTTCATGCCAAGAGTTAAAATGGCTGCTTCTCTTCAAGTGAGTGAACTGGTGCCCAAGAAAAATGAAATGGTTCCTGCTGTCATTGGAATTTTTTGCAGTACAGCTAAGGCTGTAACAATGTTTAAATGTTTCTCTGAGTGAAGAGTTCAGCTTGCAGTCTGAAACTACAAGGTTTGTGAGATTTGAATCTGCTACATTATCAGGATGCAAAAGGAGACTCAAAGTGGAATTGCTGTCAGCAAACAGAACAAAGCTGAGGGAATGATGTAATTTAGCAACTTGCACTTGTTTCCAAGGTGTGACGTGGAACAAAAGCACAACAAGAGGAACATTTGTTTTTGCAATGCCAGAGCATGATGCCATATGAAACAAGGGTCTGCTCTTGTACTGTTTTGAAATACTGTAGAGGTCACAAATAATAAGTGTTGAGGAGAAAGATGGAGCTTTCATGGGAAACAGTGTTTCACTGGAAAGGTAGTTTTGCACATATGTTGTAGGACCTGTTTGAATCATGTGAAGTGTTTTGGTCTCTGCAGGAGCCATTTGAGTTGTTGTTTTGCAGTCTATCCATTCATCGGTTTTCCCAGGAATATTGACAATGAAGACAATATTTTGTTTATATGTTGCTTTCAACCCACAATACTTCAAAAGAACAAAGGAATCAAACAAATAATTAACTGGAAGTTCATTTGTGTTGTTTTTGCACAGGAGAGTGTTTTGTTTGTTGGAGCAAAATTGGTTTGGAATACCAATGTCAAAACCTTGAAAAACCACATTGTCCTTGATGTTGCCAACCAATGAGATCCTGACATTTGCTTTCAGGGACATGGAGGGTTCTACCACAGAAAGACATGTCACTGTTCCATATTTGTTGATCTATGCATTGTGTCTGATCTGCCAAATTGTGCATGAAGATTCAAAAAGGACTTGGTACTGAATTGGGAATGACTCTGCCTCTGTCTGATTCTGTATCACACTTTGCAGGTCTCTTTGTATACTTTGCCAACTGGGTACCAAGTTCTGCAATACCCCTGCCATTTGTGAGAGCCTGGGATCTGTACAAACATCATAGACAGTCACATTGCAATGTGTTGTTGACAATGACAAGATAACTTCTATTTCAGTGTAAAATTTGTACCAGTACAAGACAATGGGTATTGATAGCCTTTTGAGGTAAAAACTGTTGCTGGGTGAGAACAAAGCACTGTGATTTTTACAAATTGTGTTCACCTGATATTTATCAGGAATTCCTTCAATATGTAATGCACCATATTGGCAACTCAGTGTTTCAGATGATTTCAAAACAAGATGCAGAATAGTCAGGTTCAAAGTGATTTGTTGTGTGGTGTTCACAAGTCCAAAGCAAGGGCTGTTGTTGCACATGTGTCTCAGGGAAAAATGAGACATATTTGTTGTAGTTGTTACAGGAAGTTTCCACTGGGCAGGAAGTTGTCTGGAGGAATATGTGACATTGCACTTTGTAGTTTTCTTTGACATAGCAAGAACTTGCTGATAAACACATTGAAACGAAGACATAGTGTACTGCCCATGAGACAGTAAGACTCTTGGAGACAAGACACCAGGCCCATCATAGGCAAAGTAAGTTCCTTCCTCACACTGCTCTGTACAAAGAACAAGTCCAAGTTTCTTTGAAACTTGCATGAGAAAGGTAAAAACTTGATGGTTGATTGGTTTTTGTTTTATGCTTTTGATTTGAAATGTTCCAGCATCTTGAGCCTGCAAAGCCAAAGGCAAAAAATGTGTGGTCACCACACAAAAATCAACCACTGCAAATAACACATGAACCAAAAAGTGTGTTTGAGTAACAGAAATCCTGTTACCAGGTGGGTACAAATTGAAAGCAGATTGTTTGTGGCACACTATGAATTTGTGTTTCATGTCTAAGGGTGAAATTTGTATGTTATCAAATTGACAGTACATTGGCTTGAACAACATGTCAATATGCTGAAATGAGATATTGAGTGAGAGAGTAGAATCTAGGTGAAACTGCCAAACATATTGCAAGGAATAATACAAATGATCTTTGTTAAAAAATGTTTTGAGAGACCTTGAGGCCAAGGCAACATATATGTTTGTAGTGGCTATGTGTTGCATTGAATTCACTGTATGTGGTTGGATATGTTCTGTGGAAGTTTTGATTTGACCCAGACATTCAGATACAGCTTCCTGACCAACACAGTGTGTAAACTTGTGTACTTGACACACTAGGTCTATAATTTTGAAGTTGCTTTGTAGCTGGTTGGTGTGGACTACAAATGTTTTTGCCAAATGTTTGCAGCTTCTGATATACTGAGTAACTCTTGTACTTTGTGTCAGTAGGTGACAGAGTAAAGCCTTCAAATACTTGAACCAATTCTTGGGAGCATCATGGTATTTCTGTTGGTCTACATTGGCTCTATTGAGGAGCCTGTCACTTGAGCACAGCCAAACACACAATTGTAATATCAACATTGTGAAGGGTGCCATCATTGTCAATTTATGTGTCCTTTTGAATGAGATGGAGTTTCTCTTTTTGAAATTCATAACAGAACAAGAAATTTTGAAAAGTGTTAGTTCTGTTGTTTTGTCACCAAATAGAAAATGATACCAACAGTCCAACAGCCAAATGTGCTTTGATAGTTTTTTCATATCACATGCAATTTTTGTTGTCTTTTTGTTTGGAAGTCAAAATGTCTTTTGTTCATGTCACAATGAAAGAGCATTTGTGATTGTGCTGCTGAACAATAAAGCAACTTCTGATGGGCCTTTCTCTTGCAGAGTCAAAGTGCAAGTTTGTTTCTGAATCCCTCTTCTCTCACTCTCTGATGCACTCCATGCAGAAGCAGTTCCATGACCCTGAAAACAAGCCCCACCATTGAAATTTGCCACACTGGAAATGTTGGAGCCAGTACCAGTGCAGGGCATGTGGAGCTTCTGAACACTACTTCTGGTTTAACAATTCATAATCCACCCTAAGGAAGTGCTATTGCATAGGTGGAAGAATTGTGTTGGTTTGTCATGTTGCAATTCCTTGAAAGCTCATTCATAATTCATTCATATGTTCCAAGCTAAGCTGGTCAATATGTTTCTGTGGCAAGACCAAATCTTGGTGTCCTTGGTTTCCTTGGTGAGTTTTACTTCTCATTACTAAGAGATTCTTGACAGCAGACATTCCAAGGAGACTTGGTGTAACAAGACACTGAATTGGGACAGACATAATTTGAAGGCAATGCACAAAGGCAGTTGAGAATTTGAAAACAAACAGAATGACAATACCACTCAGGTGTAGTGGAAACCAAGACAAAATATGAGCAAAAGAGATCAGAAATAACTGGATACACAAGGCAACACAAGATTTATTCTTTCTGTTTTGGCCCAAAGTTGTTTTTGTTTCCTCTTGAAAGGTCTTGAGTTCTCTGACCAAGTTAATGTGAAAGCATATAATTACAACTGAACCAATAAAATTTTCCAGTGCATTAGAAAGGGAAAAAGTAACAAAGAACAGTTGTGTGTTTCTTGGGCTTACATGTAGGCTGCACAGAATGACAGACAACATGATATTCAAAATGACACACACTCCCAACATTACCCCAGACAGCAAAAAACAGGTGAAGCACACAGATGTGTACAATTTTGAAAGTTTTATTCTGAAGATACCTGAAGTCTTCATTGGACTTGCAACCACACTATACCTCAAAAATGAGAAAATTACCAAGACTAGAGAGGTTTGTAATGAAAACCAAGAGAACAACATGAATGCAAAGTAACAGGTGTCAATTTCATTTTTAAGTTTCACATCATTCAAATTTATTTTTGCAACAAGTAACAGGTAGACAAACAAAAGCATGTTGTTTCCTGTAGAATACAGAACAGCTATAGTGTACTTGTTGAGACAACCCCTCCTGATTATCATTTGGAGAAGTGAGCACATTGCATTAACTACAAGAATTAGCAAGGAAGTAGTGACAGAGAAAACTTTTAAAAGTTTGCTGAGTTGTAAATCAGAACAAGATTCATAATTCTTTGGTTGGCAAAAACATTTTGTTCATGTTTCAAACAGCACAAGTAAAATCTTGATACCTGTTGAAATGAAACTGACAGCTTGCTGAGAAATTTGCTATCTTGGATATTGTCAGCAGTTGATAACAAAGACAAGAGTCTCAGATTGAGTATGTCAGGCCACAAATCCTGAGACACTTTGTGTAAAGGATTGTGTGACATGTTGAGTACTTGCATTGCAGAGAGTTTGGCAAATCCTTTCAATTTGATCTCCACAATGTTGTTTGCAGCAAGTACCAACACATACAATTTCTTCAGAAATCCAAAACAGTTACTTTCAATTGTTCTCAATCTATTTTTTCTCAAATCAATCAAATGCAAGTCCAAAGGATAGTTCTTGTAACAAGCACATTCTAACCCACCCTCATGCACTTGCAAGAACCACAGACTGCCAAAGTTGTTCAATATTTTGATATTGTTGAATTTCTGATCACTAAAATCTCAAAAGCAGTAGTCTGGGCAAGTTCCTGTAGGAAGAAGCCTTCACAAAAAGTTGTAAACAAAACACAAGAACAGGAAAGTGGACATGTGGTGTTAGATAGCTTGCACAACAATTCATCATCTCCTTGAAGGCAATCATTCATCCAATCACACAAGTTTTTAGGGTGTATGCAGATTCTACTTTGTGAACAACTCAGCATGCCTGTACATGAATGATTCTGTAAACAGAATGAAACCTCCTCTTCTCCATATGGGCAATCCAATCTCCTGTTGCACACATAATGCCATAGAATACAATAGGAACTGCTACACTTAAACATTGCACTACATTCAAACTGGGTACATTCCATCAAGTGAGCACCATTTCTGCAGGGCAGTAGATGGTTCAAAGCGGACAGTCTGAATACACAAATTTCATGAGGGAAGAAGCATCTGAAGTGACCTTCCCTGCATGACAACTTTCCATTTCTTGAGCAATGGTTTGGCTTCTCTGCATCATAAATGTATGCTGTGTTTTCTGCCATCACAATGAACTTAAGCTGCAGTTCATCTTCAGCCTCCAGTCCACAGTCAGGTATCAGATCATCAATAACTGAGAAGGGCACTGTCTTGCCTGACACATTGCACACAAATGTGTCATTGAGTATCATTCTGGAATTTGCTGCAAAAGTACTTGCAGTACTACCACCACCTATTTTTATCCTTTTCCTGAAATATTTGTTTGCCTCAGTTAGATTACTGGAAGCTGTTTTGCAGAGAGCAAAAGCTTCATCTGAGGTGCCATCTGTGTCACAATTTACAACTCCATCACACAGAAAAGTTGCTGATATGTATTTTTGGGTCTTGCAAGCAAAAACATTTTGGGCAACAACAGTTCTCGATGCAGAAGAAACATGAAGCAACAACCCCATTTCCCCATCATTATTTTCATTGATTTGTTTATACTCTGAGAACATGGTAGTTTTACTGTACTTGAAGTAAATTATTTCTCTGCTTTGTCTTTTCAATCCACCAGTTATGATGGGAGGAAACTGACCTTTTACTGCTACACAGTACAACCAAAAATAGGAATGTCTCTGATGTAATTTTCTGTACAAAAGTTTTGTGCATTCTGGAAACAGTAAAGAATCCAGGTTTCTTAAATGATGTGAAGGAGTAACAAACTTCATCTTTGCCCACACTCTTAAGAGAACAAGACATCGTAGATACAGCTAAAGACACAACTGTTTCATTTTGTATATTCTCACTTGAACAGAGAATTATGTTCAATTGCCTGTCACTGCATTTCACAGACATCCAGTCAGGTTTTGCAAGGTTTGTCACAATAAGTACAGTGCACAGTCTCCCCCTAGTAATTTCTCTTGCAGGCTGCAAGAATTTTGTTGATGCTTCTTTCCAATTGGCCAAGCTTGGACAATTGTACTTTGTACCATATTTCAAAATACCAACTCCGCCAAAATCATGTTTACTTTTGAGTAATTTCCCAATAAAATAGGCTGTCCTTCCCATAAAAGATTCTTGGGAGTGTGCAGCAAAAGTTTTCAGAAAGTTGTAGGATTCAAATTTTTGGAAAGAAAGTGGACCACCATGACTCCACTCACCTCCTCCCTGAAAGCAATCATATCACACAGCTGCCAACTAACAAAGACAGCAATTTAATTTTGAGCCAATAGGTATTTTAAAGGAGCACAAGCAAAAAACACATTGAATAGAAAACATTGCTCAAGCTGGCAACAGGATTAACCAGACATACCTCTCTATTCAACAACAGCCCAATGTAGAGTGCTTCCAAAGGTGTTGTGAGAAACATAAATTCTACAGTGCTTACAATCTCTGCAAGGTCTGTTTGGCTGAATACTGAAGGCAAATGACCACCATAATCTTCACAAATAATAAAAGCCTCCTGCCAAGAGTGTGGTCTATTGTTGAGTCCTTGTGAGTCTATATTGCCCAGCAATGTGAATATTTTTCTGACTTGGCTTGGGAATCTTTTCACATTTTCATGTTTGATACTGAAACAAAAGTCAAACTTTGGTGATACTTTTACATGTTCATTGCAGCTTGACACAGTCAACATAGTTTCATTGTCTATATCAGAAAACACAAACATGCTCAATGTGAAGTTCTGGTCATGCAGCAACAAATAACTGAAAGTAGAATGAGCTTTCAGAAATTGTGCAACATTCTAGGGGGTCAGCTGCAAGATGACAGTGATAACAGGTATTTTCATTTTTGAAAATGCAAAGCACCAAACCCTGTGAAGAGAAAAGCCCATGTTCTTCATTTTGTTCCCTTTCACATGATTGTAAATCATTAAGGTTGATGAGTATATTGGGGTTTTGAGAGCAGTAAGTACCCTTTGAGGTACTTTTGAAAATGTTTGGAAAGACCTTCAGATGGAAAACTGGAGTTTTGTCTCTGAGAAGAAATAACTTGGGTTTTTGTTGTAAAATCTATCCACTGATCAGTTTTGCCAGGCAAAGAAACAAGGAAGGAAAGGAGTTGCCCCTGGACCACTTTACCACCATAATATTTCAAATAGAGGTATGAGTCTTCAAGGAAAGAATGGTCACATTCTGTGAAGTCAGATTTGCACATGATATTTTTATCTTCAACAAAACAGAATTGATTTGGAACACCAATATTTTTACCATGGAAGTTCATGTTATATTTCAGATTTCCTATAGACAATATCTTCACATCAGCTATGAGATATAATGAAGGCCGAATCCTGTACAGGCATGAAATTGTTTGATTTCTATCTGTGTATTGGTGTCTGAATTGCCAAATGGTACATGATGATTCAAAAAGAACCTGGTGATGAATCTTTGCAGACTGTTCCTCTGCATGGTCCTTTGTCAGTGTTTTCAAAAATTGTTGTTGCAGAAAATGCCAATTCAGTTCTAGTTCAGAGATATACCCCACCATTTGTGACAAATACCCATCAGTGCAAAGATGAAAAATTGTCACATTGCAGTCAGTGGTTGACAGAGACAAAACTGCCTCTACTTCAGTATAATTTTTATACCAATACAGAACAAGAGGGGTTTGTGACTTGTGTAAGTAAACACTATAACTTAGTGAAGTTTTGGAACTATGATTCTTGCAAAATGTATCCTCATTGTAATCATCACTGATGCCTTCAATGTGCAGTGCACCATATCTGCAACTAAGTACTTCAGATGATATCAAATCAAGTTCTAAAATTGTCAAGTTCAAAAATATACCCTCTGAAACTTTCACAATTACCAAGCAAGGGCTACTTTTGCACACAGCTCTGAGTGCAAAATGAGAAAAGTTAGCAGAAGACTTCAAATCAATCTCAGATTGGGCATGAAGTTGTCTTGATGAATATGTGATGTTACATTCAGTGTGAGTTGAATACTTTAAAATGTGCTGATAAATACATTGAAAGGAAAACAAGGAATGTTTCCCTTCTGACAGCACAACCAAAGGTGACAACACACCTGGGCCATCAAATACAAAGTGATGTCCCACTTTGCAGATTCCTTTGTTCAGTACAAGTGTGTGTTTCATGGGCACTTGTCAAAAGCTGAATGGAGTCAGTTTTGCTGCTTGAAACATGGCTGGGAAAAATGCCTCTGTTGTGTGTCTGAAATTTAGTGGCTGGAAAATTAGTGGTGATCTGCTTCTTATCCAGCACAGCAAACAGAAAGTACACTGAAAAGTGTGTGAATGTATAGAAACAATGTGTGTACAACTGATAGTCTGTTGCCTGGTGGGTACAAGTTAAATGCAGATTGTCTTGCACAGACAGTGAACTTATTCATGGTATGGACAGGATAAATAGATAAATTGTCTTCTTGGCAGTAGTTTGACTTAAACAAGAAATTAATATGCTGAAATGAAATATTCATAGATAGAGCAGATGATAGGGAAAACTGCCAACAGTTTTTCAAATATAAGTAGAATTCTTTTGACAACAAAAAGTGAGCAAATGGCCCAGGGGCAGTTGGGTGCAAATGTAGACTTGAAGTTGAAGAATTGTTTATATGCAGGGTGGTTTTTGTGCTGGAATGCCAAATGTGGCCAAAACATTCCAACACCACATAACTATTTGAACACAATATGTAATTCTCAACATGACAGAATGAGTCCATCATTTCCAACTGCCTCCACAGATGGTGGATTTCAATTTTACGTTTGTCAGCCAGTTGTTTGTAGCATGGCATCTGCAAGAGGCTGTTGAGCTCTGCCATCAGGTTGTGCATCAAAGCCTTGATGTACAAAAACCAATTCTTTGGAGCATCAAGATGGCTTACTGGATCTTCCTTGGAAATCTTGAAGAACATTTCATTAAAACACAACCCCAGATGTGTTGTGAGGGGGAAAAAAGCCACACAGTCAGGGCTTTCATCAGAGTAGTGGGGAACCAAGGTTTCTCTTTGTTTTCTGACTTTCTCATCTGATGGTGGATATCTTTATCCAAATAAACAATGTGCACAAGATCCAGGGGCTATGGTACCTCACCACAAGTTACTTTGTTTCCTCTGTTGCTAAAAAGTCTCTTTGAGCAAATCCTATAAGGTTACCTATACCCCAAAGGGATGCTTCATTTAGACAGCCCAGAGATCTAACAAAAAGGTTGTTTTCACATGTACTGTCCCACATCAACATCAAAAAACTCCAGTAGGCCCGTTTGTTGTGAAAATTATTTCTAGACTGTGCTGCACTACTTGAATGATGGATCTGCCAGAGGGCCACATGAAAACTATTGCACACATCCATCAACTTGTGTCACAAATTAACAGTGTTCATATGGCGCTGGAAGTACTGCAGAATTGCTTCTAGAGTGATACCCCTTATTAACAGTGTTGATTTGGAGCTGGAAGTTCTGCAGAATTATTTCTAGAGTGATACCCGCAACTAACAGTGTTGATTTGGAGATGGAAGTACTGCAGAATTACTTCCAGAGTGATACCCCTTATTAACAGTGTTGATTTGGAGCTGGAAGTTCTGCAGAATTATTTCTAGAGTGATACCCGCAACTAACAGTGTTGATTTGGAGCTGGAAGTATTGCAGAATTATTTCTAGAGTGATACCCGCAACTAACAGTGTTGATTTGGAGATGGAAGTACTGCAGAATTACTTCCAGAGTGATACCCCTTATTAACAGTGTTAATTTGGAGCTGGAAGTACTGCAGAATTACTTTTAGAGTGATACCCCTTGTTTCATTGTTTCACTTGGGGAAGAAAGTTCAAAGTTTTGACCAGGCATCAATCCTATGTTTGTAGAAAGATAAACCCCATGTTGTCAGATTTTTTCCCAGTTGCATTCAGTTTGTTTGGTCCATTTCATTGATTCTGTGTTGGTAGTAACCCCCAATCCACACCCCGTGTATCCATGCGTACGCACACTGCAGTCTACATCCAGAAACAGGTAATCCTACAATGCTGAGGACTGCATCAGACTGCATGCATACCACCTCAATCTGAAGTTGAGACCTGAAAGACACCCATAGAGGGTACACGCAGAACATATTTTGGTATTGCAGCGGAAATGTTTGGGCTTTTTGTGGTCATACCTGAAGTGACTACCACACTAGAATGTGGTATCCAGAAGGGTTTTATAAGGAAACTCTCTGTTCTGCACCTGCAACTTGCACAGCATGGAAAACAGCTTTGGATTGTGGTTGCTTGATTTTATTCTCATTGCTGTGTACATTGTCAAAACAAGAATCAACAAACATTTGGTGAAAAGCAAGACAAATTTCTCGGTGTTTCAATCTTGCACATTCTTGATTGCTGTGCCATCAGTCTGAAATCACATCATCAGCGGTCATTCTTGGTTTGAAATCAGGTTACTGAGGATAAACGTAGTGAGCCAGGAAATAGGATCTCATGTCACCATCAGCATTTGTGCCATACAGAATGCCTGCTATCACATTCTCTACCTGCAATGTCACAAAATCTTCTCACTTAGAACATTCCCCATTACCACAGTTTCACTGGACATATTCTGCACTTTTCTGGGAGGATATTGTGTCAATCAGAGGGAATAAGTATTGTGGCCATAAAAATCAACAAAACAGTCTTTGTCAAAGCAGGTTATCTCCTGATCATAACACCCTCTCAAAGTCACAGGTTGCAGCTGGAATGCCTTACCTGTACCACTTGACCAGTTTCAAGTTGCAGGTTGAATGAGACATAATCAATGACCTGGTCTCCAGCACTGCGGTAGTAATCTTGGAACAGGAACCTTTCACCATCCACCAGTAGGTAGAGAACATTGAAGGCCACAGTGTTTTGATATGAAACATACATCTTCACAGTGAACCTGAAATGTATCAAGGGACAATGAATTGCATCAGGTTTTTTGCTGGAACACCAAGTGTAATATATCCACAATTGAATGTGAATTGTCAGGATTGTGCACAAAGAACACAAGCACAAAACAGTCATAAAATGTTGTCAAACTGAATTTCCAAAACTGAGAACAATGATTCAAGTATCTTCAGTCATTTTGGACTTTGCCACTCACTTGTAAATCCCATCTGCAGACACAGTGTAGCCTCCAGTCTCAACAACAATGATTTATTGGAGTGGTGTCCCAAACAATGATTTCTCCAGTAGAAAGTTCTTTCATCTCCTCGCTGACAGTGGCCATAAACAGAGTCTGTGCTACAAAAGACAGACAAAAGAACAAAAATAACAAAAAATAACAAGTTGAATGCTGGGGTCAACAAGCCAAACAAGCAATTGTGACACTTCCTGAAAATCACCAAACCAACAAGCATCACAACAAACACACTTTCTAAGACCAAAAAAACTTGATCAAAAACTTTACAGATTGTGCAAACAATATATGAATATTTTACTTTGCACTTCTCCATCTTGACTGAAAGCATTTTCAATACAGCAAATGAAGAGGAGAGCTATGGAGAAGAAAAATTTGGTGAAACAGGCCGTCTTTTCTAAGTACTCTCTTCTTCTCTGCAAAGTGAATTGTTGTGAGATATTGTGAAACCCTCCATCTGTTGTGAGAAAAAACTTCAGTGTGTCATCTTGCAAGTTCAGAGATTACAGGCAAGGAACTTGAAAGAAACCAGTTGCACACCTTTCCCCAGTTGTGGATGATCTACAATTCAGTGGTGGCGGGTCCAGCCCCAATTGAGACGAAAACATCCATATGAGCAAAACATCAAAGAGTGCCAACTCACACTGCCAGACTGAGAATCCATTGGACTGGGCCCAGAGCTATTGTCTTTTGGGACCTGACACAACCTCTGCACTGAGCAAGGAAAGAGATTCATGCCAATGCATGGTTATACCACATGTTGTCAGATTTTTTCCCAGTTGCATTCAGTTTGTTCAGTCATTTTTGTTGATTCTCTGTTCATAGTGACAAACATTTGGTTCAACATGTCAAAGCACTTGGTTTTTGGATTCCACGAGAAAACAGTCACATGATTATGAAATCAAGAAAACTTTCAGGCTTGTTGTACAGTTTGTGCTTCCCTGAGCCCTTGTTGCATAAAAACTTTTGCATTTGCTTCTGTGACTGCTTTGCTACTCAGGTCATTTCCAGGGGACTTGTTGTGTCCAACAAGGCTTCCTTACTTGTTGTGAATGCAGTAGCTGTCACACTGACCTTGATTGGTTTCTTGGTCAACATCAATGAGAAGAAATGCACCCCCTGGACACAACTCACCCCTGCACAATCATCTCTGCTCTGGTGAAATGTGGAACACTCCACACTCAGGATCTGGCAGCCTGAAACTCACAGACATGCAGTTGAATTTCTGTTTTGTCAAATGGGTGGGGCTTCAAAAACCCGACATTGATTATGCTTCTGGCTTTTGATGCCTGGTGCGTTGCTGTTTCTTCGTTTCAGTTTGCCCAAACCGGCCCCATTTCCACCCGAAATTGCAGACTGGAGGCAAAACCGCATGGAACTGGCAGCTACAGATGACTGTGTAGAGCGCGTTGTGGAAGCTGCATGACTGAAGAGGGCAGCTCTGAAGCTCTGCAGCTCTTCTCGGTACCACGCTGCGAGTCTCAGCTTCACACAGAAACTCAGGGTGTGGGGCGCCCCCAGTGAGGTCCTGATGACCAAAGGGGCGCTGGGTCAGGCACGAGGACCAGCACCCCAGCAGGAATTCAACCCCACATCCGGTCAAATCTCCCCCACAAAATCTGGGAACTTCCCAACCACCCTGCCTGGTCAAATCCCTCATCCAAAATCTGGGAATTCTACCTTGTGTCGGGTAGAATCTCCAGATTTGTTGGGGATTTTACCACATGTCGCGTGTGTGGTTGGGTTGGGTGTCAAACCTGTGACACCGGACGGGTCCCACACAGAGAGGGTCCCAAGGAGTGCAGCTTTCTTGTGAGTTGTGCGGAAGAAACGGAAAAGAGCTATATGTGTTAGTAATTTCTGCATTATTGTGTCTTTCCAGGTAAGAATAGTGTGACGCGCCAAGGCTGCAGGTGCTGAGTCCAGCTGCACCCGTAGTAGAGCCTCAAATACATCTTCACTCGGTGAATGGATGGGGCTGGGCTGTTGGGGCTCCTGCCCCTGTGTTGAACTGGGAAGGTTTGTCCTCATTGTGCGTACGTAGTTTCACGTGGAACTGCCTGGGTGGATGGGTGGGGAGGTGTGCGATGGCAGATCCGACTGCCTGCCTCACAGAGCGATGAACACAGGTGGATCCATGGGGCGGACGCAGGAGCAAGATGGGGGTGTGGTGGTGTGGGGAAGGGGTCCCCCTTACCCCTCAATGTCACCCATTCACTCCTGACTTCAATCCCTGAACCATCTCCTTGCCCTCGCCCTGACCCTTCCCCTTGCCCATCTCCCTGACCCCTGATCCCACCCTCTGACCCTACCCTTGAACCCCCTCCCCTGACCCCATGTCTGACCCCTCTCCCTGACTCCACACCTTTCCTCACCCCTAATATCACCCACTGAACCCCTACCTGACCCCACCATACATCTGACACAACCACCCCTTTCCCTCACTCCACCCCTGACACTGATCACTGACCCCACATGGCCCCTGAGCCCACCCCATTGACCTCTCCCCTGACCCTGCCCCACCCCTGACCCCGCCTCTTCCCCTGACCCCGCCCCACCCCTGCCCCCTGCCCCTTCCCCCTGACTCCACCCCGGGTATCCGACTACAGGCGGCTTCGCTGTCACCTGCGTCTCCTACGTTGGACTGAGCGGAAACTGATCCCACGTCTAATAGACTCCGGAATTGCCTCCTGAAATAGAGCTGCATGAGACACGTGATTAAAGTGGAATTGAAGCGCCGTTTATGGTGAGGAGCAGAACGTCGATGCTGTCCCTGCAGGGTGGGGAGATGTACAAATCGAAGCGCACACATCTGATGTGACCCAAGTTGCGTTGAATTGAATTTAGATACATACAGCGCAGAACAAAACTAAACTGCAGCTCTTGATGCGTGCAATGTGTGGAGAGTCAAGCGCGACGCATCTGGTGTGGCGCGTTGTCATGGGTACGAAGAGCGTTGCATTGCACGCGGCGTCCAGCGTTGCTACGTCTGAAGCGTCCAGGGCGACGCAGCGTCAAAACGTCCAAAACGTATGACGCCTGTCGCGTGAGCAGGACTGTTCCTAATGAGGATCTGGAGCAGGAGGAGGAGATAGGGAGGGAGGACAGGGGAGAGGAGGAGGTGGGGAAGGGGGAGGGAGAATGGCAGGAGGAGGGATGGAGGAAGGAGGAGGAGGACATGGCACGGAGACGCGTGTTGGAGCAGGGGTAGAAAGGGAAGGGTGGAGAAGAGGGAAGGAGGAGCAGGAGGGGAGGCGAAGAACTGACGCGGAATAGGAAATGGGGTGAGAGGGAGGGAGGCAGGGCAAGAGGGAGGGCAAGGAAGAGAGAATAAGAGGAGGGAGGGCGACAAGGGAAAAGAGGAGAGGAGGGAGGAGAAGAGGGAGAGGGTGGCAGGAGAGGACGGAGGGTAACACAGGGGGGAAGAGGAGAGGAGGGATGCAGGGAAGACCTGACAGAGGGAGGGGGTGAGGAGCAGGCTATCAATACACACAGAGGCCCGACATGACAAGGAACAGCCTGTGAAGAAACTGGAGTAATGGCTGGACCCTCCACGCCGTAGAGGACCAAGGCGTGGTTCTGTGGGTGGGTCCGAGGGCAGCTTCGTGTGAAGAGGCGGGGGCCTCCAGAGGGTCCTCGAAATCACACGCGTGCTGAAAGAGAAACACGAGGTGATACATGACGAGCGGGTCCAGCTCTGCTGGGACTTGTGAAATTGGGTTTTGTGTGTTGAGAACAGGCGTCTGTGTGTCGTGCCATGGGCAGATGCAATGGAGCCTGGACAATTTTCTGAGGGGTGAGCCAGAGATGTTGAGTTTGAAATGGCACCACCTTATGAAGATTCAGGTTGAAGCTCTCTCCTAAATTTCTGCATCCAACTCAATCCTACCGTTGCAGTTTGCACCCAGCCCACTCTGGACCCACCCCTGCGTTCCACCTCCCCTGCCGGAGCTTGAGGTTGATGCTCCTTTATGAAAGACCAGAACCTCTCAGTTCACCCCAGTCTGGATCCTCCCCAGTGTTCCACACTATCTGAACAGGGCGACAGACAAATGGCTCCTGACAAGTTGAGCGTGGGACACGCAATCCACAGCAGACACCCTGAGTGCACTTCTACACAGCATGTTCAGTGCTCAGCACGTGAACACGCCCTCCCCCTGCCCAGCCCCGTCCTACGGGAAGACTGACCACAACAAGAGAAGCAGTGCTCAAGGTAACTGCAGTGCGAAGTCCCTAATTCGTTTATGTGTGCTCGAAGTCTGCTAGCCAACTGGCCTGTGCTCTGCCTTGTATTGATACCATACATGGGGAAACATGGGGGCAGGGGGACATGGGGGAGAGAGAGGGGACAGGGACAGGGACATCTGGCCCAGGCTGCCTGTACCGCACTACCACGAGGTGCTTGCCCAAAAAGGGACTTCGCACAAGAACGTTGCGAGGAAGTGAGTCTGAACCCCAGCATAATGTGCGCAGTGGTCCTTTGTTTGTGTGTGTGTGTGTGTGTGTATGTGTGTGTGTGTGTCTGGATGGATGTTCTGTCAATGGGCGTGTCCAAGAGGCCCTGCACTCAACGCATTCCTGCATTTCACAACTCCACGACAATGGAAATCCCAGGGAATCCCCATTAGAATGTTTGACCAGGGTGGGGTGCACCTCCTGCTACATTCAAGAACTTTGTCAACAAGAGGTGCAGTGGATTCCCACCCAGCAACCACTCTAGATCTGCCCCAGCACCACCGTGGAGTGGTTGTCAGCCCAGATGTATTGCATGGATTAGATCTACGCATGTAGCACCTGAGTCTGCCTCTGATGAATGGGTTCAGAGTTGGATCCAGGCACAGCTGGGTTGGGCTCAATTTTTTTGTGTGCAAAAGGTGCATCCCCAGGCGGATCCTGATCTACGGATGTGGCGCCTGGGTCTCAGTGTAAATGGGACCAGAGAAGGGGTCGGGGTCCAGGGCCTCGGCGGAGGGGGGGGTCATCCAGGGGCTGAGGTGTGTGTGTCTGGAAGGAGGAAAGGGCACAGAGTGAGGCAAGGGTGTGACACCTTGGGTTGGCCCAATCCAGGGTCAGGGTTGGATCTCAGAGAAAATCAGGGTATTCACACAGATGATGCGGCGTCAAAATTTTGACGCAAAGCCAGGAACGGACTGGACTGTTTCTTTGATGCTCTCCATTGGGTATCACGTTAAATTTGATGCCCGGGCATCAAAATTTTGATGCCAACATCAAACATTCTGATGCTGCCCTGCCTGTGTGACAACCGCAATATCCCACTCACATGAAAGAATGCAGATTGGAATGCAACACATACACACGAACACTCATCACACACACTCATCACACACACTCATCACACACACACACACACACACACACACACACACACACAGACGAACTCTTTTTTGTGCTTTAGTTTTGCAGCGTCTCAACATGGCGAGTGCCTCCCTGGCATTGAGCCGGCTGGGTCTCTTGTTGAGACCACAACACACAGAGCCGCCCGTTCTTCAGCACGTGTCTCCAAGGTGTCAGGTGTAGAACGCGATCGCGGGAGGCTGGGTCACACCACAGGCGCCTGACCAGTGCTGCATTGGAGGTCACTGTTGTGGGCTGTGCGTACCAGTGAAAGTACCGCTTATAAATGGGAAGCAATGTTCAGGTCTTGATGTGAACCAGGCCTGACACACCCGGTGTGAACCAGGCCTGACACACCCGGTGTGAACCAGGCCTGACACACCCAGTGTGAACCAGGCCTGATGCACCCAGTGTGAACCAGGCCTGACACACCCAGTGTGAACCAGGCCTGACACACCCAGTGTGAACCAGGCCTGACACACCCAGTGTAAACCAGGCCTGACACACCCGGTGTGAACCAGGCCTGACACACCCAGTGTGAACCAGACCTGACACTCACAGTGTGAACCAGG
>JAAUXT010071054.1_pt1 | contig 22275 bp, 26 predicted proteins | sample 7278171 | NCBI WGS metagenome assembly JAAUXT01 (sample SAMN14350112, study PRJNA611818) | marine sediment metagenome | isolation source: surface marine sediment (1.8m) | place: French Polynesia: Moorea | collected 2018-08 | reverse complement strand
GCTCATATGAAAGGTATTTGAAAGTAGTTTGCAGTTGAGTTTCAAAAGAATGTCCATGGCAACATCCAAAACATCCAATTCATGAATTATGACCTTATTGCACTTGTGGTTGCTAGGGAAAAGCTTTCCTAGGAACCAAATCATATGGGCTTTGAACTTACTCTCAAATAGTTTTCATATGAACCAAACATCAAGTCTCATAACATTTACCCATCAACAAAAACATGTTGACATCCTGAAGATCAAAGGGGGACATCGCACCCGCTGTTGCCTTAGCACTGCTTCTCTTGTTGTGTCAATCAAGACGGTAGTGTTTTTCATTTCAGAGACCGGGAACCGTTGATTCCGTCATGTCAGAACGCCCGTTCAGTCGTCCAAACACCGTCAACACCCTTGTTCTACCCAGGTGAAAGTGGTGCTCAGCAAATGATAGATCTATTCAAATCGTTCTTTGGCTGGAACACATCATTGCAAGCTTTTCTTTATCTTACGAAGTGAGTCGTTCCTCTTTTGTGCAGAATTCCCCGCCCCAACGAAATGGCACAGGATGAGGCAGACACCACTCGCTTGGCGCCGATGCCTTCGATACAAGAAGAAACCACGGAACCAACACCTGAAGAGCAACCTGTCTATCAGTCTCCTGTCAACGAGACGAAGAACAACGCCGAAACCAATCAAGACTTGTTTGACTTGTCTGATGATCTGAAAATTGAAGATTTCACAGATGCCAAACTGAATGAAGGTGCAGATTCCAGCCAAAACGATTCCGAAATGCCAAAGCTGATCGACCCGTGTTGCCCTGAAGACGAAGGTGAGTTTATTGTGTGCTTTCCTTTCCGGCTGCAGGACGCTGCGTTGCTTTGCCTGTCTTTCACACAAATTTGCTGGTCGTTCGTCTGTGGCTAAATTCGTCCAAAATGTTTCAGACACGCCTCCCCAAAATTTCGCGATTTGTTTGGTTTCGTTTGCACAGCTTGCGGTGCGTGAATTCGTGGTGGTCGCGTCTGAAAACATGTCTACCTTGACAAGTGTTTTTGTTCCAACTTTTTTTTTGGTTGAAACCCTTTGGGACTGTTCAAACACCCAAGCACTGATTGTGTGGTTGAACTCGCCACGTATCATGACACAACAACACAGAGATCTCTTCTGTACAAATTTGATGTTCGAGAGAACTTCGTGGCGCAATGTTTTGCTCATTACCAAAGACAATGGAACCAATCAGTTTGTCTTGAATCTGACAACTGACAGTCCTCATCCTTGTGCCGAAGGCTGTTTGCTCGGACCAGCTTCACCTCTTTTGATCCTGAAGCTGTTTGGCATCTGTCATTGCGACCGAACGAGGGCTCCTCGTGAGTGCAAAGTGACCGTAATGTGTTGGAAGGTCAAAACAGACACGAGAAAAGAAATTCTCATTTCGGCTTGCAAACACGGAATTGAGTAATCCTGCTCTTGTTCCAGTCTCTGTTGAACGGTCACGTTGTTTTGGTGATGTAACTCTTATCGCCTGAAAGAGCAGTCTGATTGGATGAGAGAAGCTTTCAACTGCTTCGTTGTCACGACGAGTTTGATCGCGGAGTGAAGCTTTCATCTTTTGTGGAAAAAAACAACAAAACACACACGCTGTGTTGGATTGGTGTGGTGTCGGAAGGACAGTGATGTCTGCTCGGGGTAGGATTCGCAGCGCAACTGACGCGCGGGGCAAGACTGTTGCGTGGGTTGAACCTTTCGTGGACGAGACCAAAGGTGGTGGTTGGTATTTTTCAGGTAAATGAAAATTTTATTGTGGCAGGTATGAGAACTGTCAGTTCTTTTCTTCTGAAACCAGAGGCCAGAGATATCGTTGGCGTCGTTCGACTCTGCAGACAAAATTTCTGTCATGGGTCAAATTTTTTGACAAAACAAGGTTCCTCCTCAGACTTGATGTCTGTCATTCTTGTTGCGTTAGTTGGGATGGAAGGGATGGCGTGGGTTTTTTTGGGGGGTCGGGGGGGGGGGTCGGCATCACAACAACGATTTGTGCTTGTTCCTGGAAGAACTCAAGAAATGCATTCAATGGACAAATTCACGCACTTGTTTCAAAGCTGCTTGGTTCGTGTGAAGGGTGTCCTCAAGTGGGCACAAACATCACCACAGTGCTTTGCTGTGTGTCTTTTGAACAGATTTTTATCTTGAAAGGAATTTTTGCTGAGTCGTTTACGAGAAGTCTCCGTGTCTTTGTCGTGTAACCAGTGTAAGTTTCCTTTTGCTGCACGACGTTGCTATGGACGCCACAAGTGCAAATGGCTTTTTTCAATATTTTCATCCAACAATCATCATTCTAAATGTGATTGACATCAATTGAGCAAACATATCTGAAGCTTCAATGTTGAAGTAAACAAGAATACCTGAGGACAACAGTCACATGCCGTGGCATTAAAATTAACGATTCTGAGGAGGGAGAGAACGATGTTTCACAATTTGACACGGCGGAAACCTGCAAAAAACATTCGGCACAAGATTCCGGTGCTGAAGGTTGCCTTGATCCATGAGACAGGTCCACCAAAGGACAAGAACTGGTCACTGTTTTTGTATGGGCGATGCCCTGTCACATTGTTAGGTGAATCTGAGAGAAAAGTTTTGAACATTTTTGAGTTCAGCGTGCACCGTGCATACATTTCGAGGCTGTTCAAGTGGGGCGGTTCTGTGCCAGAAACGTCTTCATCGCAGCATATTCACCCATGCATGTTTCCGTGTTTGGGGTTGATTGTGTGTGTACTCTTTTCCTTTTCCAGAGTCACTCAAGCCAAACCCACCAGCCTTCACACCACCGAGCAGACAAGGTTCGCGCGCATCGCTTCAGCTGCCAAAAGCTGCCGCAGTTTCCTTCGCGGACGACTTGCTGCCTGCCTCCTCGACGTTCGGGAGGTACAACAGCCTCTCCAGGCCAATCACTCCGACAGTGCACCAAACGTGCGTGTATACTTGTGTACTCATGACCTCTCTGGAGCTCCGGCTGACAAACTTCGAAATTCAACAATTGAATCACACGAAACAAAGCAGTATTTCTATTTTTTGCCAACGTGTGGATGTATTTTCTTGCGTCGAAAGTGCATTTGAGAAGGGCATGCAGAGAAAATTCATTTTTTGTCCGGGTTCTGGAAAGCAGCTGATCCCATCCGTTCGTTTCGATCGCTTGCATGCATGGCGAATTGATTCTTCGTCCAAATTGTGGAAGACCACACTCAAATAAAAAATTGATGTGATTTGGGTCAAATAACTGAAATTTGTATGTAGTTTGGTGACAATCAATACTTGGTTAGAGTCCAGTGATCATGAACTGAAACAGAAAACGCATGTTGCCTTCATTGTGAGTTCGAAATCAATTGGACGAAGATTACCCGATTGGGTATACTTTCACGAGCAAATGAGATCATTATGCGCAATTATCACCACACAAAAGTGTGCGTGAGGCAGGACAGTCTTCTTGAAGGCACTCTTTGTACCAACAGTTCCACAGTTGACGGTTGTTTTCTGTAGTTGAAATGGCACAACTTTTGCTGATTTACGAGTATTTCACGACGGACAACCCCAGGTCGCTGGTCCAGCTGAAAAAGCTTCCATACATCTGATCACCAAACATGCACAGAATTGATTTTGGTGTGAAGTCTTTCAGTTGTGTTTGTTCTGTGTGGAATTCGGAATGTTGTTTCTTTGTCGGTTCGTGTTTTATGCCAACAACAAGTTGAGCTCGAAAGTTCTGAAGTTGGCGTGGAATCCACTTCGAATCATCTTGAATATGATAGTTTGGTGCTTCTTGTTCCGTACACGTACTTGAAAGAGAAAAACAGAAAACCTGACATTTTTGCGATTTTGTTATTTGGAGGGGGGTGGGGTTGTTCTCTCATGAGCATCAACAAAACTGTCGAAGCAGAATTCTGGCAACTCGCAAAATTTGCTCGTCAGATACAAAATCGAAACCTTGTATTTCAGGCACAGTGCTGGCAAACTGGACGGTCCGAAGCCAGTCTCACCGTTCTCTTTCACCAGATCGAAGACCCTTGACAGGTATAATTTGCATGGAAAGGGAATGAAGCTTGATTGCAAATATCTCAGAACAGGTTCTGTGTCACATGAAATGCAGAATTGTTGACCACAGGTGTAAGTGTGTGTACATTCGCACATTGGAATTGGCAGGTTCGACCTGGACCGGCCTCACGCGTCTGTGAACGGTTTCATGCCGACGTCGCCTCCGGAGGCGCGGCGCTCCCCACCGGACTCGGCGTGCGGCCACCACGACGCCGGGCAGGAGCTCTGCTACCTGTGTCACCAACGCGAGCGCTGCAACGTACCTGTGTCGTTCACCGAGGAGCGGCGCAGGCGGGAGGTCGAGGAAGACCGACTTCTGCAACAGTACAATCAACTCAAAGATATGGAAGCCGTGCACAAAGAGCAGGTATTGTCACGTTTCACGATCCACCACACAAATCTGACTGCACCAAGTGAAAATGAAGTTCAGCTCAAGAAAGACGTGGATGTATGTTTGCGTTGTGTTTGGTTGGCAGGAGAAAGCCTGGCAGAAAAGGCAGGAGACCCAGAACACGGCTGCATTTAACTTGGGAGTCGCAGAAGCTGTCAAACAGAGAAAACTTCTGAAGGATGACGGGTTTCACGTGAGTTTTATCCTCTGATCGTTATCAATTGGACTTGCTGTTGTGAATGGTGAATTGAGTTCAGATGTTCGACCCTGTGTGAGGCAATGTGAATCTTGGTTGTAAAGATTTCGGATGCATTCAGTGCATCAGCAGACAAGCAGTAATCAGGCCCAAACCAGTCACCATGATTCTGCACACGAGTTGAACCGTCTTTCAACTTGCTCGCAACGATATATCTTGAGCGATTCCTCAGCATTGCGATAATCACATTGCACGACCGGAAAAGACGGATGCACTTCGCGTGAAGGGTAACTTTATTGGTGAAACATTTGTTTTCTTGCTTGCAGACTTCGTACATGTTTCAAAAGAGACCCTTGACTCCGCCAAGATTCCTCTCGCAAGAAGTACACTACAAGGAACTGGCTGATCAGGTGTGTTCTAGATTCATCGTTCTTTTGAACGAAACGAATATTGGCTTTTCTTTCAATTGAGAATGCATTGCATCACCAAGCACTTCGTTCACAATGAAACAGATAGCCAGTCGGGCGGAAAGAGCTAAGAAGCACAAGGCTGACGAGGAATTTTTGGAAAAGTTGGAGCAAGTTCAACTGGCGGAAGAGTAAGAAACATTTTCCGAGAAACTTCGTACGGGCGTCCACTGTCCACATCAAAACACACAAGAAAATGTTCACTTTTTGCTTCGTCTGATTTCAGCTTGGCAACTCAACGAGAAAGATTCTGGAAAGGCAGGGTGGAGCAACAAGATCAGCTCCAACGGGCGCTGTCAGCTCAGGTAATTCTCTTTGATTGTTGTGCAGTTTGCAGGCTGTTCGGGTTTCAGGACAAACCAATCTTTTGTTTTTCTTGTACAGGTCAGATCGAAGCCGCCTCCTGTTCCGGCACGAGTCCCTGATTCGGACGAGCCGGTGTTCGGAAGGAACGACGTCACCTACGAGGGTTTGCAGGAGCGACGGCGCCGCGCGCAGAGCGTCCTCCGGGAGCAGCAGGAAACGGCCGAGCAGAAAAAGCGAGATGCACTTTTGAGGCGCCTTCACGAGCAGAGGGAAGAGGAAATGGTGATTGACAGGACGAAAAAGGAGTGAGTGTCCATCGGGTCGACTCAATGTTGGTACGCTCCTGTCACGACAGTGTTTCGGATTGACTGGCAAATTTCTTGCGTGAGTGTCACAAGCACCCAAAACTAGACTTTCAAGTAGAAACATCAGAAACTTTCTAGAAACCCGGAAAGTCAAAAACCTGACCTTTTGCGGTGTGGAGGCGGGGGGTCCCAGAAACTTTCTGAAACCTGGAAACTTTCCAAAACCCAGAAAGTCGGAAACTGGGAAACCTGTTGACATTTTGCTGGGGGTATGGCGACCCAGAAACTTTCTTTAGCCAGAAAGTTGGAAACCTGACTTGTTGCAGAGGGGGACCTCGAAACTTTCCAAAACCTGTAAACTTTTCAGAAACCCAGAAACCTACAACTTTTGCAAGGGGGCCCAAATCGGAAACCCATAAAAATATCCCGAATGACGGTCGGCAAATTCAGGCCGACAACATCAGCGCAAGCGGCTGGCGAAAATAATGTCGTCCACAAATGTTTGATTGAAATCTCGTGTCGTTTTGTGGCTGCTTGCTGACCGTATCACACAAATACATTTCAGGTTGAGGGAGGATCGAGCCGAGAGATATGAGCGTCTGTTGAGAAATAGAAGGCGTCTGGAGGGTGAGTGGATCCAAGCGGCAGAAGCGAAGAAACTTCGTGAAGCAGAAGAGAGAATGCGCGCTCGCAGTTCCGGAAACCTTATCCTGGATCAAATTAACTTGCACAAGCGTTGTGGACAGTGCAAACGCAAACTGACCAACAAAGGTGAATCCAACGTTTGGAGGGAATCGAGGTACATTCCCGGTTCACGACTTATTGTCTGAGCCTGATCGCGCGAGAAAGGTTTCGTGTTTGCCATCAGGAGCGAAACAAAAATTCTTTTTTGAGAATCAAGTCTTCACAATGGTGATTCACTGGCTATCCTGTGATATTTATTTCTTGTACTTCTTGTACGTATATTTGCCGGCTGATATTTGTGTACATGTATTGAAAGTCAGACAATCCGTCCCTTGTTTCAACATTTTGAGCAGCTTTGAAACAACGTTTGCACGTCCACCCCGGCGTTATTGAAAAAAGGATCAATTTTCCTCAGAGAAGAACAGTTTCCACTGTGCTTTGTGTTGTTAGATCCACGCCTTGCCAATAAAATTGTGAAATTTAGTGCTGTTCCATACAATGCTATTTGCACAGGATTCGCAAATGTTTCAAGACGGACTTCAGTCCCATTTGAGTTCGGTTCAATGTTTTCTCCAGCGCTGGCACCACGCCTCGTTCCTTCAAAAATCTGTCGTTCGGGTCAAGTAGGCTGGGATCATATTCGAAATGTACTCCGCTGAGAACAACTTGTCCTCGTCCAACAGTGTTCTTCACAATGGCAATGGGCCGGTCATCCAAACCAGAATAACGAGCCAAAATCTGCCCTGTGAATGAAGGGTCTGGAGCGGTGAAGAAACCACCTCCGTTGAAGTAGCACTCAGTGTCAATGACACTGCCAGTTGTGAAATTGTTCGTCTCATCCCATGAGACTTGCACTGCGTAGGCCCCTTTTTCTGTGTTGTAAGCAAAACCCGGAAACAACGGTCCAACGCAACCACCTGGCAAATGCAAAAAGACTGAGTAAGCATCACAAAAGAAAAAGTCAGCACGAAACAAGTTGGGAAGACGAGGAGTGTTCGTACACGACGAATCGAAACACCACCAACCTGGATAAAAACGGAGATCCCTTTTGCCACAGACCTCGAGGGGACCACCTTTGTCAAACTCAACAAAGCTGCTGCCAAAGTATCCTCCAGCACAGATACCCAGGTACGACCCGCCGTCGATGACATAATCCCTGATCAGATTTGTACCGCCTGTCTTCAACGCATTTATATAACCAAGATCGTATCCACCACCAATGACAAGTAACGCGGTATTTTCTTGCCAACCACCTGGAAAGCAAAACAATGAGGCGAAGATAGAACAAATTGGATTCACAGGTGCAAAAGTGAATCCGAGTTACACAAGTCAGACCAGGCAACTGACAACCTCACCTTTCAACAAGAAATCGGGAGAAACCTTTTGCAACGTGTGGGGAGAATGTTGCAGCAAAGCACCAAATGTGTGGAAGGCCATTTCGACGCTTTGTTGTGATGACCCCTCCCCATCGTAGAGAAGCACCTCCATCCCGGACAAAGAACCCACTGTCGGTACACGAAAAAAACTTTCCGCCAAATGAAGCTGAAATCGGAAAGTTACAAGGCCAATACTGAGAGTCTTTTCCGTCATATTCAACTCAAACAAAGTTGATGTCAGTTTAGTTTCTTCTTTGCACTCAAGTCACTTCCACTGAAGTCGGTTGGTCGGTGTTGAACATGACCGAAAAGGCTGCTTCGCATTGAAGACATTTCAACAGGCGGTTGTATTTTCAGAAATACAATGACAACTTTGACTCAAATCATGATGGCAATCTAAATTTGATAGTGTTTCCCTTTGATATTGAGGAGCAACAAAACTCACGTGGAAAATTGCTGAAATTCTTCTTTCCTCAAAACATCAAGCACGTTGTTTACACTGAATGCGCCATCTTTGTTTGCCTCAAACAACAAATCAGCTACAGAGATTGTAGATTCTCAGGCAAAAGGCCATGCCCATGTACATGAAATAGATCAGCGCAGCACTTCAATTTTTGACAAAAAACTCGGTTGTGGTTACTTTCTGTCAAGTTGGCAACCTGTCAACCTGAGTGGCCCAATTATCGCTCAGAATTACAAATTTAGCATTTGCTACCAAAGGTAAAAAATTGCCCTTGCATTTTTGGCTTTCTTGAAGAAATCACTCCATAATGGAGAACTGAACTGTTCTGTTCGGAGACGAACGTTTGGAACAAACAAGAAGAATGTCGTTGTCATTGAGAAAGACAAACTTGATCTCTTGTCTCGCAAAATGTGGCAAGAATGTTTTGACAGAAACTGTGTCTCACACAAGAAGCACAGGCTTATCTCACGCAAGAGCTGCCAGTTGGGCTGGTGTGTCAAAAGGAACTGACTGGAGTAAGGCTGTGTCTGATGCTGAACGCATAGTGGGATACCCAACCTCATTCATGAGCCTGAGATGTCTACTGAGTGACGAATTGTCAAATGTGGCGATGCACATGCGGCGACTGGTGGGAACAAAACATCCACTGTGGAAAACAGCCAGGTAAAGTTGCAAAGAACATGCCGATCCTGAGACCTCGCAAACGTGCAGCCTGGCGCGTCTTTGAGTTTCAGACCTGTGTCTCGCGATCATCTTTTGACAGGCGTTTTGTGTATGACGGCTCGGGCAACATGCAAACAAGAGGCCTCGTGGTGTTGCTGCTGTCAAAAACTGCAGGACCTGGACCAGAGCACAACCCAGACGTGCTCGAGTCGATGGTCAGTGGAATTTACCCCAGGTCAGTTCAGTCGAGACACCTTCATAGGAATGACGTGCCCGCACACACTTGCTCCTGTCCGAGTTTGATCAACTTTCATCGCGTTGCTTTTCCAGTCAAAGAAGTTTGGCGGAAATCACCGAGATGATTCATACGGCATTTCTAATACACGACGGAGTTGTTGACACGCGAACCATTGGACAATCGGATGGTGACCCTGGCGACATGGAGTTCGGCAACAAAATGTCGGTTCTCAGTGGTGACTTCTTGCTGGCAAATGCATCGACGGCCCTGGCACAACTGTACAACACCCAGGTGGGATTCGCACACCGGTTGACATTAAGTTGAATTTTTAGCCCAGAGAAAACATTCGTGTTTGTCAGGTCTGTCCACCATGGGTTTAGATCTGCACCTCACGTGTACTTGCAGGTGGTAGAACTCATTTCCGGTGCAATAAGAGACATTATGTGTGCTGAGTTCACCGAATTCAGAGATTTGGACAGCACACCTTGTTTGCCAGAGAAAGTAACTTTACAGCGGTGGAAAGACTTCATATTCCTACAGTCTGGCAGTTTGTTGGCGAACAGCTGTCAGTCAGCGATGATGCTGGGAAATCATGGTGAGGATGTCCAAGTTCGTGCCCGAAACTTTGGAACACATCTCGCCTTGGCTCATCAGGTACGAAGCCAAATTACCAATTCGCTTATCTTTGACTTGCGTCCAACGGCTTTCGTCACCAAAGAGTGGGAAAGGAATTCAGCGGATTTCCAGAGAGAAGGACACAAGAGGAACACCAGCTTCAACTTTTTCTCGAGCGCCATTCATTCTTGATTGTTGACAGCTTCACGATGACCTGACGACGTTTTTGAACCCGGATGACAAGAAGTCGAGCTTCAGCCTGGTATCCGCACCGATCGTTCAGCACTTCTCCACTCGACCTGACGATGTGCACGTGCGCAACTTGCTCCTTCGACCAGAACACAACAGGAACAAGGCGAGTGTTCTTTTGCGTATAACTATTCGAAGCCAGATATGTACACTCTTGCCCCAACCGCAACCTTTGATCCGCTCCAATGGCTGTAATTTTTGGAGCGAGCACGGCTCTTCTGTTTTGGCCCTCATCGCATCTGTACATAAACTGTCTCAGGCTAAAATGGGAGAAGCGGGGAAGAGAGCACCGCTCAAAATTTGTTCGTCTGCCCCCTCCCCATCTGCCTGTGTGTGTGAGCCAACTTTAGTTCAGGGCACTTGCAGACAAAAATGGAATGACACACACACACATACATACACACACACACACACTGTCTCTCTCTTTGTGTGTGTGTGTCTCTCTCTCTTGATCGATCGATCTCGGTCTCGAACATGAACAGTGCTGTCGGAGAAAACAACTCTGAGGACTCCTTTTCAATAAAAAACACTTTGAGGATTCTTTTTCAATGAAAAATTGTTCTGATCCGTCAAGGACAGAACAAAGCGGTGACACAAGTTTGCGTCAACACGAGTTCTTTTCTGCCTTTCCAGATCAGAAACGAACTGACGAAGAGTGGTGCTATTGATTTCACACAAAAGGAATGTCAAAACCAGGGACAAATGGCATTGGATTGTCTGTCAAATTTTCATTTCTCAGACGCCAGAACAGCTTTGCACAACATTGTTCTGGCAACACAGACTTTGTGATTCCGGACTCGACCGATCATTGCGATGCCCCGATTCTCCTGTGGATTGGGGTTGGAACGGGTCTTAGGCACCCGTGTTCCCGACAAGTACAAAGATCCGCGAAGTGCCAACTTTCTTCACCATCACCATCTGACATCACCAGCAGCACTCTGAGCCATAGCAACAGCTGGTTGTGTCTTCATGGTTTTTGCAGTTTTCTTTGCTGAATCCGTAGGACCCTCTTCGGATCAGAAACATCTTGTGAATATCTGTGCGGCAGCGTACTGCGTACACACCAAATAAAAATGGCCACATTTGTGAAAGGTTGCGTCTTGACGTTTGGAAAGAACCATCCCTCGCACTGTATTTGGTCGTCACCGCTCAACAGGACCAGAAACAAGTGCAGCGTGTTCGACCTGAAGGCTGATGAAGTCCACCAACTTTGAAAGATAAATTGGTTGGAAAGTTGCTGGTGCAACGGTCTTGCTCGATCTGAGTTCTTCAAGCACACAGCTGTACCCCACGATTTCACTTCAAAACAAAACTTAGTGTCAGCAGGAGCTGGCTGCGACGGTGGTGCATTGGCACAGCTGCAACCATTGAAAACCATTGATCCGACTCGCACGCGCTGAACGGTGGAGTTCATCCACGCGTACCTGCAGCTGCCTTCAAAAAGATCAATACAGAGCCTGGAAACCTCAACGACCCAACGCCGCAGAGACTCGCTGCAGTCATCACATTTTCGAAACATTCTGCCCAAATTTAGCGCGCACCGATCGCTTGACCTGCAACTTTTTTTCCAGAAAGGTTCGAAACGCGTGGTTGACCAACACGGAATTGGGACAACGAAAAATGGCAACTGCAATCAGAACTATAAAGAGCGGTTCACTTCATTGATTTGCTGCAGAAGCTACAACTTATTGGCCTGCAGACCTGTGAAAATAACTTCGACTGCAGCACAGACCTGTTCTTCAACACGAAGCGTATATGCTTGAAAAACGCTGAGATTTTGGCCGAAAAAAAAAACCCCAGACATGTTTTCCGGACTTCTTGCACTGAAGGTGGACAAGGAATTCTTATTTCTATGGAGCCTTCTCATTCTGCTGACGCGATACACTGCCGAAAGCACTGGTAGGTCCTCCTTGACCAAACTCAAACATTCACATTTGACACTGTTCACAATGCTCGATCGCTTTGCTGGCGATCGTGACTTCGAAAATTGGTGCTTTCCCCAAAGAACCTGTTGAGTGCACCAACTGATGAAATTCCGCACAGTGAGGAGAAACCACCAGGATATGTCGCAACCAAACATTTCCACTCTCACAATTGTGACTTTTTCTTTGCGCAGGTGTGTTGGTACTGACGGGCTGCACGAACGCGTATGTCATGATACAGTGTCCTATGGATGACACGGTGGAAGTGAAGGACGTGCGCAAGACAACGCCGACACACGGCACGCCCTGCACCATGAAGCCGGACACAAGCCATTTCTTCTGGAGTGTCAGTGTCAGAACTTCTGCGCTTTAGCTCACAATTTACAATCGAATTGCGATGAATATACAGGCTCAGATGAAAGTTGTTTCAGAATCGCGAACTTCCATTTCACCCACTGCACAGCCGACAGAGAGAATCAGCATCAACCGCCATCGATTCCTGCAAACAACCCAGCCTCAAATTTTGCAATGTTTTTTGCACAAGACCTGCACAGCTCGTTGTTATTTTTCCAGATCCCAGAGGAGTTTTCTCACTTCTGTTCAAAAGACAAGTCGTGCATTTACAGTGAGAGAATTTGCGAAGGAAAGAGCAAATGCGCATTTTACGCGGACCCGCACCTGATTGGACTGAGCGAGTATCCCAACATCAACACTGAGTTGATTGTTGAGTACCACTGCAACGCCGGTATGCTTCACAGATCTCACTGCTGCTGTTTCAGCACACGTAATTACCATATCCACCCGAGAAAAGACGCACGTTTTGTCCTAAAATTACGTACCAAGACGAAAGGTTGCGTCGTACGCACGTGTGATCACCCGATATTGTTTCAAACCTTCAAACAAGAAAATCAACGCAAAAGTTGGGGTGCGTCTTGTACTTGGGTGCCACTTGGGTGAACACGGTGCTCAGGCTTCTGTCGGATTGCAAACAATGCATTCCTGTCAACATGACAGGACCTGAACATTTTTTCATCGGTGTATTTCACATCAAAATACAACAAGCTCCGCACAGTAATTGAAGAATGTTATTTTCATGCAGGCAAAACGCGCAAGGCTGGCCTTGCTGTGCTCATTCTGGTCACGATTACACTTGCCATTTCTGCTGCATACCTCATCTTGCGCATCGTGTAAGTCAGAGCCAACCTTGTTCGTGGTGCAAGAAAGAATTTTCGATTCATACCGGATAAGCAAATTTTCTGAGCGTGCAAATGTGATCACAAATGCAGAGCTGTATATCTTCATTTCATGCACGCAGCTGGAAGAAACGGGCACCACCGGCGGCATCGAGCTACGCCACATTCAACAACGAGCACGGCCCGCAGAGTAACAGCAGCACGGGGACGGCACAGCCAGCGCAAGTCCACCTGTCCGTCTCCACCGCCAACCCCAACGCCACGCCACAGGACATCGACATAACTGACAGCGATATCTAAACGACGTGGAAATGAGCCCAATCCAATCAAGTTTTCGTCGCCCGCCCTGTTTCGTTTTCGCCACAAAAACATGGTACTCCTGCTTTGTGCCACAGGCCATTTGACAGAGTCACACTTCGTCGTTCCATTTGTTCTTTGAATGTTGGCTTGAGCACTCACCATCACCGTTACTGTGTCAATTTTCTGAACTTGCAATGCTGTGATAGCCCTACGTGCCTGCATGTTGCTAATTCTGCAAGTTGCACCTGTTTGCCAACCATCAAGTTGGTTCGTGCTGAGCACCGAAAATTTGTGATTGTGGAGCAACCAAATATAAGTTATTGTCACACAAATGCCTTGGACCCAAATTCAATCTTCAAAGAACAGACAGACCTCCGGGAGGACTTGTTACGAGGTAACATCCAAAACTCCTGTCCGTCATGTTGAGCGATCTCAGGCGTCGATTGCAGTCCTGATCGGGCGCGCAAATGTGAGTGTGTAGTCACGATGGTGCCATGGTCATGTCATGTCAGACAGGACTTTTGGATATTACCTCGTATCACAACCAAATCACCACCATGCAATCCACAAAAGTTCAAAACCATTTCAAACGAAACAGTGAACAGACACACGTTCTCAACGATGAAGCTGAATCAATTGACTCAAAATCAATGTTGCAGACAAACTCACCGTGCTTTCGGTGTTGTCCGATTGCAAAGACCGACAAGCCGAACTTCTGCAACGCCGTCACACCCAACAACTTCAGCCACCGATCTTGTCAACCAGTGAAATTCAATGTGCCGAAACAAATTATCTTCATGCGATCGATGCGTTCGTGCAGTTCCCTGAACAACACTGTCCAAACTTACTGTCATTCAATTGAAGTTCTGGTGATACATTCTTTTCTTTGTGCTGGCGAATCGTTGGAGACACACCTTCGCAAATATCTGAAGTGTCCATCAGAGAAAAACAAACTTTGGTTTGTGTTTTTGAAAGTTCTTCATCGTTGTGAACAAATATGCAGACAGTGAACGCGCACACACACGCACGTCGAACGATGTAAAATCTCAGATGTCACTCGACACCGTGTGTCTGTCTGTGTGTTTCCGCGCTTTGTTGTACATTCGTTCAAAGCTGGAAAGAGCGATAATGAGGAACAACACAACGCTGAGCCATTTTTTGGTGAACAAGGGAGTATTGCTTCCTATAAATGTGACAAAACTACGTGTGTCATGCCTCAGCGTTGTGTCGGTGTGGTACAGCAAGCCCTGGAAACAAATACGACAAATCGTCACACAAATTCGACAAATCTTGTCCGCAACAACTGCGCTTTACTATTTTTTTACGCGTGCAGCTTTTCACTATCCGCGCGCTCTGAATTCTGGGAGTCCAGATACCAAAATGGCGGCCAGACCACTCAATACGCGGGAGGAATTGTCAGAATTGGTCAAAAGAAGAGCAGAAATAGCTGTATGTAACCTTCAATTGAAGTCAGATTGGTTATGTTGCTTGTGGCGATGGCTTTTTTGTCTTTAGCATCCTGGAAGGCCGGTGAATTAGTCGTTCAACGTTGTCAGCTTTTCCCTCTGGACAGTTGTGAAACCAACCTTCGTTCAGTAGAATAGAGTCTAATTCAGAAGCCCAACGCGATTGCTGCGTTGGTGACAAAAGTGTCATCAGTTTGACGGCACACACCGCCAACGATCATGAAATGTCTGGTGTCTGAAATGAGAAAGATCCATCTTGGATCTGTCACGATGTGGGCTTTGTGTTTGCTTGAACAGATGCTCTGAACTGAATGTTCACTTCTTCACTTCTGATGTTCACTTCTGCAGGACAGTCTTGCCAACCTGGAGCGTCAGATTTACGCGTTTGAGGGGAGCTACTTGGAAGATACGCAGCAGTATGGCAACATCATTCGAGGATGGGACCGATACCTGACCAACACCAAGTGAGTCGCTGTCGCCGCAGCATCGCGCGAGATGGTGAATTTATGCACAAGTCTCACGGAGCTGTTTGCGCTTTCAGAAACACAAATAGCAAGGCAGACAAGAGGAACAGGAAATTCAAGGAAGCTGACCGCTTGTTCTCCAAATCATCCGTCACCTCAGCTTCGGTAAAAACTTTCACATATTTTGCTACAGTTGAAAGATGCGAATGTTCTTTCTGCAAGAGAGTGAAACAAACTCCAGGCAGAGTCATTGTTTTCCATGACGTGTCTCTGGTTGCTGTATTCATGTTTTACATTTTCAGGCTGTGGCGGGAATAGCTGATCAGTTGGAAAAACGTAAGTGAATGCCAATTTTGGATCCAGTTCATTTAAAGTTTATCACACACGCCGCATGTGAAGGGCTTTGGCTTTTGTCTTGCAATCACACTCATGGAAAAGTGATGCAGACGGTCTTGTCCCCCTCCCCCCGCCCCGCCCTTCTCGCCAGGAATTGGAAGAATTTGGCAGTCTTCAGTTTCGTGTCTGGCATGTGAGATTCTGCCTGCCAGGATACTTATTCCAGTTCAGCCGTTTTGGAGTGTGTCTGCACTGCTCAGTGCTCTTGTTGGGCGTCTGCGATTCACTCGGTCTCAGTGTGGAGATTCTTGTTCCTCAGCCCAGGAAAAAAGCCCACCTCGTCGAATTTATTGACAAACGTCAGTTTTGACCAACGGTTCGAATCCAGAGCAGTTCAGCCTCACGATGTGTTTCATTGTTCAGGTGAGCTCGGTGGTAGTCCTGCACCGGACATGAGTGTCAACAGCTCAGCTGACAAAGAAAACACGAACAACAGCGATGATAACAACAACAGCAACAGTGGACAACAAGCGACTCCTCAGCCTCAGATTGGAGGCAGCTCCCAGCCAGGGCTGCATCGCGTCAGTGAAACGGGCAAGATCCACAAAGGCGTCAGGCACAAGAAGGGCAAGAACAAAAGCAAACATCGGTGAACGCTGATTTCTTCTGCTGGACAAGCGGACTTGTGAAACAACTGGCCGCTTCACACGGACAAGCGGACTTGTGAGACAACTGGTCACTTTGCACGTGCACGCCAGTGCTTACCGTTGAGCACGAAGTGAAACGAATGTTTTCAGACAATTTGAGATCACCTTCGATCTGAAGTCTGGTGGTGCTGCAGTCCTTTGCTCTCCTTCATGAACGCTGTTTGAGGACTGCCGGACCAAATGAGAATATAGTGAGAGTCTTCACTTGTTTCAGGAGTGACAAAAGCACAAAATTCTCCTAAATGTTGCGGTGTGATGGACAATTGTGTTGTTTCTCCGCCACAAAATACTGGGGGTTAAATGATTCACGTACAGTACCAAGTCAGGTCAGCAATGTCCTTTATTTTGACGCACGCTTCACTTTGTTCAGTACAAAATTTTGCATCTTATTTTGCGGAACATGTCAAACGCATGAACAACGGGAAAAAAAGTTGACGTTGCCTTTGTCAAAGTTCAATGAAACCTGTGGCATTCTTGTGATCACAACAAGCACCACACAAACCAGCAAGTCCACCACGCGAATGAGAGTTGTATCCTTCAGCTGGTTTCTTGCGCCGACTGCAAGATCAATGGCGCGTGTGTTCCCTTCGTCCTCCTTCCTCTCCGAATGCAGAATTTCCTCCAAAAACGAATTTAACTTTTTCGGCGAAAGTTCCCTCTGTCGCACGCAGGGTCGAGTGTGTGCGACCGCAATTCCGTATTTGCCTGAGGCGCTGGTCTCGTTGGCGTCCTCAATTTGCAAGGTCACTTGGAATGTTTCAATATCGCTGGTGGCCAGCTAGAACTCGAAATTGCATATCCCGCAGTCTGTGATCCTGATGTCCTTCAGAGGCCGTTCGTTGTTCGTGGGCTGCTCTTCCATGATCTGCAGAACTTGCGCCCCCTCTATGACTCTGCTGCAATTGCAAGAACAGACAGTTCTTGCGCTTTCAGTTGCCAGACAAAATCTGAATACCAATCCAAACTTTGTGGTAAGTTTGACACAGGTCTTCTTGCCCCCGGAGAAAAGATCTTCATGCGGTCTCGTACCGAAGAAGCTTACCCGAATGCCACGTATTTTGTGTCCATCCACTTGCTCGGTTGCAATGTGATGAAAAACTGAGATCCATTTGTGTGCCTTCCCTTGTTCGCCATGCTTAGTGTTCCACGTTTTTCGTGAGAAATACTGAAGTTTTCGTCTGAAAGAAGAATTTCTAACCCAGCTGCAGTCGAGGGCAGAAAAAATTTTTGACAACTCGAAATGGTTCCAAGATCGCAAGAGCCTTCGCAGTACTCAGAGCAAGAACCTTCAAAAGTTCCTTCGAAGACTGATTCTCCTCCATCACCTCGTTGTTTCCATGTGTCTGGTGAGAGAAAGGAAGATACAATCAGCCTTGTCAAACTCTTTGAGACTGGCCAACGGGTCTGTTTTGTGAGACATGTCGGGCCGTAACCATACCTCCGCCTTGTATCCATCCATCGGGAACGATTCTGTGGAAGATGGAGTTTCTGTAATGCAGTTTGTACTGCGTCGTTGAAGATTTCCCCTTTTCTCCCGTGCATAGTAGCCGAAAGTTTTCACAAGTTTTGGGCAGTACATCGGAAAACAGCTGAAAAAGGACACGCGGTACTGAAGTCAGTTTGGTGTTTGCAGAAAAGCAACAATGATGCTCAGAGTGATTGAATCGGCTGGACCACGCTTCAGCTGAGTTACCTCACAGAGAAGTCGTCCAATTGGCTTGTCATCGATAGAGATATCCATGAACACGAAGTCATGCTGAAAGTCACGAAAGAAACTTGCTGTGATATTGAAAGGGCAATTTCGTTGCTGGTGTGCATGTTTTGTTGCTGTCAATTTGATCAGCCCTGATTGAGGGCAAAGTCTCGATAGAAAGTGATGGGCAACGTGCACTTACCATTCGTACATTCATAAAATGTTTGTACTCCTCGTCTGCCAGCGTTGCGTACAGTGGCATGGGCCGGTAGTTCTGGTAGTTCCATTCCTCTTCGGCCCACTTCACAAATTCCGTCGGACCACCGATCAGTTCTCCATTGCAGAAGACTATGGCCTTGTCGTCGAAAGACCAGGTTTCTCCTTTCAGTTCCTGAGGAAGGAGGAGGCAGGCATCTTGCAAGATCTACATGCAGAGTGTCTTGAATCTACTTCACAACTGAATCGAGCAAGTGAGTCGCCAGTGAGACACGTACATTGGCGTGTCTCGACTCCGCAAATTTCCCCACAAATCATTCTACATAGATCTACCTTTTTCTTATCGTCCAAAAATATGACCCAGTCGAATTCGAGCATCCCGTTTATTTCTGGGTCGGGAAACAGGTCTGGCGTTTTCAAATGCAGATCCTGAAACAGAAGATCGTCCAGGGCGAAGACATGCACTGGTCGCTTCCCAACTGAACTGGTTGCTACTATGAACAGAGATTCAAACACTAGTCAGACAGACACTGTATGTACCTGAGCACAGCATTTTGCAACATGGAAAGTCACGTCGCCAATCAAACCGTGAACTACTAGCCGATTTCCCGAAAAATCGCGCGCCATGTTGTTTTCCCTGGATACAACGATATCTGCCACCTGTCGTTGGTTTCAACATGTTCACAAGAGGACGCCACACATTCCCGCCAAACTCCCAGAGCAGTTTTGGAATTCAGATTTTTTTTTTTTTAGCACAGCTCAAGAACTCAGAGACACCTATGATTTTTTGCTTTTACTGAGCCACAACAGGAAAGGTACATTTTCACACGATTGCATAAGATCGGTGCGGTTACGCGGGGTGACTCAGCTCCAAAACGCTGTCTTCACACGTGTCCAGAAGTGGTGGGTGGTGAAACCTGCGACCGTTAGCTCGGTCTCTCATGCGTCTCCTGAAACAATAACAGGGTGTTTTTGTGCTTGGAGAACCAACACGTCAAACTCTAGCAGAAACCTGCCCCACCCTTGGATCAGTTCGAGCGTCAGCCCTGGGTTTGTCCTGGATTGTGTCAATTCGGACAGAACGTCAATAATCCAGGTGGATCGATACACTCAAATCCAGTCGCCCCAGCCCAAACGTGAAAACCTGAAGACTGCAAGAAGATCCAGGGTTTGGTGACGTCAACAGCAAATTGATTTGAGCCTCACTATTTTTGAAAGAGGACCGTCGTCCCTTCATTTATTTTGGTGACCTGACAATTGGAACGATCTGGAGGACAGCTCGCACAACCTTGCATAAAAACCGGTTTTCTGTGCTAGAGACGCAAAGTTCAAAGAGGGGACACCACATTCGAATGCATTTGGGGACCACGGAGCGCTTCTCCACCCTGCGGCCCCGAAAAAAAATGTTCATGCCCCCAACCTTGGTGCTGTTGACGTGTTTTCCTTTTCACACGTCAGCCTGCCTCCACCCCTCCCCTCGCCAAACTGATCTCTCTCCCGGACCTGCTGGAGACTCTACCCCTGAATTCATGGGCTACACGTGCAAAGTTTTGATCCTTTTCACCGCCCAATTCTGCATCCACTTGAAAATTAGCTTGGAGCTACCTTCGTGTCGTTGAAAGGAATCCATTTTTTTACCTGCTGGCCAGTCTGACAGAACTGTCGATGTCTCCACTGGCCATGTTGATCCAGGTCTTGGGACCGGCGACCTGTCGCCCAAGTGGAACGAGCGGTGACGGCGGGAGGCGCATCTGCAGCAACTCTCGGTCGCTTCGTTTTCTCCCGTCCAAGCACTGCGCCAACAATCTCTCCTCCTCACAGCTCGCGCGCTCTTGCTGTAGCAGCGGGTCCTTCAAAGGCTTCGTGACCTTTGAAACAAACACAATCTTTTGCACATTTTAAGACTGGTAGGCAGGGATGAGTGAAGAGGAGCTTTGGGTTCCAAAGTCATGCCGGCTCGCGCTACACAAACATGCGCATGTTCACACGAACACACACATTTTGAACACACACACACACACACACACACACACACACACACACATACATACACACACGAGATTTGACCAAGTGCACTGGCAAGCTTGCTGCCGAGAAAGGACTTCGAAGAGACGAATGGCACTTACCACGAATGAGTTGGCCCTCAGTGCCAATGGATTGTACTCCGAGGGATCGAATGCGTCCAGAAAGACGTGATTCTGTAGGGGATGAAATTGATATGTATATTTCAAACGACACCAAACGAACACTGCTTGAGAGAAATCGGTCGCAGGTACATCAACCCTGTGAACAGCATGAATTCAGCTTGCCTTTCTGTTTCCCTGTTCGATGTAGTCCACGTACAGTTGTCGCTTTCGTTGCATGAGTTCGTCAAAACGCGGGCTGTTTGTAGCACGAGAAAGCTGCCCTCGAACAGGATGGTAAACTCTATTTGCCCATCGCAGGTGCAAGAGCTCCTTTTTCCGTGTGTCCAGGAACTGCTTTGATTGCACCAACTCCTCCATTTTCTGGAGAATCAGACGCGAAATTCACAGATGCAGAGGAAATGATTTTTTTGGTTGAATAATAAAATTCTGTACGTATTGCAGCTCAAAGTTAGGCTCGCAAACGTGGTTCGTACAACGGTGAGGAATACCTTGCCAAAGGAATTTTGAACACTGTGCACTTTGTCGCACAACACTTTGGCACTCTTGCTGTCGAGATCAGCTTTCTCCTGGAATAAAAAACACTGAAACATGAGCAGTAGCTTGTGCTTTGATAGCAGATTGATCAAACATGAATATTTTCAACTGTGTGATCTCTTCGCTGCCGAGAATAAATTGCATCTCTCAAGTCAACTGTCTCTTGCTTTCTGCACAAGACAAGAACCATAAAAAGGTACAAACCACAAATTGAGCTGGAAAATTTAAATTTACTTTCCTTTTCCTGGCGAGGCACACAAACAATAGTGTGTTCGAATGTTGCATTGTCAGAACGAAAATACAGAAAATGTGAGCAAATTTAGCAGTTTCTGTGTGGCCAGTCTCCTGTGGTCTGAACTTCAACGCAAGTAAGACAAGGCAAAGGAGACTGCAGCAGTTATCGATCTTGCAAGATCAGAACAAAACATCAGAAATCAATACACGAACGGACACATAACTTCTGCATGCGTGCAAAGGGAATATTCATTCAGGTAAAGGGTGCGGTCGTGCACAAAATGAAACGTCAAGATGCACGGCTTGGGAAGCTAATGGTTATACTTTACCTGCTAAGATCGTCCTTTCCATTTGCAAACAAAAAATACCAACAGCTGTGTTTGACAGGCCATACCTCTCAATAAAGAAGCGAAAGACCAAGTCTTTGAAAGTTTGGCCCTCAAAAAAGTTTCGGATCGTCGTCTGCAAAATTTTATGACCCGCAGTAGTCAAAACGAATGGACAGTTACCAATATGCATGTCACAGAGCCTGTGTCAATCCAGCCTGAACATCTTGTCGCCGAACTGTGTCTGACACTTGAATACCGTTGCCCAGGGATGGGCGTGGAATGTGGCCTTCTGGTACTCTTCCGCTGTGACACAGATGTCGGTTTCTCTTCTCTCTGAAATGACAAAAATTCAAGATCTGAAGTCCCAACAGAGGGTCAGACACTCTGGTGTGATGTGATCCAATTTACACACAGGGTTTGTTTCCAGCATCTGAGTCGACCTCATGTTCTGAGTGGAATTTTGGGTGAAGCAGGACCGCCCGTCGTGTTCCAGCCTGAGTGTCTTGCGACCCAAGTGTTGACTCTGCGACATTGCACAGGAACCCGCACACAGCGGGATACACTCTAGATAATTCAACAAGAAGTTCCGAGGCGGGAACCCTGATGGTCGCGGAACTTCTTGTTGAATTATCTAGAGTGTATCCCGCTGTGTGCGGGTTCCTGTGCAATGTCGCAGAGTCAACACTTGGGTCGCAAGACACTCAGGCTGGAACACG
>JAAUXT010018860.1_pt1 | contig 22284 bp, 19 predicted proteins | sample 7278171 | NCBI WGS metagenome assembly JAAUXT01 (sample SAMN14350112, study PRJNA611818) | marine sediment metagenome | isolation source: surface marine sediment (1.8m) | place: French Polynesia: Moorea | collected 2018-08 | reverse complement strand
CCCCCCCCATCCACCCACCCTACCAGGGAAGAGCAGGGACTTCCGTTTCCGCGACCATCAGGGGTCCCGCCTCGGAACTTCTTGTTGTTTTGTTTTTTGTTGGGGGGAGTGTCAGTTTGGTTTTTAACCGTGTAAGAAGCAACAACACCCACCAAAGAGCATTCAGGTTGTGCCACGCGCTGAACTGATGCATGTTTTGTCAGTGACACACTCAGTACCTTCGCATTTGGGTTTGTCTGTCCAGGTGCCGTCGTGGAGGCAAGTGACCGTGCCACCTCCAGTGTGGCTCCCAGTGCAGGTGCAGCTGACCTGTGTTTCCGCGTCATACCAGCCCAGCGGCCCTGGCCTTCTGCCGTGAGGGATTCCGCCAGGTTCAACACAACCAGCTAACAACAACACAGACAAAATGCCCTCAGTGGAGTTTGTTGCTTTTTGGTGGAAATGTAGAGAAAACAAAATCTCACCGAAACTTACTTCGCTTCCAGGTGCCACAAATATTGTGGGTGTTTGTGACACACATCCACCACAAGTTGGATCAACTTGACTGTGTATTCTTAATTTAATTGTTGCCATGACATTCTCCCACAGCAGCCAACAAATGTTCTGATCACAAGTTACTGGGATGCAATCACTGGTCTGATACCTTGTGGTTGTAAAAGGCCTATTCACATTTGCAAACACCTTTGAGTCCAAGACTTTCAGATCATTTTCAGAGAGATCAATCTTCATCAATGAGCCAAGTTCAGTGAAGGCTCCTTCTTCTATGGTGTGAATTTTGTTGCTGCCCAAATGAAGATCTTGCAGTGATTCAAGTCCAACACACACGCCAGTTCGCAGAATTGCCAATGTATTTCTCCTCAAAGACAATTTTTCAATTTTGTGTTAGCCCTGAAATGCTCCAGTTTCAATCAAAGAAATGTTATTCTTTCCCAGAATTATGATATGACATTTTGAAAGCCTGCTGAAAGCTCCTGACCTCAGTGTGGTGATTTTGTTGCCCAAAAGGAAAACTCCGGGGGTGTTGGGAGGAATGTCATCTGGGACCTTTGTCAGACCCTTTTTATTTCCATTGTAGTTGATTCTGAATTATTGGAAATTGGTTGATGGCCACGCGTGGAAGACAAACACCACAGTACCTGCAAAAACACAAGCGAATTGCAATGAGTTGCAATCTCACACACATGTGCAGCGTATTTTGTAATTTGTGCACAATTTTAAACAACATATCCATTTGCTGTGAACCTGGCAGTACCAACATAACACAGGCCAATCCTGTTCAGCATGTTTCTGTCAGACCCTCCGAATTGTTGTTACCACAACAGTCTGTGCTTCAAAACAGTTTCACTCTTTCACCCTTGAAGTAACATGCAAACCCTGATCAACAACCTGGCTTGGCAATATGTAAACTCTCAGTATATTTTGAGGCACTGAAAGACCAGCCTCAAATTGCATTGCTTTCCAAGTTTACCGACAAAAGCCAAGCTAAAGTTGTTGCTTCTTTGCCTTTCTTTTGTGCCCGTGGTGTGTTTTGAGCGACCATGCTTGATGGAATTCTTTCAGAGAATGTTCCACCTTGGTGTGAAATTGGCCAAATTGTGCTTGGATTTACTGCTTTCGCTTTCTGTTATCTTCTCCAATTTTGTTGTTATTTTCATTGCAATAGCAGGACGGTCGTTCAACTTAAAACACAGCACACAACACAGTCCTCACCTGCAGGAGAAACTGGCAAAAAGCCTTGGAAAGCCCTGTTGGTCACCGGGTGGTTCTCAAGCTGCACGGGTGTGTTTTTCCTCGATGCTGGAAGCATGCAGAGGAGAATCTTTTGTGTCACAGAATGGAGGCACGCAAGGGGGACGTGTTCAGTCTTGGTGTCCCAACACTGAGCTTGGTTTGAACAGGACTCAGAACTGGGGGGAAGCTCCTGCCCGGGGCTGCCAGAAGATTCATGTTGGTGTGTGTGGGGGATTTGATGGGGCTCCATTTTCTCCCGAACGCTTACCCTGCCTTCAGTTGAACAAAATTAGGCCAAAAGTGGAAAACAAACAAAACCCTGCTGAACAAAAGGCACGTTGACTTCCAACTCCAGCTACAGCTGCATTGTCCTTCAGTCACACAACAAACAACAAAGACATGAAAATCTCCAGTGTCAGGCATTGAAAAAGTTGGAACAAGATACATGTCCAGCAAGTTGTTTTGAATGCGTGACCATGAAATGTGTCGATGCTTTGGTCAGGTTCCCGAACCCTTCCTCTTCCAAAAGTCACTCTAAATGGGGCCAACAATGAAGGGCCTTCCTGCCCCAGCTCTTCGGTGCCCAAACAAGGGAAAAGATGAATAGAATGTTGCCTGGAATCGGAAAACAAGAAAGAAGTGTGGTTGCCTCGTTGCCTCACAGTTGGACTTGGGCTATTTTTGCAAACTGGGCTGCGTGGTCAAAGTTGCAGTGTCGACAACACTGTGGAGACTGGTGTCGCTCACTTTGCACAAAATTTTGCGCCAACCAGACTGCATGAGCAAAGAAAAAGGCCAGTTTTGTCAAAACCAGTGTCAAAAACAGCAAGGCTGAACAAACAAAGGGTTAAACTGTGTCGACTTGATTTCAATCCATTGAAGAAAGAGTTTTAATTGTGGCTGATTTGTGACCAGATGACAGAGACTCTGGCGTGCAAAATGGGGCACGTTGATACAAGTTGACGTTCCCCAGTTCAACAGCACTAAACACCAAATTGCGTGAGACTGCCTCGGTGAGGGCGGTGGCTTCAGTGATACACGCAAAAAACACATGCAGCATGATTCTCTCTCTTTTTGGACAGCACAGGACAGACTTGATTTTTCTGTCATTTTGTCATCTATCATTCCCTTCAGTTGCTGAAGATATGATCAACCCTCGCGTGTGGCAAAAGGACATTTCTTGGGATTACCCCAAGTTTTGGCTCAACTATTCTGAAGCTTTTGCAGAAAAATTGAGCTTTTCCAGCCAGTTTGATAGAACTGTTGTTGAAGTTTTGGAATTTATGAGTCAAAATTCAAAAAGTGATCAAGTGATCAGAAGGCAACAAGGTGGTGATGGAAGTCACCTGCAGAAGCAGGTGCTGGTGATATTGTCTGCACAAATGAAAATTCCAGCTGGATACAGGTTTTGGTTCACAGGAACCTATTCATACAAAATGCAGCTGTTTTGGAAGTTTAAAATGTTCACTGATCTCAGTCACAAAGCGTCTCTTGTGCAGTTCAAACTGTTTGGAGATTTTGTATTGTGTGATTTTCACTTTGCGTCCAGCTCCCAACTGAATACGCTGACCTTCTGTGGTGTGTTCTCAAATTTAGAGTTTTATCCAGGAACACCCAATGTTGTTTATACTCTGACATACTTTCCAAAACCTGGGCTTGTTTTCTCAGTCTTGCTTGATGTCATCACTGTAGGGGTTCTGTGCACAAAGGTGTACACATTTTCCTTGCACAAGCCTTTACGGAAACTGTCAACCAATTTCTTTCTTGTACAAAAGGATATTTCTGTGTATCAGGTTGAGAGTAAGAAATATCTGACAGTATACCTGTTTGTGAGTCAGACTCCCAGTGTGACCTTGACATTTTTTTTAGGACCAGGGAGGCTTTCCCCAAGTCAAACAGTGAATCAGACAAAGTTTCACTACACATGTCACACATACATCTGCTTCATCAGTGCTTTGACACCATTGGACAAAAAGGATTCTCTGTTACTGAAGTACTTTTTTCTGAACAGATCCTTCAAATGGCAAACAGTTGGACTGAAAAGGTTGAACTTGAAGATCAGCACACCAAATCAAGTCAACTCACTGTTCAGTCTCCATGCATACAACTCCACTTCCAAGAAATATCACATAAAAGCCTCAGTCCAAAATTTTAGTCTCAGTGCTTTCACTGAACACAGATGTATGTATGGAGGAATATCTTTTTATGCCTTTGCAGATGGCTTGTCTGAAGAAACGCGAGTGTGTACTTTGAAAAAGAATTACTTTGAAACATTGAGGAATGTGTACTCACAAGACAATAGAATGTTAATCGTTGCCTACGCGCACTCAACATACGCTGAGCTCAATGCAACTGTGGAAATATCCTTCACACCATGTTTTGTGGAGCAGACAAATTTGTGTCAACTGCGAGAGCAAAGAATATCAAGAGGTTGGGATTATTTGATTCGTAGAATGCAGGTAGCGAGTCAAACGGCTGGTGACTTTGTGAAATTCGTGATTCCAACAATAGTGATTGGCCTTGATCATCACAGAGAAAACTGCTCCATTGTACATCTCTACCTCAAAGCAGTTCAAGAATGCCACAAAATCGCTTGGCTTGCACATTTTCCATTGGATATCATGGTCTTTCAATTTTTTGTATTTCTCAAATTGGACGCAGGGTTTGCTGAGTATAAGTACACTTTCCAGGGAGTGTTGTCTGGGGATCCAGACAGTTCAGTGAAGCGCAGGTCCTGGCAAAGTGCGTTGCTAACCAGCGGAAAGGATCTTCAGTTTAACAAAAACAAGGACATCACAATTGTTGTGTGGAAACACAACACAAAAGAAACAGGTGGCAGTTCTTTGTTGCTGTTTCCCAAAGATCTGTACAAGGAAGAAATGGAAAATTCTGACTTTACTCCTCTTTTTGGTCTCAAACCACACCGCTTGTCGGAGTGGTTCTTCACTTTGAGATTCAGAGAAGTTGCTTCTCAAAGTTCCATGGCTTTCAAACTGCAAGTCACAGACCAAAACAATTGGTTAGATTTGGTGACCCACGTTGAAAAGAGACAGAGGACAGGGTCAAGCGAAATTCCTTTGCACACAAATATCCCCGTGCACAGCATGTGTGAAACCACAGTGAAAAAGAAAGCCTTCAAAATAACGTTTCCAAGCATTATGAACCTCCGTGACAATGACCTTCAAATTAAAGTTTCAACACAGGTAAGAATGTGTTTGCGTTCTCTCGCACAGTTGCACGCATTGCATGGTTGCCACCTGCCACAAAACAAAGATGCAAATGGCCAGCTAAACTTTTGTGTTCAGTTAAACCACTGCAATAATTTGTACGAGCGTAACAACAGCATTTTTTTACAGCCGAAGAGAACGATGATTAGATCTTCTCTCGTTCAGAAATAATGAGGTTTTTCTCTGCGTTTCAGGTTGTTAAATTTTACAGTGGCTGTATTCTGTTGTGCGACAATTGCACCTTAGATCAATTGGCAACTACCACATTGAAGTGGCAACCCACAAATCAAAACAAAGACATGATTATCGCTGTTCAAGGCGCAATAGACAGCATCTCTCTCAAGTCTCAGAAAGAAACAAATGTTTCTCTTCTGTTTTCTTTCCTGCATGTCCTTGAAAATTTCGATGTTTCTGCTTCAATGAGGCCTGCGATTCAACCATTGCGAGGGAGGGCTCCATCTCTGTATCTGAATGTATCAGCAGGCACTTTCAATCTTGTTCAATGGACCAACAAATTTGCCACAGTGCTTGAACAAGAGGAAGGTTACAACATACATTTTCATCGAATTGAATATGGAAAAAAATTGTTTTTCATTGTTAAATATGCTGACAATGCAATCAGTTCCACAACTGAATATCAGAACCATGTGACTCAAACACAAGAATATCCTGAAATCTATTTTGTTGATTCTTACCCATTCCCAGATTGTCCACACAAAGTTCACTACCCAAAAAAATACACTTGGAATGAAGCACAGGAATTGTGTCATCTGTTGGAAGGGACCATGCCTCAGCTGGTCAGCAGGAAGGACCAGAATGACCTGGTCCTCATACTCCATGAACAGGCTGGTCCTCTCTTTTTCATTGAAGCTGTGTTCATTGATTTCAAGAAGGCGACACAGGTGGGAAAACATTTATGTTTCTATGTTGCGTAACTTCAACGTGTCATGTGATGCAAAAGCCGTGGAACACAAATTGAACGTCGGTCCAACTCAAATGAACATGTCTGTGAACAAAAACACTTGGCCAGACACAGCACTCGTTCATGTGCCATTTTGAGTGTTCGTGTGTTCATGTCAAAGTGCAGGAAACACACAATAAGCTGTGCCAGTGATTTCAGCTGCCTTGTTTCAGGGAAGTGGCTTCATGTGGACCCACCAGCCTGTCTCCTTCCAAGCTTGGTCAAACAAACAGACGAACTCTCACATGGTCAAGAATTATGTTCGATATGTGCTGGATCATGCCAAAGCAGACCTGGTGGAATCCTGTGACATAGAGTCAAAGAGCAGATGCCTTTCTGAAGAAATGACAACATTGAATGTGGATAATAAACAAATTGTCAAAGGCATCCATCCTGCGTTTTCAGAGCAAATGCAGTGCACAGTATTGCTCACCCACAACCTGGCTCAACTTCAGTGGTTTGCAATCAACTGTAACACAAAACTGCTGAGTCATGTAATGTGCCAAGTGCAACAGATTCCTGAACTTGTCCTGGAGATTGAGCCTTCCAGCTTATCATGCTCAAAAGATTCGATCTTCGTGAACAATTCTTGTTTTCATTTTGTCTGGCAGACAAAAATTGACAAAAGTGCATGCAAAGGCAGTGTGATGCTTCCTGATCTGAAGCAGGCTGAAAACATCTTTTCGCTTGTTTTTGGAGGCACTGGGATACAAAATACTCACATTCTTGTTGGGAGATACCACACTATACAAGTTGTAAAACATTGGATGGAGCTATCGTCAAAAGTAGATCACCTTTATGACGAAGGGTACCTGGTGTGCTCCTCAGAACCACAGTCGACAAATTTTTCCGGATTGTACTTCAAAGTCTTGAACAACACCGTCACATCATCAGTGCTGTGTGAAAATTCTGATAACATTTCGTGCCCCGTGGAACTTGAAATCTCACCCAGAAGTTCTGACGGTTGTTCTGAGCTTCACTATTTGGGTATTGATGGAAAATGTAGGGGATATCTTCACCAGAATGTCTTGAATAACAAGTCAAAGGTTGTGAAGTATTTCAATTGCTCACAGAAGTCAATAGATGAGGCATTGGTGAATGATTCATACCCAGATTGTGAGCACAATGAAGATGAGCAGATGCCACTTCATATCATTGAAAAATCGTGCAAAACAGCAGGCATGTTGCCTTGTGTGGAAGGCTACAACAAATGTTTTGGTGTTCCTGATATTTGTGTTTTTAGATTGGATTCAAGCAACCACCTTTATCCATGCAGGACAGGTTCCCACACACAAAGATGTGAACACTTTGACTGCAATGCACACTACAAATGCCCTGGTTTTTATTGCATCCCATGGCAATATTTATGTGATGGAAAAATAGATTGCCCCCATGGGTATGATGAGTCAACTGGTCATAGATGTGGCCTTTCAAGAGCATGTTCAAATATGTTTAAGTGCTTCAAGTCTCAAACATGCATTCATTATCAAGATATTTGCAATGTAAAAGTTGATTGCCCTTTTGATGATGATGAATTGTTGTGTGATTTAGCTGATAGTCAGTGTTTTTCTGGCTGCAAATGCTTGTTTTATGCTATTGTGTGCAATCGTGTTTCTTTGAAAAATCTGAAACAAAATTATCTTCCTTTTGTTTCTTACTCAATGACCCACTGCAACCTGAGCTCAATTTTCTTTCACTTGCATGAAAATGCACTCAGAACAAATTTTTCACACAACAGATTCTTAGTTGTACCAAAAGCTGTCAAACATCTGAGAAAATTGTGGTCACTTGATTTATCTTACAACTCACTGTCAAAATTAGAAAGAGGCAATTTCAAAGATATGATCAGATTGTATTCTATTTCTGTGAAAAATAACAAAATTGTTTCCATTGGTTCAGAGACATTCAGAACCCAAAAGCACCTTTTTGCTGTCAATGCCAAAAACAACATGATACAATGTGTGGGGAAATATGTGTTCAACACAGAAGTAACTTTACCTCTTCTTTTTATCTCAAACAACAGCTTACCTAAAGCTGTCATTGCTGAATTTCAGTCAGCACAGGTTTCAGCTCAAGTGTTGGTGACTGACAGTTTAGCCCTGTGTTGTTTGGCTTCAGACAGTTACACCTGCCTTACTAGGTCACCTTGGTACCTGACATGCCAAAGATTGGTGCAAAGACGCATGGCTGTCTTCATTTTGTGCCTTGTTGTTTTCATATTTTTATTTGATATTTCTCTTCTCTTTGCAAATATTTGCTCCAGCATTTCAGGGAAGAAATTGAATCCATATCACATAATCCTGAGCACTCTACCTGGGTCACACCTGTTGGCAAATGTTTATTTCATTTTGCAGTTCATTGCTGATTCAAAGTTTGGCCAAGAATACATATTTCACGCAACAGTGTGGAAGGAGAGTTTCACTTGCAGAATATCGGCCTACATCATAATAATTTTCACTCTCCTTGTGCCAAGTTTTCATTCATTTTTGGCTTTGTCCAGAATGGAGGTTGTCATACATCCTATGGACTCAGCGTTCAAAAATCCCAAGTTTGTGTCCCACTGCTTGGGTGTTATTTTCGTCAGTTGTGTGATTGGTGCCGTTTTGAAAAGCCTCGCTGTCATGAGACCTTCGGTGACTGGCTCGTTGTGTCTCCCGTTTGAGGATCCGACTAGATCGGGCTGGGTGATCCCTCTTGTCACAAGCATCACTTTGACGTTTCAAACCGGCAGTCTGGTGTTCAATACGGTTTGCTCCGTGTTGCTTGTGAAGGGATTGCAGAGGTCCCAGAAAAACACTGGAACCAGTGAACAGAGACAGAATGTTTCCATTGTTAGCCAGCTCGTATCATTGGCAGCTTTGCATGCCTCAGCTTGGATCCCACGCCAAGTGATTTTCCTCGTGTGCCTTGCTGTGTCCAGGTACCCTCTGAACCTGCCGTCCTGGGCTGCACTGATAGGTATTTCTGTTGATACCCTGGGCGACCCTCTTCTGTTTCTGGGTGTGGCATTGAAGGGACGTCTGAAAGAGAAGAAACCTGCCGAACGACAAGCAAAATGAGTTGCTGCATGCATTAGAAATTGTTTTTGTGTGGATACCTTTGCAATGATATTGATGGCCGAGGCCTTTTCTGCAGAGTCCAGTCATTGAGCTTTGCTGGAGCACATTGTCTCGCCCAAGTTGGAGGCACAGAAGGCTTGGACCAGTTCAGCTTTGATGAAATTTATGTCAGAAGTACGAGGCTTGTCCGAATGAAAGCGAACATCGGTGGTTTCCTGCAATGTTGATCGACCGAAAATCTTCCCACTCATCACATTTGAAGATCTGCATTGTCTGCTCAATATCCGGCCATTATGTCACTGTCTGGGCAGTTGGTGACCTCAATATTTTGACCCAAATATGACCGTGTGTCTGTATTCGGCGAAGTTCACGGTGACAATTGATGATGGCGATGCAACTGTGTTGTGCTCAGAGATTTCACATCATTTCATGCGTGAACCAGGGCAAATCTCAAGCTGACACTTACAGGTTATTGAGAGAGGTTTATGGTGATGACAGTCTGTCAGTTACAATGTGCAGGAGATGGTTTTTGCGAGCAAAAGAAGGTGACAAAAGTGGCAAAGATGCAGAGCAGCCCAGTCGCAAACCAACAGCACGCACTCTTTCCAATGTGTGCACGGTGCAAGCTGTTCTTGACACTGATTGGAGAGCAACTGTGAGGCAAATTGCCGCTGAAGTGCAGCTGTCTCGTGGCTCTGTGCACCAAATTCTTCGAGAGGATTTGAGCATGAAGAAGAAGGCACCCAATTCATTCCAAGGCTGCTGACCGACGAGCAGAAGAGGATCAGGGTGGATTTGTGTCGTGAAAACTTGCACAGATGTGAGGATCCACTGTTTCTGTGGAGTGTTATCACTGGTGATGAAAGTTGGTTTTCTGTTTTGGAACCTGAACAGAAGGTCAAGAGCCTCCAATGGATCACTAAAAGGGAGGCGCAGCCAAAAAAGGCAATGCGATCAAGGCAAGCTTGCAAAACATTGATGGAGGTCTTTTTTGACGACCAGGGGATTGTCCACCTCGAGTTCCTCCCCCCGAAGATGACAGTCACGTCAAATATCTATTGTAGAATCTTGGCATGTCTCAGGGAGGCAATCAGGTGCAAGAGACCATCTCTGTGGAAGGACAACCGCTACCACTTTCTCCATGACAATGCGCCTGGACACAAGGCAAATCACACTGTGATGACAATGATGGAAACCAACATGTCAACAGTGTCCCACCCACCCTACAGCCCAGATCTTGCACCAGCAGATTTCTGGCTATTTCCCTATCTGAAGGAACAGATCAGGGGCCACATCTTCAGGTCGATTCTGGAGCTCCAGGATGCCTTGATGATCATCATCCAGCACACCCCAACGCACCTCTTCCATGACTGCATCCACAAGAAGTTGCCTGACCGCTGGTGCAAGTGCATCGCATCTGGAGGAGACTACTTTGAAGGTGATCATGTGGAGCTTCCATCAGATTCAGCTCTCTTGGAGAGCAATTCAGAGACTGATTGAACTGGTTTTGTGCTCCTGAAATCGCAACAGTTCCACTGAGTGACCATGAATTGTGCATGTGTGATGTGATGCAGATAGGCAGCACATGTGAGGTTTGCCAAATTCACTGTACAACTTGTTTTTCAAGTCCATTTTCAACCAACATGTCTTGGTACAAAAGTTATGGCTTCCACTTAAAAAAGTGAACAGAATACATAAGTCTTCATACAAAAAAAATCGTGTTCTTTGATCGCAAAAGCACCGCGAGAAACGCGCATGTTCGCTTTCATTCGGACAAGCCTCGTAAAATGCAACCAGGAGTGATTTGGGTCAAATTGACACGAAACTTTTTGTCTCTTGTTCAATTTCGACTTGCATGTACCTGCCCTTTGCGGAACTGAAATGGGCATGTTCTTGGTGAGATTCTTTGACGACCCCTTGTGAGCCGCGCAGAAAATAAGGAACATGGGCACTTAGGATCCTTGTCTATTTATGGGTACTCTATACTGCTTTGTTGTTTGACAAAAATGTTCACCAAGAAACCAGAATGTTTGTTGTACCAGTAATCCCGAGACCCCCGTTACCACGGGCAGAATTGCTCAAGTTTGACCCAGAAAGTGTCCTGTTCTGATTCCTTGGCACAGACAGATCAACCACAACTTCAAGATGTTTTTGTGACTTATCATGTACGTTTCTTTCTCTCTTTTTTGTCCTTTGTTCATCGCCGAACAATGAACGTTTTGCACGTGGGTATCCAGGGGTTGCGACGTTGTTTCTGCAGATTGTTGGCTCTCCAGAGATTGCAGTTAGGGCGACCAAACCCCAATGCACAACGAAAAGCAGTGTAAAACCTCAAATACAGAGCTTCTTGAGCCTTTGGTAAATAGGTCGAGCCACGTCAATGGAGACTTTGGCACTTCCGGCGAGGTCCTTCCTCTTGAGTCGGGCGGGTCCTGAGGAGGACGGGAGGAACCTGGACGACTCCAGCGCTGCCCTGAAGGAATCCCCGAGGGAATCCCCCGGGGGAGGGAACTCCGAGAGCTGGTCCTCCGGGATGGGCCTCCAGTTCACCATGGAGTCTTCGTAAGGGATGCCCACGCGACTGCAGAACTTCCTCAGAACCTCCTCTGTAATGGACAAAAGGAGAATCAGCTGACCTGCACGAGAGAAAAGCTTCATGGTTCGCTGACATTCAAAGCTTTGATTTAGCATCTCGGTTGGGACTTCAAATGGGGCGTGAACTCACTCCTGCCTGGTCAAGATTTATTGTTCCTCAGCACGGAATGGAAAGTGATTCTCGTACTGTCCAGCACAAAACAGGACAAACGTCATGAAACAGGTCCAATCCCCTGGACCCACCTGGATCTCTCTGCAAATCATCTGCATCCAGCACCACCGGGCAGTAGCCCTTGGCACGCACGACCCAGTCGTAGATCCGCTCCAGCTCGCCCAGGGACGTCTCGCGTATCTCCTCCGACGCAGCCCACGACTTGTACGAACCTGCGCGTGCACACACAAGACACTTCAAACAACAGTGTTTACCAGAGTAGGGTTCACCTTGGGTCCGGTGCAATACCCAGGACTGCGAAGGTCAATGGGGCACGTCAAGTACCTTGTCTGGATAGGTGCACCACCTCCAGCCCTCCGTCGTACGCCACGTTGCACCAGGACGGTACGGTTTTCTCAGGGTCCCGGATGAGAAACACGTGGACGTAGTCACGTGGGATGACGTCATCGAGGGTCTCAGCGTCCAGGTGGCGCTTGAAGCGAAAAGCCATTTCCTTCCAGAACACCACAGAGTAGCCTGAAAACACACAGGAATATGCTTTCGAAATGGTGATTTGACCCAAGCAGATACTGTGACTTGACACCTGAGACGATCGACGGCTTTGAGTCCACGGTGCCATGTGCGTGAGGGTCCAAACCGGCTTTTGGCCGGTAGCAAATGTGACTCCCAGATTTGTTTCCAAACCCCGGGCTGGATCTGCTTGGCGTGGATAAGACTTTCCTTCAGCTTCGGGGAAACTGCCCCCCTCACTCGGACTCGGCAGGAAACACAGCAAGAGTTCTGTCACGACATTCGTGGATTCAGGTACTCACCCGTATAGGGCTCCCTGACCTTGTCCGCCAGGTCGCGCCACTCGCACCCGGGGGCGGGGAGGTCCTCCGGGGCGGGGAAGCCCCGCGGCCGGGCCCCCGGGGGGAACCACATCGTCAGCTCGCGCTCCGACCCGAAGTGGAACACCTGGAACCCTGGCTCCAGAATCACCTGCAATAGCGAGGTTCAGCTGCACTGAAGATGGTCCCGAGGGGTGTGGCACCGTGAGCTCGAGACTCCACAAAGTTTACGCACGACGCTGATCCCAAATGTCTTTCGCGGCCGATGTCGATTGTTTTACTGTTTGGTCAAGGTCTTTGCACTCCCATTGGTCAACATTGGTGCCAGGTCATTGAGAAACAAAATAAGTCGATTGAAACATCGCATCGGCAAAAACGTGACCAGGAAAGAGTTTTGCGATTAGCCTCGTACGTCTGCAGTGAATCGAGAGACGACACATCAGAGCATGTGGCGACTTGCACAAATGGACACACACACACACACACACACGCACCTTGCAGCTCTCCCTGCTGACCATCGTCCTGCAAAAGTTTGTACTCACGGTCAAAAGCACAGACGTACACGCACACACACACACACAAGCACGCACGCACACACGTTCACCTTGCAGCTGTCCCTGCTGACCATCGCCCTACAGAAGGCGGTGCTCAGGGTCCTGGTCGTCGTCCACAGGACGATCCGCTTTTGGGACTTAGTTGTCTCCATTGATACGCTCAGAGAGTGTTTTGGGCTGATTTAGAGCAGAGCCCTGGAAATCTCGCCAGACAATGATGACGGTGATGCCAATTTTGACCAGGTCAAACTCCAACAGCGATATGCATCGCTGTGACAACAAACACAACCGCCACTTCAGGCTTTGTCACTCAGTGTTTGTTTATTTTTTACAACAAATTGGAGTTAAGCATGGCTGACGAAAATAATACGACAAAAGTTTCAACAATTTTCGATCAAACACAACTGGCCTTGAGAAGATTTTTCAAGCATTGAAACAAACGCAAATACAGAAGCACCCAAGAAAGGGGTCGAACATTTTCCTGTCACATCAAGAGCTTGAATTCTTGAAAAACATGGTTGAAAATGCCTGAGGTCAGCAGAGTTGCTTCAGTTTGAGGTAGACTGGCATTCCATGAGCAACAGAAGCCTCCAGGGGCCCAGCCATGTTGGGGTCCTTCAGCTGAGCTTTCGACTCATATGGTACAAATCCAGCTGAGAGTCTGGCATGAGTGACAGATGATCCCCAAGGTTCATCCTCTCCAGGAAACTGGTCCTTCTGATCCTCCGGAGCTGGAACCCAGTGGACCATGCTGTCCTGATAATCTATCTCCAAAGCTGCGCAGAATTTTCTCAAAGCCATTTCTGAAAATAAGCAAGTGTTGTATGAGGTTCAGTTGGTATTTTCTCGGTGTTTGTGAACCTGAAATCTGATCAGTAGAGTCTGGTCACTTTGCTGTGCACAAATATATTCTAACAAAAAGATTCACCTGGATCATTCTGCAGATCATCCGCGTCAAGAATGAATGGTTTGTAGCCTTTGGTCTCCACCACCCAGTTGTAGACCTGTTCGATCTCTACCCACGAAGTTTGAGGCATTACCTCTGAGGGAGGCCTGTTCTTGTACTTTCCTGAAAGGAAATACGTAGGACAGTGAAACGTGGGAGTTGGGTGCCCAGATGCGGACCTCAGTTGCAGTGTCGCGCTTGACGTTCCCCAGAGGAGGAAGAAGACTAACATATCCTTGAACGTCCTGAGCATGTCACAAGTGGTGAACTTGTACTGTTGAATCTCTACCTTCTCTGCAGAGACTTTGAAACAAAGGCCCGTCTGGATGGTACAGGTTGTACAGGGACGGGACGGTTTTCTCCGGATCCCGGATCAGGAACGCGTGGATGTAGTCAGGTGGGATGACGTCATCCATCGTCCCTGTGTCCAGGTAGCGCTTGAAGCGGAAAGCCATGTCCTGCACAAAGACTTCCTTGTAACCTGCGACAGAAATACGAGCGTTTGGCTGGTTCGCTGGGAAGGTTTAGAATTTGGTTCTCAGAGGGCAACATAAGCTTGAAAACTTGTTCGAAGAATTGCGGCTCCAGTGCCTTTTTGACTGTTAGAGGGGAGACAACAAACTTTGCAGGGAGCAGCCCTCAAGGGTCTCGTGAACCCGTGCGCTTATTTTCCTGAATTTTGCTCTTTTCATTGTGAAACAGGCCAACCACCCTCCCCCCCCACACACACACAGGAACAGCTTCTCACCCTCAAACGGTCGGCTGATTTCAAGCTGGCAGTGCATCCAGGTACCGTTGGGGAGGGGCAGGTCCTCGGGGCGGGGCAGCGACAGGTGCTCGCGGTACGGGATGTCCACCTCCCGGTCCGCGCCGAAGAAAAACGTCGTCACACTCGGCTTGTTCAGCACCTGACGTACAGAACACAGAATTGTTCAGAGATGCGCATGTGGTTTCAAACCCCGTTGTTTCTAACGTATTATCTGTTGCATATTTTTCCCCAGGGAAATGCTCGCTGGTGATGTCAATTGGTTTGTCTTCCCATCCGTCATCCTTTCTGTATCTCCCTCAGTCTGTCCCTGCTGACCATCTCCCTGCAGAAGGCAAGGCAGTGGTCGGACTCCTAATCTTCGTCCAAATATGGTCCGCCTCCGAGTTCGTGCAGGTGCCCCCACTCAGACGTATGACTGGGTGTGTGCGTACGTGTGTGTATGTGTGCAGTCCAGACTGATTTAGATTGGACCCCAAAGCTTCAAGAAATGACGAAAGCAGTAAACAATTTCACCAGGTCAAATTTGGTGATTTTTCCACAAAAGTAGAGCACATGTACATATGGTTTTCACTTCGTTGTTTTCATTATCCACAAGGTGCAAGTGAAATTGATTCTGAATTTGGCATGAACAGGATATGAAAGTGTCCGCAACCAGGTTTCCGGTGTTTCATGAGAAGTGCACCAAGAGGGTTTGTGTTGCACGAAAGATTTCAAAAGTTGGAATTGTTGATCATAAACATCACTGAAAAAACTCTGAAGTCAACAGAATTGCTTCAGTTTCAAGTAGACTGGCATTCCATGTTCAATGCAAGCCTTCACTGGCGCAGCCATGGTGGGATCCTTCAGGTGAGGCTTGGACAATGGTAGGAATCCAACTGAGCCTGTAGCATCAACATAGGAATGTCCAAAGGGTTCATCATCCCCAGGAAACTGGTCCTTCTGATCTACTGGAACTGGAACCCAGTGGGCCATGGTGTCTTGATAATCTATCTCCAAAGCTGTGCAGAATTTTCTCAAAGCCTTTTCTGAAACAAACATGTTGAAATGTCAAAAATAATCAGTTCACCTTGATACACAGAATGTTTCACACCCTTTGAGAACCAAAATCACCAAGAATTTCAGAAGGTTCTTGCTGTGAAACATTTCTGAGAACAGACAATTGGAAGCTTTACCTGGATCACTCTGCAGATCATCTGCATCAAGAATAAAGGGTTTGTAGCCTTTGGTCTCCACCACCCAGTTGTAGACCTGTTCTATCTCCACCCATGAAGTTTGAGGCATTACCTCAGAAGGGGGTCTGTTTTTGTACTTTCCTGAGATTCACACACAAAATAATAACCACAGCAGCTGGTTCAATACCAAGGAGGTGAGACCCAGTGTCAAAGAAAAGGACAATGAAAAAATTCAAATGGCTTTTCCAGCTCCTTGTTCAGCAGTCATTGAAACAATGAAAACACCTGAAAACTGCATCCACACAACAAAAAGTTATGTTTTTTACCTTCTCTGCAGAGGGCTTGGAACATGGCACACTCAGGGTGACACAGGTTGTACAGTGAGGGTGCTGTTTTCTCAGGGTTTCGAATCAGGAATGCGTGGATGAATTCAGCTGGGATAATGTCATCCATTGTTCCTGCATCTAGATGGGGTTTGTAACGAAATGCCATATCCTGAACAAACATTTCTTTGTAACCTGTGTTGAAATGCAAAGACAGTAGAAGGACCTGAGTGTTGGAAACAATTGTTTTGTATTTGCCTGTTGAACCTGAACAAGTCAAATGTGCAACAATGTACGAGAACAGTGATAGAAATAATGGCACAAAACAAAAAAGCCAACTCACCCTCAAAAGGCTGGCTGATTTCCAGGTGACAGTCCTTCCAGGTGGCATTGGGGATGGGGAGGTCTTTGACCTGAGGGAGGGCGAAATACTCTGTGGGAACATCCACCTCTCGTTCTGCACCCAGATAGAAAGTCTTCAGACTTGGTTTGTTCAACACCTGAAGCACGTGCAGGCCACATTGAGACTGTTTTGTTCGAGCAAAGGAATACATTTCTTGCATGCTTGTACTCAGAGGCAGACTGTCTCCCCTCGGTCCATCCCAGACAAACACACGTAGTTCTTCTCTGTCTGTCTATCTGTCTGTCTGTCTGTCTGTCTGTCTGTCTGTCTGTATGTCTGTCTGTCTGTCTGTCGAAGGCGGCCTTTGGGGTCCTGTGAGAGTGTTGATGTCCAGGACAAAGTTGGAGCTTCTCTGTTCAAACCGGTGTTGATTTATTTTACCACCCAAGTTTCAGTCGTCACATTTCCACACAAAAAGACAGCCACAAAGAGATGAAAAAGACAAATTGGGGTACACACGAAAAAAGGATAATCTGTTGACAGTGTGATGGACATCTTCACTCTGAACACACAAAAGTTATGATTGACTTGAAAAGACAAAGTTTATGATTGACAGTTGTCAGAAACAGTCGTTGCTTCTTTGTGTATTCTGAGATGCAAATAACCCCACAGAATGACAGGTTTGCCTCAAGATTCACGCCGTCTCTCAAAACGTTTATTCTTTGCAGGCACAAAAGCTCAGGACACAAATTAACTCTAAATTCAGCATAATTTTTTCAGTTTCAAGTAGACTGGCAGCCCATGTTCAATGCAAGCCTTCACTGGAGCAGCCATGGTGGGATCCTTCAGCTGAGCTTTGCACTCATATGATACAAATCCAGCTGAGAGCCTGGCATGAGTGAAAGAAGCTCCCCAAGGTTCATCCTCTCCAGGAAACTGATTTTTCTGATCTTCTGGTGTTGGAACCCAGTGGACCATGCTGTCTTGATAACTTATCTCCACAGCTTCACAGAATGCTCTCAGAGCTGTTTCTGAAAAAGCAAGTTCCCATGTTTGAGTCAATTTCTGATCCTGCTTTGTGGCACACACAAGTGATTTTCAGTTGCAATTGACAGGTGATTTAGACCATTGTTTGGAACTGTTGGATAATTAAAATGGGCAAGAAAACTTTACCTGGGTCACTCTGCAGATCATCTGCATCAAGAATAAATGGTTTGTAGCCTTTGGTCTCCACCACCCAGTTGTAGACCTGTTCTATCTCCACCCATGAGGCCTGAGGCATAACCTCAGATGGGGGTCTGTTTTTGTACTTTCCTGGCAAAAAAACATAAAGTGTCAAGATTTTACCTCCAAATTTCTGGCTCTCTTTTCTGTTAAATTTTTCATATTTTTTATACTGTTGGGTAAAAGCAACACCTTCCCTGCAGAGTGACTGGAACACAGCACCCTCTGGGTGAAGCAGGTTGTACAGTGAAGGAGCTGTATTCTCAGGATTTCGAATCAGGAATGCGTGGATGAATTCAGCTGGGATAATGTCATCCATTGTTCCTGCATCTAGATGAGGTTTGTAACGAAATGCCATATCCTGAACAAACATTTCTTCATAACCTACAAGTGTGAAAGATATTGTTCCACAGACAAGAAGAACAAAGTCCAAATTCCTTGCTTCTCTGTACATAAATCTGCACAAATTTCTTTTGTGGAAACTGTGAGTACATCTTGCATGGAACAGAACACATGCAACTCACCCTCAAAAGGCTGGCTGATTTCTAGGTGACAGTCCTTCCAAGTGGCATTGGGGATGGGGAGGTCTTTCACTGAAGGCAGGGACAAAGACTTTGTGGGTACATCCACCTCCCGATCTGCCCCAAAGTAAAATGTCTTCACACTTGGCTTGTTAATCATCTGAGAACAGGATATTGAAAAGATTGGGATCAATTCACAAAGAAATGCCTTTGATTGCTGGAAAATCAAGCTTGAATTTTCGTTGCTTTGAATATGATGAGGTGCACAATACCATCGCCTGAAGAAGCTCTCTGTCCGACCAGACATGTATTCAGAAGCAACTTGTGCACTCTTATACCCGTCCACAGTAGCACGAGACAAAAAAAGGAACCCAAGTTTGTGGCCTGGCGTTAACTCTGTCACGCGTACAATCTCTGCAAGACATTACCCGCCTCTTTCTCTTTTCTCCCCTTCTGTGTGTCAAGCAATCTCTTCTGTATCTGTCTGTTTGTCTGTCTGTCTGATTTCGTCTTCTCCCTCCCTCCCCCATGTCTCTGTCTGTCTCTGTCTGTCTCTCTTTCTCTCTGTCTCTCTCTCCCATTGTCATTCAGTGGTCCAGGACACGCCCGAAGGACGACCTTCGTGCACGCACACTCACAAACAGGCACACACACGCACACACGCACTCACCCTGCAGCTCTTCCTGCTGACCATCGCCCTGCAGAAGGCAGTGGACAAACATCTGGGGATGCCCCAGAGCCAGATTCGCTTCTGTTCCGCCATTTTCAGTCTCGTTCCAGTGTCGTGAAAGTTCAGGTGGAATATTGAATTGCTCTGCACCTGAAGGAATTTATTGGGTCTTGATAAGGTCAAGTTGGTTTGCTCCAAATTTTGTACTGTCCAAGAACGCGGACCACAGAACACGTGATTTGGGCGTGGCGTGGTGTTGAGCTTCATTCTCGGTCGCTCTTTGATGCATTCTGTTGCCACCCGAAGCTTCTGTCGGCTTCTGTCGGCAGAAACAGACAACTTGAAGCCCAACGTTTATTCAGGCATTTTGAATGAACTCAGGACTGTGTTTTTGCAGGGATCCAGAGACGAGTCCCTCCACAGCCCCCAGAAGTACAATTTTGCCTTTGCCTTCTGAGGAGGCAGCAGGAAACTAGTTCGTCCCCGTTTGTGCATTTTTGTCAGGAGCAGAGGTGAATGCGCCATAGAGTCCGAATTCTCCGCGTGGACATGAAAATTTATCTGTTATTTGTGACAGTCTTCTGTTCATCAAATGAGCAAGAAACGACGAGTTGAAAACATAATTTCAGTGAGCTGGTAGTGCCCAGACATCCTCAGCCTTTGTGTCTCCGGAGACTGAATTGCAGGCATTTCGTGTTGTGTGAAGTCCGTTGATGTATTCAGCGGCATGTGTGTTCATGGGTGTGGTCGGCAATGTGAAATTTACGTTGTTTCCCGATAGTTTGGTTGGACTCGTTGAACACACGGACCTGCACCTATTTGGTGAAGAAGACAAACACCGGACAAGGGTGCGGTCCCAACCCTGAACAATAGACAGCCAAGGCAAACAAACAAAGCTCCACTTCGACAAATTTCTGGGGGCGTCAGTCGAGTCCAGTCCAGGAGACCCTGATCCCCTCTCAGCACAGCGCCTTCAGTTTGAGATACACAGGCCTCGCCCTCTCCACCGTGGCCCTCACCACGCCCCCCACCTCCGGGTCCTTCAGCTCCGGCGGGGCGGACGAGGCGGGGTGGGGCCGGAACCCCGAGGACTCCCGAGCCTCCTCGAACGCGCGCCCGAACGCCTCGATGTCCGCGGGCCCGAGGAACTGCGTGCGCTGATCGGCCGGGATCGGGGGCCACGTGAGCATCTCAGCCTCGAACTGGATCCCGACGGCGGCGCAGAACCGCCGCAGCACCGTCTCTGTAAACATTCGTGTGTGTTGGTTGCAGTCTATTGGACAGTGTGGTGCGTCTTTGGTAAGTCAGCCACCCACACACTGCAGATGAGACAGGTTTCTTGGGGGAATTGGAGGTGCAAATGTTTATTTTCAAAGTGCCATTGAATCCACTGTTGTGGTGAGCAAAAATGTACAACTTGTCCAAATCATGTCCAGTCAGATGCATTGAACTCACCCGGATCTTTCTGCATTTCTTCGGCGTCAATGACCAGTGGCTTGTAACCTTTTTCCTTCACAACCCAGTCGTAGACCTCCCCCAGCTGGTCCCACGTTGTCTCAGGCAGCTCGTTTCCAGCGTCCCAGCTCTGGTACTTTCCTGAAGGCAGAGAGACTCGTGCAGTTCAGTCTTGTGGGAGGCCGTGGTCTTGTCTTTCAAGCCCAGTAATGGACATGCTGCCTACATGCGCGTTTGTGTATGTGTGTGTGCATGTGTGTGTACGTGTGTGTGTGTTTCAAGGGAACACATTTCCCATTGAGAGGGAAGAAAGCACACACCTTCCCTGGCGAGTTCCAGCATGAAAGTGTGCATTGGGTGGTACAGGTTGAACAGAGACGGGACCGTCTTTGCAGGATCCCGTATGAGGAACACGTGGACGTAGTCACGTGGGATGACGTCATCCATCGTCCCAGCCCTCAGAAAACGCTTGAAGCGGAAAGCCATTTCCTGTACAAAAACCTCCGCGTAATCTATAATCAGAAAAAACATGGCGTCTGCTGCGAGAGAGAAAGAGAGAAACCAAAGAGAGAAGGTGGAGAGAGAAAGAGAAGAGAGACAAACACACAAAGAGAGTCATAATGAGAGAGGGGGAAAGAACTGATCACTGACCTGAATAGGGGAGACTTAGTTCTTCGTACAGGTCCTTCCAGCTCATGTTGGGCAGTGGTAGATCTTTGGGCTCAGGGAATTTTCGGGGCATCTCAGGCACATCGAACTTTGGAAGAGTGAGCTCCCTGTCCTCCCCGAACAGGAACGTCTTCATAGCCGGCTCATTCAGCACCTGCTCACAGCAAAATAAATAATGTATACGAGGTTGTCAGAATTCAATGGAATCACAACACGGTGGATGTCAAGATTTTATCAATGAGGGGTATGACCTCCGCGTACAGTGAGTGCCTTTTCGCGCACTCACTTTGTCCTGACTGAGTCAACAAATTTGGCGGAGTGAGGCATTCTCCTCAGGAGCGCCTGTTTTGAGACACAACCTCTCTCTGTCTCTCTGTCTTTATCTCTCGCTCTCTTAAACTTCCACTGCAGCTCTTCCTATTGCCCATTGCCCTGCAAAAGGCTGCGAGTGGACTGTCTTGGTGTTGCACAACCAAGGAAGCACGTGCGACACACATACACACGCACACGCACACACGCACACGCACACACATACATACACAGAGAGAGAGAGAGAGAGAGAGAGAGAGAGAGAGAGAGAGAGAGGCAGGCAACCGCGCACAAAAGCTTACCCTGTAGCTCTACCTGCTGACCTCTCCTGCAGTGTCACATGTCGACATGTCGGTCTCTGTTCAGATATCACACGCACACGCACGCACACACATACACACACGCACCTTGCAGCTCTTCCTGCTGACCATGACCCTGCAGAACGCAGTGGTCAGTGACCTCGGGACGCTCCAGAGCCAGATCCGCTTCTGCTTCTGCTCTGCCATGTTTTTCTCGGGTTTATTTTCAAAGAATGGAACACGTCAAATTCTGTGTCTGCGTGTGTGTTTGTCCGACATTTTGCTCCACAAATTTTAGTCAGGTGCAAATATAATTGACACAGAAATTCGCACGCCCATGGAGGTACGTGGCTGGTCGCAAATGTTTTGTCCGCGGTGACCATTGAGCTCGCAAGTGAAACAGACATGACAATGCGAACTTTGCGTGTGTGCCGCATGTGCCAGCGATCTTTTTG
>JAAUXT010077732.1_pt1 | contig 22287 bp, 24 predicted proteins | sample 7278171 | NCBI WGS metagenome assembly JAAUXT01 (sample SAMN14350112, study PRJNA611818) | marine sediment metagenome | isolation source: surface marine sediment (1.8m) | place: French Polynesia: Moorea | collected 2018-08 | reverse complement strand
CCTTGCCGACAGCTCTGCTCCGGATGGCAACCTCTGGGCAATCCTCTCCAGGGCCCAACCACACTGAGTTATGAGATCTGATGTCAGGATCGTATTGATAAATCCACGCCTTGTCCATTGTGACTATCCTCTTCAAAAAGTTTGGGTTTCTGCGCACAATGTTCAGCATACTTTGGGAACAGTCTCTTCTCAGGCGCAGCAACCGGGGTGTCAACACCATGCAGGCACACTTGCGCTTCAGTCCAAGATCTTTCCTGATAATTCTGTGGACTGTGGTGGATGGGATGCCTATTCTGGAACTGATAGCAAGGAGTGAGAGCCTCCGGTCAGTGTCAATCAATGCTCTCACTGCTGCCACATTTGCTGCTGAGCGTCCGCTGCATCCTCTGGATCCACACTGCAGATCCACTAATCTGGTTCTCCCATTGGAAAAAGACCGATGCCAATGCCTAATCCTGCAATCACTGAGGCTGTCTCTGCCAAAAACAAGGTTGAGAGCAGAAATGGTCTGTGGTTTCATCCATCCTAATTTCACACAAAAGTAGACACAAATCCACTGGGTCAATTTTGGATTGATCTCTGTCACTCTCTTCATTTTGACTGCCAACACAAAGAGGACAAGATCCAACTCTCTTGGGCTGATGTGCATTTTGCACAGAGTAAAGACACCCCTCAGCAACCCACATTGACTAGCCACTATCGATCTGGTCAACCCGATCACACCAAGTGCACAGGGTGATACAGCAACATGCATGTGAGCGGCAGGAGTGGGGTCGTCCTCGTAGAAGTTTTGTTTTTGTCCGATGCACAAGGCCAAATCATGAAGAGAAGAGGGAAGAGCTGAGTACGAGTATCAACGTTGCTCTCGGCCCTAAGAGCGCCCCGTGTATAGATTTGCAGCTTCACATGGAACGTGGTGCTGTCTGATTGCGTTAAGAGCCGTGTTTAATACGAGGAAACTCCAGCGGAGGGTGTGTGGGAATAACACTTAAAAATGACAGATTGCGTTCAATATGGTCCCCACCGATTATCCATATTTTATCTTGGCGGGAGAAGGCTCGCAAAAAAACTTGTGGGTGATGAAATGATTTGTCGGAGCCGCCTGTGCTCTTTCGCTTGGATCTTTTCCAGCTTGAAATTTTCAGCACTTTTGTGTGTGAGACACCTGAAAACCTTTGGCAAACGAACGATTTGCAAGTTTTCATCGACATTGATCACGTAGGGTCGTAAAGTGACTCTCTCACTGGATGTCGGCATTACTTCCAAGAGACGTGGTCACAAAAGCGTTTTGATTCCTCGCATTGTGTTGAGAGAGGGTTAAACCGTACACGATCATGGAGTTGCAATCTTCAGATCAATGACCGACAGCGAACAAGAGCGTTCGCAGAATCACAAGATCAACCAGATGGCTTTCTCCAGTTCGCAACTAAACTTCTTCTCTCTGTTTTCAGGCGAAGGAAATTTCGCAGCAGGAACATGAACAAGCCTTGGAAGGATTACAGGTAAATGTTTAATTTGTACGAGGGTCTAAAATCAATTTCCGTTGCATAATTTGTGAATATGCTTGGGAACTCGCACGGTTCACGGTCTCCCCTCGGCGTCGCACCTCCGAACGAGCTGCGAGCAACTGCGCTCTTTGATAGATGGTCCGTGTCATAATGTCTCTGATGGCTCCAGGGATACATTTTCCACCAAATGTAGTCAAAGCGTACTCGACGAAGAAACTTTTGATCCTCAACAAACAAGACTCGGATCCATCACTGTCGGCGGCGGCACTGCTTTGGAGAAGGCGAGAATGTGGTGCGCCGAGCGAGCAGATTGGAGCTGCGACAAGCAGAGAATGCGCCGCCTTATCGCGCTGCCCTGTCGAGTGTGTCGTTTGGAGCACATAAGAGCGCGAGCTGGAGTGCTGGACAAATCTTGCAGAACTTATTGTGCGACGGTGCTGTACTCGGCACCTGCCAAATTGCCCCCGTATTAGATTTATTCCTTCCATTTGTCGCATGTCGAGGTCTCTCTGTTATGAGAACTGCAGCCGCGGTTGGAAATAATATGGAAAAACATGTGCGCAAAACTACAGCGCTTTTGATCTCACTGCTTTTATTGGTGAACGATGATAACTCGTGTGCAACTGCACCACGCTCATCTGCAGTGCTTTGGTACAGCACTAATCGTGCGTTGCAGTATGAAAAGGGCTCTTCATGTGTCCGACTTCAAATGGAACATTTGCAGTAAAATGTCGAGTCTCTGCCGCAGTCACGAGAACTGAACGCGTTCAACGCATGCAACATTTCAAGGCTGCTGTCTGGGCGTAACTCGGTGCATTTCAAACAATCACTCGCCCACCTTGCACATTTCACAATTTCTCAAGGGTGCAGAACAACAACGTTGAGCCACATTTAGTGCCATTTCATAGTCCAAATAATTCTCATTAAACTCTGTCTGAGCCGGTACGACACCCGTGTGAGACCGAGCACCCAGTCCACCAGCGAGAATTGAATATGATCTCATCGCCCACTTCAGGTCCCAGAAACGCGTGCGAGAAAAATCCCAGCCCTCTCGTTGTGCGGGATGTTGCATTATTGAAGAAGCTGGGGCCGGTTTCTGCTGATGTGTGGATTCGTGTGGCGCTGCCACAGATTTGTCTTCCTGGTTTAAAGACTCGGCGCAGTCATGCATTAGCATGATAAATGAACATTAACGATGCCTCATATGTTCTATATGGCCACAGAGCACCGTGTTTCATTTGCTAAATTGCAGTGTATTGTATCGCTGGTCGCTGCAAGATTGCAGACATCAATACTGGGCAGAGCCGGGCTCTATGCCTTTGCTGCCATCAAAATTGTCCTTGCTCTCTTCGGGTAATTATGTCTCCCCGGAACCAAAGTCCGCGACTCTTGTGTTGACTCGAGCAGTGTGATTGCAGGCGACACAATGTTTCACCGACTCGTAATTGAGATACATGTGGGGCGTGCAATTAAAACCTCCTCCATCACTCCGCCTCAAACACGAGATCGTTACAGCCATGTTGATGGAGACACTCAAATCGTCTGATTGAGGCGTTGTATTTCTGGAAACACACGATGGGATAACGTCATGTGGAGCCCAAACCAGACGAGGATCTGGATAATCGCTTCGTAGGTGCCAAAAATCAAATCGGTTGTACTCGTGAGTCGTTCTGTCAATGTCACCCACCTGTGATGTTGACTAAAGCTTTACACAATGTCTTTTCAGGCAAAAATGCGAGAGTTGGAGAGAAAGTATGAACTTCAAGCAATCAAGCACGAGGAGCTGACCCTGGAGATGACTCAGCTTCGTGTTCAAGCCGAGAGGTGAGTCTTCGCATTCTCGTGTCAAGAAAACAAAAAAATATCTTTCGTTTCCAAAGACTGCTTTCTCCATCAGTGGCTCTTCGGAACATCGGCCGCACCAGATATTTGCCTGATGTTTGTTAAGACACTCCAAGGAGCACTTGCTAGTCATTGAAGCTGTTTGGCCAGCAGCGAGAAGAGCCTCGCGAAACGACTCGGGACGCTGTGCGCCGCGGCGTGTGGCGGCGAATGCCGCCGCACCGACCGTCTTGTTTCCGCGGGCTCATCTGCATGCGCTGCACAGCTTCAGTCTCGCAAAAGTGTACGCGATGCAAATTTGTCCTTTTGTGATGGCCGTGTGGAAAAGCCGAAATGAGACACCGATGGAATCGAAAAGTTCAGGTCTCTTCTTCGCCCACAGAAGAGATATCGCAGGCTCACTATGAGTGGTGGTGAGCCCTTTTCTTCCTTGGCAAGAACCTTGCGAGGTTCTTTGGCACATTGATTCAGTTGAAGATTTACTCGGTGAAATTCGTTTGAGCAGATCCAAGCGACAGCCGCTGGTGTCGGCTGCGCAACAGCGCAGTGAGCAGGATCCCAACGGCAACTTCGCGCGACGATCCAAATCGCCTCTCTCCAACGGAGGCGGCTCCCGCATCCTCCCTTCCGAAGGTAACGTCCGCACAGACGCCTTAATTTTGCTCATATCCTCCTGTCGTGTCGTTAACCTTTGTGGAATGCCTTTCGGCCCCTCGTCATGTTTTTATTCTGCTATTTCTTTTTTTGAGTTCAAATCGTGTAGTCCTCATATTTGAGCTTTGCCTGAATCGTGTTGTTGAATTCGGTGTCCTTCAGTTCAATCGTCGTGAGTCAGAATACATGTCGCAGTTTTTTCTTTCACTCTACTTTGTCCTCGTAGATTTTTGTTGTGTATTTTTTACCCCCTGAAAGACGTCGAAAAAGCGGAGATTGACCTGGAGTGGGAAAACGTCTCGGAGACCACAGGCTCGGGCGTCAGGTCTGCAGCGGATGAACTCACACTCTCACGCCCTGGCCCTCGTATCAAACGACACGGCAACGACCTCCCCACTGAGCGTGGCGACAATCTGCTGGAACACACTGAAGAAGAAAACGAGCGAGACGACGTGGGGGACGAGCGCGGCAGCGGTCTGCGTCACGTGACCGCGGCGGCGCGAGGCGGCGAGCACGACGAGGCCGAGGAGGAGGAGCTGCGGGCGATCGAGGAGGAGGCGGAGCGGCGTCGGCTGCTCGGCGAGGACGAGGACAAGTCGGGCACGGACGCGGAGGCTGAGCCGCCCGAAGACTCCGAGAACGAATACGATGATGATGTCGTGGAATACCTGGATGACATCGACGAGCCCGACATTGACTACTCAGATGATGACGACGACGACGAAAACGACTTTGAAAACAGTTTTTATTCAGGTAAACCGTTCCACTTCCTTCGTGTTCGGCGGCGTTCCTGTCGCAAAGGCGTGTCGTGTGATATCAGTTGGATTGGGTTTCAGGTGATTAGTTGGGTGAACACGGAAACCAATGTCCTTGGCTCTGGTTTGATAGTCGGCCGCAGCAGTGGCTGCAAACGAGACGGAGATGGTATCGCACGACAGAGACAGTGGTCGGGGCACAGGCGGGCGGGAGAGAGCTTCAGCTGATGTATTCATGTGGACAGTTGCGGCCATGATGGATCGAACGTCTTGCAATCTCGACTTGTGCGCTCTGGGAATGTCCCCTTGAGTCAATATAATAATTACCATCGATAAATACCAGAAAACAGATTGCGTTTTCCAGGAATATCTTGCAGGCGAATTAATTTTGCTGTGGTTGTTGATTACCACAGAGCTGATTGCTCGGAGCTGGAGGAGCGGACGCACAGTGGGCTACTGGAGCCGGTGTTACCGTCTGCCCAGTGTGTGGTCTCGCCAGTCTGGTGACTATCCGTTCAAACGTAATCAGATTGCGTTCGTGTCGTGTCGCTTCCCTTTTGAAGAGGAGTGGAGCCTCACAGATAATTGCAGACCGCTGCACCTGGTCTTCTGTCTGGATAAAATGTTCGTCACAGTGGAGCCACTCCACACGTGTTGAAAAGTGAGACGAAGTTGAAAAGAGGCACGCATCTGTTGGACCAAAATCACTGGAACTGCAGACCCTCGGCAAGGTCCAATTCTTTGGTCTCAACAAGTGGAGCAGCTCAGCTGTGGGTGGGGAGAGGACGCTGCGGAGCATCATGGTGAAGACGCCCGTTTCTTCAAGAGCCGATCAACTGGTCCCGATCAACTGGTCTGTCTTGCTGATAGACACAATTTACACTCAGATTTTAATAGTGGCGGGAAAGCTATGCGGCTTTCAGTGCGGAGCAGACACGAGGCTTGCGGAAATCGCAGTGGCCGGAGACAGATGAATATTTGATGGAGAGCGAAGTTCCGTTGGCGTGGTGAGACCGGCAGCAGCAGCCCGGTTCACAGAGACATGAGCGCAATGCAAATTCAAGACAGCTAATCTATAACGAGAGCGACAGTTGGGTGTTCTGTTGGTGGGGGGGGGCGACATTTGGGAAGCGAGTACTCCACACGGACAAGTTGGCTTCACTTGTGTCATCTCCACTTTGGGCCCCAATTCTACACACACTGCAGTAATTACTCACTTTGAAGCTAGCGCAACAGAAACGCAATTATCTTCTTCCTTCAAAGGCTGTTACAGTTAATTCCTGAGCCATTGAAATGAGGGGGCTCGCAAGCATAAACGAATCCATTAACAAGTTTTTGCAAGCGCGAAAACAGGAGGTTTCAAGATGCCAAACAAAAGCTTGCAGGCACGTCAGTAAAAATGTCTGAAAGGTGGAGAGGTGGGAGGAGAGTGTGTAATGTATTGCACAAAGATTTCTCCAGATGCATGTCTTTCCCAAAATAGCTCGAGAATCTGAAAGTAAGAGTGTTTTTATGACTGTGTTTGTCACTGATATTCCCGAATGTGCATCAAGCCTCCCGACATTATTGGCAACTGTTGCGCCCTGTGGTCTTCGTCTCAGAGGCAACAACAGTGAACCGCTGACCTGTTATCGCCACAGAAACGGAGAGAAAGAGCCCAAATTCGGAATGACTGCATAAAGCGACCTGGAAACGCTGGAGACGTGCAGGCTAATTCAGTCCAAATTCCGTCTTGTGGCGGCCCATCAATGCTGCCAATGTTTGCTAAATTTGACTTTTGTGAGGAGGCCGACAGCGCTGGCTCACAGGGAATGAAAGGATTCCATTCCAATTAGCTCTAACCTTGCGTACCGCCGACTTCCTTCTGCTCTGCCTTCACTTCGCTCGCTCTTTTCCCGGCGTGAGGGGATCAACGCCCCGCGGACTGCGCTTCCGCGGAGTCTGAACGGGTCCCCGCTGTGGTGAGGAGTCTGAACGGGTCCCCGCTGTGGTGAGGGGTCTGAACTGGTCCCCGCTGTGGTGAGGAGTCTGAACGGGTCCCCGCTGTGGTGAGGAGTCTGAACGGGTCCCCGCTGTGGTGAGGAGTCTGAACGGGTCCCCTCTGCATATTCTGCATATCTGAGCGGGTCACCGTTGCAGCACACAGCTGAGGATGCGGTCTTGGTCCCGATGTTGGCTTACTGTTGTGTTTCCGGTGTTTCCTACCACCAGACTGTGATGCCAGGAACTGGAGGCATCTTGAATCTCGACAATTTTTGTTTCACAAGTTTACTTTTCTGCCGTTCGAGAAAGCCAAGGGATGGTGGTTCTGAAGTTGTTGACCAAGTTGAATACTCTTGTGTGCTGAAACATTTTCTGACGGATGGAGGGGTCTGGTTCTCCCATTGCACCGAGGGGCGTGTCTTCTGGTTTTGGTCTCAATGAGGACGTCAGTCTGCGGCATCAAATCATCACTTGTATCTGAAGCGACCCTGGTGGAGCCGGCTCCACAGCCTTTGATCGCTGCACCGCATGAGTAACACAGAAAAGGCATCTCGAAATTCCGTTTTGATGCATCTGCAGCTGGATCTGATTCAGTGCAGCAAGAGTTGCCGTAGTGAGTTGGATTCGTGCGTGGATACTTTGGACGTCGGCTGGCTGCTCGTGAGTGAGATGATTGACGATCTACTGGAGTATGGACACGCCGTCAGGTGAAACTGCGTCCAGACGTCTGCCCAGGACGACCTTAAATCATCGCAGTGCAGCGTGGCCCTCAATCAATTTCACTTTGTAAAGTGCAGTTTAGTTTTGTGGTCTTCGTGGTGAGAGGTTCTTCTTTGCTAGCTTGTGAGATTACGTATGTTGCTATTCCTTGGTCGTTGGAAGTGTTTTATGCCTGCATGTGTATGCATGTGTGCGTGCGTGCGTGCGTGTATGCATGTGTGCGTGCGTGCGTGCGTGTGTGTGTGTGTGCTTTCAATGACGTCTGCCTTCGTGACATTTTATTTTACGTTTTCACAAAGGAGTCAGCTTCTGCCCGTCACTGTTTCCTTGTTTCAATTCATCACATCAGCTTCTGCCCATTTTCACACACAGGTTCTTACCATGTTCTTTTTCTTTTTGCAGCCAGCTGTGCCAAAGCTAACATAAGTGGTGCTATATTACCCAGTAGTCAATTTAGGCATGTTCAGGTAAGAGCTACATTCAATCACTTCGCTCAGCTCAGCTTCGAACAAAAGAATGTCCTTTGAACACAATGTTATTCCAGAAAGGGACATGGATGTTGGGCCTCATTTGGCTATGTTTCAGCTGTCAGTCAATCCTTCGTGTGAGGTTTTTTTTGTGTTGGGAGATTTCTTTCTACCACGCGAAGAGCTGTGTTGAACCACACAGTGTTCCCATTCACAAGCAATTTTGAACAAGAAAACGGAGGAATGCCGTTTGCTGTCGTATCCACCATTCGAAACAGATTGAAATTTTTCAGTTTCAATATCGGTTCCGTGAACTTCAGGTGTGTTTGCCTGTGACTTAGAATGGGGAGGAGAGTGACTGAAATTCACATGGAAGTGACTGATCAGGGAGACACGGCTGCAGAAAGCTTTTGTCAAATGTCACTTGCGTCTCGCTAATCTGGCGAGGAAACTGAGCAGGTGACGCCTGCGAAAAAAGCTTCGTGTGACGGGTGAATGACTCGTCAATACCCAGTCTTTGTACCCGACCTTGTCATTTTCGGCTCAGAATAGGTTTCCGATTTCTATTTCAAGATGTGCGAAGAAAGTCTTTTTCTCTTCTGCAACTCTGCAAGGTTTTCCTCTCTCTGTGTGTTCATTTGGATGTGTCTGGGAAAATCAGGCCTTCACAGCTAAATAACAACGTTTGTCAGATTATTCGCACATAACGAACGGCTTCAGGTCAGTGGCCGCGTGAATCTTTCCCCTCGGAATTGTCAGTGCACGCAGGCGGTGAAAGCTGTATCCAGTCGTGGTAGTAGCTCTCCAAAAGTAACCCAATTATGAGAGCGCAGGAAGCTCCCTGTCTGTTGCACCGGGAAGCAAGTTTTTGCTGTGTTTAATGAACAGGACATATTAAGTTATTCACCCGGCAGCAATACATTTGGAGCTGATCAATATTTAGCATGTTGAGTGAGGCACCCCTTGCATTACCTTTAACGTCCTTCTCTGCCGGTAAAAAGATTGATGCCGTCAAATTTTACCCTGCAGCGCAATCAATAAGGTCTTCAATATCTTTCGATCAAGGTTGCTTCTCTAGCTTGCTTGGCAGAGGTGGATTGGGAATTGAAAAGATACAGCTTTCAGAATGCGGTGGCCAACATACAGTTGAGGTTGACTGATAACTCCCCCTACTCTCCATACAAATTCACTTATCGCTCCGTGAAAGATGCAGTCGGGGTCACGGTTGCACTTCCAATGTTTCCACAAAAGACATTCCTTTTCTCGAAGCTGAAAAGTCTTTGATTTAAGATTTCATTTTACTGGGTGATGTTTCCTGTGTGTTTGACAATTGGCTCATCACAAGAAGTATGGCGGATTATGGACCGAAGGAACAAGCGTGCACATTACTCGACTTCCTCGCTCGAGAAGGATATCTTCACGTTCCAACACCGTGTTGCAATCACGCCAACTTTGTTTTGCAGGGTAGTGCTGGAGACGAACCAAATTCAGAGTCGGCAAGTTACAGTTTATCAAAGAAGAGTCCCTTCAGAGGTAAGAGTCGCTGCCATTTATTTGATAAGCGGGAAATCCAGCAGAAGCTCACAGCGTCGCTAATGGGTCAGAAGGCAGATACTGCGGACGGACGGACGCCGCCAGCGAATCTTTGAGCTCTGAGTGGGCGCAGCAACGATCGGGCGGCGCTGCTGCCTGTTCGCCAGATAACGTCTTGTTGTGACAGTCTGTTACTGTGGTTCAGCGGCCAAATATGAAAATGAAATACACACACACACACACACACACACACACACACACAGAGTTTTGGTGTCAGGGGGAGTGCTGGTCAGTTTACGAGACTCGTGCGTCATCGACTTCGAAAAAGAGACTTCGGTTGGACCGCCAACTGGAGGAGTTTGAGATGCCTATCACCAGTATTGGAACCTTCAGTGATGACCATCCGCGTGCTCAGATCGAACAGTTTTGTGTGGCTCCCACACATCGGACGCGGAATCGCACAAATTCCACTCTTCAGGAGCCACGCAGCATCCAAATTGAACGACTTTTGTCCCTTGGTGGAGAGGGAGTCAGGAATCAAGCAGAGCGGTGCAGCAAAAGCATTGAACCGAACGCTTTTCGACAAAGTTCAGTTGTTCAGTCGTTTCGATACTCCCTTTGCAGTGTATGTTGCCAAGTACACGTACGACCCGGTGGAGTTTTCGCCCAACGAGAACCCGGACGCCGAGCTGCACCTGAGCGCCGGAGACTACGTGTTCGTGTACGGCGACATGGACCAGGTGCGTCGCCCGCTCCTTTCCCAGGGTCCCGCCCCTTTCCCAGGGTCCCGCCCCTTTCCCAGGGTCCCGCCCCTTTCCCAGGGTCCCGCCCCTTTCCCAGGGTCCCGCCCTGTCAGCTGCTCGTGATCAAGTCATGGGGAAAAGGAGGACGATCCCACACGGACCAAGTCACGTGTTCCTGACAAACTGGAGCTCGTAATTCTTGTGCACAGTTCTGTTTGAAATTCCACAGGGTGAGTGAGGTCTTTGTGATCAGTGTGCAGGTGACACTTGCAACCTGAGACTTTTGGCAGAAAAACCTTGACGATGGTCACTTGTTGTTCTCAGTCCCTGCTGTGAAGAAATTCTGGTGTTAAGGTGTGTCTGCTGTGAAAAGGCTTGGCTGGGCTATTTTGGGAAGCGATTCGGGCCTTTTCACGACAATCATATTCAAGAGAGAGGAGTTGGACCAGGAAATTGGAAGTGCGTGATGTGACAGACCCGCCGAACATGGATTTGTAGCTTCTGTGAATATCCACTCGCCTGTCACATGTAAAATGATTATGAACATTGCGTATGTCTGGGCCGTGAGTGTAATATTGACATGAACACGAACAGGGAGATACAAACCTGCTGAGATTCCTGCTGGAGTGGGGTCGCAACGCTCTTTTATTGACGCGGTGCTTGTCAAATCAGATTCAGCGCAGGGCAGGTTCAGAAGTGATGTTGTGGCACTCATTGCAGGATGGGTTTTTCATGGGCGAACTTATGGATGGTCGACGCGGTCTTGTGCCTTCGAACTTCGTGGAACTCGTTCCAGGTAACCAACGCCTTCCCCTGTAGAACAGAGCCGAACGTTGTACATTATTTCATTTGAATACTTCTATAATTTACCACAGCTTGTTTGAGCTGCGGTCACATTTGAAAGGAGTTTTGACATGCAAACGTACTAACATGTGTGGCGTTTAGCACCCGTGTAGTCAGTGCATGAAACTCCTCGAGTCTTCTTTGCAAAACTTTGTATTTTTTTTCAAATTGTTCGTCTCTTGTTGCAAAAATCAACTTGAACACACAATGTAGTCATCTGTAGAATCGTATTAGGAAAAGGCAACAGCGAGTTCTCACAGTAACTTTCAATACATGCAATAGCCACAGAAGTGAGTAAAGATAGACTGAACCCTGAGGAGTGCAGTAGCAAAGCAGTATATAGTTCTTAACATTTCCACATAGCATGCGCAAGACATTCCGTTATTCCCTTGTATTTTATCACTTTTTTGTTCTTTTTGCAACTACGTTTTGCTGCGGTTGTGCACCTGATTAAACAACCAATCAGATGAGGACTTGGAGGATTTCCATATCCAGATGGCCCTCAGCCAGCGCGACGACGGTAGTCTTAGTGGCAGTACGAGTATTCAGCATGAACTAGAGTTTAACAGTAGCGATGAGAGCGAACGCTTAGCAGAAGGTGAGCCCTCTCCCCTCCATTGTTTCGTGTGCGTGTTGGTCTCAATGAGTGTGAACATTGTGATGAAGTGATCATCTCAATATTGTGAGTGTGGAAACAACCAATATGGATGAGCAAGCTGCGTGTTCTTCCAGAAGGGGGATTGTCCTGCGAAGTGAAGAATTATGACCATTATTTTTGGCCGGTTCGGCCCCTCTTATATTGAACGGCCCAAACTGTCTGGTGTCTGGTTCGACCGTACAAATAGGCCAGGTCTCCCACCCAGGGCAGGTTTTTCAATCACATGGGTCCACAAATCGTGTTTATCGTCCGTATCAGTCAAAGAACGGTTCTTTTCCTGGTGTTGGCACAACCGAACTCTGCTCACTATGTTGAGCACAAAAAGCGACTGTGAACAGATCTTTTGAGCTGAATCAACCAAAGTGGCTTGTTCGACGTCCGTCCGTCACCAAGACTGTACATATGTAAAGCTCGTCAGGTTGTGTGGAAACATTGGCACTTCAAGTTCACAGACAGAAAACTTGAGCACTTGATGTGTTTTGTAAGTTGTGCAGCGGTGTGAATGTTTTAGCTTTTCAAGGTTTCACAACATTCATTCATGCTAATAATGGAGATGCAATTGCCTCGTGCAGCATGACTTGTAAAGTTCCACCCATTCACAAATTTACCACACATTTCTCTTACGGTTCTTTCAACTCGCCCTCCACGTGCAACAAAACTGAAAATGTTGTGCAGCTTGGAGAATTGCTTTGCAGTGGAGCCTCCTCGTTATCCCGTGGTCGGTCAGCCAGCAGGAGCGGCTGCGGCTGCGGCGGCGGCGGGGAAGGACCCGGGCCCCGATCCTGGTCCCGCTGCCCCCGCAGGAGCCGCCGCAGTGGAGCGCACCGAGCTGCAGGAAGACCTCGAGTCCATCACGGAAGTCGATGAAGACAATCTCACTCACTCCGCCTCGGACGCCAGTGTCAGTGTCAGCGAAATCGACAACAAGCACAAGGGTATGTTGAAGACGTGAATGTGTCCGCTTGGATAATTTGGTTGCCCGTGTACAGGAAAGCGAGATCCGATTGGGGGATTGGGTAAATTGTCCATTCATGCGATCCTTATGTCAACACGCACATCCAAGTCCTAGCAACGAAGCGGCGTCAGCCTGTCTCCACCGCTTGAAATCTTCCACATCGGATTTTTTTTGACGCAGGCGTCCCGTTCCCGCGGAGTCTGAATCTCGAGCGGCAGCTGACCAAGAGCGTGCTGATCAGCTGGCAGCCACCAGAGGGAGTGGCGCCCACCGACGTCCAGTCCTACCACGTCTACGTGGACGCAGACTTCAAAACCTCCGTCAAGGCCACTGAGCGAACAAAAGCCCTCCTCGAAAACGTCGACAGTTCAAGGGTGAGGGAATTGGAAGCCAAAGGCTTCTGTCTTGCAACTCAGTTGATTACTACAGGGGAATCAGGCAATGGGCTCCAGCTAATGCTGAATGCGTCATTTTTGCAGACTCATCGAATCGTCGTCAGAACAGTGACCAACAGAGGCCAGTCCAAAGACGCCGAATGCACCATTCTTGTTGGAAAAGGTGAATGAAACCAATTACTTTGGAACATTCTTGGGAAATGTTGGAAAGAGAATTGATGTGAGTCAACGAAAATGGTTATATCCATTTTGCTTTTGCAAAGATAAGTACAGAAATAATGCGAACTTTGAACAGACTTTCCTCTTGGTTGAGAGGATCATCGCTGCCGAGGTTCTTGTGCCTCATGGCTGTGTGTGATGCTCGGCAGATCTGAACTTGGCGCCGACGGACCTGCAGGTGAGTCGCGTGACGGCGACGAGCGCCACCTTCGCCTGGCTCCCGAGCAACTCCAACTACGAGCACATCGTGTCCGTCAACGGCATCGACACGCGCATCGCCAAGCCGGGAATCCACAAGGTGCAGCTCGCCGGTGAGTCGAGGCGTTCCTGAAAACCTCGTTGTCTTGAATTAACACAGTGTTTGGCAGGGACAAATGCACAAATGTCAAGTGAAAGATATGAAGCACTTGTGGCAAGTAATGCTTTTCGTGTGAAGTCCAGAGTGGTCCATTTGTGTGTATTTTTTGCCAAAGATTTGGCGTTTTATCCGTCGCTTTGTCAAAGGCACAAAAGAGCTCACTCAATGGCGCGCCATATTTCCTGATAACAGTTCTATTGTGCCTGAAAGGAGTCCAGGATTGCACTGACAAGTACGTTGCTCGCCGCAGGTTTGACCGCTCGCGGGCGCTACCGTGTGTCCGTGCGACCCAAAGTGCCTGGTTCTCCACCGTCTGCTCAGGAGCGCCAGAAGCTGACCTCCTTCCTGCACTTCTCCACGCCCTCTGGCGGTGAGTCTTTGCCCCAAGTCTGACTCGACGTCGTTCTTGAGTTGAGAGCAACAAACTTGTACGCAAAGGAAAGTTGCTTGTTTCCCAATCGTTTCAATTGTTGTTTCCACTGCTTGGAAAAGTTTTGCACAATCAATCAAAGTTCACGTGCAACGAAGGTAGGGAATGAAAAACAGCGCAAGTCCTTCTGGTTTCTATTCTGGATGGTTCTCATGTCCCCCAGGTGTGCCGGACGCGCCGCTTGACCTGCAGGTGGACGTGGGCCCGCAGGACGGCACGCTGCTCGTCACGTGGCTTCCCGTCACCATCACGACGGCCGGCACGTCCAACGGCTGCCTCGTCACCGGCTACTCGGTCTACATCGACGGGCACCGCGTCAAGGACCTGACGAGCCCGACCGGAGACCACGTGGTGCTCGGCTGGAAGGACGTGACGGACGCGACGCCCGATCCGCATCAGGTGTGCAGCGCGTCTTACGCACTCACGGACACGAATGGTCGGAGCAAGCGCTGCGTTTTGATACCAGATGCTTAACATGCTTCAGGCCATGATGCAGTGCCTTTCAAAAGGCAGACGCTTGTTTCAACGAAACTGGCAGGATAGCTGACTTCTCCGCCACTCATTGAGATGTTTCAGTTCTGTGCCACCAGTCGACGGTACTGGTGCTGGAAATGCACAGCGGCGAGGAAAGAACACCACTTGTTACGTGTTTTCTCTTCAAATGTGAGTAATCCCGTGCGTTGCAAATTCCAGGTGACAATACGCACAACGACAGAAGGAAAAGAATCGGCCGATTCGGACCCGTACCTTCTCTCCAACCAACTTGTCCAGGAAATCAAGAAAGGTGCTACAATCCACAGATCCTCCGGCGGCAGACAGGTATGAAGAGAACCTCTGTTTTTGCAGATTCCTATCATTTCACTTCTGCTCATTCAGAAGCCTTATTCTCAACTTGTCTTGTGTCCAACCTCGTTCAAGACGTGATTTGTTGTTTGAACTTGCGGTCGTGCTGTGAACTCGTCCGATTCTGCGTTTCCAACGTTCGTGCGCCGTTCGCGTGAAGAGCTTCAATCTTCCCTTTGGTCTCGCTTCCAGAATTCCGACATTGATTCTTGCGGGCTTGAATTAGTATCAAAAGTTGATGAGCAAGTGGCAGAGGTATTTGAATACGTGTCCTGCCTGGAGTTGCTTTTGCCAGTCACCCCGAAAGAAGAGCACTAGCAAAGCTTTCTGTTGCCTTCGTTGCTTCAGACGTCCGCTTTTCTGTGTCACTTGGTTCCGTGCAACATTCTGTGTTTGCGAATCATAATCAGTCCAAACAGCCACCATTTTGGGTCTGGAGCCTTGATGAGTTGGGTTCTTTTCCTCCGAATCTGATCCTGTCGCTTGTGGAGCTGGACGGCAGGGAACCATTTCTTGGCATCCGAGCCTCTCCACTGCCCGTAACGAAATGAATGAGTCTTCCCGGTTTTGACAACACTCGTGCTTCCATAATCGTGCGTTGCTTTGCTTGTTCAGCAGAAAGAATTTTCTGTGTTTGTAGGTTGTCGTTGGCATGAAAAACTGTTCGAAGTGAATGAATGTCCGGAGATCATATTACAAGTTGTGCTGACATTTCACAAAATGTCAGCCAAACCTGGAATGTGATTTTCAGAGTGTGTGACATAATTTTGTCGCCTAATTTTGTTGCCTTCAACCCACCCTTCGTTTGTCTGCAGCCTGCACTGGGTGAGACTCGTGTCGCCTTGTTTGAACTTGAGGCGAGTCTGTCAGAATTATCTGACATTGCGGAAGAGGAGGATGACTTGTCTGACACTGACTCAGAACCCCACCAGGTAGTAACAGTTGACGAGGACGCACCTTCAGGCCTAAGCTTCTCTTCTGGATGCACAGCCTCCGGGTGGCGGATTGCTCCGGGCTGCTCCAGTTCTTCCTGGTTCAAGGCTCGATGAAGAGTCGACATATCTCGATTGATTCGTCCCCACTATTGATGATGCGGTTGTCATGGTGTTGAGAACGGGATGAGAACCCTGCCTTTCAAATGTATTTGTCTAGCAGTAGATGTTTCCTCCACGTTGTTTGTGAATCCTCCCTCATCACGTGCTTTTGTAGCTTCAGTGTGTTTCTCCTTTCTTGCCTGGTTGTGGTCTGTTCGTTTTTTTTTGCTTCTGTTACCAATCTGTGTTGACAGGCTAAGGTGTGTGTGGACGTTCCCCTTTTGGTGTTGTTGGGTTTTCTGGGAGGGATGAAGGAGCCAAGAGAACGTGACACTTGTAAATTTTCTTCGTTTGAGTTCGTTTCGTTTTCTAAAATCTTCACAAATTCTGGTTCGCGAGCGCTGACATTCACGGTGATGTTTTCGCCCTGCAGCCCATCGCGTGGGACCTGGATGACAAGCCGCAGCAACAGCCACTGCCGCCCCAGCAGCACGGCAAGCGAGGAAACACCTCCTCGCCCTACGACGACCGAATCAGCGGTGCTTCCCACGCGTCTCCGATGCAGCGGCAGACGAGGTCCCCGGCTCCGGGCCAGCCTCATGACCAGGAGCCGCCGCTGGGCTCCAGACCCGTCAAGGGGCCTCCGGTCGGGGCGGAGTCGCGGCTGCCGAACCGGACCCCGCCGCGGGGAGCGGAGAACCCGCCCGCGCTGGCGACGGGCAACCAGCGCGATCGCAACCGCTCTCATATGCCTGTTCCTCATATCGGTGAGTCTCGTTTGGAAGTGCGTAGGCTCGGACAACAATAAAACAAAAGCAACAGCAACACAAGCCATGTTTTGCTGAGCAGTTCGAGCAGTTCCTCTCATCACTGAAGGTTGAAAGGCAAACGCACGCTCAGCAACAAAGTCAGAACAAAGTTTCACACAGTGCTGTGGACAACAGGGAAGAAAACAAGACTTTTGACCACACGTGTCGTCCACAGTTTCCTCGGCAGCGTTTTAAAAAGGATGAGGTGTAGTGTTCATTACCTTTGGTTTTGCTTTGCAGAGATCACGAAGGACAGCAGCGGCAGCGTCTCCGGCCCCGATTTTTCGGACAGCGAGGTCGAGTCCGGACCCTCCGCCATCAGCAGCACTTCCAACATCAGCGGCATGATGCCGAGCAAGCAGCCCGCCTCGTCATCGTTCGCCGCGTCCCCCATCACTCCCGAGCAGAGCTACTTCGTGCCGGTCGAGATCGACCCGGTGACGGGGAGACCCAAGGAGCCGCGCACCCCGATCCGCCCCGGCCGCATGAACTCGGGCGACGCCGCCATTGACACCGTGGAGAGCCACGACCGCGCCAACACAGCCAAGTTTGGGCGAGATGCAGACAGCAGAGACGCTTACAGAGACCAAGGTTTGACTGACCCGGACAAGCCTGGTCACCGCGGTGACCAGGGGGGTCCGGGCTCCCGACCTGACGGTGCCCCCAAGGACAGCCCGGACCCCCGCAGGGACCGCAGCTACCCGGCTGAACCCGGTCGCTTCGGTGGCAGCAGCAGCACCAAAGACCCTTCCAAACATCCCGGATCCCGAGCCTACGGAGAGGGGTACGAGGGCGTGGACGGAGCCGAGCGGAAGCTGCGGGACGACCTCCCCGAGGCGGACCTCATGGACTACGAGGACGACGGCGAGGGCGAGTCGCTGCTCGACGGCTCCGAGATGGATTACTACGACGAGTCGACGGTGCGCATCTTCATCGCGCTCTTCGACTACGAGCCGATGACGCAGTCGCCGAACCCCGACGCCGCCGACGAGGAGCTGCCGTTCAAGGAGGGACAGCTCGTCAAGGTACGCCGCTGATTCGGGGTCGATCACAAGACAAAATCCAATTCTTCCTTTCGTCATCTGATCATGATGTCATAGAAATTCACTGGTGTCATAATCAGGCCGCGAAAGGCAGAATTGGATTCCCCCTTGTACGCACCCAAGAAAAAAAAACCAAAAACAGAATGGCATCTTTGGAACCACCATCCCAATAAGCCAATTGGAGGCCGGTAAAAACAACACATTGCATTGCTTTTGAGACAGTTCGTGTTGGCCATCTTGGTTTAAGGTGTTGGTGTTAAATTTCAGATTTACGGAGACAGGGACGTGGACGGGTTTTATCACGGAGAGGCTTTCGGAAGACGAGGACTGGTGCCGGGAAACATGGTCTCTGAGGTACAACCGAGAACCCTGTCTCTTCTTGCTCAACGAAAAACAGTGTAAGGATTTTGACTCTCATTTTGTTCCCATCCACGTGTTTCAGGTTCAGGTGGACGACCCTGAAATCGCCTCGCAGTTGCTGGACGAGAGTTCGTCGCTCGGGACGCGCTACAACGCTCAGGGCGCCACCGCCGGCGGCGGCAGCCGGCGAAGCAGCGCCGGCCAGCAGGCGTCACGGTACGTCACCAACTGTTGTCGTCACGAACCAGCTGCGGAGTGTGTTGTGTTCCTTTGTTCTCCGAAAAGTGCTTTCCATTCCGTGGATGGTGACAGTGAATGCAGAGCGTCATGAAGAATTAATTTTTACTTGCGGATTCGCGATATCAAAGCGATAAACAATATCGACGTGCAAAGCAATGAGTGAAAGCTTTCAAAATGAAACATTTATCAGCCAGGTCGAGGGGTTCGTTGCAAGTGCGGTGTGTCCGAGTATGTGTGTGTGTGTGTGTGTGTGTGTGTGTGTGTGTGTGCGTGCGTGTGTTCGTGCATGCGTGCGTGCATGTGTGTGTGCGTGCTTGCGTGCGTGTGTGCGTGCGTGTGTGTGTGGTTTATCAAATGTTCTGTTGGGATTCAAGTTTCTCCATCTTTTCAGCCCGGCTGGCGCGGCCCCGGGAGGTCGGGACCGGGCGGAGGGTCGGGGCGGCGCGCGGGGGCGCGGGGACCTGCGGCCGGATCCGCGCGACCAGCGGGGAGACTCGCGCCGCAGGTCGCACGGTCTCAGTCCCAACGGCTTCTTGCCTTTCGCCATGGAGGGCCCGCCTCGACCCATGATAGCTGTGTACGACTACGATCCGACTGAGCTGTCTCCCAATGTGGATTCCGAGGTCAGTGTTCTGACGGATTCAAGCATTAATTCAAGAAGCTTAAAACACCAAGACACGTTTGTTTGTTCCACAGACAAAAAGACCCTCAATGTGAGCACTCTTTTGTCTTGCAGATGGAGTTGACCTTCAAATGTGGAGACTTGCTGTACATTTACGGTGACATGGACGAAGACGGCTTCTTCGTGGGAGAGATGAACGGACAACAGGGTCTCGTGCCGTCGAACTTCCTGGAGCCGGCTCCGCCCAATCAGCAGTACCCACCGCCCGTGCTCGGTCCCTCGCCTCATGGTCAGTCGGACAGAGACAGAGACCGGGATAGAGACCGAGACCGGAGAGACAGAAGTCGAGAATATGGTGATCGCAGGGATCCCCACGACCCGAGAGACCCTCATGATCCCAGAGACCCTCGGGATCGGAGGGATCATCCACATGACCCTCGTGATGCACACGACCCAAGAGACCTCAGGGATCCCAGAGACCCTCATGATCCAAGAGATCTCAGGGATCCTAGAGACCCTCATGACCCCAGAGATCCAAGGGACCGAAGGGATCCAAGAGACCCCAGGGACCCCAGAGACCCCAGGGATTCCAGAGACCCAAGGGACCCTAGAGATCCGAGGGACGTAAGAGATCCTCGGGATCCAAGGGACCCCAGGGATCCAAGAGACCGATCCCGAGAATACGGAGACTCAAGGGACAGGGGCCGAGAACCGAGTGATATGCGGGATCACAGGGACCACAGAGACAGAAGCAGAGAGCATGGGGAACACAGGGACCCAAGGAGTCGTGATCATAGTGACTCGCGAGAGAGGGATAAAAGCCGGGAATACAGTGATCGGGACAGAGGACGAGAGTACGGTGATTCACGTGATAAAGGACGGGAGTACGGAGATTCACGTGGTAGGCGAGAACACGGAGACAGACGAGATCGGGAACGAGGCCGAGATCGGGAATACGGTGACTCGCGAGAGCGAGGACGTGAGCACAGGGACTCTCGTGACAGGAGTCGAGAGTACGACCGAGACTCTCGCGAGAGAGGAGAGCGAGGACGAGAATACAGTGACTCTCGTGAGAGAGGACGAGAAATGGACCACAGTCGCGAGAGGGACCGACACAGAGGCGACAGAGACCGAGACCGAGACCGACAGCGACGCGTGTCGCGGGAGCGGGAGCAGGAAGGTCCGTCGGGCTCGGCCGCCTCGCACGGCTACGGCTCCTACCCGAGCAAGACGGGGGCGCAGCTGTCCAATGAGCATCGAGGCAGCAACCAAGCAGGGCGGCGCATGCGCGATGAGGGCGGGCCCGGCGTCGGCGCTGACACTCCGCCCGAGCAGTCGAGTGCGTCAGGCAGCACCGCCCACCACCCGTTGGGCGACGAAAAGGATCCGCAGGTCAGGAATCAGCGGTTGCCGCCCCCGTGGTGGGCGTGGCATCGCAGCACCGCGCTGTGAGCCACGGTTTATCAGTGCTTTCTGTGTTGTCGTCCTGTCCTTCAGCAGTGAATGTTCCGTTGTCTGGTCAGATGTAAGTGATCTGCCAAGCGTAGATTCCAGAGACAAGTTTTGAAACGGGTGTCTTCCACAGCTCTTGTGTTGTCTTCTGATTATGATTTTAGTCCGCCAGTAAGTTTAGTTTGTTATTTGTTCAGCATGTTTTGAGCTTTATCTATTTCAACTTCTCATGTCATTTTATGTCTGGGTGTTTTGGGCTGTCGCAACAGCAAAGTGAAATGTAGCAACTACCACAACTTTGCTCAATGACGTTTGCACGAGACAGGTGCAAACTGTTTTTCAGTGCTGAGAAAAATTCACCGACAAAGATACCGGTAGAAGTTGGCTTTCTCCACAAGAAACTTTTGCACTTGCTGCGATTCGTTGACAGAATCGTCAGCAAATGCGACAAACATCGGGTGTGATTCGGCTCTTCCGGTGTGTCGTTCTGATGTCAGCAACTGATCGTCTGTGCTCATAACTGGCTTTTATTGTTTGTTCTTCAGCAAAGTATTACCCAGAACATAATGAAATATACAAACAAGAAATTTGTATGGACATCGTTGTTTGTTGTGCGATTCCGTGGTAGTTTTCTGTCTTTTTGTTTGGATGTGTTGAGTTGACCTGAGTGACCAGAGCATGTGGTTGGCTGTTCGGGATGGAGCCAAACAGGTATGTGCACCCCTCATGTTTCGTTCGTTTTGGTATTTCTTGGTTGGTGTTTTCTTGAGTTTCTCAGTGCTTCGCCGTATCATCCAACAATGAAGTCTGGAGCGCGCTCCGCTTGTCTGTTTGATGCGTCGCGCAACACGCGCCATGTCACTTGAAGGGCAACGCTTCCCTTTTGTGGCTCATGTTCCTGAGAAATGCATTTCCGAATGTAGTATTGCCCCCACCAAACTGGCGTGGGCCGTGCATGGTTCACCAGGCTTGTCATCGATCCTCGTCGACCAAATCTCGCTGCATTGATGCGTCGGTGTGTTTCAGGCGAGTACGTCCGCCGGCGTCGTCTCCTTCGCGACGGCGTCGCCGCCGACGAAGCGTCGCGAGTCGCCGCCGATGCTGGACCCGCAGCTGAGCCCGACGCGCGTCATCAGCTTCGACGACGCCATCCGGGACCCGAAGCGCAAGAAGAGCTTCATCGCCAAGGGCAAGAACATCTTCAAGCACATAACTGGCAAGAAGGAAAAGTAGATCATACTGCAACAGACGCTGTTGATTTCGGTTGATTGTGTGGCGTTTCAACAAATTGGCACGAAACAAAAATCAAGCAAACTCGAACGAGACTTAGACGCAAAATCAAGCAGACAGCTGTCAGCAGCCAGTCCAAAGCCAAATGTAAATTTACAATGAGGAAATGACAAAGTCTTTCATGTAAAAATCAAACGTTATGGTCCATGTCGCTGTGGTAACGCCCTCGTTTTTACGTGTCAAAACTTCTCCAAATGAAAAGTGGATCAATTCTAGTCAGACATTATTGTTCTGTTGGTGCTACACAAAACACAAAGAGGAAATTAGCATTGGTAGCTTCAGTGTAATCAATACTTAGTTTTTAGTGCATGACCAAAGCAGTTTTATGAAAAGATTTCGCTGTCGGAGTGTCAGAATGCCCTGGTTGTCAAAAGTGCACAGTGCACTTTTGACTCGGACGATTGTCCGAGTGAAAACTACCCAAGACCAGGGTCAAAAGGTCAATATGAGGTACTCCAAACAACACACCACACAACATGACAGCAGGTACTCCAAATTGCACCATGGTAAGAGAGTTTTTAAATTTAATAT
>JAAUXT010100112.1_pt1 | contig 22289 bp, 21 predicted proteins | sample 7278171 | NCBI WGS metagenome assembly JAAUXT01 (sample SAMN14350112, study PRJNA611818) | marine sediment metagenome | isolation source: surface marine sediment (1.8m) | place: French Polynesia: Moorea | collected 2018-08 | reverse complement strand
GGTCTGGTAGGGTGGGAGGTTACATTCCAAAGTGTGGACAGACACACACATGAATGCTAAGGGTTTTTAAGCCAACAGCGGGACCTAGATGGCCGGCTACGCGACCATCAACGAAGGCTTGGCTCCGTCGAAAGTACAGTTTGCAAAGCAGCAGACACTGGTTGAAGACACTATACGAGCACTGGGTCGTGATTTACCTCACGTGATGTTTTGTGTGTCTCGCCTGCGTAAATATGGACAGCCACTTGGCACAGGAGCGACAGTTTGTTGTGACGGGAAGATCTTATGAAGGCGATCCCAGACAGCCGAGCAAAACGATCGAGCTGTACTCGTACATGCACGCCTGCAAATGGGAGAAGCACACAAAAGTTTGAAGCAACAGTTTCGCCTTGGACTCGGCCATTCGGAAATTGTGAGAGCATTGCTCTCACGCTTCTGATCCTTGCAGTTGATGTGCGAGTGCTTCACATCCCCTCAAACCCTGGACGGTTCTCGCCTTGAATGGATCGATCGAGTGAGTCCTGAGTAATTTGTGCAGAAATGGCGGGAACGACGGGCAGCAATGAATGAACGCACTGTGAAACAACACACGTCTCCTCACCCATTATGACGTCATTCTGGGATGTGCTTGCCAAAAAGTGTATTTGAGCCCTTTTTCTTTCAACGCGCAAAAAAGGGAGGCAGAGAATCATCAATCAAAAGTGAACTTGATTGGTGGCGAATTGAGTCATCAGAAAGTTTGCAGAATGCATTTGAAAAAGATCAAAGTTCGTTCTCGGTCGGTTGGTGCGTGAGACACACATGTAAGGACTGAAAACAGCCTCTTTTTGTTGACTCACTGATCTTCCCACGGCAGGACAAAGGGCTACAATTCATTACTGTTCGTCCTGTGAGCTGACAGCAACGGAAATGTCTGAGATCTGACTGAAGATGCTAGGAAACTTGTCCCTTCAATGTGGCGACAATACTCTGCGTGCACTGAGACAAAACAGTGAAGACATCCCGTATCATTTGGGATTTGGTTGGTGAGAGAATTACGATGTATCTGAAAATATTTCTTCTGATCTTCCTCACGCCCAGAAATGTATTTCTCAGCCTGAAAACAGGCCTCACCTGATGCCATTCGAACGCTCCATTTCCCTGTCCGAGTTCGAATAAGGAAAGATTTCATTCACACGCAACTGCAGCGAGAACACCGCGCATTGTTGTTTTAATTTTTTGGCTTTGAACACAGGCGCGTCGCAAGGCCTCTATGCAAGGGTGGACCTGCAATTATATCTTGGAGGGGGGGGCAGGGCCTTCGTACATTTTAGGTGGGCAACAGCCCCATCCCAAGACCTGTTAAGGGGTATGATCTGCCCAACTTTGGCCCCTTACAAAAATCCACGAGAAGAGAACCATCAGCAGACACAAAACCCGTCAGGGCGCCAGTACGATCACAGTGCCGTAGTCAAGAGAAACAACACTGCAACTTGACCAAATTGACAACGTTGTGCCCATGCAGGTCTGGGCTGTTTACTGAAACACAAAACCGGAATCTGAAAGCTCCAAATACTCGTACATCGACACTCCCAAGTGTGTCCATTTTGTCAGTGGAAGACACCATTGAACTGTGTGTGCAGACACAGACCACTCAGGAAGGATTGCAAAAATGTATGGACCTGTCACGCAGGAATGTCTTCTATTTGCCATTTGTGGGTTTATAAACTGCTCCCCCCAGGAATCATAAGAGGCCCGAGACAGCACTGCCGACATGGCATTGCTGATTGCCTGAGAAGAAACAGATGGCCCGACTTGGTGTGGCCCCTCCACAGGAGTCCACCCTCTTCTGAATATAATCCGTGAAAATAATGGCCATATTTGCACCAGACATGGACAAAAGCTTCAGTATGCACCCGCTAAAAAGCTCTCATCTTCCTTGCCTTTCGGAAATTTTGTTGTCTTGGATGTGTTGCACTCGCCTGGACACAGTGGCTCTGTGCATGAACCTGTGCTGTCATCACCCAGGACGCTTCGGCCTCAGGCGCATCGAATGAAGCGTGATAAAAAAAACAACCTGTATGTACCTGCATGCAGCTCTGAAAGAGATGGCCAACGAAATCACCGTGATATTTCTCCATTTCTTCACTCAGGCAACGAACACTCCGTTTGTGTTCACGCCTTGCCAATTACGGAAGCTGGATGAGATTCCCCCACGATGAAAGCCTCCAGACTCCTGCGAACTACACGGTACGGCCATTACATGAACAACCTCCTCCGAAAAGCCACAGGTGAGGCCTTGACTTTCCTCCGAATGTTCACACGCCACTGCACTTTGTCTCTTCCCTTGCCAACCTTCCGCCTTGATGTCGCCCTGTGGTGCTCGCTCTGGGATTTTGGGAAACACCACCGACATGACCCAATTACCTGAACACGAATCCTGCAACGACTACTTGGCGTGACTTGCCATTTGCGAACTGCTTTGCATAGAAATTGCATTGGCTTTGCAGAAATAGCACTTTACACCCGACTCTATCAAAATGCAGGGCACCATGTCTCAGGAATAAAAAATGCACAAGTTCCAAAGAGCTCAGCTGTGAAAGTCGTTTTGGGTTTGGTTTGTGAATGCCTCCTGCTGATCCATGCCTTGCTCGTTCAGTGTTCAACAATGCGTTTTGTCGTTCAAAAAAATGTTGACGTGACTCAGAATTTTCACTTTGCAGAAGACATGATCAATGAAAGTTGGAACGCAGCTTTCACTCATGCAAGTAATGGGGCCTGGTTCGTATCAACACCTTGCCCAGCGCTGACAGGGAAGCGGCAAGAAGATGTGCATTCTGGACATTTTCGTTGAAATGGAAGTTCTTGACACGTGCAGCTTTGCTGAGTGCGAGCAAGCCTGTTCTTCGATTGTCGAAGAGGTGGTTGGGTAAGAGTGATCAAAGTTCGTTTGGTCACTGTCGAAGCGCCAAAAACACCAGCACCGATCGCGCTCGTCTTCGATTCTCACGCCAGAACGCGTCCCTCTCTGGCGCAGATCGACTCGGAGGGAGCAGGAGAAGCAGCAGCCCCAGGCCATGACAGAGGGAAACGCACAGAAATTTCAATCCAAGCAACACGTTTGAAACTGCATTGACCAAAAAGGACTTTTCTTCATCGGTGTTTCCATTGGAAGAAAAGACAAAATGGACGCTGAAACAGATACGAGGCTGTCAGGTCAAACACCTTCAACATTTCGGGGCCAAGGAGCAACAAGGGATTTGTCGGACAGCACGCACTGTTCAAGTTGCATTTTGTTTCAGACTGACTGGACTTCTCCATTTCTTTTTTCAGCGAACTGAGTTGTACGTACTCTCAGAGACATTTATCACACACGTACAAGGCCTTTTTTGTGCCTTCTTCTCCACTCTCTGCTGTTCTGAAAGGATGCCATCAAGGACGCATACCAAGGCGTTCTTCGCAGAACTCAAAAGGGAACGTCGCGTTTGAGCAGCTTGAGCTTTCACAGCGCTGCACCGCGCGCCCGGGAGCCATTAACCAGGCTCCGTCTTCATTGACTGCTTCGCCTCATCAGCCCAGCTGATGGTCAATGTTTGGGTGGCTGGCTGGCTGCGCGGCGCGGTGTATCGAGGGGCCGGGCCAGGCGACCCTGCAGGCCCGGCCCGGGATGGGTCCCCTGAGTGGGGAGCGGGAGTCGGGATCAATACGACTAATGAAGCCACGCCACCGACAACAGACACGAACAGCCCCTGTCGAGTTGCACCTCCCAAAACACTGTGCGTGCGTGAAAAACAGAACCAGGCAGAAACTCTTCCCGCCGTTTGTGCCACCGCCTCACAAACGAGGTCCGTTCAAAGCCATATTGTTCCATCAAGGTGCCTGGTTTTCTCCCACAATGTTGTGTCACTGAGGGCAGTATTCGCACAAGTGGTTGTTCTGGTTGCAAACCTCAGAACAAGGGAGAATATGGTCTCTGCCACTGGGCTTTCCTCTCAACTATCTCCACGTGGCCGCAACAGGATTTGTCACGACAGTGAGCTGGGAGACCGGGCTCGTCTCACTGCACGAACGGCTCCGAGATCGGGTTGATTTGCTCCTCCTGCAGGTGACGTGGACAAAGTCCTTTGGTTGTTGCAAATTGACGGCGCAAAGGAAACATCCCTTCGCGGAAACTGATCACTGGATCCTCCCTCACGCAATTAAAATTCACAGCCAACAGCTGTGCATCTTGCAGAGGGAGGGGAGGGCGCAGCACGTCGATACAAACGTCGGGGTTCGTTTGATCAAATGCGTGCAGATCAACTTCACAAAGTCGCGCAAATATTTTCTCCCAACAGCTGATTCGACAGCAAAAGAGTAGAAATTGCGCCCACGTAATGTGACTCGCGCCCATCTTTGCTCTTCCGCACGTTGTTTCTCGATTATCTTTCAGTTTCGCTGGCGACAAAGACAAAACAAGTGCAATTATATTTGACAAGACTCGCAGTGTTTTTATTTTTTCCTTGTTTTTTCTTCAAATTTGATAGCCACGTTGGTGTAGCTTCAGCCTGAAACCAACGGCGCTGTACAAGAAGCAAGACGCCGGGGCAGACGGGTGTGAAGCCGCTGCGCCAGCGTCGCACGAACAGTACGCAAACATCGGAGAGCACAACGCGTCAACGAAACAGTTTGCCAAACATTCAAAGTACTGACCAAAATAAAGTGTTTTCGAAAGAAGGAAAGTCAGAAATCAAAAGACTCTTTCACACTAAAAGAAATCGTGAAGCATCAAATTTAACAAATTCAGGACTACACAACCTCACTTTTCCAAATGTGCAAAAATGAAGGCTGTCAAAGTGAAACTGCAACAACCAAGCGCAACTTAACACTAACTTTTAGTTGACATTCCTACCTTTTCAATGGCAAAGAGAAACACGGGCACAATTTGAAGCATCCGAACACGACAGACACCAAAGGGAAGACGGCCACAAAATTGACAACCAAGACTTTTTCACTCCCAAGTTTTGGCACTTGACATTTTCACATCAATGAAACTGATGAGCCGGCTTCTTTGGAAAGGAACGGGGCTAAAAATCGTCAAGCAAAACAGCGGACAGAATCAAAGCAAACTTTCTCGTGGAATCCGTCGTCTGCCACTAGACACAACAAGAATCGTCCAAAGTTGTAACAGGGAGGGCTGCACAATTCAATTCGTTCCCCTCCTCAAAGCAGGTTGTCTGTTCTGCACCGCGACTGGTTTTTTTTCTTGCCTGTCTGATCAGTGGACTCAATCTGTACTGTGAGGTGATGTCTGGCCCAAACAAGACAAACGCGTCGGACGATTCATGCTGCAACAACAATGAACCGTGCCCTTTGTATCCATCGTAACGCTCAATAAAGCTCTGTTTACACACGTGCAGGTGTTAACAATGTCCCTTTTCTTCAACGACTTTTTCAATCACTGAGGTAGATCAAACGATCTCGTTTCTTTTGATTTGTGCTGTAATAATGCCGATGGTGCAAAATTTGCGCCGTTTGGAAATGGCCTGAAGAGAAAACATCTTCGACGTTCTGCAGAAACTCTTACTTCACGCAGTACGGTGCGCGTGCTGGCAAATTGCTCGTGTCAACCGTTCAGGATGTCAAACCAAACAACACTGCAATACATTACAAAATATATTACAGCCTCTAGATTAGTCACAAACTACTCTGATAACAACGGTGTGACACTCACTGGTGAATGGAGAGGTGATCTCGTGCACAGCACTTGCTGCCTCGTCTCCTACACTCGCGGTCCAAGTGACAAAACACGCAACAATGAAGCAACGGTCAGTCAGCAGACCAAGTGGATCCTCTCTCAAAGATGGACAAAGCAGTCGACACTGCAAAAGGCCTTGGTGTAGGAAGATATGTAATCATCGTAGTGAGCTATGCAGAAAGGAAAAGCATGTCTAACGTACGTATGTCACCCGTGACCACATAATAAATACCCAGACTGTACGATCTTGCCCAGTACAATTAAAGAATGCAGATAATAAATGTACATGACCAAAACGGCAAAATAATAGTAACATCAACAGTGACAATAATTGTAATAAATAGTTCTCCACATATATTCTTGGGGATAAATATGAAAAGGGATGTTGTGCATGCTTCAGGATAGCAGGTGTTTCGCCTGCTCTCAACTGAATTTCGCGTTAGTTGGGTCGGTGGGCTGTCTGCATGCATGAACTTTTCTTGCAACTAAACATCCCAAACTGGCGATTTCTCTGAACATCTGTCTGAACGTTTCCCAACATGTCTCTCCAAGGGTTCCAACCTCAAACCTGGTCTTATCCACTGCCACTCGGAACAAACATGGACAAATCCACAACAATCCCTGGTCACAACTGGGCTTTCTTCGAAGACACAAAAAGCTTGAGCCGTCGTGTCGCATCTCCCTTTTCTCTTGCCCAGAAATCTGCCTACTTGTGCAATCTACACCTACAGCTCCAAACCGCAACGAGAAGAACGCAGCTGCCTCGTCACCAGTTCAGTGCGCTTTTTGCGGAGAGACCGCCGCGCACAGCGGTGAACACGGCAAAGCCCGAACAAAAGCATCAGGGGTGTTGGTTATCATACAATTATGTACATGTTGCATTTCTTGGCATTTTTGTCGTCTGTCCACCCTGTGAGACAGATCTGACCCACGAAATGTTCCTCTAAATATCTGCAATAATCAATAATAATGTATGCAGGCGATATGATTACGCACATGTTCACAACTTTGGTTGCTATGTACAAACAGAAATGAAGCACTCCTCCCCATTTTTCATAAATCTGAAGAAGCATAGTCCAAATGATGACGACGACACATGACAATGAAAAAGTTGAAACGGTCTCAAGAAATTTCACTTTGTTTCTTCCGTGATTGACTAATGCGAGGCCTAAATCCACTGGACACGGTTTTTTCTTGTTTTCCAAGCGTGTTTTCCTGGTCGTCGGAAAAAAAAGAGGAAAGAAAAAACAATCCAATGGACCAGTTGGCGTCCGTCTCGTCCAATGGACGCGTTCCTGTGGTGAATCACACAGTGCACCTGTCTGCAGATCCGGTGTGTTGGATTAAAAAAAAAACCGCATTCGGTGGTTGCGGGCCTCACTGCTACGCGCACGAGGGCCGAGTCCTAGGAGAGGTTGTGCACAATGACACCAGGACGGTGCACTGTGAAGGGCTGTTGTTGTTGTTGCTGCTGCTGCAAGGCTGCGGTCGGACGGTGCAGGAGTTGCGTTGCGATGGGGTAACGCTGCTCCGATGATGTCACGAACTGTGTGTGTGGCGCTGCTGTGACGGCGACACCGGTGACCGTGACGCCGTTGACGTGAAGTGGAATTGCGCTGCCGGATGCTGCCACGTGATGCTGGTGGGGGTGGTGCGAGGGTGTGCTGCTGCTGTTGCTGGTGTTATGATGGCGAACGTGGACCGTGGCGGTGGCCGTGGTGTGGTGGGGCTTGAACAGAGGCGGCGAGTCGCGGCCCGAGCTCTCGGACTTGTTCTCCTCGTCGCTGTACATGGAGCCCTCGCGCTCGCTCTCACCCTCGCTGTGTGGCGGCAGGTTGCGCGACCCCTCCGACTTCTTGCAGGCATCGAACAACGCTGAGTCGCCCTCGAGATGTCGAATCGCCTCGACGATCGTCTCCAGGTTGCGACGCGACATGGACGTTGCGGCGGGGTTCATGGCCGGGATGTGCGCGCGCGGCGGCGGTGGCGGCAGCGTCGTGAGCGGCTCAGCCTTGACGGCGACAGGTGGCGGCAGCTGCGCCGGAGCAGGCGGCACCGCCACCTGCGGCACCTCCTGCTTGGCCTTGGGGTTCTCACTCACCTCCTGCAAAAAATAAGCGCACCTTCAACTCCAAAAGCACAGTGACACCCACTGGTGAAGCAACACGGAATGAGCGAACACTTGCACGAACCTGTTTGTGGTAGGTCAGTGGCTGGTTGTTGAAAAGGCGGGCCTCCAGCTCACGGTTGCGCGCCTCCAGCTCTCTGATGCGCGTCTCCTGGTCGCGGCTGCGCTCCTCGATGGCCACGCGCAGGCGGCGCTCTCGCTCCAACATGGATCGCAGACCCGTCGCGTCGTCCACCGCGCCGGCCGGGTCCTCGCCCTCACTCGCCGACATGCCGCCTATACCCTCATCTGATCCCTCTACAATACAGTGCAAACCCGCATAATCACAACACACATACACAATCCGCACCACCGAAAGTGGTCTCCTCAGTCACTTCCGCAAATGTGTTGTTTCCAGCGTGAAAATGAACATGTTGCGCATTTTTGTGAGCACGCACTGAGAAATTCGAGCAAATTAGACTGCCTGTCACAAGGTTCGCGTTTTTTAACGACAAATTCTGAAACAAGACACCAAAGTTGAAAATTCGCGTTCGCTCGTACCTGTGTCGCGCTTCTTCCGTTTCGGTGGCGGCGACGAGCGCTGCTCGCGGCTCAGGTCCGAGATGATGCGCTTGAGGTGCTCCGTCTGCGACTGCAGCCGCTTCTTGTCGCCGTCCACAGCGCGGATGTATTCCGTCGTCTGCTGCAGGATGGCGGCCTGCAGACACACACGAGTTGAGCAGTGAGCGAGACATCCGAAGATATCGAGAGAGACCTGGAGAGAAAGAGACGCACGCACACGCACACAGAGCACGCCACCCGACGGCGCCGCCATTAATCAGGCGCTCCGCTCCCCATCCATCACTGTCGCACTCTACAACAGGTAATCAGCTCTCAACGAGTCCGCACCGCTCGCAATGTTCGCTGCTGATTGATCACACTGCGAGTACAAATTTCTCTGTGCAAAATCTGCGCGCTCTTTTTGAGGGCGGTTTGACTCAACACGAAGAACCGACCCCCACAATCAAAACGCATGTCAGTTTCCATCGCAGCGGTGGCCGTGAACGGCCAGTTTGACCTGATTGGTTCAAACCAGAGTCTGAGTCGACAAGTTCCACCGGGAGTCGACAGGACACGAGAGCGGAATGAGCCCAACCAATCAAGCCCTGTGAACAGCCAATAGCACCGCTAAATCACTGCTACATTTCCCGTGCTTCTGCAATCGACTGATATCACAAGCTGCATGGAAGCACTTGGGTTATGTAACAATCAGCTTCAATGTAACATTACCCATTGTATCTCCGCCTGATTCGATCAAACCAATTTTCGCTGAACGTCACTGTCTCTCCCTTGTGTCCCCCTGGGGACTGGCAAGGAAATTGGAAGAACAATGTGTGCGAATAGAACCTCGATCTGTTGGTTGCCGCTTCCTCAGACAATGTCGACAGCGTTATGTCATGATTTATGCACATTGCACAAGACTCGAGTGTCTGGCGATTTTCGAGACGCGAGCTCCGATCTCTCCCGTCTTGACTTATCTCTCGCTTGCAACATCTGCCTTGGTATTAACAACACGCACAGGGAGCTCGCTGGTTGTAATGCAATCAGACATTGCCCAAAGGGTCTTTCTCCTGCCGCCGTCGCAGACGTGCAATCTTTGCCGGCGAATTGCTCGGCGCAGCAGATCGATAGCTGTGCGTTGGTGGCGGTCACCTGAACATGTCCCAGATCTGTCAACGTTCCACCCACCAAATTCATCTTCAAGCTGGTGCAGAGAACAGGGCTGTGGTCACCACAGCTGCTCTTGTTCCGTGTCAGTTCCTCGCTTCGGCGACGTCCACAGTTGTTAGGGTTCGTTTCAGGCTCGCGGGGCAATGATCACGGACCCAGAGCTGGCAGACTGCTGCACCGGAGCAATCCCTTGGGCTGGAAGTGTCTTCCTTGTGAGTTTGGAAGAGGTCATCTTTGATTCTGAAGCTGCACCTGACGTCTCAACCTGGCGCTTGAAATCGAACAGATGAGAACTGGGCGGGAGATGAACTAATCCGCTTCTGAACTCCGCTTCCTGCAGCTTCACTGATTGACATTTCACAATCCCGCCAGCAAAGCCGTAAAGTTCACTCAACCACAAATTTATGTGGTCGTAGTCTGGGTGCATACGTTGCTCTGCAAACACAAGTTCCACAGGCACCAATTGCAGAGACCAGCAGGAACGAACTCTGAAAAACTGCAGGTCGACATTTACTGTTGTCGAGTCACTTGCTATGCAGACAAGGTGCTCTAAGGCAGCTTATCACGAGGCTCGGATCAGACACCATCAGGTATGAGAGAAACAGCAGCGCCATTTGAAAGCAGATTCCAGTGTCCAATTGGCGTGGCAGGCAGCCGCCTGACGTTGTGAACGCGCTTGAGAGAGACATTGATGTGACAGTGGTTGGCCGCTGAGAGGACACAGTCGCGACCAGTTACTTCAGCTGCATCTAAGCGCCATTACATCACGCCCAGACACAGCGGGCGGAAGCCATTGGGAGGAACCAAACTAGAAACACGCAAACTAGGCTGCGATGTGTATCAAACCCACCCTTGTTCAGACATCGTTCGTGGCAGAAAAAAAAGCTTGCAATACCGCCTCCGGATACAATATCAGTAATATTTCTGCAGCAATATATTTCTGACAAATCTGTACAACACACCTTTGCCCCGCGTCTTTCACCGAGAAATTTTCTTGTTGGCAAGCCAATTTGCGGAATGTAAATGCTTCTCAAGAGGGTGGATGGGTGGAGTCACTTTGGATTCTTTCCTGGACGTCGAGAATGACGTCAAATGATAATGGTAGTGCGTTGGTCGCACGACAACCTGCTGACCCAGTTGGCGGCGCGCCAGCCAAGCTGGCCCAAACATGGCTCGCCGCCGCGCCAGCTGATCCGGGGGAAACCCTACACCAGTGCGTACTACTCGTAAATCAGCCAAGCAAGCGAGCGCCTCGGGCCAGGCCAGACTCAAAGCCGCAAAAAAAGACTGCGGAGGAAGAGAAAAGAGTCTTGATCTTTCGCCTATCTTCTCTCATCTCAACGAAAATAAGCTGTTCGGGTTGGAAAACACTGAAGAAGCAAATTTTTGGCAGGCAGCTCTGTGTGTGTGTCTGGATGCAGGATGCAGCTTCGGTGAAGGAAGGAAGCAACAAATAAATAGACCTGTGCTCCGGCGAGACATCACCCGTCATCTCGTCATCTCACGTAAAACTCGAGACGGCTGCAAAGCCCGAATCCACAGGGGGCCTCGCAGGGTATGAATCGTCCCGTACGAAAAGACAAAAGCTGGAGTGAATCAGTCTTCCACTTCCGTCGCCCCACTTCACGACCACCGGCGGTCCATTCGAGCTGTGAAATACTGCTCGAATGCCCATGTAAGTTACTTTCCGAAACCGCTGGTGGTGTCGTTGTGCAGGGATTTGATCTCGCATTTACGATACCGAGCGGAGCCCACCCGGGTAAGCTTTTAACACCACAGATAAAGAGGTTCCCCGAGTGAGACTGCATGCCGCTTTTTCTTTCAAGAAAGGCTCTCGGATCAAGCCTCGTAGTAACATGCACATACGAGGCTCGATTGCTTTCTGGCTGGAAATGTTCGGCGACCATGTTCACCGCTTTAACTCGATGCACTGCGGGTTTCTACTCAGTCAATGCTTGATTGTTGGCACAAGTCGACCTCAATGGAGGTCACACAGCACTGTCAAATTTCTTCAGTTGTGTCAACATTGTTTCCTGACAGCAAAATGAAGAGACACACTGAAATTTCATGGCAATTGCAACAACGTGTGAACATTCACTTTTGTGTTAAACTTGGGTGGAATTTCACGCAAATCAAGACTTCTCTGAGTGCCTGCTACCGTCGGACATTGTCTGATTCTAGTATCTACTTCTGGATCAAGGCCTTCCAGGGTGGCAGGACTGCCATTGTGGATGCTCCTCGTGCCAAGAAATCCAAGAGTGGAAGGTCAAGGGCAAACATCAGGCGGATTGAAAATCTGGTGACTGAAGACAGGAGAGTAACAGTGAGGCAGTTGAGTGCACAAACAGGGATAAAGTACACTTCAGTGCAAAAGATACTTAAGGATGATCTGAAATTGAAGAAGAAATGTGCGAAATTCGTCCCTTATGACCTGACCAAGAGGCACATCCGGCTCAGGTGTGACATTTGTGATTTTTGGAACCGCCTCTGGACTGCCACACCCAGAGTTTTCCACCATGTCGTCACAATGGACGAATCTTGGGTTTATGTTTATGACCCTCTGCTCAAGAATCAGTCACTCACCTGGCTCAGGAAAGGTGAGGCCAGACCACAGAAACCAAGGAGAGGAATCGCCTGTGCCAAAGTGATGATTGTCACCTTCTTTGACAAGAAAGGACTCATCTACTTTGAGTACGTCCAGCGCCCACAGACTGTGAACCAGGTCTACTTCAGGTCAATCCTGACCAGATTTACAGCTGCTTTCCATCGGAGAAGACCAAGGTCAAGTGTGGGTGGGAGGCATTTTCTTCACATGGATAATGCTCCTGCGCACAATGCCACTCTGACTCTGGCATTGACAAGGCAATTGGGCTGGACAAGGCTGCCTCAACCCCACTGCTCCCCTGACCTCGCGCCGAATGATTTCTTCCTGTATCCTTGTCTCAAGAAGGAGTTAAGAGGTCAGAAGTTTGCCAATGTCAATGCCCTGAAGGAAGCTGTGGCCGACCAGATCTCTCAGATTCACTCTGATGAGTACCAGCATGCCCTGTTGGACAGTTGGAGGCGGCGCTGGCAAAAGTGTTTGGCTTACCAAGGGAACTATTTCGAGGGGATGCCGTGACTGTTACTGACGTCGGGAGCAACAAGAAAGACATCATTTGTGCTTTGACAGTGCCCTGGCATGTGACTGTTCTGTTATTGTTATGGTTTGGCATTGTTTTGTTGACATCATGTCATCAGCATGTCGCCTATTCATCAAAACAAGTGCAAAAAGTTATGTGTGTTAAACGGTTGTGCCCTCAAAATGAACATTTCCAGCCAGAAAGCAATCGAGCCTCGTATTGATCTCCAACCAACTTCTCTCGGGAGTGCCAAACGCAGACATTCCTCCGACAGAAATCCCCTCCATGCTATTTTTGGATCGCAAATTCCAATCTTCGTGTCTTGAGTGTGCACCACTTCTAGTCACAAGGTTTCTCCTTTTCTTTGAAAGCTTGAAAAGAGGACACATTCCTCCGCGGTGATGTCATGGCAAAGATAACGAACATTCTTGTCGGTTGGCTTTTGCGTGTCAAGAAAAGGAGGGAGAAAAGAATGAAGTGAACGAAGATGGGCACTTGGATGACCCCTGAAATCGCAGCGAGCAGGCGGCGCGCTCCAGCCTCCAGGCGAGCAGCCGCGACGAAAGGGTACGTCTTCTGCCCTCTTCACCAGCCAAGCGTATCGTCTCAGTATGTTCGTACTACGCTGCCAATCAAAGTGTTGGCGCGCTGAATGGAATGGGGAACAGATAGTGGGATTCTCCAGCATCCTGCCTCTTTCCGCTCGCCCTCTGCTTGCTTTCACTCGACGGTTGGCTGTGTATCTTCTGAATTACGGTCACCACGTGTGTACACATATAATACACCAGTGTTGCAAAGACGGGGAGGCCTGCTCCGATAAAGCACTGAGCGCAGCTATGTGCGGAATGCCGAGTTGGGAGCAGGCGCATGTCGCTCAGCTGGCCTTTGTTCAATGAAACTCAGTTGACTCCTCTCAGCAACAGGTCTAAAGTCTAGCCCTCTTGTCAAGCCTACCTGCTTGCCTACGTTGCTCGCACTGCAGCGTGCAACTTGTTCCGCGCACCGCACCACCTGCTTTGAAAAGCAAGCGCAGACTAAACACAACACAATGCCGTGAAGCTCAAATGGACACGAGGAAAGGTGATGAGGCTGCCAACAGTTGCAACGCACTGTGTCCCCTTCACATGACATTTCTTTCCTTGTGAAGTTCGCAACAAAGTAGCTGCATTTCAGCTGCAGCTGTTTTACGAAGCTGTTTGTCTCGCAACTCACGCCCCGCGAAGGACGCAAAATTGCCGCAAAACGTGTCCTTCAATGAACTCAATTGTTTCAACTTTTTCACCTTTTTACCTTCACAAAGTACCGTAAATCAATGCGGGGATTGTTGCTGGGATTTGTATCACAATTTCTGCAACAGATAGTTCGTAACTGCGGTTTCTGTCACTATTTCGCCACCCGCCTTCAAAAATGCGATCGTGCCACGACGGCCATGTGGCAGGAAGTCAACTGCATTCTGCGCCACCTGACCCCTGAGCGACTGTTCCCCATCGCTCACTTCCTCCTGCAGCAGGCAACCACCGTCCACGCTGTCGTGAAGAGTTCGGACTCCCAGAGTACACACCCGCGCACTGAGATTTATGGGCGGAGCACTGTTGCGTGCTCCCCGTTCACCGTTTGAAAAATTTTCACACCTTATGTCAGTCAGTGACACATTACAACAAGAACACTTGTCAGTGCGGACGCGCGTCTTGGTGCCGACACGCAAACATTGCCACCCACTACCCACCAGGACCCCACGAACACGGAAGCTAAAGCTCGACGACCCACGTGACAAAATTGGAGGAAAAAATGGCAAAACGACAACGAGGAAAAATAAGCTTTTTACACGCCCCACCTGAAACATACCTTGCTCAGCTTTTCGCCATCATGGTGTGGCAGCAGTACTTTGAGTGACTGGAAGCCGGCGTTGATGCTCTGCATGCGCCGCCGCTCGTTGCTGTTGGCGATCTCGCGACGCATCCGCTTGTCCTCCGTGTTGCTTTTCGTGCCGGGGCTCTTGCTACCTGTGTTGGTACCAGTGCTGGAACGAATCAAAAGAGTACAGGTCAGGGAAATTGTTCCCAGCAATTTGACAGCAGTTGAGCTCCGATCCAACAACAAACTCGCACACTTGTGCAGTCTGCGCGAGAACAAGACCCCCGGGTCTGTGCGCGTGGTCTCCTTGTCTTGCGAATTGGTCCTGGCCGGAGGGAGAGCGAACTCTCCCAAACACACTTGGCAGGTCCTGCCCCAATGGGCAACCGTGCTGGTTGGGGGGGGGGGGGAGAGGACATGGTGGATTGTTCTTACTCGTACCCTCTGAGACCGAACCTGGTACGACCGTAAGCCCTTGGGAATGATGACACTTTTGAGTGTGTTCGAATTGTTTGTGACGGGAAGGGGTGGGCCCTCGTAAGTCCTGGCCGCCCTCTTTCCAAAATTCCTTGGCGCACACAGGACACCACGGAAATTGCACAAAACGCGCGATCCTGATCGTCCGTCTCTTGACTGCTGTGACGTAATCAAACCGGATGTGGGTTTCGGCAAGATGCCAAAAATGCTCATGTGAAGAAAGGAATTCAAACCTTGAAAATATTTTGATCCCGCCAACAAAATGCACAAATTGCCTTAAGACTGAAGTGTACGAATGAAATTCTACCCCAAAAACCGGTCAGGTGACGAGGACAACCAAAATGGACGTGAAAATATGTGGCGATCAGCTGACGGTTTGTTGTGATCCTCCGCTACGAGCACGTGCTGCCACCTCACAGCCAGACACGTCACCAACAGACAAGCTCGACTATTTTTACACACGCATTATGTTGGGAACAAAGTAGCACAAATTCCAGCGTTTTCGTGTGTTTACTGTTTTCTTTGCGTCTTGAGGCCTGTCTCCTTCTGAGAAGACAGGAAAGGAGAATGTAGATCTATCTTCACTTGCCTTCGACAATGGCAAAGTCCAGACGTTTATTTTCTGCAACTTGCAATTAGGCTTTCCAAGAAGTCGATCCATAAATCAGATCAAAGAATTTCGCCTGGTGGGTGGGTGCGTTGAACTTGTACAATGCAGACGACAAGGGACAAACTCTTGCATGTAAAAGAAACCATGATGATGGGGAAAACTTCAAAACATGCAATGCCCTACTTTCCATTTCAGATTTGGCTGAGCGCCAAATTAATCAAATGATCACCGAAATCGTCGCCAGTGACTAACATCTGTCGACCACTCTGCGTGCAGGTAACCCAAAGCTGATGCTGTTGTGTGACATCGCTGCTGTGCTGCAAACTCCACTTTTTATGCTGCAGGTGAGGCTCGATGACTCATAGCCCAACAGTTTGTACACAAAGGCACATGGCACGGCCGCTACTCGCATTTTATCATGATTACGATCGGAAACTGGTCGTCCCGACCTTGTTTTTAGTGACGTGTACAATGCAACACCAGTTCAACCTTTGTAACTGGATTTCAGATAACATATCACACACCAAACGCTTTTGTGAAGTACAATAAAAACGCCCATGTTTGATAAGCCCATTTCTGGCCTTGTGGCAAAGGCCACCAAAAGACGCCTGCTGTTGACCAAATTCCGGTTTCACATCATTGTTCTGGTGGCATACGAATAAATACAATGCCATATATTTTTGTTTTGAAGATCCAAAGGAAGTCAAAATTAGGCGGAGGAAGTGAAATTCTCGACCAAGTTTTCCTTTGTTTTGATGGTCGCCATGTGGCCTGGGCGAGGACGTTTGCACCAACATCCTCCTGTGCATTTGCCGCGAAAAGAGCACAAAATCATTTGTGTAAAGTTCAAAACATGCTTTCAGTGTAATCTTGATATATCTGTGATATCATTGAGTCAAACTGTTCCAACAATAGCCTTGAGTAAGGCGCATAAAAATACAAAACAAGCTGAGGCTCAAACCTGCCATTACCGATCAGCTGGGGATGACAGGCGGAGCACATGGTTTTCTCTCTCACCTTTTTGTTGAATTTTCGTCACTTCCCAGGTCTTCATATTCACTCGAACTCCGTCGTTTGTCTCGCTGATAATCCATGATTGAATACACACTTTCAAGATGATTTCTGGTGTTGACTAATCCGTGTTTAAAGGGATTTTAGAAAGCGCGCGAAATGCTCTGCGTTCTCAGTTGTATTGCTCACTAGAGTTGTATTCTCTCAGCTGTTCGTGCGGGACTCAGATTCCTGCGCGCACTACTTCTGCGAGTCACTCGCAATTATTTTCCAAAGCAAGCAGAGAAAATGCCACTCAACACACGTTATGAACTTTGGATAATTCTTAGATCAAAAGTATACAAGTGTGAAAGGTGGCGGCGAAGTGGCAAGGTTAGAATTGCACGAAACATCGGAGGACACTTTGAGTGGCGCGCATCGCGCGGTGACGCGGCGCCGTCTAGACAGAGTCGGTCCAATCAGCTGAGCGGCGCGCGGCGTGACGTGGACGCGATGGCGCGCTCCCCGTAAACAAACCGTGTTGTCAGTTTGGTGGAAATTTTGGAAAATGCGTGTTGAGTTGAAAATACTCGCTCTGAGAGGCTTCCAGAGCCGCGTAAAGGCACAATTTATTCAGAGAGAAAGCGGAGAACAGAGAGAAAACACAAATTTCGACGGGACATGAAAATGAGGCGATTTGAAAATGCCAGGGAAATGCTGCCATCTGACGAGAAATTATTGCGCAGAAATGATGTTGGGATTGAGTCCGTTGTGGCTTTTGGATGGACCATGGTTTTGTTTTCTGTCGACAGCGGGTAGAAAAGAAAAAGAACAAGAGCATTGTCGATGTCATTCTACGAGACACCAAATTAGGCTCGTTTGGCGGTGTTATGTGAATTGTGCAAGGGGATCCACGGGGGTATGGCCCCTTGTTCCCCGAAAAAATCCCGTCGCCTTGTATAGCATGGGCCACAACAGGTTTTCCCTGTCCTCAATCCTCTGCCAGAGAGAGAGCTGGTTAATTGTGGCTTCTCGTGACAAACCCCACTCTCAGATCTCAAATTGGCCGCTCAAGAGAGAGGTGGCTTCAGGATATGGTGAGGTGGTGGTTTGGGAGAGGCGGCTTCTTGACCTCGGATAAATCTACGAGGTGTGGTTCAATTCCCCTCACCTGACGGCAGAAGTCCTACCAAGACAGCGGCAGGTCCATAGTCGGTCTTCAGTTTTCATACACAGTCTCCCTGCAGTCTTTGTTTCTACATTATTTTTGGTGCCGTTCGTTTTAACACCCCAAAATCAGGTATTGTACCCGGGTACTGTCATTTCTGTTTGTTTTCATCAGGGTTTCTCCCCCAGGGTATGTGGCTGGCCCCCCAGATTCTGAAAGGGGTTCCAAAAAGTGCATGATCACAGTTACTTTTGGTGTGGATACCTGGTCTGCTCTTTTTTACCAGCAAAATTCCAGGTATTATTGAAACCCCTGATGCCTTCCCTGAAATTTTGGCTTGTGAAAACGAACAGCACCTTTGAGGCAATGGCGACTGGCTTGCTCTGATAAGTTCCAGGGACACCTCAGTGACTCAATTCCACTATTTGATGCAAAGCAGAGCCGCCTCCTCCCTGCTTGCTTTCACGTACCCTGCTTGGCACCCGTCGGACAAGGGTGATTTGTTTTCCGCCCGCGTCCACGGAGTGGCAGAAGCGGTTTGTAAACTTTAGGAGCAACTTTTCTCACGAGCTGGGACGCTTGTTATGAGTAATTTCGCACCTCAGTCAACACTCGAAGATGTGTGATTTTATTGTCTTCATCCTGGAATCCACGCGCAAAATTTCAGAGAAGTCTGCGAAGAAAATTCGACACTGACGTCGTTCTCTCGTTTCGTGCCAACTGACCTCCGGACAGTTTGACAACATTCCATTTGAGACACACGAACAACATAAACTTCGTTTTCGATTGGTTCGTCGTGGCGTTCTGCCTTTCACCAGTCCCACGTGAGAATGCGTAGTTTCTGGAACACGCTGGGATTCGGAGGTGACCCAGACCTAGGACGGATGTGGGACCGTCGATTGAGGTGTTGCTTCCGAGAGGGTCAGTGGATGAACTCCATTGTGTTCAAACAGATATGAGGGTCGTTGTCGTGCACTCCATTGAAATTGCAAAGTTTTGCATCAATTGACAACATTTCCATTCGTACTGCACAATGTCAACCTTTTTAGAGAACACAACATTGCGCAAGAGTGAAAAATTTGCGTTGAGAAAGGGCAACTGGGAGTGCTGTTTCATGGCACGACAACATGTACCTTATTTCGGCAGGTATGAAGAGATCACACGCACATAGCGGGACATTGTTCAGCTTTGCCGCAGGCGCGTTGATGCATTGCCGTGCTCTTGTCCGCCACAGTTGCAGCGAATTCGGTTCGAGCAGTTCTTCCCAACATAGCAGATCGAGTTTTGGCGAAAGTGTAACTTCTGCAGTGTTCATGTTTCAACCAGCTGCTGTCCCAGAGTTTTCCCATACCTCACCTCTTGACGGAATTCTTTCCGTCCTCAGCAGGTGCTTGCTTTGTGGAATTTTTGACAGGGGTGGTGGGCACGCCAGTCCGCACTGTCTCACTGCTTTGTTGCGAGTCTCCATTCACACTATCCCCTGTCCCGCTGTCCACACTTTTTCTTTTCATCTCTCGTCCAAATCGGTCCACAATTTTGAAAGCTTCGATGAACTCGTTGATGTCGATGTTCCCGTCTTTGTTGCGGTCTATGGCTTTGCCCATCTCTCGAATGTCTTCCTTGGACATGGGCGTTTGAGCATGAGCACTCAATATTGTGCACGCTTCTTCAAACTCGTCCATTGAAATTAGACCTGAAATGCAAACAAATGTGAGCAACAACAATTGGGAATAATGGGACAGCTATTCAAAGTGCATGCTCTTTTTGAGAAAACAGCTGCTCTGATCACAACAAAACAAAAAATGTGTGTAAAATGCACTTCTTCTGGATTCTGGTTTGGATAATAAGGATTGGGGGTGGGGGCACAAAACACCTGATTGAGGTATTCAACGTCCAAACCTTTTGCTTTTCTTCCCTGGGGAGGTTCGGCGGGAGGGGGGCTGGTGCCCCTGGTCAGAACGGACACCGACTCGGTCTCATCAATGGTCTGTTGAAGCAACAGCTGCTTCAGACTTCGACTCCCCCTGCACCTGACGCACTCTTCTCACCTGAGTTGTCCTTGTCTATGGCTCGGAAGATGGTCTCGAGGTTGTCCTTGTGTCTGTAGAGTGCCTCGTTGATGCTTGACTGGTCGTCATCTTCTTGGTAGCGGTTCGTCACTTTCAGCTCCTCGAACGTTGAGTGGTACTCGACGAGGCCGGTCTCCTCGTCCAGCGTCACAATGTGCGGCCGCAGACTGCGCCACGGCAGGTCCATGTTGAGGATGTCCGACATCGCCTGACACCACTCCGAGATCTTGATCAGACCTTGATAAACAAACATTACATGCTGTGAACCTGTTTTTAGCCTTTCGCCAGAGCTTTGCCCGAACCTCAAAACTATCAACCCGACCCCCTATAATTTTGTGTCTGTTGGGCAAGACTCGGCATTAGACCAACCCCCTCTGTCCGTCAGAAGAACCAAGATCAGACTGTCAAATCACAAAATTCGGACACCTTACAACACCTTATTCTGGGGTAACAAGAAGCAGTGCGTTGGGCAACTGCGGCTGCAATTTCCCTCCAGTGCAGAACAAATATTTTTTGCGGGCTTGTGGTTTGACAGTCTGATCGTGGTTCTTCTGACGGACGTGTTGTGGAATTTGATTTCGGAAGCATAGTGTGAATGTGTTGCAACGTGCAGGATTTCCTGCAGAGAATCAGAGAATTTGGCAGAAACTTTGCAAGGTCGGTCTGTTCTAGGGAAACTGCTGGAAACTCATTTTTGATTTCTGCCAAATTCTCTGGAGACTGACCGATGTTGGCGGGGTCGTACTTCTGGTACTCGTCCAGCAGCGCTGATTTGAAGGCGCAAATCTTGTTGCGAAGCGACCGCATTGCTGAGTCCTCAACGTACCTCACTCTGCAATAAAATGAAGAATGAATCGTCACAACATTTCCAATCTGTTCAGGACTCTGGTTTAATTGGCTGCCACTCTGCCCCAGACTCTGCAGGGTGAGAATAATCGTCCTGACAAGTTAATTGTTGTGCAACGTGGACCAGCGTCTCCGGATTTTGTGTTCTCTGTGGCACGTAACGGCGTCAGGACGGAAACTTCAATGACTCAAAAGAGATGACAACACTCATCTAAATTTTCCCAAAAGTGATTGCAGCGAAAGTCAAAAACATTGGCAACTGCACAAGATGAAAAAACTACACATTCCAGAGTGTATGATTCAAGGAACAACACTTCATTTGTCTTCATCCTCAGTTCTGCACAAGGAATGTGTGGACATGCAACAACTTAATTGCAATGTATATATATATATGTATTGGACAAGAAATGACAAAATTGTGCAAAACTTTTCCAAGGCGATCACAGCTACGTCTGCAAACATGATCTTGAAGAAAATTTGATCATGCGATTGAGGATTCTGTTTCTGTCTGTCTCATCCCTCTCACAATCACACAAAGACGCACACAGACAGAGACATTGACAGACACAGACAGGCACAGGCAGACAAACAGACACGCACACACACGCCACCAGAGTACGCTTGTCGCGACGCAAGGTCAAGTCCATGGATGCCAAAATACACACTGAATTGATGAAACTTGTGCACCATTGACAATACCTATTTGCAGATAAAACAAAGTGCAAAAGTAGCTTCGGTATGTCAAGAGTGTACATCACATTTGCAAAGAAATTTACCTAGATTGGCTGATTGAAAGCGTCACAAAGAAAAAATACACTGCACATAAAACACTGTAAAATGAATACCTCTGTATTCATACCATGCAAAACACTAAATCCCTATGTTTAGCATAACAGAAAGTCACCACTTTCTGTCCTGCACTGGCAAGGAAAATTTTCTTTCGAAAAACATTCAGTTGTTCCACGAATGAAAGTTATTTCGGTTGCTTGTCGCACGAATGGGCCTGGCGTCCATTGATTTACACAGGTATAGTTCTTTGCCCTGTGTGCAAAAAAATTCATGAGTCAAGAGCTGGTCCCCCAACGATCGCAACCCAGTGAACTCCTGGCGCCAATCTTTTATCCGCAGCAACAACGTGCTTGATGCTCATGCATTCAGGTCTCAGAGTTCACGATCTAGACCCCGCAGTGAGAAACACCCCACTGAAAATTTTGCCTTCCAGGTTATTCAGTGGGATTTTTTGGGAAATGGGCATTTTCAAATTTTACTCACGACAAATCACTTGAGGGATCAGTTTTGAAACCTCAATGACTTGTATGTCAAAAAACTGATCAGGTGTGTCTGTGCTTTTTTGTCAACATTACCAAAAAAACGCCTTGTCATTCATCAGGAGAACGAACAAGAATGCTACGCATAAAAAGCGTGTGGTCACATAAACGTTCGTTGTTCATAAATGCCTGCCGGGGGGGGGGGGGGGGGGGGGGGGGCGGGGTTAATATAGTAAAAAACAAAAAAAATATATCAATAAAAAAAGACTAAAAAAATAAAGTCCAAGCCCCCCCCCCCCCCACCCGCACGGCCAGCCAACGCGACTGCGCG
>JAAUXT010013350.1_pt1 | contig 22293 bp, 20 predicted proteins | sample 7278171 | NCBI WGS metagenome assembly JAAUXT01 (sample SAMN14350112, study PRJNA611818) | marine sediment metagenome | isolation source: surface marine sediment (1.8m) | place: French Polynesia: Moorea | collected 2018-08 | reverse complement strand
GGAAAACCCAGCAAAATAGTGATATTGTGCTATTTTGTATCTATTTTCTATCTAAATAATTATTGTAAAATTATTCAGAATATTTAAAATTGTTGGGCGCTGCCAACACCCCCTACTGGGGGAGGAGTGTGGTGTGACACACCAGCTGTGAATTTAGAACCACCACTCACCAGATGGCATGATTGGAATGAGGTGAATAAATACAGAGGTTCCCACCCTCGGGACAGTCTCTCCTGAGATACCAGTGTGTTTGTGATATCACTACACAAAATGATACGATTAAACATCCTGGACGAGGAAAACCCTTGTCCCGTGTTGCAGGGGCCATTCCTTCCCGCATCTCGCTCCTCCCTTTTTATCAAAGGTCACGCCTCAGGTTTTATAATTGACAGGACCAGATGGAGAATTTGTTGCAACATTGTTGTTCACACACACCCGTCCCCTTTCCAAGACACATTGAGACATCCTCGACCCAAAAGGAACAAATGTTCCTTTTGCAGAAGACCTTGGTTTCTCTTGGAAAGTGCTCTTGAACTTTATTTGCTTCAACGCAGACCCACACACGCACTCACACACATACACACACAACACACGTGCGCACACCATACACAGGCACGCAGGCAGCTAACACTTCAAATCTTTTTCCCACAGGAGGTGGAGATGCTGACGTCATCGCTGTCGCAGCTCAAGATGGTTCAGGGGAAGCTGAACGTGTCGGCCGAGTCTCTGACCACAATGCGGCGCGACGGCTCCAAGGACATCCTCGTCCCGCTCACCGGATCCGTATCCTTGCGCGCCGTCGTAAAGTAGTCCGAACCCCACAGGGGGGGGGGTATGTGTGTGTGTGTGTGACGTGCTCACGGGGTTCCATATTGTTCGTGGCCACGCCCCTCAAACACTGACTTTCAAGAACAAGGTTTTGGTGTTCGTTAGTTGCGTTGAAATTACAAAATCTGAAGTGCAGGATTTCCGGTGGAGTGAATAGTAAATGTGCGGCTGCGACTGTTCTTGTGCTCGTGTTCCCACCAATTTCAATCGCGTTTTCCTGCAGAATTGACTGAAATTGTTCAACCGAGAAAATTGGTGAGCCCGGGTCATCACGAGAGACGTGAGTGTGGGTTGGTCACGTGTTGATGTCACGTGTTTGCGCTGGTTTCCTTGACTACTGTGCGCAGATGTACGTGAGTGGACAGCTCGCGGACACGGAGCACGTCATCATCGACATCGGTACCGGTTACTACATCGAGAAGGTGTGCGCACGCTCCCATTTATCGCCCAAACACGTGCAGTTAGCACGCGGTTTGTGAGCCCTTCGCTGAGACTTGAATGTCACGTGATTTTTAGTCTGTGGACGAGGCGCGGGAATACTTCAAACGGCGGACGGAGTTCCTGACCAAACAGATGGAGAAGCTGCAACCCGTGCTGCAGGAGAAATACCGTATGAAGCAGGGTCAGTCACACACTCGCACACAGACACGCACACCACACACACATACACACACACACACACACACACACGTGCGCGCGCACAGTGGTATCATGGCTGATGATATGGCGGCAGAAATGGGACATGGCCTCCTGCACACACACGTAAGGCACACACACGCACACGCACACACACACACACACACACACACACACGGACCCACACAGAGGCGCGTTGGTCGCAGGGTCCAAAGCATGAACAGACCTGCGACAGACAGGAGAACACGAGTACCCTTTCTTTTGTTGTGGGGGGGGGGGGTCGGCGCATTTGTCGCAAGTGATTTGATCCTGTCTCTCCGTGTTGCAGCGATCATGGAGGTGATGCAGGCCAAAGTTCAGTCGCAGCTCGCGTCGCAGCAGCAGCCGAAATCGTCATAGCGCACGCGCACCATCACAGCCAATCAGCAGGCAGAGCTCATCCACCAATCAACACCCAAAAACGACACCGTCACCAGTCAGCAGCGGATTCCTATTCGATACCAGTTATGACGAGGCCTCGGCCAATCAGAAGTCCCTTCTCAAACAACAGTCGCCGCGCAGCCAATGAGCGCGGCTCAGCTATTCATCCCTCACCCGGAGGACGTCACCGAACGTCGCGTGTAAAAATGAACATCACAAACGAACTGCCGCGCACTGAATGCGCCTCGCGTGGTGTCCCTGCAGAACTTCGCGGGCGCTGCGTCGCAGCACTGCGGACTGAGGCCACGCTGCTCTGATTCGGCGTGAACCAGGCCTAAGTAAACCAGGTCGTATCGCTGTTGGTTCTTGTTTATGTATTTTACTTGTGTCAGTTTTGCAATAAAAATGACGAAAACAGAAACCGTTGTGTTACTGAACAAGTGCGAACGGGCGTTTTGCGTTCTGGCGACGGAGGAAGGTGGGGCGTGCGAGCGAACGCCAGGAGAAAACGAACACACCCAATCGTCTGCTCAAGACAGATTTATTCCTTCGACTCGTTGCTACGGAAACCATCATCGCCAGGAGAGCGTTCGCAGGGGCGATCTCAATCTTGGGGGCAAAAAATCAGGCAACATTCGTACAAGTCTGATGATCGACGCGCGGGCATTTCAAGAATAGAGTTCTTTGTACCCCTGGATTTTACCTTTGAAACATTTGGACTGTACTCCCTGTTTCCAAAGCAACAAGACCGTATCACATGGCAACAGCACGAATGTGCTTGGACGGATACAACAGTAAAATTTGGTGTTTATTTTCCGTCAACTTTTTTTCAAGGTGCGTACCCAAGGCACAAAATTCATTGCATACCTTTGGGTGCGTCATGCTGAGCTTGGCGTCCGAAAATTACACCACGCCTTCAGTGTAAACTGAGCACTTCAGAAAGTTGATCAATTGGCAGTGAAACATTGATGTACTGGGACAGTTGAATGTAGATTGTGTACAAAATGACGCACGCTTGCACCTCGCACTCCGCAGCGGACCCAGAACGGCTCGCACTTTCCCCTCGACATCTTTTCACATACGAAGTGCAGAAGCGTCACTGTGCACAACGAGGGGCTGTGCAACTGCAGAAGTATCCAGGGGTTGGTGCGTGACTTGGGCCCTGGATCCACCGCATCCACTCAAACATTCGCTTCATGAGGCACGTGTGACATAATTTGCGGCCTGTTTCGCACTCGCTGCGTCACACGTTGTGCTGAACAAACCAACAGGCACTTTGTGGGAAGAGCCAAGCAGCGCAAATTGGCGTGTTCGGGGATGAAACGAATGGCACATCCAGTGCGAAACAGACCATCAAATGCTGATTAATTTGGCAAGTTCCTCTTGGTGACGTAACACAGAGACGCGGGCCACGATCCACCCCACAATGCGCTGGTCAAACGTCCCGATTCTTCGTCTGCCAACACAGTCTGCTCCGCTGACTGATTAGCCACTGCAGAAAAGAGCGTTTCCCACGCGACGCGACGCCCCACGTCGGTCACTGCGCCTCGCGTCACAAAGGTATCGCGTCACCCATTGCGTCCTGTCGCAGTGGCGTCGCGCGTTGCGCGTCGCTTCACGTGGCAGTGCGATGGCATCACATCACACAGCGTCACGTGGAAACGACGCTGCATCAAGTGGCGTCACGTGATCCGGCGTCACGTGATTCAGATGGCGTCAAGACGCGCCGTGATGGCGTCACGCGCGATGCTGAGCGACTCGGCGTCGAGGTCCCGGATGAGACAGAGCACGGCCTGCAGCACGTTGGCGTTCTGAAACACGTGACACAGGGACTGTCAAGTGTGTGTGTGTGTGTGTGTGTGTGTGTGTGTGTGTGTTTGTGTGTGTGTGTGTTCTTCCCTCAGCCCAGCTCGTCTGTTATTGTACGTGACGTTCTGTGTGTGTGTTTGCCTGCTCCTTCAACTGCTGGCGTGCATACATGTGTGAGTGTGTGTGGTCTGTGCTTGTTCAACACTGGAGTGTGTGTGTGTGTGTGTGTGTGGTGCAAGCGTGTTCTCTCAACACAGTGTAGTGATATCACAAACACACTGGTTGGTATCTCAGGAGAGACTGTCCCCGAGGGCGGGAACCTCCATATTTATTGAGTACAGTGCTGTCATCTATGACCAGTGGTTCTAACATTTGAGGCTGGTGTGTCACACCACACTCCTCCCCCACCAGGGGGAGCTGGCCTCTACAGACAATTTTAATTATTCTGAATATTTTTATAATAATTAATTATATATATGAGACAGGAAATAGATGTATAACAGCATAATATCACTATTTAGCTGGAATTACCCAGCATTCCTCCCCCCCAGGAGGAGGTCATGTGATCAAGGGTTTTTCCCTCTCTTTTCATCATGGCCGACTGGGTTGAAGTTGAAGCCTTTATCTTCCTCAGGCAGGAGATCACCAGATGACTGATTGTTGTTTCACGTGCCTTGAATCGATCACCTCTTGCCTACATAGTAATCAATCAAGTGATTGATCACTTCAGTGTGTTTGCACCAGTTAGAAATCAATGTTTTCAGATACTCATCATCTGGCTGGCTCTCCAGGTTCATCTCTCCCAACAGCAAGGTTAGTGGTTTTCCACATTTGGGCCGACCCATCTCACTCCACACAGCAGTGTGCGTGCGTGTTTTGTGTATGCGTGCACCTCACCCTCGCCTTGGCTCCTCGGCTGGACTGCGTGACGGGCGGAAGTCGGTCGATCGGCAGTGGCTTCAGTCCCAGCGAACAGCGGATCGCGCTGAAACGACACGACACGTCACTTCCGGGCTGTGGCTTCCGGTTCGATTCACGAGACGTGAATGACACAACAGCACCGAAAGTCACTGACAGTCAATAGATTCCTTGGCGACAAAGCGTTCCCGCGCGAAAGAAATGCGCCGTTGCTACACGTGCGCGCGAGAAAGCGCGCGCGTATGTATGCGTGTGTGTTTGTGCTTGTTTGTGTGTGTGTGTGTGTGTGTGTGTGTGTGTGTGTGTCAGTGTGTGTTATTCTCACTTTGTCTCTTCGAGCGACAGGGAGGCAGGACTGGTGGGCGTCTTGTCGTCTTGTGTTGTGGCGCCATCACCCCGCCCCTGGGCGTCAGGAGGGGAGGAGCCGGGTTGTGGGGCCGTAGGGGGCAGCACTCCGTTCAGCCGTCCCGCCGTCTCTTCCACAACTGCTGCAATCCCTCCCCCTTCCTCTCCACCACCGGCTGTGAGCCCCGGCTCTTCTTGTCCGCCGGCTGTAGGCGCCGGCTCGTCCTCGTTGCTGTGGTCCCCGGAGCCGGCGGCGGGCTGAACCGCAACCAGCCTCACTTCCGGCCCCGGTGAATCGGGCGAGTTGTCCGTCGAGCCGCTGCCTGCGCCCCCCTCGACATCCACCTCTGGAACAACGCAGTTGAAGGGAGTTGCTGTTCAAGGGGCGAGACCCCGAGGCGAGAAAAGCTGCGAGCACAAGATAACACGGAATTGTGGCGATGGCGGTGTACGGATGGTGCGGCGCTGCGAGGACGACACTGACCTGGTTCGGGGAGACTGATGTCGAGTCCGGCTTCAATCGCCTCGTTCAGCTCCTCCTCGCTGACGGCTGCGGGGGAAACAGATCTGATCACACACACGCACACCTCAGGCCACACGCACACCTCAGGTCTCGCACACACGCACACCTCAGGTCTGATCACACACGCACGCACACACACAAACACACACACCTCTGAGTTGATCACACACAGGCACATCTGAAACCTCACGCACGCACGCGTACACAGCTCACAACGCCCACAACCCACTGACAACTGCCAGGAAAAGAGTACGACAAACTGGCTCAGTTCTTCCTGTCAAGTCAAAATTCGCTGAGGTCAGTTGTCACTGTACTCACTGATGTTGTCCAGCTTGGTGAGGTTGGGCAGCGTCTTCAGTACCGTGTGTCGGTAGCGCCCTCCAACGGAACACGGGTTGTCAGCCAACCACAGCACGCGTAGCTTCGGGAGGCGCCGGAGATGCACGATCTCTGCAACACGAGGCGCCGAGGCGGGACGCGTGAACACGGCGCGAGGTCAATGTTTTTGTGAGTCAGACAAGCTGATCTACTGAGTGCTGCATCAAGACGAGCATTTCAGGTTGAACTGCCCTGACCTGTGATCAGGTACGCAGAGACAAACCTGCGAGGTTGCGGATGCAGTTTTTGCGGATGTAGAGTTCTTCGAGGTTCTGACAGTGAGCGAAGTCTTCCAGAGTGGAGATCCCGTTCACACTGGAACGCGCGAGGCAGCGGTTACACAGGTACATCCTGAGGGGTGGGAGGGTCTTGGGAGGTGGGTAAGGTGGGGCGTGGACGGGTCCTAAGATGTGGGTTGGGGAGGCAGGTGGGCGGGTCCGCGGGTTGTGGAGTGTGTGCTGGAGAAAACGAGTGTGTGTGTGTGTTGCGAGTAGTGCACACTTAAAATATCGTGTGTGTGTGTGTGTGTGTGTGTGTGTGTGTGTGTGCGTGTGCTTGTGTGCTGCAGTTGAACGCTTGTGTCGAGATGCCTTCCGCGAACACCCGTGTGCTCACTCGCCAACGTCTTTTTTTTTCCACAGAATGGAAACCTTTTTTCAGCACTGACCTGAGGCTGACGATCTGGACGTTGGCCATTCTGCGCAGGATACTGACGTCCGTCAGCTCCGAGCCCCTGAAACAGAACCTTGTTCTCAGCTCCCAGGCACCCTGACCGCCCAGTTGGAAGAACACACATTTCAACTTTGGTCTGAACTCATCATAGCACCTCTTGTGGCTGGACTAAATTATGCATTTGCTTTATTTTCGGTCAAGAAACCAAACCGTTTGACGCTGAACAGGGATAAAATACCACAATCCAACAACCAACCCGCCCCCCCCCCCCCCCGGACCCCGCAAAGCTAATTGTATTGCCCTGCCCTCTCCAAGTATCCAATGCCCACACTTTTGGCAACAAAAAAAAACGTTTGCAATTTGTGGTTGAAATCGGCCCGTCTGAATGTTTGGACGTGTCGTGATGGCAAGAGCAGAGCTGTGTTGTCCAACATCCCTCACTGCAACAAACGCCGCAAACCCGATGGGAACTCTGCGCTGCCACTTTAGAGTGGGAATGTGGAATGAAGGGAGAACGAAGAAAGTGTGGGCAGACGCACACACGATGGCTTTTTCGACATGTTGTTCCACATTCACCGCCACAGTCAACAAGTCAGCGCACCTGTTTCCTTCCTCCCTCTCACCTGTCGTCGAGTTACTCACCAACAGTTGAGTTTCCTCACGGTTTCCAGGTCAGAGGCCCTCGACCTGCCTAAAACTAACCGCTCCGTCAACTTAACCATCTCTCCACCACCAATTTGCTCCCCAAAACGGGATTTATTTCTCCGATTCAAAAACTGCAAGAAACTTTGACGCCGGAAGTGGTTTCTATGGAGGACGGCAGGAAATTTCGCTACAATTGCCAATATCTGTGAACGACACACATTTTGTCTGGAACGCGCGAGCTCACGCTGAAAGCTTGTCGCTGAAAACTTGCTTCTCAAATGCTTCTTTTCACGAGTTGTGAAACCAAAAGGAGCTGAATGCTTTGAAATGACTTTCAAATACCGGAAAAGTCAAAGAAGTATTGCAATTCGCGACCAAATATCCCAGAAACGTCACAAATTTCTTGAGTCCAGATCCACACAGAAAATTTGTCATATGCAGCTCGAAGTGCTTGGCTGCAGAGCTTGTATGATGGTCGCGTAGCCGGCCATCTAGGTGCCGCTGACGGCTTAAAAACCCTTGGCATTCATGTGTGCGTCTGTCCACACTTTGGAATGTAACCACCCCTCTCCAGACCCCCCCCCCTCCCTCCCCCTCTGCCAGACGTGCACGAAGAAACGTTTTGTCAGGTAAATCTGTGGGTGGAACGCTGTATCTGTGTCTTGACCTTGGTTTATTCTTTGATTGCATGTCCAAAAAGAAGTTGACGACAAGACCTGACGAGTGTCGAACGTTTTGGCAAAAACAGGAATCTTGATGTCCAGTGAAACCTTCTCCAACGGAACCATCGTTCTAATAAGGTTGGTGCAGCATATATAATGGTGAAAATGCAGAAAGCAACCCCTCAACTACAAGCGAAAATGTTCAGCATGTTCTGTGTCTGGTTTTTGGGTGTGAAATTCTTGGAGGCCCCTCTCGTGGATACCAAGCACTGGACCCATCATCTGGCCTTTCAAGGCGATTCACTGCGAATATACGAGACGCTATCGTTCATTGGTGAGAATCTCCTTGTCCTCACCACACCACCTGGTGGGGCCACATCCACTACACGGACTGGTTGGGCTGGATGCACTACAGTATCTGGTGGGGCCAGGGTAATTTCGTCGTTCACAGGGACAAAAATCCCACCAAAAGAAAGAAACAACCACGAATTCTCACAGGGTGATTCAGCTGACTAAACCGGGTAACCTGACCTGAGGAGGGTTTCTGCATCGTCCCCTCCTTCTCCCGTCCCCCGCGGCCGCACCCTGGCTCCGTCTCCGCTCTTACTGCACCTGTGTGGGAAACAACCCAGGGTCCTCTCGTCACAATGAGACACAGGTCGCGTCAGGTCGACCCGAGGCCGCTCAGGGCTGGTCTCAACACGGGTTCTCCGGCAGATCCATGGGGCCTGGCCTCGAATCCGCGAAAAATTCACTGTCAGAATCCCCTGGGTCGGATCCTTATGAGGATCAGGTCGGGCGTCGGACCCACACAAGTGATGGAGCACGGTGATCAAAAAGATGGCCTGGATCCAGGTCTGGTCGTCGTTTGGTCGTCGGTTGTTGATGCAGGTTGTCCTGACCGTGCCTGTCTCGGACTGGGAGGAGGTTGTTGAGTCTGTCCCTGCCCGTGCGGTTTACGTGGGTTGTCCGGAGTTGACCTGTCTGTGTTTTTGGGGTATAACACTGGCAATTTAACTTCATTGTGCGCGCAGGCCTTCGTGCGGCGAGAACCCGATGTTCAGGTCTCTGTTCGACGGAATCACGCCGTCCTGACCTTGCCTGCATGGCGATCCCATCAGATCATGCAGACCTCTCCTGTCCCTGGACCACGAGGTTGTCCCGACAGTCCCTGTCCCTGTTCGGGGGAGGCTGACCCGGTTGCTCCTCGACCCAACCAGGGCTCGAACCACGCTCTGCTGATCGCAGCAAAAACACCTCGTTCGTCTCCACGCTCCGCGCTGCGGGCGCAGAACTCGCCGCGCCGCACGGGCGCGCGCAGGGCGGATAACAATGTTTTACTGCAATTGTGAAAACGAATGCTTAAGAAGAATCTTTTTTGCCTCACTGATTCCTTGACGGGTGCAAGAATCTTTGAATCAAGGAATTCACTGGGTCAAATTGACACTCTGGAGTGAGCACTTGTGAGTGAGTTTGTGAGTGTGCTTGTGCACGTGTGTGTGTGAAAGGGCAAGTTTCTGCGTGTACGAATGAGTGCGTGCGTGCGTGAGAGAGTGTGCGTGTGTGTGCGTGTGTGTGCCTTGTGTGTGTGACTGCGTTCGTTAGGTGGGCGACTTGGTAAGTTCCTTGGCAGTGGTGACGGTCTCTGTGTAGAGTTTGGTCACGCTCGACGACAATTGGGGGACAAAAAATATGTATCAGTGGCTCTGTCAGCTGGGGCGAGAAGGAAACAAGCCCCGCGTAGCCGTTCTCTCTGCATGAGCTCCTTCAGTGTGAGGTGCTCGGTGGTGTGGCCGTGCCAGCCCACAGGGACAGGTGCCAGGGCCCCGCGCTGCACATGATAATCGCATCTATAGGATTTACGTTCCCATGTTCCACGGATTAAAGAAACCTTTGATGGGATAAGCGGTTTAGCACGGGATTTGATACGTTTCTTTGCAGAGGTGAGTGCTTCTCTGTTGTTCTTTCATTGAACGGGTGATTTTGTGGGAGCGTTTCTGTGAATGCGCGCACGCACGCGCAACAAGTGCCTTGGATAGCCACCAACTTTTTGAAAAGTCCAACCTGAAATTTTGGAATTCTTTCAATTTTAGCCAGTTTGCTGAACAAAATTGACCTCCGGCGGGGCCAGCACACGTTTATATTTGTTTGTCCGTGCACAGGCATCTTGCATGAAACGCACGCACACATCACTCACACACACGCACAAGAGAAAAGCTGACGCCCGGAGCCTGATTGCGTCGTGGGTTGCGTTCGTGAATAAATCAAGACACCCACCGGACACACAACGCACGACGCGTCCAGTGTCAAAAGGGCCTCCAGTCCTGTTGGGTCAATTCACCTCCGCATCAGCTGAATCTGACCGCATTGAGATGCTTTGCCCGCTTCACACGAACCCATCGAGTGTGAATTTTGACTCCTGCATCAAGCACACACCAGTTGCACACCAAAAATAGATATGTATTTTTCGGAGGCGGAGGTTGTTTGTTGAAATGCGACTTGTTGGAAAATAGGATCTTGCACATGGACACGCACGGAGAGGAGATCAGAGAGAAGGAGAAGCGAAGTCGCCTCAAATGCGGTGCTGTCACGCAAAGGGACAAGTACAGTTTGGGTCCGCCTGTCCCGTCCCAGAATTTGTTGGGATCACACTGCTGGGTAATTTCTGGGTTGCACTGCTGTTCTTCAACTTTTTGCTGCCATTTGGGCCTATAACGTTGACCCCCATCACATAATTTTAAAAGACCCCCAAATTTTTTTGCATCTTCTGGGATGGAAGAAGAATTGGCCCAAAGAGACTCGTAGGTACAACTGGTCTTTGTCAATCCCGTTGATGTCCGCTTGTCTCAACTTCAAGATGTGAGTACAGCTGGTGTCCGCCTGTCCGACTCAAAACACGAGCGCAGAGCTCTGGTGTCTGCCTTCAGATCCCAACTGCTACATTTTCTGAAATTGGGCCCAGTTCAAGCGGAAAGGGACAACACACGCACAATGAACATTTGAAAATCAGACAGGCTGCATGGTGCGTGGAAGAAAAACTTGATGCATTTGGCGTCGTATTGAACGGACGTGCATTGCACGCCCATCTTGCGTGGTATTGGTGGGAAGGAGGAGTGTTGGAGGCACCCTGTGTTACACCTGTTCCAACCCACACCAAACACGACCCATTCGAATTCCTTCCTGATTCGACCCACATCCTTTTGACCAGGGGCACAAAATTCAATTCCTTTCTCATTTGAACCGAATCTCCATTTGAACCGATCTCGCTTCGACACAATGTTGTTCCATTTCTTTCAGATTTGGTGCAGAGGCGGAACCAGGGGGTGGGGCCTGGTCTTGAACAGCCCGCCTCACAAGAAAGCGACCTCTGGAATAAGCGCCGTAAGAAAGTACGGGCATATTTTCAATGTTGAAATTTTACCTGCCCAAGGGGTGACTCTCTGATCAAACCCTGGACGTGCCCTTATGGCAGGCCTCACACTGGAAGTGTTGTCATGTGTGTTGCCCTGAGCACTCGGGGAGGGTCTGATCCAATCATGGGTGCTCCTCTGGGCCGAGGTGTGAATTGTCGTGTTCGCCCTGTGTGTTCAGGGAGGCACGCTTCGCAGCCCTGAAGGGGACAATGCGCTGAGACCCCGCTGAAAGCTCTAATGGTTTCCAAACACCGAGCATGCCCGTGCTGACAGGAGTAATGAGGGGGTCTGTGGCACCGCGCCACGCTACATTTAGCAACACGGTGGAACAACGTGCTCGCTGGTGCGTGGGGGATCCTGTGGGCGATGGGGCTCTGGGATGGTGTTGGCAACAACAGGGAGAGGAGGGCAGACTCCAAGCACAATCTTGAGAGGAATGTTGCATTCGAGGATTTGGAGTTCCCGCTGCAGGAGTTGAGCGACTGAGAGAGAGACAGAGAGAGACAGAGAGAGAGAGCGACAGAGAGAGATAGGGGAGAGAACAAGACAGAGCTGGAGTGTGTGTGTCTGTGAGAGAGAGAGAGAGCGAGACAGAGAGGGGAGAGAGAGACAGAGAGAGAGTGAGAGAGTGAGAGAGAGGGTGAGAGAGAGAAAGAGAGAGTGAGAGAGCAAGAGATGAGACAAGACAGACAGACAGACGGACAGCAGGCAGTCAGACAGACCAAGAGACAGACAGACAGACAGACAGACAGACAAACAGACAGACAGACAGACAGACAGACAGACAGACAAAACACAAACTCGTGCAAAAGAGGGAAAGAGAGAAAACAGACAGAGAGACACACATTTCGCCCACCCAACATCACAACAGCATGTCGCCCCTGACCAACTCTCGTTGGTTTCCCTGTCAACGCGGTGCTGTTCAAAAGACGATCATCAGAGTCTATTAGGATCGAGATTTTTCCTGCCGAGGCTCCAGCCTAATCCCTGTATCGCAATCAGCCCGTGCAGAAGCTCACACAAAGGAAAATCTCCATCTGTGTCTGCAGATCCAGGGGCGGATCCAGGCACAGCGCTGTGGCCCTTGGCGTCACAAATTTCACCCTGTCCACTGCTTGACTGTAGATCTATGTCACTCTGTTTTCACACCTTGGTTTTTATCAATCCTGGCTCAGTCTCTGAGGTGCACTCAAAGTTTGGTGGACACAGAACGCATGGCAAAGTGTGGAGGCGAATCCAAGATCTGGTCAGGGAAACTGACCTGGTGGGCGGCCGATCCCAACTTCCACACAAATGTCTCGGTCGGGGATGACGTGGGTCCGGCTCCTGGGTTCCCTCTGGTAATCCATTGTTGTGCGAAGTCCCTTCAGGGCGAAGCACCATGTGGTAGTGCAGTAATGGCAGCTGGACTGAAATGTCCCCTGCCCCCTCCCCCCTGCCAGACCCCCCTCCCCCTCCCCATGCCAGATCCCCCTCCCCCTGCTGGAGGCAGGACCCCCAGCAGGAGGTGGGGCCCCCTGTGGATAGTATGACTGGTGGAAGACAAGGAGGACAAGGAAGAATTGATGAACAAGGAAGACTTGATTGCATAACTTACACCACAAGGGACTTCGCACTGCAGTTGCCTTGAGCACTGCTTCTTGTTTCACCAGCTACGCAGAGGCACAATAGTGGAATGTTGTGGTGTGCACTTCCTCTGAAGGATAAAGCAATGACGTGACAGAACTGTTTTGCTCTTGCCTGATAAATCACAACGGCGATGCTTGTGTGGAAAAGCGTTGGGTATTGCAGATTGGAGCCAAACCTGGTGACTGCACCTTGTGCCCAAATGCGCGCTCACTCGGAAGAACGCGCGATGAAACACCAGGCTCCTGAACGCAGTCCAAATTCAGAGTTAAATTTTCCATTGCAAGTGGATTGCATCGGAGAGGGCTGACTCTGAGCACATCTGTATGCAGGGATCCTACTCAACACCTCAGACGTTCACACCCAACTGGTGTTCTGCTGGAGCGGAGAACAACAGACACTGGGGCCGAAGATGAAAACTTTTGTCAGAAAAAGGTTGAGAACCTTGAACCTGAGCATGACAAAGCGAAACATTCTGTGAACAGCGGGTTCGTTATTTCTGCTGTTGATTTTGTCACTGTTCTGAAAAAAAAAGATTCTCCTGTTCTGTCCACAACTTCACGGGTTGTCTGATGGTTCGTGTTCTTTGCGTAGATTGACCCTTGTTGAATTTACTGTAGTTTCAACATCAGCAATGAAAGTTCACTGTCGGATGTACGCAAACGTACATTTCCGTGTTTCCATTATGGCCTGCCAGAAGCACGGATGTTCTCTGGAAATGGAGATGTCACGCGAAGGTCGAACGTGAAGTGAGCGACTCATTTCTCGTGTGAGGTAGCTTCGGTGAGGAGTTTTGCTCAGGGTTGAACTCGGGTTTCTGACACGAGTCGAATCAAGACAGTTCTTTTGCCTTCTGTGTGCTGCAGAAATGTGACGCAACAGAGTTCCTGATGTACCAAAATTTTGGTCGAGTGGGAAAAAATGATCAGCGACACATAAGACCGAGCTGCATCAAAATTTTTTGGACGTGTGTGTTTGCGTGTGTGTCTGGTACAGGCTACGCATTGAATAGCACAGTATAACCTGTTCCACATTTTTTGGGACCAGACCAACCCCAGTTCCAACACTTTTGCGACAGGTCGCCAACCTGTTTGGATTTTGTGGGCCCAGTCCCAAATGTTCGGAAATCATTGAAAATTGTTTCGGGCACCAACAATGTCATCACCTTCAAGCCCCCACTCTTGATGACATTTGTTGCTTGGAGACTGTCAAAATACACACAAAGCACCACTCTTACAAAGGCGCTTTCCTCTGAGGGAAGGTGGTGTCTATCACCCCAAAATATCCAATGGGGACAGGTGATGACCACCGAGTATCTGCTGTTCGGGTTGGGTGACGGCTTGAGACAACTGGGAAATTCTCAGGTGTCAATGGTGATGACTGCCGAAAATGTCTCAGTCGCCATCACTTCCCCTTACACACACACGCACACACACACACACACACACACACACACACACACACACACACACACACAATGATGTCCACAGGGTACTGAGTGGTGATCATGCACTCGGTAGCGATTGCGTCCTTGGCGGCGCGGCCCGGTTTTCTTGTTGACAATCTTCTTTTTTTTTGCAAATCACAAACGTGCTGTTCGACCCGCATTCACCTTGTCTCTCGTGCAGGTGCGCCTCAGATGTAGCGTGGAGTGTCTTGCTGAGACTGTCAGTGTGGTTCGCAGAATCTCATTTCATTCTTCAACATCTTGGAAACGAAGATTTGAAACGAATTCGTTCCCTCTTTGATGCATTGTTTTCCCATCGATGCTGAGGGATTGGTTCTCTCGAACGAAGCAAGAGCTGAAGTTCTCACGGGGAATTCTCACGGGTGCATCTTCCTCTTTATGGAAAGCATACTGCTGGAGCGCACTTGGGAAAGGAGCATGACCTACAGGGGCAGGATCGTGAAAACAGGAAAGCCTTCGCTTCTCCTCACCCCAAAATCTTGCATCTGCACAAGACCAACAAATTGTCTGGATTGTTGATTTTTGGCTGTTGATGTTCCCAACTCAGCAGTTGTATCCAACGCTTATGAGCCTCAACCATGTGCACACACCGTTTCTGGTTTGACTCCATTGGTTGAGTTGGGCACACCCCTTATACAAGGAACTTCTTTCCAATGAAACATGTTGGTATCCAGTGTGAAGAGATACATTTCTTTTTACCCACCTGAGTGATGTTCAAGGGTGTTCGTTTCCAATTTTAAAATCCTCAAAAAATGTACGGGGATGCGGCTGCAATCCCAACCCGTGTGTTTGGAAACTTCATCGGTTCCTTGTGAACAGTCAGTCACCATACATAGTTCTGATCAAAACAGGGAGAAGCGGTTCCTGTCGTAAGGAGCAGCTTCGGTCAAGTTTTTTCCAGGCAGACTTGACAGTTTCACAGGCATTTCTCGTGTCGCAAAACAAGCTGATGTCCTGACACTGAAACACGACACAGCCATTGCCACATTGGTCCCTCGGTCACAGAAGCAGGTGTTCGCACATTGAAGCATCTTCAGAATCTGCTTCAGTGTCCACAGTGACTTTCCGTCATACCCGTCAAACCAGCTTGTGAGGGTTCTTGTGGACGCGCCTTGAACGCTTGTACGAGGCGCGAAATATAAGTGACTGATTCTTGGGCGTTTTGCAGAGATAGTTAAATTTCTCACTTTGAAACTTTGTGCAGTTAAATTTTACCACTGGGTCTAGTTGCATAATAATGTGCAAAGTTCACAAGAATTGGCAAACAGAACAGGGTGGCTGAAAATAGTCAATTATGAGTTACTATTATCAGAGGGAAAACTCATCGGGAGAATCTTTGCTGTCAAGGAGATCAGATGTGAGACATAATCCCCTCCAAATACTCTGTGTTCACAGCTATATCACCAAAAATGGATATCTGAGCTTCCTTTCTTATCTCAGCAAAACATAGCCAACCAGAGTGGTACAGCACTACTTTTGTATGTCACTGAGGGCACCAGAATCTTCCTTGGTATGTCACAGTAAGGGTCAGTGAAGAACAATGTCTTTTGTGGATGTCAAAAAGACGGTGACCAAAATTCACACCAGATCAAAAGATATACAGGATGGTCGGTGACTAAAATTTGCGCCTCGTACGTTCAAGTGAGTTCTGTGGGTAAGCGCTGCAAGCATGATGTCGATGAGTTTTGCGTGAGTTCTTTTGCGTGCCCAGTCACGGCTGGACTCTGTGCGACAGATGCACATTCGGATTTGTTTTCGTTCTTCACAATCTGGCAACAGAAGTAAACTTACTCGTGCCGCACACGAACGAGATTCGATGTGACAGTTGACGAGAACGACGCGTCTCAGATGCAAAACGTTTCGAGGCAAATAATGTATTGTGCAGCACCGTCGCAGCATCATTGCCATTTGCAAACAGAATGTGCGAACAGCTGAAAATGTTTGTGGTAATTTTATTCGTGCAGCAAACGTGACACTGTGAAACAACCACAGTGATTGCGTTTTGGGGGGTACTCTGTTCTTACAAGAAAGACGTTGTTTGCGAGGCAACATTTCGTGCACGTGTGCATAAAGCAAAAGGTGCAGACAGCTGTGTATCTCAGCTTGTCATCTTCATCAGACAGACAAGCTGTGGATAAATATGACTTTTTGAGGTTTTGTGCGTGGTTCTCTTCTCACCGGATACAAAACTGCAAAATCGCGGGAACATTGTGGGAACATTAGAAGTGCCTTGCAACAAAAGTGTTCTTTCTCTTTTTCCTTTTTGAGACATTTCCTTGCTCCACCCCTCAGAACTGCGTTGGTGGCGTTGCACCTTCTTTTCTCGCGTCCCAAGTCAACTTTTTGCTTTGCTCTTGAGGTGTGGCCGATTCCGAATTATTCTTCGCACGAGCTTTAAAAATATTTTTTCATTTGCGAATTGCTCTTCCCGTTGCTGTCAAGCAGGCAGTTGCAACATTACACGTCCGTGTGAGCGGTGTTCTCCGCTCCTCCCCCTCCGGGGCGCACGGCGGTGACGGAGTTCTCGACCGTCTGCGAGGTGGTGACGGGGAACACACGCACGTAGCGCGCGAACATGGCGCGCAGCTCGCGCCGGAAGCGCGGTCCGCTGAAACAGTAGAGAAAAAAGTTGAAGGAGTGGTTGATGTAGCCGATGTTGACGACGATGGCCCACCACATGTTGTTGAGAGCGGCTTTCTCTGGCGTCGCCTCGAAGATGATGGCCTGTTCGATGATGAGATAGATAGAGATGGGCGCCGTGGTGATCAGGAACATGAACGACACTGTGATGAGGATCGCCGTCATGCTCGTCATCTTGACGCCACCCGAACTCTGCTTCATCGTGTGTTTGCGCACGTAGTTCGAGTAGGCGATTTTCGTGATGATGCCCAGATTTGCCGCGATCAGAACTGCGAACGGGATGAAGGAGAAAAACGCGAAGTCGATCCATGTCCACTCCCCGGCCAGGAAGGGATCGAACTTGTCGTAAGAGGTGCAGTAGTTGTGGGGAGGACCCTTGTAAAAAGTCCAGAAAAAGTGACCATTTAAAATGGCGAGCAGCCCTCCGACGACGCCGATGGTGACGGCGCACGTGGTGCGGGTGATGTACTGCTTGGCCTTGTGAGGCGAGAAGATGGCGAAGAATCGCTCCATGGTCATCGACACCAGGATCCAGGCGGCGTACTGACCGAGCCAGTAGACGAGAAAGATGTGCAGTTTGCAACCGACGTTCGAGTAGTCACGCAAGAAGATGGCATGAACGTGTCCTACGTAGTGGCGCAGTAGTCCTGTCCACAGCATCAAGGTGTCCACCAGCGCGAGACTGACGAGGAAGAAACTCGTCAAGGATGAACGCAGCGACTTGCGCAGCATAACGACGGCTGACAGGAAGTTGCCGATGGTACCAATGATGAAGAGTACCGGCGGGCAGTAGCGCCAGATACGCATGCGCATGCGCGTGTAGTAAAGCGTGAGCTCGCTCGGTGGCGGCGTTGGCGTCGGCGTCTCACGGCACGTCTTGCACAACTCAGGGTCCATCACACCGTCGTATGGGGACACGGTGGTGGCGTTCTCCTCGCTGTCGTTAGAAGTCGCTGTTGTGGTGAAGATCACCGTCACAAAACTGATTCCTTCAGTGTAGGACGCGGACGAGTTCATGTCATCACTGACATCTGTCAAGTTGTCTTCTGCAGACGAACAGTAAAAGTCGCAAAGCGTTAAGTTCAGGAACATCGTTGTGGTGTCGTTTGCCTGGGTCCATTGTATTGGATTCGGGCTGCTCAGGTTTACATTTGCAAATGTTTCCATCGTCTCTGTGACAGTTCCTGTTTTCTGTACAGACAACGAAATTCCAGTTGGAGAAGATTTGTTGTTTGGCATCGCCACACTTCTCGCTGGTGGTGTAGTCGTCACAGACAGCGACGCAGCGGCACTGGTCGAATTGGTCGTGTCCACACTGGTGGCACAAGTCAACAGAAATGCTGCGCAGAGAACCACTTCCATTGACTGTGGCATCTCAGGGACAACGCAAAAGACGATGACGTCTCCTTCAGGCTCTGCTTCTGAAAAACGCCAAGCAGATCAAGGTCAAACAGCGGTGGTTCAGTGAAACATCGTCTGCACCTGAAGACAACAAAATTTTGTCACCGTGAACCTGAAAACGACAAGTGCATGCCCTTGTGCTTTCACTCTGGACAAACAGCTGAAAAAATGACAATTGACTTGAGAGGGCCATGTCACAAACAAATGTCCCAGGACTGCGATTCCTGTTCATAATTCGACTCATGCACGGACTGGGGAAAGTTCAAACGGCATACCTGACGTTTGGGCCGAAGATATCAGTTGTCGCTGTCAAGTCTGTCACGTTCCAGCACAAAAATGGAAGAGAGCTGTAACTACACGCGATTCTTGTTGCACACGATTCTTGTTTGTCTTTGTGATTTCTTTCTTCGGGAAGTGAGAGCAGCGAAACAGGAAAAAGCTGCATCATTTGGCATCTCAAATGAAGCTCATCGTGGTTTGGTTTTTGCAGGAGGAAGAACTTTGAAAAGTTTTGTGTGTACTGCAATCAAAGAACACTCGCAGACAATGGTGGTCGGTAATCATTCCCAGTCACGAAAGAGTGAAGTGGAGAAAAAGTTTTTCTTTTGCTTACCACTTGGGATTATGATTACTTTCCTTGATTCTGTGGTATCTGTGATTGATTTGGGCTGTTGTTCTTATGTCTTTGCGTGAATGTATCTGGGAATGCTCCACCTGCAGCTGCAGATTAAGAGAATAAGGATGATGAAAAAAAATCCACAGGATTGCCTTACTTTCTTGAGTGGTCCAAGTTGCACAGGCGATGGGTCACAGTGGCAACTTCAGTTTTTGAAACTCCCGGGAACTCGTTGGACAGAAAAAGGGGGAGGCGGATCCCACGCAGTTTTACTTGAACAAGCTCACGAAATGAACAGGGAATGATTCCTGTTTGTGAAAACCCAAAAAAGAAAAGGTTGTTTCGATCACCAACTTTTTGTTCCAAAAATTGCAAACAAGCGCTCGCGAGAAATGTGGAGTGTGAAGTACTGCGCGCATGCTTGTCTCCGAGCTCTTGCTTTTTCTCTTCCTGTGAATTTGTTTGTCAGTCGTTATTCATTTCTGCAACCCTCGTTGTGTCCAGAATATCGACAGATGCGCGGAAATGCCAAACTCACCTTGTCACAGAGTCCAGTGACCCCAACTGCAGTTGAAAATTTTCCAGTTTCTTCTGGAGTACACTATGTTCAAGCGCATGTTCCAGAGAAGACTGTTCTCTCGCATGCGCTTTTGTGCGTCTCTCTTCACTGTGCAAGAACGGCTTCGAGAAGTGTGGATAATGATGGATGACAGATCAAGCATGCTGCACATTTATGCTACTTCGGTGCCTTCCTGTAAACCTTCAAGGTTTTCAAAGTCTCTCTGTGAAAGTGATTCTCTAAATGCCAGCTTGACTTGTGGAAGGAAAGAGCTGCTCTTATCTGGGCTGCAACTGAAATTGAACTGTTTGTGTCCAAAAGCTGCTCAGTGCGCTGCAACGGTTCTATTCTCTGCAAATAGCCCGAACAAAGGCTGGAAATGGCGCTCTCAATGCTTCTCCGCAATGGAAATTGTCTGACGGTGCAAAACTCGAGGAATCGGGAGTTTGGTAGATGACGTCCAGAAAGACGCCCGGACAACTGTTGCTCACATTCAATGCTGCAAAGTCACTGGGTGCAGAAACTCTTTCTGTCGTGAGGCCCGAAACTGCACTGCGTCCTTTCTCCTGTTTGGAATGCTCGCTTCTTTTTCTCGGACCTGTTCCAACGAGGTATGGTCCTCTGATCAGTCGTTTTGGGGCCAATTCATGAAATGAAAACTTGCTTTATCCCACATTCTCGAGTGTCGAATGGGTGATTCACCAAGTCGTCCGTACTGTGGCAAATTTCACTTTCACAGAGAGACTTTGAAAACCTTGAAGGTTTACAGGAAGGCACCGAAGTAGCATACATGTGCAGTTTAGGGTCCTGAGACTCAACAACAACCACACAGTGTGTTTGCACGTGTTTCGTGATGCGAACGTTTCTGTTGCAGTTTGGTGGAGGCTTTGATGGGCAACTCAGGCACCACGAGCCAGGAAGCGGATCAAGCCATAACCGACGGTGAGACAAGTTGCTTCCGAGACAATGCCTGACCACGTCCCGTATGACTCTCGTTTCCTCTGGCTGAAGTTTTGACGACTGATGAGCTTGCCACAAGGCGTGCCCTTCCTTCGCACTTCTTTGCACTGAACTCGATATGTCCCACAAAGGCAATGCTTGGTGCACACCGACGCTACATCCACGTTTATTCTCTCTGATGAATGTCTCAATGGTCAACTTGTCTGCAGTGAGTTCAGCTTGTTTTCGCCACCACAAGAGTAAAGTTGATGCGATCACCTCAATTCTTGTGTTTTAGGCATCGACATCACAACGTGGACGGTGTCGCGCAGTGACGAGCAGGTCACGTTCAGCATCTGGGACTTCGCGGGCCAAACCGTCTACTACAACACCCACCAGGTGCGGCGCACGCGAACCGGGCGACCGAACTGAACAGACTGAGAGACTGGTTCCTGTTTGCGTGTTTCGTCCAGCACCACCTGAGACTCGTGCAATCACACGTCTGATGGGGATGGACGGAGATCTACTTCCAGGGAACGTTTCCGACAACGGCCAACATTTTTCAGTTTCACCCAAAGATCGCGTGGTTATACCAGAGAATGAGACCGTCCTTCATGAAGCCAAGTTTGTGGCACATTCATACAGCAGGAGCGAATTGTTTCCCCTGCGCCTTGAGTTGATCGTGACGCGTTTTGTTTGCAGTTTTTCTTGTCGGACCGGGCGTTGTACCTGCTTCTGTGGAACATCCGCCTCGGCCATGAACACGCCGGCCTCGACTTCTGGCTCAACTCCGTCACCGTACACGCACCCAAGGCGCCCATCTTCGTCGTCGGCTCGCACGTCGACCAGGTCCGTGTTTTTGATCAGTGACACCTGGCAGTACCTGATTTGGGATGCTGACTGTTCGTTTATTTTGTCCTTTACGGGGAGAACGAATCTGCACTTTACGATGTCTTTAGTTTCTGTGTTGTCATTGTGGATACAACGGGAACCTTTCATGAAGCGAAGTTCTTCACAACACGAAAAAGAGTACCTTTGTGTGACAGACGATCTCTTAATGCACTCTGCTGTTCGTTTACTTCCGACCAATGCCTGGCAGTTTCATTAGCTTGTGTCCTCTGTCAGCTGCAATGAGTTTGGGCGTCAAAGAACAAGAGGCAATTCTGTTCCCCATGTGGGGTCGTTGACCATTCTCAAGGTGTGTGGGGTGTGTGGGAAATGAAAGAAAACACAATATCGGGGCACGAAATATGCACGAAGCAGTGGTTCAGTACAGAACGATGTTCGCGTCTGCCAACCCCACTCCGACGCACGCATATGTTGCAGAGAAAACAGAAAACTGAGCGTGATTTTGAGAACCTTTGTTCAACATGGACTTCAAAGTGGAAAACGAGCCTCGAAAGGAGACTAAGATTTGGTTCTTGTGCCTGTCACAAATCGATCAAGCGCACGATGCTGTGCGTAAACATCCTTCTTGACCTTTTCTGCAGCTGAAAGGAGTGGTAGACTCTTTGTTAGGTGATTTGAACCTTGAAATCACCTACAGGCATCAAAAGGCTAAATCTGTGAACGTGAGTTTGAAAGTGTTCTATTTGTTTGATTTTGGTCATGTTTGGTTTTTTCGTTCACTTTCGGGTTGTAGTTGATGCACGAAGTGTCAAAAGAATAAATTTTTGCATTTACATATTTTTACGGGCAACAAACCAATATGGTCAACATGCTGAAATTTGGGTATGGCTGTATAAATGGCTTTATAGCTCGGAAACGGTTGATATTTGCTGAAGAGAATATTAAG
>JAAUXT010024031.1_pt1 | contig 22301 bp, 23 predicted proteins | sample 7278171 | NCBI WGS metagenome assembly JAAUXT01 (sample SAMN14350112, study PRJNA611818) | marine sediment metagenome | isolation source: surface marine sediment (1.8m) | place: French Polynesia: Moorea | collected 2018-08 | reverse complement strand
GAGAGAGAGAGAGAGAGAGAGAGAGAGAGAGAGAGAGAGAGCGAGCTCGGTTTTATCTTGTGTTGAACTGTGTACACTTGAACACGAATTACTTCGCTCAAAGCTGCCGCAAACACGCAAACAAAACTCGCTCGCTTTTCAAACATTCCAGTTCTGGAATCTCAAGGCCGCACATTTGGAGATTGGAGATGGTGTCACGCGACGTGAGCGATCGTAAAAAGCTGCGGCTCGTTGGACCCGAGAGTCACGCACTGCCAAGACTCCCCTTCTTGAGAGGAGCTGGGTACACAGCAGAGTACATTTTTGGGGTGCGACCAGCGCTGGCTTCTCTGACCACAGACGTCAACACATTTCAGGGGAGAGTCGGTTGAGACGCCCTCCAGGCAGTTGGAGTTTCACAATCACTCTGAAGTGTGCGTGCTCGATTTGGTCTCCCAGCCTGAGTTGCACTGTGTGAGCTCCAGAGGGTGGAGCTGTTTTAATCAGGTTCTGGTATCGTTCAATGAACTTAACTTGTCATCATCATCAGACACAAGCAGCACCCACTGGTGGCCATTCAGAGGGAGTTTTCACGATTTCACTTTGTCTTTCCCCTCTCCAAACAACAGCAACACGCTGAGCAAGAATAAAGTGTTGTGGCTTGTGATTGACTCACTTTGGACCAAAATGGAAATCGTCGATTCAAGTGCACGTGCACGCACCGAAGCCACGTCAAGACTCAACGTGTCGAGTCCGTTTGAAAAAATGTCGAGCATGAGTCAACGAAAACAGCTGTTAATTCTTCGAGTGACCGTGCCACACCTACAATGCACACACCTGCGTGTTGCATTGATCTACGGGACCACCCCGGCAGAGATAGGATTGTTGCGCGGCGCACCGCATTTGAACACCTTTGAATACTCAGCACAAACATCCAGCGCAAAATTGAGGGGATTTCTGTCGGAAGTTTCGCTGACTTGCAAACAAAAATGATGAATTCGCACTTTGTTAATTGTTTTTTCCATAAAAAACAGAAAACACATCTGTCGCAGAGGAAATTTACCATGAAAACGAATTCCGGGATTTGCTTCAGATGTCGATGTTTTCGGAGATAGATACGGTGTGATCGATAGGAGGACTCGACATCTGCCGCGAGCGGTGACGCTTCGATCAACAGGTTTTAAGCGATGGAACTCAACATATTTCTCACTTGACTGAAAAAGTTTTTCCACTCTGGCGCCAAGTGGGGAGGAGCCAGCAAAGCCAGGGACTGAACCAAAATAAAACTCTGTCACTTTTCAAAGTGTTCAAGTGAGCAGTTTAGGTTCCGCCAGCCAAAGGTTTGCGCCCCACCACCCTGACCTCAATCCCGGACCAACTGGAGACGCGGCCAAGTGTGAGCGAAAAGAGACAAGTGTTTCGAATCAACAAGTTCAATCGAAACTTTGCAGGTTTTGTGTTTGATGATGTGAGATCGTGTCGTGAATCAAATGCACTGGAGATGCAGAATTCCACCAAATGCGCCTGGATCTGCGCAGACCACCAACAATATTGCGTCTTGGTGCAGTAAACGACAATTTCATGTCTCATTATGACCAATACCCATCAACTTAGAAATTCAACACACGTTCCAGAGAGATTCTAGAATTTCATAACATAACCACTGAAGCTTGAACTCGCAAATATTATTGTCCCAGATGCAGAGCCACCTGATCGTCGAGGGGGCCTTGAGCACGCAACGGCAGATGCTGGGAACAGCGCAGTACCCGAGATGTTTACAAGTTTCTGCTTGGGCTCCCTTCCGTCAATAAGTGCTTGCAATTCACATTCCTTTGACAATAATTTTCTGCTTGTTGGGAACTGAAATTGTAGCAAAGGGTAAAGCATCTTCCGTCGGATCCAGGACGGAGGTCCGACTCTCGGAGGTCAACGCATCCAGTATCGGGCTTCGATCTCAGTGGAAGGGCTTCAACAGATCCACCATCAGGGTCCGACCCTGGGGGCTCCATCGGGCCGAGGATCGAGGCCCGACTCTTGGGGGTATCAGATCCAAGATCTGGGTTCGACCGTAGTGGGTTGGTCCTGGTGGATCCAGGATAAGAACCTACCTTGGGGTCAGATTCAGGTTTGGGATCCAACCCTTGGGCAGCCCGATGGATTCAGGGTCAAGTCCTTGGGGCTCCAGCAAAGATCCAAGATCGGGGTTGGAGGAACAACACAGTCCCAAGTAGGGTCCGACCTCGTGAAAAAAGTTCACCTTCGAACACGTTGAGGCAAAAGAGGAACAAAACGTTTGTGCCTGCGAGTGTCAGTATTACCCGTGGGGCTCTCCTTCCCTGGATCAGTAACACACTGAGATTCAAATTTCTTCGAGTCTTTTTTGCGGTGTGAATGTTCACAGCAGTTGGTCTTGGCCCCCCTGCGAATACTCTGACAAACCTGTGAGAATTCTCTCAGCAAAGGCAGCCACAAGCAACTGAGGTGTTGATTTGTGAGGACCACGGAGGAGCGTTTGGATCCCAGCCCCTGATACTTTGGACAAAACGGTGCAATGCACCAGTGGCGCGTTGGGCATTTGGTTTGCTGAAACTCCTCAATGAAGAAAAATGTCCATCATGCTCAACTCACGCACTCATGCGTGTTTCAAGCCTCCATCGGATGCAAGGGTCAAGATGATCCTGAGCCCACAAAGAAACTTTACACCCTCGTTTTGCACCACGGGTGGGTGGTGTACCGGGCCCAATCCTGGATCCTCAAGAGCAAACGCACCTGCCTCTCAAATTGTTGACGACAACTCAGCACAAAAACGAATCAATAGTTTCACAAGAAAAAACTTAATTCGCGTTTTATCCGCCTTTGATTTTCTGCACATTGCGCATGCCACGACCCGGCAGCGCTTTAATGGATCTGAACGCCATCGATTTTCAGCGCGACGTGTGAAACCATCAGCGTTTTACAAATTGCAGGGTTTTGATGCACGAGAGGCCATAAACGGATGATGCCCTATCATGTAATACCCAAATCAAATGCACTTTGTCCAGGAAGCGGCTCCGTGCCACGGCCCTTCTTGTAAAACTTTTTCTCGCACACTGCACCAGACAAGGGACACATCCAGGCGATCTGGTCAGGGCGGCCGGCTCTCCACCCCACCCGAGAAAGAGAAACAGTGACGTCAACGTGCTGCGCCCGCAGTTGCTCCGTATTTGTTTCAGCCCTGGACTTGTCAACTCAGATCTCTCTTTGGGACTCGATCATCCCAAGTGATGGGTGTCACATTCTGCTCCCGTGGGGCCTTCCTTCCATTCAATCACCCTCGCTGGTCTCCAACGGGTCTCAACAAGTCGGGTCTCAACGTTCACAACAGTTGTTTTTGACGGCGGATCCAGAGGCCCCTTGACCCATCGCCCCCAAAGACCCCTCCACTTTTCTGCTGCAGGCTCAACAGAAAAATTATGTTTCAAAGTTGAAATCGGGGGCTCTTCAAACGTCGCACTGTGACCGGACCCTGGATCCCCCTGGGTTTTGTGACTTTTTGGCTCTGATGAGCAGGTCTTGCCTCAGCATGAACAGAAGCTGCTGTTGACTTCGCTTCTGTCTAAATAAACACAATTGTTTGTCTGTTTTCCAAATGAATTCAATCTCAGGGCATTGTGAGACTTGCAAAATCCAGGACTAAACATGTTCAATGTTTTCGGCACTACTTCTGCAGGATCCAAGAGACAGAGGCTTTGGCTTCCAGCACCCCCACAATTTCTTCGGACTTCCCCAATTTTGTGCAACAGGTGTAATTGTTTTCCCCTTTCACGTGTCAAGTTTGTGAAATCCTGGAGCCTCCCGTTAGGCTGGATCCTGGTTGGAGTTGGGCTGAGCATCACACTCCGAATCTTGGAGAATCTTCTTCACCAAAGTAGAGCAGAGCGGAGCAACGGGAGGCTTTCGGGTCCGCTTGCAGAGAGACACGAACCGAACCACTCCGAGTTCTGCGGTTTCTTGATCCCACCTGATCGGGGTTAATTGCGACACTTCATCCAGGGAAGGTCATCATACGGCCCAGAACTCATCAAGCCATCATGCGCCTCAGATAAAAAGTTTTCGTTTTGTCGCAATTCGTACAACTGAGTCGATAACGACCGAAGATAAAGAATCAAGGTATTGATCAGTTGTCATTAGCAACAGATACAGTAGGACGCATCTGTCGGGAGCGCATGGTCGCGCATTTGTAAGACAGTGGCGGATGAACCAGCGGATCTAGGTCAAGGAGGTTCAGCCTTTTGTTCGCCCCCCACCAAGATTCTCCCGTCCTGTGTCACCTCTTCCCGAATAGGACCTGACCCAGATCACCCCAACTGCGACCTTGAAGACTTCAGCACTCGTACTTGATCTCTGGAAGCTGCCACGTTGTGTCTGAAGCTGCATTGGCCAAGCCGTTTGACCGTTTCAGCCCCAAGCGTGTGGAACTAAGAACAATAGAACAGCGGACACCGACCTGACACAAACAACAACACCAAGTGGAACAGAGCGGAAGAAAATCAATGCACAGAACACTCGTCTGCGTCACAACCATCTGTTTCAGGAACACGCATTGACTTGGCAGTGCAGAGGAGGATCGAGGGGCCGGGGCCTCCAAACCAGCTCACCCACCCACTCACAATTCTCTGAGCATGGGACTCCTTTCCAAGATACTCCCACCGACCCCTCAGTCCACCCCGGTCACTCTCGAGGTACCCCCCTCCCCAGCTGTCGTCACCCCAAAGCCCGTCCTCTTCCCTTGTGTGCTCCTGCCCAGGTCACTCCATTCTCTGGTCGCCTCCTCCCACCTAAATGTAAGATTCGTTCAGCGATGTGTCGCAACGTGACAGGCCGACCAAATGAAGACCGTCAGCAACCACATTCGAGACTTCGGGCAAAAAGGCCTGGTTGCTTTCACAACGAAAACCTTGAGTGTTGAAATTCTGATATTGAGTGATGTCTGCCTGAGACTGACAAAAACAACTTTGCAAATTGGTGCGTTGTTTGCTGTTTCTGCGGAATTGTGTGTACACGTGGCTTTGTATCAATTTATACAATTTGAATGAAAACATTCTTGACATTCTTGGCAGATAGTTAGCACAAGCAGAGCAAGTTGAGACTCTTTGAACTTTACCTTCTCCGAGTTGGCAACGTTCCTCCCACATACAGTTTCCTTCTGAGTTTCAACACTAATTGGACACAGGTTTCTTCAATGTGCAACCTGTGTCAGGGAAGAAGCTTTAGATTCAGGGGCTGATCCATGGTCTGATCAGGGAGGGACCGGCCCCAGGGGGCAGTGTCACAAAGAGATAAACATAATAACAAATTTTGGGGGCAAAATACCAAGCTGCCAGTGACACTGTCCTTCAAATCTCTGTAACCATGAGGATCTGTAACGAACCCTTTTTCCACAGGTGCAGAGGACGAGGCAGACCGACAAGAACACGTGGTTAGTGCAACCGAAGAAGGCACGAAACTTGAGCTCACCTGCGCGGTTGATGACGGTCAGAAGATGCATCCCCAGAAGAAACGCGCAGAGATGTCTGTGGTCCATCCTTCTGTGGAGATGTCCTCGCTTCAACTGCAGTGCGGGTCCTGCAGCCCAAGGTTCATGTCAGTGGGTGAGAAATCTGAATCCCTCTTCTTGTTGAATGAAAACTTCCGCGTGGTCCACTTTCACTTTCGCTTGCAGTGAGTGAAACGTCACGATATCCACATTTCCACCAAACCCATTCGCTGAAGCATTTTGGATTGCAGCTTCAAATGTCAACAAACGTTGCGCAAACCAAGTCTGTTGCAGAAGTCGTGTGGGAATCAGCGCACTTTCCCCTCGGGCTCACCTCTACATCTCACACCCGCACGCACAGCTGTTCGGTCCGCGCCTCCCTCGATCCCGGCGCGCGCGCGCACGCGCAGACGCTCTTCTGATCCGAGGGGATTTTAACGACAAATCGGTTTGCGTGCGGCCGATTCTGTCAGGATTTGGAGCGCATCCAAGTGGAGCACCGAGGGAGAGACAGGAAGAACGGAGATCCTGTTCACAGCTCCGCGGGTCGGAGCGAAATGTGTCCGCTCCTCAAAGCAAAGTCCGGGAACCGCACTGTGGATCTGATTCCATCGATCTCCTGTGCTTGGTCACACAGTCGACATTCCTTCCTATTCGCGTTCACCGAGTCAATAATATTGCTCGCTACATGTATGGGAAATGAAAATATCAGAAACTTGTTGAAACTTGCCCATCTCCCAGGGTCGATATGTTTGGCACGTTTTTGCGGTTGCTTGGTGGCTGAATTGTCAGGCTGTGCACACACGCGCACGTGCGGTAATGTGTTCCTTGATGGAGAATCTCTCAGTCCAGGCCACTTCCCCAGGTTTGTTCTGTCCACGAACTACCTGCGCAGTCCCGATCCGTGGAATCAAATGGTCCTTTCCTGCGAAGGTTTCCGAAGGGTCTGTCACCTGATTACTGATATCTGCTCTTCTCCAAATGGTTCGAAAAAAGCCTCATTTCCAAGAAATGTACTCACGAGTACATTCTTCAGAAAAAAGCTCTTCTTTCCGTGTCGAAACGTTTGAATAATCTGTCATTCCAAATTCTGGGAAAGTGTCTCGAGAGTTGGTGTTTCTTGCACTCGACGGAGGTCGGACGCGCTGAGCACAGGGCGCTGTTTGTCCGCGCCGCTCTTCGCTGTTTGTTCTCGACCCACAGATCCCGTCGCTCTCACAGACTCGGCAACACAACTTTTCTCGCTGTCGTGAGAACCGCAGTTTTTTGCGTGCTAGGTGTCTGATGTGAAGTGCACTTGCGCATTTTTGCTTGTTGCTTGACACTGAAGAGTTTAATCCGTTCTGAATGCACAAATGTTCCATTGACTTGTACGTGTTCCAATGTGCGTCTTTCTTCTTTGAAGTCCTGCACGGCTGCGTTCTTGCTTGTTGCGACTGGACCCGAATCACCAAGCTTCCTGCAGGTCTGGAACCTCAGGTCTCAGTCCGGGACGTCATGTGCTGATGAGTCCAGTTGCGGCGCCGGACGCACGCTGCGCATCCTCCCTGCGATGCGAGTCGCAATTCACTTCCTTTTCCCGGGCCGCATCATCGTCTCTCAGCGCATCCACCTCCGAAGAAGCCGATGATTGAGGAGGTAATGGTGTTAAAACCAGCTCTGCGCCGCGAGTATGCTTTGTTTCGCGCACTGTACACATGCTGCCATTGATTCAGCTGCGTCCTATCGACCGAGCCGTCGGCCGTTTCCATTCAATTTCACTCCTGAAATATTGAGAGAGATAGAGTTGTGTGAGCAGCAGACAAAGCCAGTCTTAAATGTGCAACAAAATACGACTTTTGTACTCCGAGCTGCCCACATACGATTGCCCAAATTTGGACAGATGTTCTCGGATGTGGATCCACCGGGGCAGGACTTGCCCTCAAAATTGCCTGAACCCTGGGTCGAAAAATTCGTCTGCGATGGGGCCAAGTTTTTGCTGCTTTGTCTGCTTGTTAGATGTTCAAAGTTGAAAAACTGCCCTCCCCTGTATAGAGCTTCACCTCCTGATCAAAACCTGAATCCATCCTGTTGTATCTGCAGACCGGACAAACGTCTACAATCATGAACCCTTGAATCGTCCTCTGAGACGCGTGTGTCGCAACTGCAGTGCTCAGCAAGACACTTTTACTTCCGGACTGAATAGTCCAGAGCGCTTCAAAATTCAAGGCCCTGTGACCCTTGAAAAGACTTCTTCCGCAAAGATGCAGCACTTTGCAGGGCAAAATTTTCCGACCCTGGGTCCGCCCGAGGGCCGCACTTCGATCATCATCTAACATTGCAGTCCATGTATGGAGGTTCCGAGTGCGGCTTCATGAAATGTTTATGATCCTTACGCCGCGACCTGAGCACCTGCTGAGCAAAAAGACCACAACAATGCAGATCTGCAAGCGTGCCGTTGAAAAAGTTCTGTTGACTCGAATTTCAGCCGGAGTTCCGGCTGTTGTTTGATGCGAGCAGATAGATTGAGATCTTACTGTGTTTGTACATGATGACGAAGTAAGTTGCACTTTTTAACATGCCTGCGTAAATCTGTTGACACCACCTTGACATGTTCCTCTGCAGACTGCTCCTTTGCGTTCACTGATGGACTGGTATATCCTCTGGTGGGTCCAAGAGGGGACTAGGCCTGGGCCTCATGACCCCGACAAAAAATGTCCCTCAGTTTTGCGCCACGTGCACATGTTTTTCACTGCATTCACGGAATTTTTCTCAAGATTGGAGCTGGGGCTCCTCGAGGCTTAGGTCCTCTGACCTCAATCCTGGATCCGCTGAGGAAATCCTTCATAAAATTCACTTTCGCTCAATTGGCCACTTTTATGTGTTAGCCTGCATCATCATTTCCTCAAAAATGATGGTCTTTTAAAGTCCATTATCGTGGTCACCAATCCTGAAATTCGTTCATCGTGGATCAACGGTGCGGACACAATAAGCTTCGCTGAGCGGCTTCATGTTGATTGACGGCGCTCTTCAGCTGCTGCAGCAGCGTCATTTCCCACGGATTTTCCACCTGAGCGCTTCGTCGCTCGATCCGCTCCATTGATCCAGGCTGTTGATCTGTTGACAATGGCTCCCAGCCACTGGTCAGGTCACAGTCCTGGGTGGATCCGGGGGGCATGGGGCCTGCCCTCTGACCTCCGACAAAAACTCAGGTTTCATTATGAAAGGCGCTGCAAGTGCATAAGTTGCCCCTTTTCGCATCGGACAAATTAACGTCGCTCTGTGTCCGCCGTTGTAATTAGGAATTAATATTTATGAATGCAGTGATCCTGTCTGATTGATTCACATGCACCGTTGCTGTTTTGCGTTGCTGTTTTCTACGCTTCGCCGTCAGCATGCAACATGAAAAATGACCGGAAGTCCCGGGAGAATCGTTACGGCCCGAGGCACGTGGTTCAGCCCAAATTACGTTCTCTACACACAAACCTCTGGAACAAGAATGCAGGATTTTTGTAAAGAGCTCAATTGTCACTCAGCACTTGAGTAGCCATTGGGGGCTGACGCGGCAAACAGGGGTCAACAGAGACAACGACCATCAAGAATTTCTCAACAGCTCACCTCAAAAGTGATGACTGCCGAGAATGTCTCGGTTGCCAACACTCCAAAAGTCATCAGTAGCCATCACCTCCAAAAGTTGGCAAATTTAGGGAGAGAGGCGCAAGCAGTGATTTCTATGTTGCAGTATTTTGACACTGGTCTTCTGTCAAAGTTCGGTGCTGTTGTGGGTTCCTGTGAGATCACGCAGCGAGTTGGTCAGGAAAAGAGTTGTGTGATTGAATAGCTGGAATTTTTACAACGATGAGGGCACATACGAGAGCTTTCCTGTCTCTCGCTGAATGTCGCATCTGGCAGGCTTTGTGATCAACATGTTAGTAGACTGACTGGAACTTCCGGGGGAACCCTTTTTGCCTGAGGCACGTTGTTCGTCAACAAACTTCGGCTCCGTCAGTACAAGTTGTCATGTTTCGCGGTCAGCACATTTCAAACAAGTTCCGGAGAATCGTCTGTAGCCCGAGCATGTTGTTCAGCGGCGAATCGTGAGTTTCCTCGGCTCTGGCTGCAGCGCTTCCCCTCTTGTCATGATGCAGCAGGCAGTGCGAGCGAGAGATGCGGCAGAATCGACTCACCCTGACCCTTGCACGCACATACGCGTTAAAAATGTTCATACTTTATCTGCACTGAAATTTGAAGTCGAATGTATTTCGAAAGTTGATTCCATGAGATTTAGAACGTGCCATTTCATGAAAATATCCCAAAACATTTGGGAGAAATGTCTCGCCCCCCACTCGTGGTACAGCGGTCAACTTCGGTTCCCTCCGCTGAAGTCGCTGTGTCGCCCAGTGCCCGTCGGAGGCCTTGGCGCCGTTCGCTTTCAATCTGTTTGAGCACTGTGAACAACACGAGCGAAACCGTGATCCACAAAACTCAACACAAATGTCTTTTCCTTCACATCAGAACACAAGGGCATGGCCACCTATTGACTGATGAACACATCCTGCTTGTGAAGTTCTACCGCACAAGGCCGGCCAAAACCAGCGGTTTGTTTCTGACACGGAACTTCCTTGGGAATCGTCTTCGCCTGAGGCTCGTGGCTCATTGGCAAATCAAGGCTTCCCGGTACAAATCCTCCGCAATCCTCTGCGGCTTCATCACTTGGCCCCGTTGAACATGTTTGTGCGCCTCTGCTTGTCTCAACCAACAGTGATGATAAACACCAAGTTTTCCTTTGTTGTGTTCTTCTCAATTTCAAGATGTTGACAGTGTTAGTTTTTGCAATCGGCTGAAAGTAGGCCTGATGCCAAAACAACATTTTCACCCTGAACCGGCACTGTCGGGAGAATCGTCTTTGCCCGAGGCTCGTGGTTCAGGTCTGTCCGGCTCACGCTTCTGTTGTGGCACGCGAACATGCTCAGACACTTGATGCAGCGAGCATTTTCGACAATTTTCCTTTTTTGTGAAGTGATTTTCATGGCTAAGATTTCGATCCTCCACAACGACGTTAAGAAGAACGAAATCCTGGTTTGGTTGAAAGCCGTTCTCAGAGCTGTGCTTTCAACCGGACAGTCTCTGCCTGAGGCTCGTGGTTCAACGGCAAATCAAGACCGATCCTCTGTCGAACAAGTGACGCACTGGCGGCTCTCGTCCCAACCTCGGCTCTCACAATTCCCGTTCAACAGGTCCAAGATACGCACGATTGCAACGCTGCACACTTTGTCCAGATAATCGGCACATTTTGTCCCAGGTTTTTCATTTTCGTGCAGACTGCGACTGCAGCACAGGAGATATCGTGTTGCTGATTTGTCCACAAACCGCAACTTCCGGGGACCATAGTCTCTGCCTGAGGCTCGCGGTCAGACCAGACTCCACCCAGTTCAGAGTGGGAAACAGAGGCAGAAATAGGGGTGGGATGTGGATCCAACACAACTGGTGACACAGGCAACCTGGTGTGCGTGCGTGTGTGTGTGTGTTTGTGTGTGTGTGTGTTTGTGTGTGTGTGTGTGTGTGTGCCTGTCTGTTTCGTCTGCCCCTTTGTATTTGCATTTGCATTTGGAGAAAAAGGAGAACTGTGGGTCAGGCTACGAAGAGTTTTCGTTCTCAGGAATATTTGTTGCATTCGCGTATTTGTGATTTCTTGAGAAAACCCGACTGTCATAAAAGTGCGAAGAGTTTTCGTCCAGTTGGTTCATCGCGCATTTGTGATTGGGGACAAAGAATACGAAGAACACATGTTCTTTGTGGTTTGGGGCGAAAACCTTTCCTGTCGGCAAGCAATTGTATCTCACCGCAGTTCGTTTTTCCCTACCCTGCCCGATCTGCAAACTTTGCATTCTCTCAGCCACCCAAGAGGAATGCCCGCCCAATTCCCGTTTGCTGGCCACTTGGCTTGCTCCAACCCAAACACCCCAAATTCTTTTTGGAATCCATTAAAACAATCGACTTGACCTTCAAACAAGATTCCGTCTGGCAGAGACACGCTGGCTCTTCAGCCACGAGAAGGAAATGGTGCCTTGGATGAACACCTCGCCCTAAATGGGCTTTTGACTCTGATCTCAGCATGAACCGAATACCTGGCACTGCTCCTGCTTCAAAAATGAACTGAGCAGGACGTATCCAGCAACAAGGTGAACTCGCATTGAAAAGAAACGTCTGTGTGGTGTTGCAAATGCAATTTTTCCTGAAAAAGCATTGAAACAAAAACATGTTGTGGTTCACAATGTTGCAGAAACTTTTGTACACCTTATCACAGAAGACACAACAACCATGAATATGTGGAATCGAAGTTAACATGTTCTGAGGAGAAGGGGCGGGTCCAAAATGTCGGTTGCCGCAATCCCAAACAAACTTGTCCCAACGCTGCCTGGTTCCGCTGCATGCACTGACGGTGTGAAGCAACAGAACACCCAAAATTTCTGTAGTTCCAAAGCTTTTGCAACAAGGGTTCTGCCTCCAGGCCTCCCAGCTGCTTCTTGCGTTGGGACGGACCAGGATTTGGGCAAGGGGCGACGCCTTGATGGGTCCTGGTTCAACTCTGAAAATTTCATGTGAAAAAATAAATTGCACCTGCGACGCAACACCAGGGGATGAACAAAAACTTCAGCCACGTGGGGCGGGCGTCGCAGGCCCAAACCGGTCTGTCGTGTCCATGGATTTTGTGGTGAAGTGAAGAACAACAATCGGTTCAGAATGCGATGTAAATTTGACCAACAACGTTCCCGTAGAAGCGGAGGTGTGTTGCAAGCGACTTGGGTTTGAAGTGCGAACAAAATGCATGAAAAGGAGCGGACAGGAAGTGAGGACAGACAGGTTCAGCGGCGCTAGATTTTTCCCCGGGATCCGTGCCCGTCAGAAGTGCTAAGAGTGCAACACGTAGCTTCAGTTTTCATTCACTACTTTCTGTCGCGCGTCACACGAGGGAATTGCCATCGCAGCTGCAATGCACTGTGCTCCGGATTCACCCAGCCCCTGTGATTCACGCAAGAACGAGTTTGCGTCCGAATTTGTACACATTTACAGCATATTCACACACTGCACAAACAAAAATTGGTAGACAGAGAAACAACGCGAGAGCATAAACACACACAGTAGGCAACACAAAAGAACAACCAACCCCCAAAAAGGGATCGGGGGCAGCCTTCTTTCCAGTGTGTTCAAACGTGAAAATACAGCTTGATCATGATCTCAAAACATTGCTTATTCTTTGAAAAATTGAGAAGTACAACTCTTCCATATGAGGCCTCAACTTGGATAAACGAACTGACAACGAAGACAGCAAGATATTCAGTCGTTGGGAAGACTCGGGTACGTCTCAGCAAAAACACTGAACAGCTTGGCAAAGAGCCTGTCAAAGAGCCTTGTCTTTGGGCTTTTCCTCATTGTCCAGATCTGGGACGATACATTTTGGCACAACCCAATCTGAGGTGTACGAATGAGTGTCATTGTTGTCATGGTCTCATTCTCCCGTCAAACCAGGAGAATATTAAAGCCTCAGAGATTTGATTTCACAACTCTATGGCAATATCTCAACCTGCTGCCTGCATAGTCCTTCCCTCTTGTGTTCTGAGGGAGAATTCAGCTGAGTTCACCAAGCACAAAAACATGCAGTCAAATGAAAACAACTTTTCGCGCAAGTCGAAGTCTACGTTACCAGGTTCAAATTCATGATTTCACAGACCTTCCAGACACACCCTTGACCTCGTATCGCAGTGGGGTGGAAGGAACTGCTGCTGCACTCACAACCAGCTCAGACAAGCGCACCGCTTTCACGACCACACCACGCGCAGAAACCACCTGAAGTCTTTGACGCTTCGGAGGTTCTGTGAGTGTGCAAGCGCCACGTTGGGAAGTTTGACATACCCCAAAACTACGCACGTTGTTTTGGCAGGAGAAACACAAAACCGTTTCCCGTGGAGATTACCCAAAAATATTCAAGTCATTCATCTCTCAAACAGTCACGCACACGTGTCCTCAGACCCCTGTGGATCTGCCAAAGTCACACCAAACTGACATATGAACCCCAGCCTTGGTCTTAGTTCCGGGGTTCATATAGTCAGAAGGCAGTCCTCCCTTCCTCCACATAGTAGCTGTTGTCCATGGCAGGATTGTCATATCCGGGCTTGCTTCCGGTCTCCACCTCGTCGTACGTGGTTTTCCACAGGTCTTTGTGGTTCCAGCCGGTCACGGACCCGTTGCTATAGTGATGCTGCCTGGAGCTGCTGCTGCTGTTGTTGCCGCGGCGGCAGCAGCGGCAGCAGACGACGCCGCAGACGATGAGGAGGAGGACGGAGACAACGGCGAGCCAGATGAGGACGCCGAGGATGAGGTACGGGTTGAGCAGCTTCCAGCACCACTCACACTCGCCCACCTCCGAGTCTGCGCAACGACAAGAGGAAACAATGCCGGACTGTGGGGTGTGGGCTTCATCAGTGAAGAAGAACCTTCGAATTGGGGGTGGAGATCACCCCGTGTCATGATGCCAGGAGATGTCCAGCAGAACAAGCAGAAAAGGCAACGCAAAATGATTGAGGCAAGAGTCTCGAGTACGAGTGGCCTGTGTCAAACAGACGTCATTCGAAAACAAGTGGATACACAGAAGTGCTCTGCAACTAACAAACGGAGACAATGCAGTGTATTTACCAATCTGTGAAGCTTGTTTGGGACCCACAGGTCCTGCAGGCCCCTTCGGCCCGGCTGGTCCGGCGACCCCGTTCTCTCCTTTCTCCCCGCGGGGGCCCTGCGCCCCTGTCGCACCGATCGGTCCCTGCATCCCCGTTGCACCCTGCAGGGAAAATGACGGGACTTACAATGGCGGCTTCTTGTTGGCTGCTTTCAGAGGCATTCAGCCGTAAGAACGTTGTTCCAAGTTATTTTTGTTCGGAAATCGAACAAGGTCAAGTCTGTCCCCATAAGTTCGTGCCTCGTTTTTGTTTGCACGCAAGTTGAACAGAGAACTGCTTTGCTCGAGTCGTTTCTCGCACCTGTGGTCCCTTCTCTCCCTCGCGTCCTGGAACCCCGTCGATGCCGTTCTGTCCCGGGGCTCCGGTCGCTCCCATAGGCCCGGTGGCTCCGGTGGCCCCGTCCTTGCCCGCCACGCCCTGCGGCCCGGTGGAGCCAGTCGCGCCGGGGATGTTGCGCGGGAAGGCGGAGTCCCGCGGGATCCTGCGATCCCTCGGACACTCCGGGTTTCGCGGGTTGGTGTAGCTCGCCACATCTGATAGAGGAAACGCGATCCCAGGTTGAGGTTTGGAGGAACCTGCTTTCGTTGGCGTCTTTGACAGAAACTGCTGTCAGATTCAACAAGGATTCAACTCATTCAACTCACCAGTATCGATGTAAGCTGCGGCTGAGAACTTGTACGGGTAGGTGAGTCCATCGAAGGTGACGGTGTCTCCGACGGCGGGCGCGTTGTTGGGGTCGGCGATGTGCTGCAGCGCCTCCGGGACGGACGAGTTGAAGGTGTAGGCGACGGAGCCGGGCACCTCCGGCGTGTACACGCCGATCCGGAAGCCCCGCTCGAAGTAGATGCAGTCCTTCTGCTCCGCGTACAGGAAGATCTGAAGTGTAAGGCGGTGCGTGAGTGAAATGGTGTTTTGGAAGACCACGCCGAGTATCGGTCAGTTCCGAGCTCTCCGCTGAACAGGAACCCACCAGGAAAGGGACAGTCTGTGTTTTGTACACCTTGCAGAAAAATCATCACAAGTCCCCACACAATACATAATACAGCTGAGGCGCTTTATTCAACCACCGTACAGCTCGTGTTCATAGACAGGACCTGATCCAGGGGGGAAAACAAAAGTCCGCCAAGCACTGGATTTTTTTGTATGGCCACTTGGTTTCGAACCAAAGCCTGAACCCGTCACCATGTCCACTGATTGCACAAGAGCTCGCAGCTCCAGGGATCTACTCACATCCTGGCGTCCTCTGGTGACGGTCGGATTCACCAGCCACTCGGCTTTGAGCTTGTACCGAGCGTTCGCGATGTCCATTGGCTCCCAGACCTGCAAACAGAGCCGTAGGTTGTCTCGGAAAACTGTTGGGAGTAGACTATCGAACCGAGCAAAAGAGTCATGGCTCTCGACCTCTGCTCCTGGATTCAATCCACGCAGAGACAACGCCCAGTACGAGGACCCTTACATTCAGCTGTGGCCTGAAGCTCAATCTGACCTGAAACTTCATCGGTTTGTTGTTGCGGAAGTAGGCTGCGAAGGCGAAGAGGACGCCCTCTGGCTGGTAGAACGGGTCCCCGTTGAGCAGGAACGTCGTGCCCTGCCACCTGATGCCGCTCGTCGAGTTGCGGATGTCGTTCCCAACCCGCGCCACGTCGTTCACCTCTGCAGTGAAAACGAACGCGTCGCTGCTTTGTGGTTTCTGTGTGAACTCTGCAGTACGTGAGTAAAGGTCTTCCCAGTTTGGCCACCAAGGACGGATTTTCCTTTCTTTTCTACCACAGGTGGCATGTTTCTCAGTTTTTGCATGTGATGTTCTGACTCAGAGCCCCAGACCAAATGATGGGTCTGGGGCTGCCCCAGCAATTGCAGTGTGCCTTCGTGCGAACAGCTGGACACTCGTCACTCGCTTCAAATTACAAGCGCTCACGCAGATCTGTTTGTGTTGAACAAAATTAATCAGCAAAGCAATCAATAGAAACGAAATGACGGACGGTGAGCATCAGAAACGCTCGCAAGAAGAAATAACGACCAGCTGGCTCTGACAGATTCGGGGAGGCTCTTGAGGCCTGGTCCTCAGGATCCCCTCTCCATATAATTCTGTGCCGTGTGCCGTTGCAAAAGTTTGACTTGTTTGCCTGTTCGCAATTTCAAGATTGGAGTTTGCACCCACCACAAGGTTTGCCCGACCCTCATGTCAATCACCAGAGAATGGAGAATGTGTTGAAATAGAAGAAGGCAGCTGCACAGCGATCGTCCGACAGGCTCCAAATCAGGAGGGGGCAAACTCGGTCTCACCGAACTTTAGAGGAGCGAAAATCGCTTGAAAGTTCCCCGCTGAATCCTATTTCCAATTCCCCGAAGACATTCAGTTTCCGTTTTGGAAATCCTCTCCATAAAACACATTGACAGCACATGTTTGACTTTCCGGGGGCAAGACACGCATCTCTTTATCCGCTGCGCCATCGTGTGGGAGGAATAAAATGCGACGGCTCAGAGGCACAGTGCGCCACCCAGGTATTTTATTGCATTTGGCAACGCTTCTTGTGGCAAATATTGCAAAAATACTTCATTTAGTTCGCAAAGCAAGGCTCTTGTAGCCCACGAGGGTCTGTGCACTAGTGACAAGCACATCCAACCAACAGAAAATGGGACACAAAATTGTCTCTTTCCAAGCGAGAATGCGAGAATACGAACAAACAACAGGGAAGGTTCACCAAAGACATTCTTCGTGTGTTCCACACACACACACACAAAGAACGGGTGACAAACGAAGAGTCTTCGTTGCAGTTTGGTTTTCTCTGGGAAAGGCTGACCGCAGAACCAAGACTTACGCGCTGAGACGAGACCGCTCGCCGTCACCGTCAACAGCGCCAACAGCGTCCGCCGCATGCTGACCATCGTGTCAACCCTGAAAAGACAAAGAGTAAAAATGGTCAAGCGAATAAACGTTTCTTTCGTGGCTGTCCAGAACACAAGCTCAGCGGGTCTGGTCTTGACTGGCTCCTGACCGGCGAAAGGGTGGAGCAGCAGTCCGATTATGACTGGGGTCCGACTTTTGTGGTGAACTGCAAAAGTTCCACATCCAAAGGGGAAGGCCTCACAGAGCAGAGTTCCTGTTCTTGCTCATCTCACTCAGACGATGACGTGTTTGTTATGAGCAACAGACAACAGAGAAAAAAAAAGTTCACATCACTTCATTATTTCTCGAAGAGAAGCACCCAAGCATTGACACAGACTCAAACACTCCGGAAAGTGCAAAGGGTCGTTCCATATGGAAGAATCTTCGCAAAAGCCCACGCCATAATGAATTGAAATCTGCTGTGCCAAGATCCCCCCTTCTGGTTCACCACCTAAAATAAATTTGCGTTGCATGAAAGCTAATACTTTGCCTACGTGCTTCGTTCTTCAGTATTTTTTTCAGAAATCGTATTGGAGTGCCACCATGCAAACTGTGTTGCCAACAACCTTGTCGTCAAATCGTGCCAAAACTCGTCTCGTGTTGGTCTTTTTCTGGCCCTCAATCGTGAAATACTGACAACAGTTTGAGTCGTGCTGCACTGATGTTGCCAGTCATTTCTGTGGTGCCGCAGCTCATGTGTCTCTTGAGCAACATGTTCCTGCAGGTTATTCAGATGAAGAGTATTTTTGACACCAGCTCTGTTGTGCCAATTTGACTGACTCTGCCAGCTTTCCAGGTTCCCTTTGATTCCTACATCACACCAAAAGGTGTCCGGCTGATCGGACAGACCCTGTTTCCTGCGCCACTCAGTTCTCACTCCGTCTTTCTGACCAACACAGTCAAAACTCTATGGAAACTGTTTTCTGTTGTCCAGAATCTTGACGGCCCATCAATGTGTCCCTGTGGAACAGGAATGCTTTGTCAATGTGTGGGAACACAAAGCAGTGTCGTGACAAAGTTTTATTTTGTAGCAAGGTCCACAGGGACGGATCCAGACCCAGGCCTGGGGAATGATGATCTCCTCAGGGTGGCCAACTTCTTCTTTGTTTCTTTTTTTCACATTTGAAAAGAATAACATTTCGCGCGTGTTCTGCAAATTTAAGTTCCAAGCGTCCAGGTCCCAGGTCCCCTGGACATACCTCAGGTTCAAGCAGATAAAATCCATAGAAATTTTCGGTGGGCTCCTCCATTTGTCACGCGAGCAGAGAACCTGATCGGTCTCGTGCGGGAAAATCACGGGGTTTGTTGAGGAAATTTTGTCGAGTTTTGTGAAGAGTCACGTCAACTAGGACTTTTATTCTTTTGAAAACAAGGTGAATAAAAAGCCCCGAGATTCTTTTTGCCATCGAAAAAACACGGAAGAGTCCAAATTCAATGTTCGCGTTGACTTCTTTGGTTTCACGACAACAGCTACTTTTGTCCACGTGATTGCTGCCAAAAGCAGGTTTCAATGACAGTGGCTTCAAGCCGTGGTGAATTTTCTTCGAGGTCCGAGTCCCATTGACGCAAGACGTGAACACAACACAGAAAGCTGTGAGATCGTGAGCACCGTGCTTTTGGCACGTCACATGGAACATGGTTCATCAAGGCTTCGACTGTCCGTCCGTCGTTCTCATGAGGAACATTGAATCATTCAACAAACGGCAGATTCTTACCTCTTCACTGTGTATTCCAGCTAGCGAGTGACATCTGTGAGTGAGGGAAGGACGCATTCCCCAACAACTCCATTCCGTTGTTAAAGTCCCCTATCATCACCACACAGCATTATTTCCCTGGCATTTACAACCATACAACACTCTTTGTTTGAATTTCGGTTTCAAGCAAATTGCAAAAATTCCACACATTATGTGCGTGGTCAGGTAGGTGTCCGTGGGGACCTGAATGCGCAGCACGCACCACGCCAGGTGCGCCTGTGTTGAGTGCACGCGCATCTGACATGCGAAACGGGAGGAATGAAGCTGACGAGAGATGAACCCTTTGAATCCAGGGACAAAGGGACGAAGCCTCAAATGACAGACGGATTGCAGTTTTTGTTTGAATTGTTTGTTTGAATCCAAGCAGCAACAGTGTATCCTTCTTTCTCTTTTCATGAAACTTTTCTTTCTGTTTCTGCCGCTCTCTTGTCTCTATCTCCTTCCCACCATTCTCACTCGCATTTTACTCTCTCTCATTCATTTCGATTTTCCGTCTGTTTCTCTCTCTCTCTCTCTCTCTCTCTCTCTCTATTTCTCTCCCCTCCCAACCAACGCGAAAACACTTTGCAGAGAAGCGCGTTGTACCATTCGAGTCGCAGACATACAAGTTACAATCGCAGAGTCCCATCAACTCGAATTTTCGACAAAAGTTGCGGGAAGGGTTAAACCCGGTCAGATCAATATTCCTGTCGAAGTTCCCTCATCGCGGATTCGGTGCAGGTGATATCAGTGATTCATCCCGCAGGAACGCCCGCGACGCGTCGCATACCTCCCTCTCATTGCGATCCAATCAGCACCGCGAGACTCGCTCATTCATTCAGCTGTCGCGACGGAGGCAGATCCACGAGCAACCCGCTGGGGTCGGGTTCCGATCACAACTTGAACAAAGAAACAATGAGGGACCTGGGGCGTGAAAATGGGGGGGGGAGCAATTTTGGGGGTGTCGAGGGCTCGCCCTGTTCCCCTCCCCCTGGATCAACCCTGCTGTCCAGGTGTCGCACACATGAAGACCGACCCACGCAGGTGAAGTTTGCATGGGAATCGGGTGTGGCGAGACCCACGAAATTCTTCTGAAAGCTCACTTCTGTGCGTCTCTGAGACGGGAGAATGGTGCCCATTCAACTTGCCGCAACTGTTTCTGGCTTTTACCTCGTGAAGCCAAAGACTTGGCCAGAGATCTCACGGGAAAATCTCCCAAAGGTCAACTCGGGAAATACAGAACTCATTTGCGTGAATTTCAGGAGCACATTTTATCACAAGGGGAATCTTTGGCCATTTGTACCAAACTGCGATTTCAACTTGAAAAATTGGCGTTTTTGGACAGGGGGACATTAAATTTAGAGATGTAGAGTGGTAGACCTCGTGTGATGTTCTGTCCAAGATCCGTGGAACAATTCAAAGAACCCTTTGTTGCACAAGCCTTCATTTCCCCCATTCACAGACAAAAACCTATTCAAAGTTGGACGAAGCACGCACCCAGCGACTCCGGCCTATTGTGCAACCAGACGAAAAAGGCTCATTTCCAAGTGATGTGGTGAAATTTAGATCTGTCATTGAGTTTGAAATCAGCCTGCGAAAATTGAGGTGCTCCAATTTTTTGTCGTCGTTCCTCCCATTTTTGGTCACCCCCGACCAAATCCCCTGAGGCTCAAGAGTTTCTTCAAGGTGGAAAGTGGACAAAAGCCTCTTGCACAACATTGTTGGATGTCTGGTCACAAGGGTGCAAAATTAATTTCAAAACCACAAGACTCGTTTGCCAATTTTCCCACAAAAGAAGCACTGTGTGATCTCAGCCGAATGTGGTTGACCAAGAGTCATCAGCCCTTGGTGAACGTTCTCAATACTTTTCGCTCGTTGATGTCAAACCAGAATTTATCCCAAGGATTGGCAAAAAGTTTTGTATTTGGACAGGACGTGGCATTTTCTACGACTGTAGTCCATGAAATACGTAATTTAATGTAAATCAAGGTTTTATCAACTGTATCACCCCAAACATTTCGGTATCTTCACACGCGATCTTTCAGCAGTTGTGGGTTGTCGTGGCGTGTTGCCTCAACCTCAACAAGCCTCTCACCCAATTCACACAAACCCATCCACTCAATTTGACAAAAGTCACGGAAGGTCCCTCGGGCAGCGCTGGAATCTGCCGTGAATGAAAGAGGAACTGATAGTTCACGCCTCACCTGGCGCGTGTGGTGAAATCTTATCGGTCAATGATGCACCTGCGGATAAGTCCGACGCATCGACTGAACTTTCTGCGACACCAACAACCTGAAATGGCCTTTCTTGGCAACACAAGGCAGCAGAAGTTCAAAGCTTAGGAACCATGTCCCCGAAAGGTATGAAGGAGCGTAAGCAAGGGAGAATGCGTGCAGTTCCTTGGGCCTTCGGGTTCTAAGCCAAGAACTCTCGCCCCTCGTCCATCACTTCCCAGGCATTGACCCGACACTCTGTTTGCGATGTTTGCCTCGAGTGTGACATGAGCGCACCGGCGAGAACCTTGTTTCCTCAGAAAGCGTGTGTGATCAGGGTCTTGTTGCGGGACACGAAGATGATCCCGACGCTTTGTTGGGCCCGGGCCTTCCTGCTGGATCCGACCGATGCGGCGCAGTGTGTGTCGTGCTCAACGCTCTCGGAGCCTCGGGCTCACACGAACATGCAACCAGTTTCACGTGAAGATCCACGGTCACTTCTCCAAAAATTTTCGCACCAAAGATTACAAGGACAACAGAAGAAATCTTCAGGACTAATTGAGCTTTTCATATTGTGCAGAAGTCAAAACTCAATGTCGTGTCGGGATTTGGTCCAGAAACTGTGCGCGGTTTGTTTGCAGGATCTCTGTACGAATCCGAACAAGAAGCAAATTGTTCCACCAGAGTTTTGCTCGACGATGCTCTTTGAACCCAGGCCTGACTGCACAAGCCTTGTCCAAGTTCAAAGTTGACCACAATAGAACTGGGCCACGCGGGCCATTATCCAACGCCCAGACGTTTGGTTCCAAACCCCAATTGTGTTCCATTCAATGCTCCAGACATTAATTGTCTCCAAGAGCCTGTCTCCCTGGGGATGTCCCCATCGCAGTGTGTGCATTCCACGAGGCGCGACAAAAGGCAACAGATGTAACAGGGCCGCTCCACAGAGAAGGTTCAACCAGGTGAACAGTGTTCTCTCGGGTCAAGTCAACTCATTTGTCCGGTCGGTGTGTTTGTTGTCTTCTCGCATTTCGTGCCTGTCTCCATTTCCCTGAGCTTTTTGTGGGAAAAAATAAACAGTTTGTCTGTAAAAGCGCGACTGACGGTGCGTCTGTTTGGCTTGCTGTTGAAAGGATGCATGCATGTCTGATGGGTGTGCGCGACGGCTGATCAGGGGGGGGGGGCGGCACCACTCCACCAACGGATCCCGGAATTTTTGTACCCTTGATTCTGTGCTGCAAGAGGATGTTCTCCTTG
>JAAUXT010053027.1_pt1 | contig 22304 bp, 24 predicted proteins | sample 7278171 | NCBI WGS metagenome assembly JAAUXT01 (sample SAMN14350112, study PRJNA611818) | marine sediment metagenome | isolation source: surface marine sediment (1.8m) | place: French Polynesia: Moorea | collected 2018-08 | reverse complement strand
TAAAAGTTCCATTTGATCAAATTTGTGCCATTTGGGTGTGTGCTGAATGAGTTCCCAGGTTGTGAATATTGAGTGAAAATAGTAAAAATTTTGACCAAAAATGTGACCCAATTCAGAGTGAGCCAAATCAGATCAAGCCAAATCACAGCAGGCCAAATCAGAGCAAGCCAAATCAGAGCAAGCCAAATCAGAGCAAGCCAAATCAGAGCAACTGAAATTTCCTCAAATCACGGCGAGCTGGAAACACCATAGGCACCCAGCATGTTTGTCTGTGTACAGCACTTTCTCCATGAAAACAGTATTCAATTGTGCTGATTTTGGTCTGTAAAAAAATTGATCAAGGATATGCCAGGAAGGAAATTGATCAAAATTGCCTCCTTGTGAGTTGCCAGTGTTCCAAAATTACTCTTGTCTGGTGCTGTTGACCCCAAAGAATATGGCACCAGGTGCAAATCACGCGAGTTCCCTGGAACTATTTCTGACAGACGCACAAGGCCATGGAATGCTGACAGATCAATCCAATCATCAGAGTCGTGACTTGTGATTTCAGAGGAATATGAAAAACATCAAATCGCAACTTTGAAAGGGATGATTCTGCCCGACTGTCATTCGTAAACTAGAGATAGGCAGTGTTTGGTTGATGTGGATGGCTGGCCGCCAGCGAAGTGGCGCCACTTTGGCCCTGGTCCACACAAACTTTTCAGTTACCTTTTCCTCTTTGTTGACAGAGAGATTAAAGCCCTAGTCTGCGCAATCAATGGGTCATCTCAAATTGCGCAACAATGTGGAGAAACATGTCAGTGACATAAATGGACAAATGACATCTGAAAAGTATCTGCTGAAGAAGGTTGTTGTCAACTTGTGTGCGCCTCACGCGTGATTGCTGGGACTCTGTGCAATTTACAGTCGCAGCCAGCCAAAAATCCCTCTGTACCACTTCTCCTCTGGTCAGCTGCTTCAGCTTGCTCAATTGGCCAGTTTCATTGGAAGGTACAAAACTCAACGTGGCCTCAGTTCTGTTCCATCCAGAAAAGCAAACTGTCAGTTTGTTCACCGAATTTGTACTGAGCACAATTTGAAAATTGACGGACATTTAGCAGGATTGACAAGGAAGATACCATTCGTTTGTCATTTGTGACATTGGTTATTGAAAAAGAATATCCACTCAGCAGCAAAGCATCAACACAAGATAAAGATAATGTACACCTGCTTGTACAAGTATGTACATTGTCATTGCAACAATTGTTTTCTAAGCCCCATTTTGAAAACAAAATCAGTGTCATGTTCTGCCCAGAAATATCAGGATGCACCCTGTCACTCTTGTTCATGTTTGCATCTTTTTACAACAGCCACGTCCTGAAAATTCATTTCATCACAACAGTTTACAAATTCACATGATTTCACTGGTTTTACAATTGTGAATTGAAAAAGAACACCAACACTGTTGAGGCAAACATATCAATATATATAGAATCTGAAACAATTCAAAATAAAATGTCAAGTGTTGCATTTGTTGAAATCATTTGCTCATAATTTTGAGAAGCAGGTGAAACAATAAGAGAAGAAGAGTAAAGTTCAATTGTCAATTTCTTCATACTCTGGTTCATTCTGTCCAACATTCAGAGGCTGGTAAGGCTCTGCATTAGGGGAAGCTGTGTTTGCAACAGTTGGAACATTTACATAAGCGGGGTTGTTTAGGGGCAGATGCTTCTCCAAATTCCTGGCATTCAAACCCAGTGTGACAGTGGCTGTTTCATTGACATATGTGGCAGGGTTGGAACTTTCAGCATCTTCTTCAACTTGCTCTGGGCTCCTTTCACTCAGGTTCTTCCTGCATTTCACAAAGTTTAATGACATTCAATTTGGGCAACCACAGTCACAGGCAAAACCAAATTTGCAGACAGCTCCTGACTTTTTGCTGAAATAAAATTATCCTGACCTTCTCTTGTAGTGAATCACAACCAGGGCCACAGCTACACCAGTGATCACGAGAAAGAGAGGAATTCCAATTCCAATTCCAATCCACACTGGAGCCATGCCTTGTGAAACAAAAACTAAATCTAAAATTTCTTATCATGTGCAAATCAAAAGACAATACAACAATGTCAAAAGAAGACAAAAACCCTAAAACAGCCACCAATGTGCTGAGAAAATAAAACCACAAAGGACAAAAAGTGTGTGGGATAGAACTTTTGAAATCATCACCATTTGCATTCCTATCAACAAGTATGTCTGAGGAAGATGTGGTTGCATCAGAAGGTACTGCATAAAAAGAGAACATGCATAAAGGTGTACGCCTGACTTTTCTGACCACAAGTTGAAAGCTGGAAACAAAGGCCAAGGAATGTCCAGATGTCACACAAGACCCAGACTCACCCAGACATGTAGGTTTCACTGTCCAGCCTGCATATCTCTGACATGTTATGGTTCCAACATTGCCATCAAAACAGCTGTAGGTCACTTGAGAACCTGGGTTGTAAGGTCCTTTGTACCTGGTTCTGGTGGAGAATAGGATACCTCCTGGTTCTGGACAAGTACCTGGAAGATGAATAACAAAATGGGGAAAACAAATGTTGGTTTTGCTTTCATTTCAAGCAAAACACAACTTGTTCTGCAAAAAAACAATTGGGGAGTAGATTTTAAGCTAGTGACCAATTGAGTGGTTGTTGTTGCATGAACATCACAAAGACAGCCAGAGACTGACCTGGGTCTTGACAATCAAACATCTTCCAATCACTACCATCTGCACACATGGGGTAGGAACTTCCATCTGTCCACACAATAGTTCCATGCTGCTCTTCATGTTTCATCCAGCAGAGTGTGACACAGTTCCACTGGTTAGTCTGTCTTTTCTCTTCATGAAATGTTAGATCCAGGGTTATTGGGCGTGACAAGTTGGTGAAGAGATGGGGGCTCAGAGTTCTCAGTCTGTTTCCTTCCAGGTGGATTTCACCTTTGTGTACTGACTGAAGAGGATCAAAAGCTCCCACCTCAACAAGTATGATTTGATTACCTTGCAAATATAGATACTGAAGCTCATGAAGTCCAATGAAAGCCCCTTCCTTGATCATAGTGATATAGTTGTGACTAACCTCAAGAAGTGTGCATTGTGACAAGTGGCTGAAGACTCCAACAGCCAAATGTGTGATTCTGTTTCCCCCAATATGGACCTGCAGAGTCTCAGCAGGAATGTCATTTGGAACCTCAGTGATACCCCACCACACAACAGAGTACCTTTTGGTGGTGGAGTTGTACTCATTTACACACCATCGTCTGTTGTTGCAGGCTGCATCAACTCCTGCCGTGTGAGTTATCAACAGAGCAACTGGAATGAACAAGGTGAGAATTGGAAACTGATTTTTCAGAAATGATTTTGTTCTTTTCATATATATATCTCAAAAGCATGAGGCAAAAGGAGGCAAAATGAGGTTCAGTCAGAGTGGGCTTCCTGCAAATATTTTTCAGCAGTTTTTGGGGGACAAGTAGATCTTTTCCTACATGAAAAAGATTTGCTCAATTCAAATAATTTCTGGGGTGTGGCTTGTCTTTTTTAGACACCTTGAAGTCCAGTTCAAGTGGAAGAAGGGCAACAATACTTCATACTTTGACATGGTGGAAACAAGGGCAACTAGTTTGAAGGATAAAGAAGGAAATAACCCAACTATTCCACCCTGTACATCCACAGTATATTGTACTTACCAGTGCAAAAGATAAAGTGTTGAGCCATTCTCTTCAGGTTCTCCGTCAATTGGGAATCACAATTTGTTGGGTTGACTGGCAAAACATCAAGTGTCAATTCAATGTGGATGTATGCTGAGTCAGCAATGTCTTCTTTGTTGTGAAATCATGAAACAGCAAGAAAAAAACACCATGAGACAATGTCATTTCATGCTGTCATAGTTCGATCTACACTGTCGCCAACCTGGGATGGAGTCATTTGACCTTGTCTTTGTCCCAGGCGTGAATCACTTTTTTGCACTGTGCGTTTGATGTGCTGAAAAAATACAAAAATATTCACTGCAGAACAAACCTCTGTGTGAAGCTCTCGCCAGATTTTGCGTCTGTGCTCGAGCCAAGCAGTGCCACAAGACTGCGGGGATCTTGCTTGTTTTCTCTTTTTGTGTCTGGATCTGTGAGTGACATTGTACTGGTGAAAGGTTTCAAACAAAAAGCTGGAAGATACTGACATTTTAAGTGATTCTGCATTGCTGTCTCACAATGTAAACATTTCAGAAAAGAGTGATTCGTTTTCGGGCCCAATTGTCCCACTGTCAAGATGACCAATTACTAAGATTCTGGTGTCTCTTTTTTGTTCCCTCGAGCCTATTCAGGTTCCAAAATAGATCTTGACAGACACACAAAATGGAAAGCAATGCAGATGGAACCTTTTCGACCCCACGTCGAGTGATTTCAGGTGAGAGTCGTGACTGGGGGTTTTCGGGATGAAAGGACCCACTGCGCGCGACATCGCAAGTTTACTGCTGGGATGGACGTTGGCTTTTGATCAACAAAAAACGTGATGTATTTTGAGCGTTTAAAGTCAGGGTGCGGACACACTGAATGTTGCATCGTGCTGCCCCATCGTGCTGTGGCATCACCCCATTGGGTCACCCCAACCGCTCCCGGAGCAGTTGGGGCAATGTAACAGCAGCCTCCATACAAACCCCATGGGGTGATGTAACAGCACGACGGGGCAGCACGACGCTGGTTGCTGCGTCGCTGGGAGTGTGTTCCCAGCCTCATGTCAATGGAGAATGCTGGACGACAGAAATGATTGGGGGTCCATTAATTCTACTGGTTTTGCTCACATGTGACATTCTGACGTTGCAACACTTGATAGTGGTCGCAGTCCTTGTGCGACGTGCGATGAGATTTTCTTTGTTTTGCCTCAACTGCAAATCTGCACTGAGCTCATTTCATTCATTCGGTTTCTCAATTCCTTCAGCAGATTTTTTTGTGCTCGTATGTTGTAAAGTGCCCCTCAACCTTTGGGGCGGGGCTTATCTTTCTATTCAATGTTCGTGTGATTTCTGTCTTCGGAGGAAGAGAGGAACCATTCGACTGAGCTGACTCGGACTGTCTCAAAATGCCGCTGACACGTGTCCCATCTTTTGGGTTGAAATAGCGAGTCACGTTTTTCAGGTGAAAAGGATCCAAGTGCACCTGCGCTGAAAGCAACTTTTTCTACCCTGAGGCAATTCACTGTAATTGGTTTGTAAAAAGTAAGTTTAATTGCAGCTATCAGTCATCTTGACATCGGGGCAATTGTAACTTGAATAGCACCAGCCAAGATACCCCCCGCTCTGAGAGGTTCTTTCTCTGCCGCCAGACCCTCACTCTCTGCCGGGGAAGGCTTTGGGCCACGACACGCTCCCGGCTCCCCGGCCTTGAGACGTTCAGTCTCCGCCGGCAAGACTCACTGTCTGCCCGCAGAGAGTCAAGGCCACCTCACCGAGAGCCTCTCCCTGGAGGGAAGAACACCGCGGCTGGAGGTGCTCAGTCTCTGCCGGCGACCCTCGCTTTCTGTCGGCGGAAGGCTTGGGCCATCGCGCGGACCCCTTTTGCCTTGAGGGGGTAAAATGGCCGGTTGAGGGCTTTTGCTCCAGCAACCAAATTCAAGTTTTCTGCCATCATGGAGACCCCTCTCTCCCTCCATCTTGGGGTGGCAAGGTTATCTCTCAGAGACCTAGCCTTTGCTCTGTCCTGTGGAAGCATCCCGCTTTTGCAACCTTCCTTCGCGCTCAGAATTCTACAGTCCAAAACTGCTTTCAGTCACACAGCCACACCCTCTCCCAATCTCTCTCACTCTTGCTTTCTCTCATTGTCTCTATGTGTCTCTCTCTTTCTCTCTCTATGCCCATGGAAGACTGAAGCCATCCCAGTAACATCCTTCCCCTGACACGCTGGCGCCGCACGGGTGAAGGCGCCTTGTCTTCCCTGCTGAACCCAGCTCTGTAGCGGCAGACGATTTGGACCAGGACACGGAGCCCAACACTGAGGCTGGCTGCTCCACTGCCCCACAGACCCACTGGCTGGAGATACTTCAAACATGTCTTCAGCAGCCAGACCCTCACTTTGTGTCACAAATATTGCACGAATCCAACTGTATTCAAAATTAATGAGTGAGGAGCACAAGACCAGTTCTTTCTTCGCATATTGAACGAGGATGAGTGAAATAGTTGACTTGTACCACAATTGAAATGTCTGCAAACATGAGGAGTGTAATTACTGGCCAGAGAATGAACAGTTGTGCTCTTAGATTTTATATTTGAAGATCTGGCACTTGTGGTATGACACTGTAGAAGTGCGCTGCTGATCCCTCACGGGTGGAGCTTCTCACAACCCCGGGTGAAGGCGCTCCATCCTTGCCGCTGAACCCCGCTGCTTCGCGGCAGACGGTTTGCGCCATGGCACGGAGCCCGCTCCCACACACCCTCACTCATGCGAGTCGATGGGCATTCTCCCTGCGCCTACACCCGCGCTGCGCCAGTGAGAAACTGGTGCTACCCGGATGCACCATCTTCCCCTTTGGTGGAAAACACATTGGCTGGCTCCGGGCGATCTACCCAAACAGAAAGGGCAAATATTGATCTTGGCAATGTTTGCTGAATCAGCTGTTTTCATTATCACCCTGATCAACATTGCATTTTAAAGGTCTGAGGTGTTTTCAGTTTTGCCCCAATATTTGAATCTCTTCCTGAGGGTCTTGTTCTGATTTGAAGTTCAGAAAAAGTTGCTCCAAACAAAGAAAACAAAGAACATCCATCACTATCTGTTTGCAACAAAATCCATGTATTTTGTACACTATTTTGCACACTACTGAATGAGCTTGTTGTTCTGGGCAACATAAAGTTCCAGGCAGACAAATCACAACTATAACTATCTGGTGTTGTTTTCTTGTAAAGACAGCATTTTCTGTTCAAGAAAAGAATGGTGCATGCAAAGCTCAGGTGCAGTTCTCACCTACGGTATCCAAAGTGAACAAATTGATTTTAAAACAAGAGAAGAACATTGAATCAAGCGAGACACAAAGACCACACAAATCATTCCGGCTTTTTCATAAAAAATACAGTCAGTATGTATATAAAACAGACCATCCTGACAACCTTTGTTTCCAAAGTCCTCAACCAAGCAATCAGGTGGCCAATCAGAAGTATTTTTGTTTTGCCTTCAGAAAAACGTCATTGCTCTCTTAGTAGACATTCTCAGAAGGATTTCCAATGTATCCAGAAAGTCCGTGCGCCATGTAAACATCATTGCAATCATCTGCACCTTGGTAAAACACCACAGAAGCATCTCCAATAACCACTGAAGGCTGACAATTGCCATCAATTTCATCATTACCATCAACATCATCAGTATTGTAGACAGTGGCAGACCCCCTTCCAAGAGCCACAAACCCATCAGGATCAGAGGAAGGCACCACATCATAGGGCAGCTCATAAACAGGAGGAGGGGGACTCCACACATCCTCATAGCCAGATGTAGTACTCATGGTTGACCTGTTGTTGTTTCTGCTGTTAGGTATGTCATAGGTATGTCCATTAGAGTTTGCAGGTTGTTCTTGACGATCATTTCCCTGACCAGGAGGGGCACTTCTGGGAATATCTGCCATGAATTTTCTTTGCTTCCTGAAAAAATGACATGTTCAGTGATGCTGAGAAGAGTAGCACAAAAATATTGCACCAACACAAACAACCTTTCTACCAAACAGAAATTGTAGAAATTCCTTCATTGCCACACCAGAATTTTTTCTGAATTTTTTGTGCTGGATAAATTTTGACCAACACCAACCTTTTCATGCAGCAAACAACAATGACAGCTGTGGTAATGATGATCAGTGGAACTCCAAGGCCAATGCCAACCCAAACAGGAGTCAGGTCTGGGGAGAAATGTATCACCACTCAACAACATGTGACCACAGCACATCAAACAAATGGATACACCAATGAATCAGGCTTGAGAATACAAGCTGGTTCAAGGAACACACAAGGCATGGGTTGCAAACATCAAAGGTGCATTTACCTGAAGGAGTTGCTGGAATGTCTGTCTCTGGCTGAGGGGTTGTGATTGGGGCTAAACGTGGTTGAGTTGAAAGAGAATTGACCAGACAAGTGAAAACAAAAGAACAGTTTATCTGACAATGATATTGGTGATATTGGCTTGAGACGCTTGACTTTGTAATGTCACCTGTAGGAGGGCTGGATACCTCAGGAGCCCCTGTTGTTGGTGGAATGGGAGGACTTGTGGAGACCTCAAGACCTCCACTCATTGGTGGAGTGGGAACACCCACAGAACGTGTTGTAGTTGGAAATGGTGATGTTGTCAGTTTCACAGGGGGAGCAGAAGGAGCTGGAATACATGCACACATGGTTGTATTGTTCAATTGAGGTCAAACAATGACCAAATCACAAACTGCCATATAAAGACAAAAATTTCAACCTGCACAAGTTGGTTTGTGATTCCAATATCCATTTGTTTGACATGTAATGGTTCTTCTTTCTCCATCATAGCAGCTGTAGGTCACCTGATCACCTGGGTTGTAGGGTCCATTGTAACTCGTCCTCGTGGAAAATGGGACACCTCCAGGTTCGGGACACCTGCCTGCAGAAAGTGTGAAGAAATGTGCAAAGTCTAGACAGCAGCAAACATTTAGTCTCCTTGGCAACCATCTGACAGATCCAATGCTGTCAATTCACAATTTTTATGTCATGCAATGACATTTTGCACAGCCAGCTGCTGTGTATAGCTAGCATGAAGCCAGAGGTTCCATGTTTTGCTCACCTCAATTGCAGTGAAAAGAACCAAACACTTATTGTTATCAACCTACCTGCATCTCCACATTGAAGAGAAACCCAGGTCCCTTGAGTACACTTAGGGGGCACACTATTCCACCATGTGACAGTTCCATGTTGCTCTTCACGCTTCAACCAGCAGAGGGAGCTACAGTCCCATTGGTCAGTTGGAATAGCACTCAGCCTGAGCACAAGAGGGCGGGGCAGGTTGGTGAAAACTTCCGGGTTCAGGGTGGTAAGTCTGTTGCTGTTCAGAATTATTTCTTGGAGAGAATGCAGACCATCAAAAACCCCAGGTGTCAAGGTGCTGAGTCTGTTTCTGTCCAACCAGACCAAGTTGAGTGATTTGAGATGATCAAATGTTCCTGGCCGAATGTCAGCAATTTGGTTGCCTTGGAGACCAAGTTGTTGAAGATTCTGGAGTCCAATAAATGTAGACTGGGCAACAGATGAAATTCTGTTTTGACCAAGGAGAACATTTTGCAGTGAACCCATCCCTCTGAAGGCTGCATCCAGAATACGGGAAATCTTATTATTGGTCAACAGCAGGTCAGTGCATTGAGACAAGTGGCTGAAGACTCCCGTGGGGATGGTTGTGATGGCGTTGTAATGAAGATAAATCTTCAGAGCTTCAGCATTAATGTCATGTGGCACTTCAGTGAGGCCCCAGTATGTTCTGTAGAACTTCCTGTCCAATGTGTACTCATTTCTGCATGCATCTTGGTTTGTACAGGCAGTATCTACCCCTTCAAAGATGACAACCAGAAGTACCACTGAAAAAAAATCAAACACAGACTGTTACAATTGCTGGGATGTAAAACAATTCTTTTTATTTTGGTCTGAGGCAGAACAATAAAGCTGAATGATCAGGTGTGAGACAATTAATGTAACAACATTATGCTTTCAAAAACAACACAGCCTTCCTGACAGAGACAAATTTTGGATTCAGATTGCCTTGTAGCAAGAGCACCACCACCAACCCCACCCAGAGATCTCCTTGTGTGCAGTTTTGGAGGAAGCTTGTAGAAATGTGTTGATAATCTACATTCATTGGTAGTGTGTCACTTTTATGCAGGCTGTGACTTCAGCTTGATCACAATGGCTGCCTGGATCTACTCTGGCTGGAATTCTCAGTTGATCAAAGATCAATCTCAGCTGCAGAGAAACCCTTTTTCTCAGAAAGGATCAAACACTCAGACACACAGCAGGAAGGCAGAAAAAAAGTCTTTGGATTTTGAGACAAAAATATGAAATGCGAGTTGCAAGACATTTCTTGCCGCGCGCATGTTTACAGTAGAGAGTTTTAGATGCAACCCGTGCTGGCCACCCTCCGGTCCCATGTTACGTGGCAAAAATAAGTGGCAAAAAACATGGGAACACCCATTTTTAAACTGGTTTTTCACACATTAGAAAATAACATTTTAATATCCTTTTTCACATGAAGATACACAACAGTACATCAAACATTTTTCAGTTGCTTTTCCTCTTTTTGGTGAGAAAATGTATTTGTCATTTAGCCACGGAAAAGGCCTACGTGGCAACTCCATCTCCCACGTGAAGTGGGACGTGTTTTCCCACTGCACGTAGAAAAATAAGCTCCCACGGGTTGCATCTAAAACTCTCTAGTATCAATCTGCGAATTGTATTCATGAGTTCCAGCCAATATGGCTGACTTGGCCGAAGCACGTCGCTCCCTCTCCAGCCCAGGGGCGAAGTGGGAGAGAAAGTCATTGCGGCAAGATAAAAATTGCAAAAATTACAGCCCAAGACGACTGACTTCGCCAACGTGGCTCCCCCTCAAAACCAGGGGCGAAGTGGCGCCATCTGGGCTTCACCCAACACGCCCATTGAGTCTTCTGGCGGGGGTTGGGAGGGTGGAGCCTTTGTTCACTGTCTCGCCAGACAGAAAACGAATTGCTCAACATCAAATGGTTTCCTGAAACAAAGACCTGTAACTTACCAATCCAGACGGAAAACCACTGAGATGTCATTCTTCACCATTCAACCAGAAATCTCCGGAGGTGATCAGTGGTAAACTGAGCGACTTCTGTCTCTAATGGCTGTGTTTTGTGTTCGAAACGCGAAAGGAAGGAGCGGCGACCAGGAAGAACTCGCAAATGGTGATTTTCTGAAAGAGGGTGACTCATCTTCTGGGGCGCAACTTTTTACACCAGGGTGGTCTATTCAGGTGGTGACTTCCTCATACATACTCATCTTCAAACGTCACCCATACAAGGGCTAGTCGTGTACACTGGTGCCTTGCTGTCCAAACTTGCACAGTTGGTGAGCTAAATTGAGGGGAATGCCAACCGCAAGATTCCATTTTAATAGCAGTTGAGTGTTGGAATCTCTGATACTGTGCACAAAAATCTTTGGTTTTACCTCCACAAACCAGATGGTCTTGTGTGAATGAAACTTTTCTACACGAATCTCCTTCTCTCTCAATTCATTGCTTGGCAAAACAGTTTGGTATTGTTTTATTCTGCGTCTTGAAAAGGCGTTGGAAAAGTTGAGACGGCAGATCATTTGGTGCGTACATTCTCAGATTGCTGTATCTGGGTTTTTTCACAAAGCTCCAGGAGCTACTCGGAGGCACATGACGTTTTATGGCTGTGTACAATGCTCAGTAAACTTGCAGCAATATGGAATGCTTCTTTACCATCAATGAAAGGACAAAAAAGAACTTTCTGCACGGCATTGAAAGGACGGAGAAGGGGGTTGACACAGATGTAGATGCAGAAGTTTGTACAAAGTCATTTTTCCCTCTCATGCCCAACAAATCTGGAATAAACGTCTCACTGGTTGTAATGCTGGGAATATTGTGTTTCAATTGTCAATCTTGTGGTAGAGATGGTCATTGTGTCCAAAGGAAACATTTCTGTACTGGTCAACAGAAAGTGAAGATTCACGAGCAGATTCTGGGATTTCCTTCTTAGGGAGACTCTTGGCTTGTGGCTCCAGGTACTCGGCAGATGCCCCACCTAGCTGGGTCTTATTGGGTGAACTGGATGTCAGAATGTTGAGCTGTGTGTAACCTTTGTTTTCTTCTCCTTCTGGTCCTGGTCTTGGTTGCCTTGCTCTTGCTCTCCTCTTGTTCCTGAAAAGTCGCAGTGTTGTAAATTTATATTGGGGCAAACCCAAATATTTTTCACAAGAAGAGGTTGCAAAGTTGAGGAAAAGGTTTTTTTTGTCAAGGGTTCCTGTGATACACTGACCTTTTGTTGCACCAAACTGCCACTACATCTGCAACACCAATGAGCAGGGGAACTCCAAATCCTAGTCCAACCCAAACTGGAACTAAATCTGCAGAGAAAATTGCTTGATGTTGTGCTCAAAACACTTCCTGTGGGTTGTGTTCACAGAAACAAAACTTAAGACAAAAAACAAATTCGGTGTGTTTGTCAAATTGTCTTGCAGAAGTAATATTTTGTCACATACCAGTGCCATCTGATGGCATGTCTGGAGTTGTGTTTGACTCAGGAACAATTTGAGTGGGTTCAATTGGAGCTGAAGAGCCTTGCAAAATAATACATGAGTGAACTTGGAATTGTACAGCACAAACATTGTGGACAGCTTCAAACATTTTCTCTTGTGTAGGGTTGTTGGACATACTTACCACTGGAAGCATCATGCAGAGGAGTTGTGAAGACCTCAGAGACAACAGTTGTTGGTCTTGTTTGAGCTTGTGACATTTCAGCTTGTGTTCTGACAGGATATTGTGCTGGTTGAGTTACAGAATCAGTCATGGGTTGAGCGGACATGCCTGGAAAAGATGAACATTGTAGTGTTACATGAATCTTCTTTTTGTGGCATGTTTTCAACATTCACTGCGCTTTTTCTAGATTCGTTTTCTTTGACAAGAAATGGCAGTGATGAAAAAGAAAAAAAATTTCTGTAATGCCTGACAGGTCATCAGAAGCACATGCATATTTTTTTACATAACTGACCAGCACAGGTGTTCTTGGGAGTCCAGACACCGTTGCTCTGGCAGGTGACTGAAAAACTTGTTCCCTCGTGGCAGCTGTAGGTCACCTGGTCACCTGGGTTGTAGGGCCCATTGTAGTTGGTTCTGGTGGAGAGTGGAAAACCTCCTGGTTCAGGACAAACACCTGTTCATGATGAGAAACAACACGGGTTAAAAGCACTGATTGAAATGCATTCCAGAAGTAAATCATCCTGTTTTTGTCAGAAGTAAACATCTGTTGTTTGGGAGGTTTTGCATCTCAAACTTGAAAACAAAAACAGATTGTAGCTCTTTAAATATCCAGAGAGACAAAATAGGTTTATTCCAAAAATAATTATGTGACAAGTTCTGGCAAGTCATAAACAGTATGGATTTTGTTGTTTGCCCACCTGGATCTCCACATTGAATGGAAGCCCAGTCTCCACCCTCAGTGCATCTTGGAGAATGACCTTTCTCCCAAGTGACAGTTCCATGGTATTCTTCATGTTTTAGCCAGCAGAGGGAGCTACAGTCCCACTTGTTGGTGTCATGATTGTTTGAGTTCCAACTCAATTCAATCTGCAGTGGATATCTTGGGATATTGATGAAGAGATTTGGGTTCAAGGTCATCAGTTTGTTGCTCTCCAACACAATAGATCTGAGTGAATGAAGAGTGTCAAAGATCCTTGGTGTAAGAGTGGTAAGACTGTTGTTGTTCAGCCACAAATTTTGGAGTGATGGGACATGATCAAGGGATCCTTCCTCAATAACAGCCAATGCATTGTAAGCAACTTCAAGAATTTGAAGGTTTTTGAGTCCAACAAACATTCCCTGATCCAAAACAGAAAGTTTGTTTTCACTTAACCTGAGGTCAACCAGTGCAGCCATTCCACTAAATGCAGCCTCCTGAACTGAGGAAATCCTATTTTGATACAACCACAACTGAGTACATTGAGTCAGGTGGCCAAAGACCCCAGAACCAAGGAAGGTAATTCCATTATTGCTCAGATCAACCTGCAGAGCTTCAGCAGGGATGTCAGAAGGCACCACAGTCAGGTTCCAGTTGGTTCTGTAGAATTTTCTGTCTGATGTGTACTCATTCCTGCACTGACAACTGGCATCACCAGGGTCACATGATACAGATGAGTTGCAAGCTGCTTCCACACCCACTGAGAGAATGGTAGAAATAGCTGCAAACCAGACAAGAGTAAGTTATTACTAGCATCAAACTGTCATGAGTCAGGACATCCACTATAGCTCAGTAAAACTGTGGTTGTCTTCAGGCAGAGAGAATTTGTTATTCCCCTTTCCTCGCAAAGTCACACAGGTTTTGTGGCCGACTGTAATCTGTGAAATTTGGGCAGAATTTCCCTGTTAGTGGCAGCTGGGCATCACTTACCAGAGAAAAGTAGAATGTACTGAGTCGTCATTTTCCAGGTGTTGACGTCAATTTTCTCCAGCGTTGAGTTTGAGTGAAAATATGTTGTACATACAGATGTGTTCCCAAGGGACTAGCAATGAATACTTGAGACAAGAATGGTTTTGTTGGTTGGTTGGGAGTGTTGAACGTGTGAGGGAATTGTGTGGATGGGTACGATGCTCAGAGAGAAAATGGTAAGGTCTTTTGGGAGATGTTCGAGCAGCCTGTGCTGTGCCAGGTACAGGACACTGTAACCCTTTGATGATCTGGGCTGCTGAATCATGGTTCATTTTCACACACAAATTTGAGTTCAGGTTGTGGAGTATAGAATTTGTCCCTTTTCTTGGTGTGCGCTAGAAGCATCTGCAGCTTTGATGTTGGGTGTTGTCCCTTTGTCAGAACTGTTGGAAACATTCTTCAACACCATCAGGTGTTTGCCCTTGGCTCACAAATGGTGTCAATAGCTGATGTTGCAGAATCAAGGACAAACAAAATGTGTCTTCCAAGTATAGGATACACCATCAGATAAAACTGTTTCTGATGCCAACTTTATTGGTTCCTGTGTCGTTGTTTGAAATGCAAATATAAAATAATTTGAAGTATCTGCAAAGAACACCCGAGCTTTGAGTAACAACAGTGCAACACTATTTCGATTTTATTCCTGCTCAGCAAAGGGTTCGGCACAAGGGCTGTGGAGATGTAGCATCTCTATCAGGTGATAATTTCCTCATACGCATTGACTCATCTTGAAACATCTCCCAGATTTTGAAAGGTCCTATTCACTCCAGAGGCGCCTGGCTGTCCCAACGTTAAGTTTGCATCACAAGATAATTATACTGTTGTTGAGATAATTTGATGGGAATTTCAACCGCAAGATTCCTCTTCAATAGTGGTCGGGTGCAAGAGAGATGTGTACATGCAACTTTTCTGGCACGACTCTTGAATCAAAATGAGGTTTGAATAGGATCCAACAGGGCTTCACCATAATAAATTGGCCCCCTGTCAAAGGGAATAAGGAAACTATCTCTGATGCTGTGCAAAAATATATTTGCATTTGTCCCTTCAAACCGAATAAGGAAATTTTGGGAATGAAACTTGTCCGGACAAATCTCCAATCTGTCTGCAATTCATTGCTGCCTGAGCAAATCAGAACAAAGAATCCATTGTAATTAGAATCTGGTATGTTTTTTTCTGCATCTCCCCCTGCCCCACCCCCTCAGCTCATATGTTGCATCTTGTAGCAAGAGGTCTTAGGCAAGCCATAGTGTTTAGTAACATACAAATGTTGTCCCTGGAAAGGCTTCAGACATGAATACTTTGCCATTGCTTCAGAAATTTGTGAGCGTGTAAGCCCCATCCAGAAAACATCATAGAAAACTGAATGATCAACCAAGCCAACTGATCAAAACACCTTCTCAGGAAACTACACTAAGTATTTCAGTTGATAAGAACTCCTAAATAGTGTTGCAAGGAGCAAGAACAGCGCTACAATATTTTACTTTTATTTCTCAAATGGTTATTGACTCAATTGTCACCAGAGATAAAAGCTGACCTTTACCACACCAAAATGTTTCATCTGTATTCTTGGATATTTGGCTGGAAGTCAAAAACAAAGTTATTGCTGACACCTTAGTTTTTGACACAAACACTTGGAAAGTAGACGAAATGTACATCAGACAGAAATGACCAGAGGCTCAAGCACAATATTTTTTGTTTTCAATTTTTCTTTGTCAGCGGCACTGCGACGACCGAGAACGTACAAGCCAAAGAAAAGGACGTACACTTAGAACTATCACTCACCGGCAACAAAAGAGAGCATTTCATCTTGTTTAGAACAATGACAATGAAAGCAAAAGCAAACATATTTCTGGAAATAAACAGTCAGGAAAATGAGTTGGTCCAAAAAGCATCCGACATTTCCAAACAGAAAACCAACAGGCTGGTTATTTGACATTCAAAACATTTGCAAAACATTGAAGCACTTGATTCTCACTGAAGTTCAAAATATTCCATTTCTGAAATTCAGTGCTTGGTTTCTAAATTAATGAGGCTCTCAGGGTCAGCTCTGAGAACACCTCTGCGACCTGAACATGAACACTTTTCTCAGGTGTGAATGACATGGAAATTCAACCTCAGGACGAACAACATCCTGACCTACTGAGCAGATTCTGGTGTGTGGGGAAGTCATTTGATTGCTGTACCAATCTCATGATACATGTGGTCATCAATCCCAAAGGAGACATTTTGATAGAGGCCTGGTGGCTTGTGGGACACTGGTGTCATGTACCCATCAGAGTCATCACAAGATCTGGTATTCTGACCCTGTGATGTTGTAATGGTGGCTGTAGCAGTTGTTGTGTTGGAAGGAGGAATGTTGATTTGTGTGTACCCTTCAGTGTCTTCTCCCTCTGGTGCTGGTCTTGGAGATTTGGCTTTGTCTCTCCTCTTCATTCTGTTCCTGAGGAAACACTTCATATTTATCCCGAACAACAAATACAACAGGTACAAAAACCTTTGATCTCTATGAGTAATTTCTGGTCACAGTTTTTGTGTAAGTTTCTCCCAAAGAAACTAACCTTTTCCTGCAGCACCTACCCACCACAACTGCAGTGAGGATGATCAGTGGAACTCCAAGTCCAATACCAACCCACACAGGGAGCAAATCTGAGGAGAAAGGTGTTGAAGCACATGTTTTTCACACCAGGTTGGTTGGTGAGAGACTACTGAATCATTTTTGTGACACACATGTTTGATATTTGAATAATTTCAGAGAACACGCAGAGTTTTCTCTGAGGAGAATTTTTCACTCATACTGCAATTGTCAATGACATCAACAAATAAGGAGTAATCAATTCGAAGGGGAATTTTTGCAATTCAGATGAGATCAGAAGGTGACAAAATGTCATCTGATGATCTGTGATGGTACTACGTGCTGGTTCACTCACCAGGTGTAACAGGCCGTTTTCCTGAAGGAGGTATTGAAACTTTGGAAGTTCCATCTGGGGAAGATGAATCTGAAGACAATGAATCAGTGAAATTGTCATGAGAAAAAAGCAAGATCTTGAGGATAGCAATCAGGATTCAACTGACCATTTAGTCTGGCACTCCCTGTCTCACCTTGAGGAGATATGGTCACCTGTGAAACCTTTCTTGTAGGACCAGGGAGAGACTGTGTTGTGATTGGCACATTTGATAATTCTGCAATGGAAAACAATGTGTGACACCTGTTTCACCTATTTTACCTTTTTGTACTTTGACAGAACAGCTAATGGAGAGGTTGCACAATAGACTTGCCTGCACAGGTTGGTTTATGTGACCAGCCTCCATTGTTCTGACATGTGATGGCTCCACTGCCACCATCATAGCAGCTGTAGGTCACCTGATCACCAGGCTTATAAGGTCCATTGTACCCGGTCCTTGTTGAATATGGGACACCTCCTGGTTCTGGGCAAACTCCTGTAGAAAGTTTCCAGAGAGTGAACAACTTGATGAAAGATAAAGTGTGATAATTCTTTTTGTGTGGTGATTTTATTCTGTCAAATTTATGCATTGTAATTTTTATACTAGGCACTGAGCAACTGTCAAAGAAAATGACAGAAGAATCGCAAAATAAGTGCCAAATTTTCAGTCTGTTCTGATACTTTTCATTGGGATGAAGTGTGCACCAAACAAGAAGATTTGTCAACTTGCCTGGATCTCCACACTGAAGCAACCACTGGTCTGACCCATCTGCACATATGAGAATTCTTCCATTGGACCATACAATAGTGCCATGCTCCTCTTCATGCTTCAGCCAGCAGAGGGAGCTGCAATCCCACTTGTTGGAATCTGGTGTGTCAAGACCTCTACTGAGTTCTAGCTCCAGAAGGCGGGGTAAGTTTATGAAAACATTTGGATTCAGTGTTGTCAGCCAGTTGCCATGCAATGCAATTGATTTGAGTGAATACAGCTTGTCAAAGGTTCCTGGTGCAATTGTGGTCAGTTTGTTATTTTCCAACCACAGAAATTCCATTGACCTCAGATGATCAAAAGCCCCTTCTCCAATTTGAGCAATTTGATTTGAATCTAGACCAAGGGTGTGAAGATTATTGAGTCCAACAAAAATTCCATGCTCCAAGGCAGGAAGTTTATTGTCATTCAGTCTCAGTTCACCCAAAGATTCCATTCCCATAAAGGCTCCCACTTGAATGTCAGCAACATCATTTTTGTTCAACCAGAATATTGTGCACTGAGATAGGTGGTTGAAGACCCCAGCTCCAAGGAAGGTGATGTGATTTCCCTCCAATTCTACCCTGAGAGCCTCAGCAGGGATATCCTGTGGCACTTGAGCCAGGCCCCAGAATGTTCTGTAGAATTCTCTTGTAGATGAGCTGTACTCATTTCTGCAGTACTCTTGGTTTGTGCAGTCTGCATCAGAGACTGGCAGGTTCCTCAACAGTAGAATAACTGAAAATAGAATGTCAGATATGTGAGTGGGTGAGTGACTGACTGAGCTGTGTCAGTGTTTCAACCTCACTTACCTGTGCTGCTGAAGAAGAGCAACTTTTGAGCAATCATGTTCTTTCCTTTCTCTGAGAAATATGCTACAAGAAGGCACAAATTTCCCTGTTGATGTGGTCCGCTTCAGTCCTGTGGTGGCCAGAATTTCTTTAGCGACTTCTGGAACCAAACTTCCCTTGGTCCCAAAGTGATGACTGAAACAGTGAGTGATTTTGGTGTCTGCCGCAGTGGTGACCAAGTCTCCCTCAGTCTGAGTATGTTGTGTTTTTGATATGAGAAAGGAATGAGCATCAACCAGGAAGTCCCAGGCAAATGGCAATTTTCTGAAACTGCATGATTCACCTTTTGGTGCCTCCTGGTACAACAGCTCATTCAATGCAGCGGTGCCTTGTTGAAACCGCAGGAATTTCCACCCTATGATGCCATACCCTTCTTCCTGGTGAGTTCTGAAAGGTACAATCAGATTAGGCATACCCTCTTGAACCCACAGAAATTTTTCACCCAGAGAGGATCATACTCTCTCCTTTGTGCCTTGTCATCTGCCTCTGGCAATTCTCCATCATGATGTCAATCAAGACTCAAGATTTTCAGAGAGACAGACCGGTGTCGCCTTGCCAGTGATAAATTCCTATTCAAACCCCTAAATTTCCTCATAAAAAGAGAGCGCACCCTTTCTGTTGTGCCTTCTCAGCAGGACCCTCATCTTGGGTACAAATCGTGACTTGTGGTTTCAAAATGGCGGCACGGAGGCGCCATGCCACTGACAGCACCATTCAAATTGACCAGAGATAATTGTGATATTAGTTTTCCTACCCGAGGATTCTTACCAAAGCGGTCCACCTTTGAAGTTTGCCGCCCTCACGCCACGTTTCAGGGATGGGTAGATTGAGCGGGATGCCACAGGGTGGCTGGGTTTTCAATTCCAGTTCCCAAATTCCAAAATTTGATTTTGGAAATGATATCACCATTTGCAGGAATATTCTTGCGGAAACTGTAAGACAATGTCTTGTATGCCACACGACACCATAACGTCTTCACCACCCAGGACAACCTTTTTCTACACTGCTTTGTCTGAGTTTTTCGGTGCACCATTGCTCTTCCCCACGGAAAGAAGGGTACTATTGAATCTATTTACTGGCCTGGGATGAAACTGCAAGGAAATTTGAGAAAATGACCTCACTTGTGGGTAATTGGCATTGTTTTCTTCATGTTCACACAATGCCGATTCGCAAATTCAGTGTCACATCAGAGACAGATAGAGATAGACATGAGATGGAAAGAAAGACAGAAGGCCAGAGACACAGGGGACAACGGAAAAAGAGCCACAGGACAGAGAGGGAGAAGCTTTTGGACATCCTTTGCAGATCTACACAACAAAATAGCAGAGAGAGAGAGGGGGGAAAGAGAAAGAGAAGTTAGAGAGAGAGGAGAGAGAAATACAGGAAAGAGAGGCAGAAAGACACAGAGAGGGAGAGAGAATGAGAGAGAGGCTGATGAGAAAAATAGGCCAACCAGCCTCGCATGATTTGCAGTCAATAGTTCAGACAAGAGCAAATTGGCATGGTGCCAACTTTGTTTTCCTGCATTCTGGCAAAAACTCTTTCTGGTACATCTTCCTACACCTAGAACAAAACTTCAATTGTGAATAAAATTGAGTATATAGCATTTTCATGGAGAAAGTGCTGTACACATACTTTTGAAAGAGGATGCTTTTTGTGCTTCGTGCTCAACCGGTACCGGCGCCAACCATCAACCATCAAATGAAACAGTGATGAGTGCAGGGACTGGAATATATGCAGGACAAGCTCAGGATATTGAACGCCACAATTTGTGTTGGACTTTTGTATTGAAACATTCAATCATTTCATACAATTTTTACATTCAGACTGATTCCTTCCTGCAAGAATAACCCCAATGTACTGTTTGACGGAAGTAAGTCAGATATTTGTTTTCTACTGCTCCAACTGTCGTCTGGACAAAAACACAGAAGCTGCGACAATATTTTACAGATGCAACGTCATGATGAAGACATCCTACAGATTGTACAAATTCTTGTCAGAAACTAAGCTGCATTTATCTAGAAATCGGAATTTTGCCCAAACGAAGGAGTTTGGTAGGGCTCAGCATAAACTGAAATGGTGTGCACAGAACTAGAGAAAGAATCATTGCGAACATTGATGTCTTCATAATCGGGAACACCCTGCCCAAATGAAGAAGGTTGGTAGGGTTCAGCAAAGATTGAAACAGTCTGCACAGAACTTGCAGAATATCTCTCAAAGCTTTGAGGCTCTGGTGGAAGGTGTCCTGAAGAAGCTCTCACTTCCTGACCCTGGTTTACAGAAGCATCATAAGCCGACATTGACGTTAGTTGTGTGTAGCCATCATTTTCGTCTTCCTCTTGCCCGGGCCTTCTCACTGGAAGTCTGCCTCTGTTTCTGGCATATGTCCTGCAAAATTATCCAAACAGATTGTGCTTGTCGTTGCCTCACGAAAAGTGAACTAGTCTGAGTCATACTTTTTGGGATTATCTTGCAGGAAAACAGATGTTTTGAGAATGAATATTGTTTCAAACCATGAATCATGCAAACAAAGGCCTCATCTTTCATATGTTTGCTCCTGCAAAACACTCACTTCCTCATGCAGCAAGCAACCACCACAGCTGTAGTCAGGATAATCAGGGGCACTCCAAATCCAATGCCAACCCAGATCGGGACAAACTCCAAAGCTGAAAATATCATTGAAATGTTTGTCACTGTGGACAATGAAGAAGGACTGAGGTGGGTGAGGGTAGGTGTTGCTGTTTGGAGAGAGTAGAAAAAGAAGAAGCAAACAAGAAGCACTGTTTGTGCACCTGCATTGCATGTTGAATATGGCATTCCAATGTTTGTAAATATCAGTTGCGCGAAATTCGCAGAAGAGACTCACCAGTAAAGTCAGGTGTTTTGTGTGAAGTGATTGGAACCTCAGTCATGATCTGAGTGGCTGTGACTGAAGGTGAGGATGGTTTGGCTGCAAAGTTCATGACATTTAGAGGTGACCATCCTCAACCATAGATGCCAGAAATTCATTTGTCAGGTGTGAAATGGTGTCAGACACTCACCACCCCCAGCATTGTTTTGAGGATTTGTAATGACCTCCAGTTGACCCATTCTTGGTGTTGTGTCTGGAGAAGATGATTCATGTAAAGTATTTTACAAGGGAGGGATATTCTCTGATCTATTTACCAAAAACTAAGTTACCTGGTGGAGAGGTTGAGATCTCAGCCGTTGTTGTTGGTAATGGTATCAATGGAAGGGAAACTGTCCGAACTGAAAAGGTCACAGTGATTTGTGATTCAGTCTCTTGTGACTACATTTCAAGTTACCAGACTGAAAGGTCAAAAAATGATTTCAAATGCCTTTCAGATGAACCCCATATCAAAGTTGTATCTTGATTAGAAGCTGAGATACAACCAATTTTGTTTGGTTGTTGAGGTGGTTGCTACAGACACCCATTTGGAATTATGGACTTCTTTGTATTGCAGTTGCCTTGAGCACTTTTTAGGTGATTTGAGGAGCTTAGTCCGATTTGTGAGCTTTTGGAAAAAGCGAGCGAAATTGGAGTGAGCGAAATCAAATCACCTATAGGCAGCCTCTTCCAAAAGTAT
>JAAUXT010048306.1_pt1 | contig 22307 bp, 27 predicted proteins | sample 7278171 | NCBI WGS metagenome assembly JAAUXT01 (sample SAMN14350112, study PRJNA611818) | marine sediment metagenome | isolation source: surface marine sediment (1.8m) | place: French Polynesia: Moorea | collected 2018-08 | reverse complement strand
GGCACTTGGCCTCTAGACCAATCAGAAGGCTGGATTTTGAATTCTAGACCAATCAGAGGCCTTCCCGCCCTCATTATCTCTGCCCCATAGTGGGGGGCTCTTCTCTAGCAGAGCTGGCGTGAATGAGTCCTGCTCAGTGCGATTTTTATTCATTTGTGTGCGCAGCGCGACACGTCAAGTCACTGTGCACTTTAATGGATTGCAAATTATGTGCACTTACGAGGGTGATCCATTTCTGCCTTTCCCGAGTTGGTGGCGGCTCCGTGGCGCTGATTTTCAATGGTGTGATGAGTGCTTGCGAAAGGTCGTCCTGTCCTCATCGTCTGTCCAAATCACAAGCAAAACCGAACCACAAATGTGTGATGCAAATTCTGAAATGATTCAGGCTGCAAACTGCTGAAACTATTCTCAAGAAATCAAAAATTTTACTCTCACCCTGCAAAAAAAGCCAATGGTACCTTCTAAACATACCAAACCATTTTTCAAAGAGAGACACATATGTCTCGAACAATTGGATCACATGATGGTGATTGTTTTCGAGTGTCCATGGCCTTGCACAAATTTGAAATATCTGCGAGGAGGGGTTCCCTCATATTTTTTTTTGTTTTGACTGTTGGGCAGGCAGAAATTCATGGAATTTCGCAGAACATCTCACATATTACCTGTGCTCATTTTGTGGAAAACAGAACAAATATATTCTTCTATAAACATGCTCAGCAGAAGTCGCAATGTGAAACCCAAAGAGAAACAAAAAGATTTTGTGTGTTTGATACAGAAAAAGGAATATCAGAACCACCTCGAGAACGACATTGCTCGAACAAACTGACTTGGGGTGCATGCATCAGAACGATTGCAATGAATCAGAACTGTTGGCCACGTTCTGACCCGGTTTGATCCGGTATCTGAGAGAAACATCATGTCCTGCCTGTTTCAGACGAAGGTGTCTGCTACACGTTTCACTCTGAAGAAGTTCAGCGTCGGCTGGGGCGAACCCTGTCCACCCCGGCCACGGGCGCCACGGCCGGACTCTGGCTCAGGATGGACGTGCAACAAACGAATGAATATTTCTTCGGGCCTGAAAACTCCGCTGGATTCAAGGTAGACAAAAACTTCTCCTTGGAAACTGGCAGGTCAGTGATTGTGGTTCGGTCACTGAAAGCCAAATCCCAACAAATAGCAAACTTGACTTCAAGCTCATGGCACCGAGTCACGCCAGGCTCCATTCTTTCACCCTTTCTATAGGTCTTGGTCCACGATCCGAAGAAGTTTCCGTTGGTTGGAGAGCTTGGCTTTGCGGTGTCTCCCGGAACCGAGACTTTTGTGGCTCTGAAGAAACATGAGGTTTGTGCATGCGCGTGCAATTCAATCGACATCTGGAGTTGTTGCGCTCTTTCAGTTTTCTCCACAGTCAAATCTGTGATTGGATCTTTTTGTGCAGGTTCGAGCTTTACCCCAGCCTTACGAAGGCAGTGCTTGCGAATACACCCACAAGAAGGAATTTAAACACGACCTGGAACTTTTCGAGGAATACAGCGAACCGGCTTGTCGAATGGAATGTCAAACAAAATACATTCACCGACAGTGTGGTTGCAGGCTGTACTATCAACCAGGTACACAGAGGTTTTTGGCTTGATTTTTGTGATGCAAATGGGAAAGACTGGACTTGAACCTCCATTCCTCAACGAACCGTTTTCGTACTCCCTGCACGAGTCGTACTGGTGTGCGAAATTTTGCCTCTCACAAGAAATGAGCTCTGTGGTACATATTTCAATTCCAGGTCCTCCCGAGTTGGAGTTCTGTTCAACGAAGGAACAACTGTTGTGCGGCGAACCAGCATTCAGTGAGCAACGCGACAATCTCGCACACAACTTGGCATTTTGGTGATCTGAGCCTCAACACAATCCTCTTGAGTTAAAAATTTTAATTCTTTTTCAGACAATTTCACCCAAAGCAGGACAGCTCTTTCTAATTGCAAGTGTGTCCAGGACTGTCTCGTGACGTCCTATGATGTGAGCGTGTCCAGCGCCCTCTTCCCAGCCGAACATGTCACCAACGACATCAAAGCCGCCACCAACAAGACAGAGAAGTTCATCAGGTAGATCTCTAGTTGAGAAGGCCCAGGGATATCTCAAAAAAGTTCGAAAGTTTGTAGATCTACCCAATGGAGGAAGTCACCCACTCCTTGAAGGCTGAAGAGAGGTTCATTTGTCCAAATTTTTTGATGTTTTGTTTCCTCGCGGAATCCCTTTACACACGACCCAGCGCCAACAGCCAACACCCAGTGAACAAGAGACAGCTTTGAACTACTTTCAGAGATAATTACTTGGACATGAGGGTGTTTTACTCAGAGCTGAACGTTGAGATCACGGAACAGCAATCGGCGTACGGTGCGGGAGATTTGCTCGGTGAGTTCTGCGGTGGTCCCTGCATGAATCTCACATTGTGTTGGAACATCTGTCCAAAAGTGGCAGAGCTGCACTGGATCTGGTGTTCTGTTTCATTTCAGCTGATGTTGGAGGCACAGCTGGCTTGTTCTTGGGAGCCAGTCTACTGACGCTGATGGAAGTTGTAGAATTTGCCTTCTTTTGTGCGCTAGCTTTTGCAAAAGAACTTACAAAGAACAAAAGTATGAAGCAAGTTCACGTCAAAGAAACTCACGAAACTCAGAAGGACGATTCTTTCAAAAATTTTAGTGCAGATGATCTCAAATTTGGAGACAGGGATCGGTCCCTCACGAACAAGGTTCAGAATTGATGAACAAAACGAAAAAGACGTTGATCAACAACGCAAACTGGGAGCGAGTCTGTGTTTGTCATAAATTTGGGCGAAAAACTGTATCCGGTTGTGTGCTTCTGAGATATTCTCCAAAGCGCACGTCGAGAGACAGGATCAAACCATGGTTCATGAGTTTCAACCTGGGCGCTGACCTGACTTCATGAACCACAACAGGCAGCACTCAAGAAAATGATCAAAATACAAATTGTTGTTGTGCCCAAACAATTCTGAAAACAAAACACACGTTTCTTCAGAATTCTCAGAAGGTACTTTCTTTGTACTCAAAATGCTGAATCGACTGTTGTCTGAGTCGAACAGAGCCTTCGACAATTTAACTCATTGGAACAAATACAAAGAAAGTCGGGCCTTTTGCCAATCATGGCGATATTCCTGAGAACCTGCGACGTCTGCATATGTTTGTGTCGGTCTGAGAGAGCCGTCTGCAAACATTGACTGACGAAATAGATCCCGACGATGCAGATGCGGTGTGGTCATGTTGGTTGTTTGGGTTGGTCGTCTTGCGCTAAACATCAACTGCCGTTTGGACGTTCTTGAAACTGACCAGCTTGAACTTCCCTGGTCCCTTCAATGACCTTGTTTCGTTCTGTACCAGAGGACTGCTTTTTACACATGGAGTTCATTCTGTTTGCGCATTGGTAGAAATGAGGACTGCGCACTCCACTGTCTGGGTTTCTGGTTTGAATCCACAGAATAAAGTCAATATGGATTCATACATTTCTGCATTGCATGACGATAGCTCGTGTGTATGGCACGCTCGAAAACATTTTGCGCCTTTGTGTGATCTGTACACAAAGAATGACAACAATGAACCTTGCAGCTTCGCCCTTTCTCTGGTGTACTTGACGCTTGCACATCGGCACCAGTTTAACTGCGGCTGTTATGGGATCTCCATGGATGAAATCATTTTTGTGGAGCTCTGATTGGGGCAGAGAGGTGATCAATGGCCAGAAGAGTGAGCTGCCAGAATAAACTTTTGCCAGTCTCGCGACAGCTTTGTGTTCTGATGAGAAATCAATTGAACAGATCCGCGAACATTCATCATTCATGAGATCAATCTGCCATCCAATCAGTATCCGTGAAATCATGGAAGCAAGCAATGCTCGGGGGTTTTCGGATGCTACGACTACTCGTACTTTTGCGTGGCGCCGGTTGTTTGTCATAGCTGGAAAAGAACAACAAAAAGAAATTTGAAAAGGATTGTAAAAATCATCTACAAAGGTACTTCTGAAAACATGGCGTTCAAGGAGAAGGCGATTGTGTTCAGCCAGGAGACGACAATGCACGGCGTCCAGTACGTCGGGAAGGAGAACGCACATTGGCTGAGACGGTAGGTTCTGCTGCCAGGATCGAACCAAATCAGAGAATAAAAGGGTCAAAATGAAACAATTGTTCGTGGTCGGGTTGAATCTGCTGTTCGTTTGCAGACTCGTCTGGTTGTTGACCGTGCTCTCCATGTTGTGTATCGCCGCGTACATGATCGTCGAGAAAATCATGTATTTCTACTCGTATCCCACGGAAACAAAGACAACAATCGCCAATGAGAACAGACTGGATTTTCCATCAGTGACAATCTGCAATCTGAACAAGTTCAGGTGAATGACATCAGCAAGGACCTCACCTTAAGGGGTGGCCACACAGGCCACGCGTTTATTTTTGACGCACGTCAATTTTTGACGCATCTGAACATCTTGCACTATTTCTAATATAGGTGGCCACACAGGAAGCGTTTATGAAGTGTTTATTTTTCAGAACATCTCAACAGACATTTTTTCATGCGCGTCAATTTTTGACGCACATCAAAAATAAATGCGTCTGTGTGGCCACTGCTTTACTGAATTGCCATGGCGTAGCAAGCGGAAGGCAGCATTTCCGAAGGCACGAGACCACGGAGTGTTCGCTCTTCACTAAATTTCATGCATTCAAATGGTCGTGTTTTGTTTCTTGAATTCAGGAGGACCGCATTTGGCAACGAGACGCACGAAGTGGCGCCTCTCCTGAAACTGTTGTTTGATCCCTCGCAGCTGAGTGAAGAAGAGATTGCGCAGGTGTGAAGAAAGACATCTCTGTCAAATGAAAACACTGCTCCCCAACACGAACACGAAGAAAAGCTTCTCGCATTTCGAATTTGCAGGTGTTGAGTCGGTCAGATGCCAAGATTCGTTTTCCGAATGAAATGTACCTGGAAATGATAGAGACAGCTGCCCACAACATTTCGGAGATGATTTGGCAGATGTTTTTCAAAGGGGTGGACATCACTGGAAACACGACAGACTACTTCACCCCCATCATGACAGGTTGGGGAATACTCCTTTGTCGTTCGTGACTTCCATGGTTCCAGTTTCATCCTTGCGTTTTGTGTCGTGGAAAAGAAAAGAAACTTTCATGTCTCGTCCGCACACTTTCTGTCTGTTCAGCTGCTTGTATCCTGTTTGTTCCAATTTGCGTCAATGTCAACAACACATATTCGACACGATGCACATGCAAACAGCAAATGTTACTTCTCAAGGCATTTGGCAGTGTGCTTTCTGCATGGATATCAGCAAGGACACTGAAGTCGCGCGTCTGCTGGACTTTCCAGACCTTTGACAGACCTCGTATTTCAATTCTGCCGGAGAAATTGAAGTTTGTGGTCAGTGTGTTTGTGTTGATGACTCCGTTTTTGAATTTCAGATGAAGGTATCTGCCACACGTTCCATTCAGAAGAAGTACAAAGGAAGCACGGACACACCTTAAATGTGACGAGCACTGGGGCTGCTGGAGGGTTGTGGCTCAGACTCAACGTGCAGCAGACCGAAGAATACTTCTTTGGTCCTGAGAACTCTGCTGGATTCAAGGTTCCTTGTCATACTCGCGCGCAAAGAACCTCCCGGTGTCCTGAGAGACCAACAAATCAAAGAAACCAAAACCGAAAGGGACTTCAACAATCAATTGCTGCGATGACTATGTCTGTCTTTTTTGTGAGATTGGCTCAAAAAGATGCCACTCTCAAAAGCAAAGCAAAGATTGTAAGCAATGGGAAATGACGTGAATGTGTCTAAAAAATTCCAGTGTTTGTTTCAGATTTTGGTACACGACCCAAAGAAGTTTCCTCTGGTTGGAGAGCTGGGCTTCGCGGTGTCCCCAGGGGCTGAGACTTTTGTGTCGGTGAAAAAGAATGAGGTGTGGAGATACGATCACCGGTACCTTTGTTGCCTCAATTTCTTGGCGATCATGTTCCTTCGTCGGCAATGTTTCAGTCAGCGTTGGGACTGCCACAACATACAATACAGATGCAGGTGGCCAGGACACCCTTCAATGAACGTCATCGCACAAGAACGACATGCGAGTAGATGAGGAGCTTCCATGCAGCTGGACACGTTTCACAAGAATCCTTTGTGCACCTATTCCAGGTCAAATCCTTGCCACCTCCGTACGAGGGGAGCATCTGTAGGGACACTCACGATGAAACCTTCAGGAATCCGCTGATGTTGTTCAACGAGTACAACCAGCCAGCCTGCCGACTTGAGTGCCAAACAAACTTCACCATGGAGAAATGTGGATGCAGAGTTTATTACCAACCAGGTACATTACACATTTTTTTGGTTTACCGCTGGTCGTGAACGCAATGCCTTTGTGTCGCTCTTGAAGAATAAAATACCGAACATCGTTTCCAGGTGGAGCCAACGATTCCTTTTGCTCGACCGACGAAGTACACAGGTGCTGGAATCCAGCAATGGGTAAACAAACAATTACAATGAAAATACTTCTGTGCAAAAACCAGAAGCCACAACTTTTATCTAAATCTGAAGGTGGAAAGCTGTGACAAGTTTTCAGACTGAAACGTGAAATCTAGACGTGGCAATTTGGCAAAAATAAAATTCTCACTCTTGCAGTTTCTGAAGCGTGCCCATTTGTGAACAACTTCAAACATCCCTGTTCGGTTTTTGGGTGATCCTTGTTCTGCACTGCTGCAGAGAACTACACCAGGAGCACAACGGCGCTGTCCGAGTGCGACTGTTTCCAGGAGTGCGAGACGACGTCGTACGCCGTCAGCGTGTCGAGCGCCCTCTACCCCGCGCAGCACATCCTCGACGACCTGCGGGTCTCCTTCGGCTTGCCTGAAGACTACATCAGGTGGGTCACGTGCAGACACACAGACGAGTCCCTTGAAGTTTTGAGGTCAATTTATGTGTGAGGTCTTCACTGGATAACAATTTTTTGTTGTTCTTTCCAGAAAAAATTTTCTCGAGGTGCGCATCTTCTACGAAGAAATGAACATCGACATTACGGATCAAAAGCCTGCCTACAACCCTGGGGACCTGCTCGGTGAGAAACCTGTATCTGTCGAAGAATTTTTTTAGGCTTTCTAGCGTGGTCCATGAGAGCTGTGCAATATTTGCTGCGCCATAACTTCATGCACACGAGCATGCGCACAAGGTTTTCATGTCCGACGATACCTAAAGGCAAGTCACCAATTTCAGCCGACGTCGGAGGCACTGCAGGCCTGTTCCTGGGCGCAAGTTTGCTGACAGCAATGGAGATGGGAGAGTTCCTGCTGCTCAGCGTTATTTCCTTCTTCAAACACCTGTCCGACGCTGGACAAATACATGACAAATCCAAAATGGGATTGGGTAATCCAGAAGAAACTCAAGAGAAAAACGGAAATGTGATAAAGGAGAGAGATGACGTTCTTGGCTTGTATAACACCATCTTTTCTACGAACAGTCCCACAAACGTCCAAAAAATTAAAGTTCAGGAAAAATCTTGATGACAAGCTGGGTCTTGGCTGCTTCAATCAAAGGAGAGGCTGTCACTGAATCTGCGCTTACAATGGTATTGTTTGCTGAACTGTTTGCTGAAAATACTTGTCTTCGCTGGAGCAATGGCAGTTTTCGTGCAAATTCCTTTGAAAGTTGACTGGAAATGTGTTACCCAAACACACTTCACCTCCTTTCAGCCTCTTCTTGCCATTTATTCACTTGCATTCAGCTGCCTCCTTCGTCCTATGGCCCCGTTTTGGTGCCCAGTGATCCCCATTCCAATAAACTTTCTGTGCACTCAGTTTCAAGTCACACCTTTGTGTCTCTCCAGTGTCGTTTCTCCAAACCTCTCTTCTTTCCAGTGGAAAGGTAAAAGTGCCATGAACAAGATCAAGACATGAGTGACCAAGGGTAACACAATGAATGGCCACACATGGAAATGACGACTGGTTCAAAGGCACAGGTGTGCTCATCAAATCATATGCACTTCCTGCGAGCAAATATTTCTGGAATAAACATTTCTGTCACCAAAACGAAAGGCTTTTCGTGTATTCCGCCCCTGCGAAAAAAAAAGGGCAGACAAATTAATTGCATCAGGGACAGGATACGGGCTGCTCAGCGGTGCACTCTGAATCCGGCAGGCTCCACCTGCAACTGAAATGGCTTTTGAGGTCCGAATTCTGACCTGCAATCACGAGACCACCAAAACACCATGATCACACCCCACAAGAAGTCGCCACAACCACAGTGGAACCGCTCTTTCCCACTGACCCACGTGGCTGAAGAAAGGGTTCTGAACTGCTCCTCTCGCAAATTCATCACAACACTGAGTGCTTCGGTCTGCACCTCACTGTGTGTGCCAGTGTCCACACCCTCACTTTCAAGATCAAGAAAAGCACGCCAGTGCCCCAGCTGTTCAGCATAAACTATCTCTGCAGTTAATCCTTGCAAAACCACAGGCACAACCAAAACCTCCAAGGTTCATGTCGACTCAGGCGCATCTCATGACCCTTGTGTTGCAGTGGATTTCCTCTCCCCTCCTCCCAGAGGGAGGTGGAAAGAATGGTGAAGCACCCAAACAAAATTCAAGATCCTGCGTTTGTTGACTGAGGCAAAATGTTGGCATATCATGCAAAGGGAATGAGTGAGCGATCCTATTGTACCTAACACATCACACTATTGATTGTCACAATCAAAACGTTTTCGCCATTTCGTACAACACAGCGCACACTTCAGTGTCGTTGGCAGGAAAAACATCATTTTTGGCTGATCAGATGATGGTGAGGACGCCAACTTCGTGTGCTACCCATTTGGCTAATGACTAAAACGAACTGTCCACGAATGGGAGAAGTTCGCCCTGCATTTTGTGTGGCTAACAACGAGCCGGTGCGAATCTCTCCGTGACGTTTGGATACAAGACCGATTTGCTGAAGTTCGATGCACGATGCAGGACACGACAGGCACATCTGCGCGACCTGGACCTTCTGCCATGGGGACAATAAAAAGGAACGCTCGGTTGTTTTCTGAGGAAACTTCAATGCATGGTGTTTTTCATATTGGAAAGGAAGACTCCATTTGGATGAAAAGGTATATACATTTTCTGTTTTGCTGATAGTGCGTTGTTTTGCAAAACTGATTTCAACCTGCATCATTGTTCCTTTCCTTTCAGGGTATTGTGGCTTCTCCTTGTGCTCTCTATGGTCGGCGCAACAAGTTTCATGGTTGTGGGAAACTTTGTCTTATACTTTTCCTGGCCTGTTGAGACGATCACTTACATCAACACAGAACATGAGCTCGAATTTCCTGCAGTTACTCTCTGTAACCTCAACAAGTTCAGGTAACAAAGTGTTCAATTCTCGCAAATTTGGGAAAACTTGCTCTGATTTCATTTTGGAACGACCGTGTTTGTGCGTGGACTTCAAAATTTGAAGAAAGAATCGAGGATTGTTCCTGAATTTTCCTTGGACTTGCAGGAAAAGTTATTTCATGAATCACAGCAATGCTGGAATTGTTCTGAAGACGATGTTTGCTGCTGATCAATTGACGGACGAAGAGATACACCTGGTGAGCATGGTCTCCAGCGGAACCGCGGACCCGAGGGGTCCAGACCGGGTGATCCACGGAAGAAAACTTGTCCGAGAATGCTGGGTTTTTACTCCTCTGTGTTGTGCTTCCCTCTCGATCAGGTAGAGAACAACCCATTCTTCAGAACAGTGGTGCCAGTGGAAGAGTTCCAGACGATCATCTTCTCCTCTGCGCACCAGCTGAATCAAATGATAGTCAACGTCACTTGGCGTGGACTGGAAATCACAAACTTCGCCGAATACTTCTCCACAACTGTCACTGGTCAGTGAAAATAAGTTTCGATTTGGACCCAACGTGTGTCCAATCGTTCTGTGACAATCGTTCTGAGAACACTTTGCTTGAAAACTCAAAAATAAGTTCTTTTTGACAACTGATTGCACACCCCAGCAAGTTCAGTGCATGCAAGATCAATCCCTTTCAGACGAGGGCGTTTGTTTCACGTTCAACTCACCCGACGTGCAAAGTCACGTTGGCACAACGTTGCGTGCCTCCAGCCCTGGCGCGGCCGGAGGCCTCTGGCTCCGTCTAAACATTGAACAGACGGGAGAGTACTTCTTTGGACCAGAAAGCTCAGCTGGGATCAAGGTTCCCCTTTTTCCTTTTGAATTTTATGTTGCCTCACACATGCACACACCAAATTGAAATTTGATGTTTTAAGAACAATCGGCTTTACGCATTGCGCAGGTTTTGGTTCACGACCCCCGGAAGTTTCCTCTGGTGAGAGACTTGGGGTTTGCCGCTGCTCCTGGAGCTGAAACGTTCGTATCTGTCAAGAAAAATGAGGTTCGTACACATTATCAGGTGACCTGCAAACACAGCAACGCGACACTAGGGCAAAACTACAGAATGTCCTTTCTCTTTTCCAGATTATTTCCCTTCCACCCCCGTACAAAGGAAGTACATGCACAGATATAAATGCCCCGGATTTCAAAAATGAGTTGATATTGTATCCGCAGTACAGTCAGGAAGCCTGCAAGATTGAGTGTCAAGCGAAGTATATTCTCAATAACTGTGGTTGCAGATTCTACTATCAACCTGGTAATTTCTTGTTTCTAGAGTCCCTTTTGCCATCAAGAGTTTGTCAATTTCTCTGATGAAATTCTTGTGTTTACGTTGTTCTGATGGTTTTGCAATCGTATTCCAGGGGAAGCAACCGACATGTATTGCTCTGCATACCAACAATACACCTGCGGGAACCCAGCCTATGGTGAGATCGTTGGCAGAGCCATTCCGACAAAGGGACTACAAAAAATTCTGTTCAAGAAATAAGCACACACACTGTTTTTGCAACAGAAAATTACACAAGTTCAGGAGCTCTGTCCGACTGCAATTGCTTCCAAGAATGTCACACCGTCTCGTTCGAAGTGAAGACGTCCAGCGGATACTATCCAGCAGATCATTTGGTTCCACTGGTGGAGGCACTTTCGGGCCTCACTGAGGAAGAGATCAGGTGCGAAAACGCGGAGTAGGTCTCCTTGTGACATTTGCCTTCTGAAATTTTCGTTGGCAATTTTGGAAGAAAGAGAAAACCGAAAAAAAATTCACCGACGGCACTTGCAGTGCACACGAAAACCAACCAAAGTTCGTTTTCGTTTTGCAAATTACGTACCTCGAAATTATGCGCACAAATATATTGCCCGCGTGTCCTTCCACTATTCTTTTCAGGAAGGATTTTTTGGAAGTCAGAATATTCTACGAAGAACTGAATGTGGAGAAGATTGAACAGAAGTCCTCATACCGGGCGGGAGATTTGCTGGGTGAGAGGCAATCTTGGGCTGCTTTTGCCTCTCATGTTGCAAGTTCTATTCTCTGAGCAAGATGTGTGCAGAAAGTTGTGTTCTTTGTGTTTGCTCGAAGACAAAGCTTGTTTTGTTTTCAGCGGATGTCGGAGGAACCTTCGGCTTGTTTCTTGGCTGCAGCCTTCTCACGGTGCTCGAGATAGCTGAGTTCATGATGCTCAACGTTGTTCTGATCTGCAAAGAATGCGCGGGACTCCGAAATCACAAAAATGTGGAAAACGTGGACGAGATTGGGATCAAATATGGAAAAGAAGACTCGTTTGAAATCCTCCGAAACAAGAACTCGCCAGCTTCACAATAGCATGAGTCCGTGGCAGGGAAGCACATTTTATTCTTCTCAGGGAGACAAAACTTTTCTGTATCACAAATGTGAGTCAAGAATGGCCTTCTCAGTCGGCAAATTTGGTGTCTTGATTTTTGCCTTTTGACACAAAAGCAACGCACAGCAGTGAAGGGTATTGGGGCAGACAGGAACAGCTCTACGAACACCAAGCATGACAGGCGGCATTGTAAGAGCTGACAAACCCCAAACCTTGCGCTTGTTACCTGTTTGACATTTATGGAGCATCAACAACAATGATCACTTTCACTTCGCACCAAAAAAATCAAAAACAGCTGAAAAACGAGAAAACAGAAACCCCAATTTCGTCAACAGCAAAAAAGAGCATGCATATTTCATGGACTCATTTACGTCTCCGAAGGTGAATATAAATCGCTCGATGGACGGCTTTGTTCACGTAAACTGCCTGCATGGCTTCTCATGATGATATCACTCCATTGATCATCGAACCGCTCGTGCGCCCCCGTTTATCATTTTATTGGCAGAAAATGATTCTTTTGCCTGATATTCAGAAGGCAGATGGGTGTTTACATGTGAACATATATTTTGCAAGAATGAGGAGTAACGTTTACGCGGAACAACTTTTAAACATGAAAAAACGAAACCAAATGTTTGTGAATGATGGCGAGAGAATAACAAATTGTTTGGATAATTGGAGGTTTCATGATTGGCACACGAATCTGTCAATAGTCATCAACGACTCCGGGAATATTCTGCATTAGTGTGATGAGCGCAGATCGACGAATCAATCCGCACAAAACAGTCATGAATGCGACACGAAATAATTTGGACAGAGAACATTTGATTTCGCTTTGGTGGACACACAATTTTTCCCACTGCTGTTTGTTGGAGTCATACGCGTCCACATCATGCCAGCTTCGCCGAACGTCAGGGCTTTATGACAAACTCGTGTTGAAAAACTCGGATTTTTTAGTTTGATGCACAGTTCAAGAACCATGTGGAACAAGGAGCGATTTTACACTTTCACGGGTCAGTCCAGTCTGCATGGAATAAGCCGCATCACCAACAGAAAGTCAAACTGGTTCAGGAGGTACGTTTTCTTTTCTTGTCTCTTGTGGATCTTGTGTTGCAGAACAGTTTGCAGCAACACCATCACGCCAAACTCGTGTCAGTTTATAAAAATAAAAACCGTTCTTACGATTGTGTGGAAACATACAGGCAAAGAAGATTTCCAAACGTTGCCTTCTGTCTCGAGAAAAAGATGGTAGGGAAGGGGCAACGAGTTTCCATACCAGGCTCAGATCAGAGAACCGACATAGCCTCTGACCATCCCGGAGGGTAAAGACGCTCGTAGCCTTCAGCAGAAAGGCAAGGTCTTCAATGTGCACCCCGAGCCATGATGGAAACTGTTTGAGTGCGCAGCCACTGCCATTGTGTGCGTGGAGAAAGTTCATGGGTGTTTCCTCACAGGCAAAAATTCGCGGGTCACAAAATCGAATGTCCCCAGCAGCGCAATATATTGTTTCATTGATTTCCACTTGCAAAATGTGGAGTTGCTTCCCCAGATTATTTTTTGCAGATCATGCTGGCTGGTGTTCTTCTTGGTGATGGTGGGCACATTCTTATTCTTCGTAACGGAGCAAATTATCAAATATCTGTCGTATCCAAAGAGCACAAGGATCGAGGTCCGTGAACAGAAACCCATCAGTGAGTACCCGCGTTGCTTCGGGTTGAAAAAGCACACCCGTACACACACATATACACACGCAGATACACACGCACGCACGCACGCACACGCACGCAGACACACACACACACACACACACACACACACACACACACACACAACAGTGTCGTGTGTTGCGAAAACCAATTGTGTGTTTCAGGTTTTCCAGCTGTGACAATTTGTAACCAGAACATTTATCGGAAGCACATAGTCCGCAATACTCCAGACATGATCACGTTGTTGAGACTGGCATTCGACCCCACGGGAGAAGCACGGAATTTCACCCAACTGAGCCAAAGTCTGAGTGAAGAAGCAAGGAACACAAACACCTCTCAGTTGATGCTGGACAATATTCAGCCGTTGTCAGAAATGATGTTGCTGTGCAAATTTCGAGGTCAAACCATCAACTGTACCGAGGCGTTCAAACAGATCCTGACGGGCTTTGGCTGGTGCTACATTTTCAATTCTTACGAGCATGTCCAAAAACATGGCTCGCACGAGACGTATAGCACTGGTTCTGCACAGGGTCTTCATCTCCGACTGAACGTGAACCAGTCTGAGTACTACTTCGGCCCCAGCATGTCTGCAGGATTCAAGGTTTGTCATTCGACATCATCAATGCAACTTGCACACGGTGTCCTCTCAGTTTTTCCAACAAACTGGAAAATTACCAGAGGACCGCAATTGTCATGAAGGTGAAGCCTTGTCGATTGCAGGTTGTCATTCATGACCCCATGGTGTATCCGGACATCGACGCCAGAGCGTTTGTCATCAAGCCCGGCTTCGAGACATTCGCGTCTGTCAGACTGATCAAGACAAAGAGTCTCCCGGAGCCGTACGAAGGAGCTTACTGCAAAGAAGGAGCTGATCGGAAGCTGAAATACTTCCCCAACTACGGACGAGCCGCCTGCATGAGTGAATGTTTTGCCGACTTCCTGATCAGCAGATGCGGCTGCATCCACTTGTCTGTCATCCGTAAGAACCTCACCGCATGAACGGGGCCAAAACATGTGAATGTACCTGGACATGAGACTGTGACTTTGACAATTGCCTGTGTCTTTCCAGCTGACATGAGGCTGTTCTGCAACATCACCGTCGTGGTGACCTGCAGCGCCCGTGCGGAAGGTCAGGGCTTCAGCAAATGTCTCAATCAACAGACTGTCTACCAAACTTCCAACTCACCAACTCAGTCTCCCTCAACAGCCTCCATGGGCTTGCGTGTAAGCATGTGTTTTGCAGAAGCGTTTGTGATGGAGCAGCACTACGAGAAGTGCGCCTGCCCGGATCTGTGTTCCAAGAACACCTACCAGTCGAGCATCTCCCAGGCCACGTTCCCGTCACAACCCATTCTGAACGAACTGGAGCAGGGTTACAACTTCACAGAAAAATTTGTCAGGTGAACCACAAATCAGTCGTTATTGTACAACTTGTGCCTCTACCTTCTCTGCATGAGCTGTTTCCGTTGGATCCAAGGCCAGTCTCGTGGTTCTGGCAGAAGGAACGTGGGCTTCCAGAGCCCGAAAAGATTTCAAACCTCACAGGAAACGTTTTTGACAAATACCCGGTTGCTGCTCAAACAGTACCTTTCGCCCCTCCAGGGACAACTTTCTGGAACTGCGAGTGTATTTTGAGGAGCTGAACTATAATTACATCAAAGAAGAACCTTCGTACACATTGGGCAACTTCTGGTGTACGTATTTCGATATTTGTCTTCTTTGTCCCAAACGGTTCACACGAACGATGAGATCTGGAAAATCCCCGTGGTTCTTTGTCGATCGACAGCACGTACTGCAAGAGTAGTGTGCTGTGAAATCATGTTTACTTGAGGGCCAATAATTTGGTATCTGTTTTCAGCTGATGTTGGTGGACAACTTGGGCTGTTTCTCGGAGCGAGCATCCTGACAGTTCTCGAGTTCTTTGATTTTGGTGGAACGTTGGTGTTTGGCAAAAAGAAGAAAGCAGCACCTTGACCATCGTCTTCAGACGGTTCATGAAGAAACACGAGCAATATGACTCAGGAACAAGCACACCTGAGGCAGAAATCGCGATTTGAGCTCCGGAGCTGTTCTGGTGTGGATTCTGTTTTGCGCTCAGGAATTCAAGAAACAGACCCAATTGTGGACAACTCCCGTGGTGTCGTGTGGTCTTGCAAAACTTGTCGAAACCTCCGCGTGCCCATGGAATACACCCTTTTGGAAATCGATGAGCAGAACAACAAACACCCTGCATCAAAATACTCGTACAAACTGTCAATGAACCAAAGAACAAAATGAACTCCAGAGCACAGATACGCCTTCAGTTGAGACAATTAATGAAACGTGTCTCAATTCGAATTGAGATCAGAAGTGAAATGAAACGTCAACAATCAACATCCCGTCTTTCGTTGTGATGAGATGTGGACTGAATAAAATGATGCGTGTAAAATTAGCAGACGTTCGTGTTCGTGTGGAGAATGTGTGGGAGACGTGCGAGACAAATAGACCGTGTCTGTCCGTGCCATTTTGTCGACCCTTGAGAGTCCTCATTTCTGTCTGAAGCGCCTCACGAAGAGGACAGGCGATGACGACAGCACAACAAATGAAGAAACAGAACCGACATTTGAAGGTTCTGATTCATTTGACCAGGGGTGCGTCAAGTCGCGCTGTGCTGGGATGTCAGGGAGCACACACGATGCGATGTCTGACAACGAGACATAACGTTTTTGCAGGATTTAGCTCTACTGCATTCGAGCGCTAAATCCATGCAATGTGAACGAAGGGGATTCTTATGTTGACAAGGACGACGCAAAAACAAAATCTATTTTGGGGTGAGTACGTAATGCTATTTCCAGGTCGTGGTTCAAATTACAGGTGCTTGTGACAAGTTGGTCTTCTGGCCTCCAGGTCTTGGATTAAACGTGACGAAGGACGAGTCTTCATGCAAAAAGCACATTTCACTTGATTGTGAGCAAAAGTACGAACAACAGCAGTTGACCAAGCAAGTAAAGAAATTCGAGGGACAACTGACTTTTGCCAGATTCCGCCTCTTGAATCGACATGGGAGACAAGTTTTGGTCGTGCTGCGGGAAGCTGCTGTCCGTCATCATCAGCGCACTCTTCGTCATGTTCTTTCTGTTCGGACACAAACTCCTGCCAGGTTTTGTTGTTGTTGTTATTGTTGTTGTTGTCGACCAGAAGATCCTGATACTGTGAAGTGTCAAAGATCATTGAAGTTCAGTTTAAAAAATCCTGATCCCAGGCAACAGCCACAGCCACAAGTGCCCTCCCCGGCCGTGCTCCAGGGCGCTGTACGGCATCCAGGCCGCCGTGGAACAGATCAGTCAGCGCCAAGACTCCATCGACTCGGGGCTGACAAGGGTCAGTGAGACAGTGGCCGTTCTGCAGGATTCATTCATTCCTAAAACAACTCCAGATACGACGACGTTCAGGAAAACAGACACCAGAAACAGACCTCAGGTATGGAGGACACAATGTCCGTTGTTTTCTTCGACAGAAACAAAATTGTTAGAAAACAAAGGCAGTGGGAAACAAACGGTCTTATTTTCACATTGGTTCAGAGTGTATCACCGACTGGGCTCGGAGCTGACAGACCCGAGTTCCTCCAGGGTCACACCCGCACGGAGGGAGCCGCAACCCCACGGGCCCCCACGGCCGACCCCACCGATGCGCCCTTCAGTCGGTGCGACAAGAGATTGCGGAACCTGTGGTTGTTAGGTGAACGAGTTATCCTTGCTCTCATCCGATGTGCCCAGACATGCATTCTGTTCGTTTTGTGCTGGAAATGTTGTATTGAATGGACACACCCATGTTGTCCTCGGCGCTTGTGACACACCCTGTGTGCTGCGCAGATTTCGTGTTTTTTTCGTGTCCCGAGTTTTGACACCAGTTTGCGTTTGTGCACTGAAGCACTTTTGTTTTCTTGTTGTCCCATGTTGCGGAAAACGACGATTTTCAGATTGCTTTGGTACTCATGCGTGTTTTTGCTTTCTTCTGCAGGTTTGGTTCTCCTCGTTTTGCTGCTGGTCATACTGATCGTGTTGAGTTGCGTGCTTCTGTGCGTGATGCGAGCCAGGACAAGGGAGGGCTGTGTGTGCGCAACTACAGCTGTTCTTGCTGGGATCGACAACCCCAACTTCCAGGCTGAACGTTTGGTACAGCTGGAGGAAGCTGTTGAACCTGTGTCCAACGTTGGCTTGTGGTCAGAGGTACATGTTCATTTGAATGTTCAACTGGATAGAAAGACGAGCGAATCCTCAACATCTATGTCGTGTGACACGGATTCAAAAATTACCATGACATCCCTACATGATCAAAAGAATTTTGATTTGTTATCCTTTTTGCAGAATTTTCCTCCAAACTCCACCGAACCTCAGGCGGGGCTGGGTGCTCCCGCGTGTGGCATCGTGTCGTCAACTTTTCCGTCATCGTGTGCGAATGAACCTGGAAACTCTCAGCGCAGCTCTCTCTCCCACGACTCCCACGACTACGAATCCATCAACAGCAAGACATCGCTGAAGAAAGGAAGTGGAACCCTCTTCAACAGGAGGAAATCGGTGAGAACAAAGCCAGGGGAAAGCAGCCAGAGGAGATCCACTGCTCCCATCGCTTCCCCAAGAAACTCCACGGGCAGCGACACCACATGCAGCGGATCAGTGACCGGCGGCGCTGTCGATGTCTTGCACTACGACGATGACTCCGAAGAATTTGTACAGGGTACAGACTCTTACACTTGTGAACAAACAAAGGGAGAGATAGAGCATCGGTCAATGCAACTGCCTGTTCGGTGGGCCCCGGGATACGAACTAGGAACCGTGGAGTCCAAGGTGTACGATGACCTGGGGAGGAACCCAGAAGCCACCTGTGGTGGAGTCTCCCTGTACGAAAAACTCCGAAAAGTCAGCGACTCAACAGCTGCAGGATACGAAGGACTGAGATCAATGCGACGAATCTGGCCTTCCGTCCCAGATCCCAGTCAATGGACAGATAGAAGAAACTTGAAGTTTCAAGAGATTTTCCCAGAAACATCCACAACTGGACTTTCCCCTTGTGATTCGAAGTTAGCCGTCAAAGACGACGGGTCTTCAGATTCCAGTGACTGTGATGACACGTCGGATTACGTTACATATTAGGCTCAGTTTGAAGAGCGTCTGGCAATCATTGATCTCAATTTGTTGATTGTGTGATAATTGTGGCCAGTTCTCGAGATCAGGCAACACTGTCTGACAGAGATCTTAGTATTTGTCAATTTCGTCCTTGCTGAATTGGGAAGTTATCTCAAAGTTGGTGAGTGCCGGCAAAAAAGGGAGCTCCAGTTGCACAAAAGGACAGCGAAGCTTTGTGCACAGCTCATTCCTTGGCATTGGAGCGCGTTCCGAAGCTTTGAGAGGAACTCCTGTCTCTGCTTCATCCACTTCAGCAAATTACAATGTGAACCTGTCAACTGATACCGCCAAGGAAACACTATCCAAGGAATCAATTGTTTGCACTTTGAAAGGGTAAAGTTTGTCACATTCAAATGAAGAGGGAGTGGTCGATTTGGCCATTCAACCACTTTGTTTTGTGAAGATAAATGCGAAGAAGCTGTGCCAAAGACACGTTCAACTCTTTTTCAACTCTTGTGAGAACAAAAGCCATGAGCACTCACAAACAGAGGCGAGAATCTACGCAAAAACCAAACTGTACAACGAATCAACTTGCGGTAACATCAGTGCGCTTTCGAAAACAACGCTGCAGACGGAAGTTCTTTTTGGCCCCATCTTTGGATTTGCTCAACAAGTGAACAAACAGCCAAGGGCAGGAACAATAAATTGTACCGAGAGGATGAAACTCAAATGAACTTTTTCACTTTGTCGCGCGAAGACAAAGGGTTTTCCGTCAGGCAAACGTACCATTTTTCAACACCGACCAGCTCCTGCAGAGGACTCTTCAGAAGTGAATGGAAATATCAAGGAAGCAAAAGCCAAAAGCTCTTTGGAGGCTATTGCTCAAAGGTGACAAAATCCATTCAACTTTTTTGCTCATTCTGAAAAAGTTCCACGGAATGAAGATGATCCACGCCAAAACACTAGTAGCTTTCATGTGATATACCTTGGACGGCGTCAAAGACTCGACGAAATGGCAGTTTTTCTCCACTTTTGTCGACAGAGAAACTGAAGCTGCAGCGTAGTCCCCTTCTGTCTTGTCTCAGCATTGCAGGCATTGGTGTTCCGAGAAGTCTGTCGGTGACACACAGCGACGATGGAGCTGAACAACACAACTCTGGCCATGAACAACTCGTACTGGACGATCGACTCGTGCAGTGAAGCGAATTTCTCTTCTCTTGAACTGTGCAACACAACGACCCACCGGCCGGTTCCGACTCTGAGTGAAGAGGACGCTGACTACATAGAATACTACAACACACTCACTGACAACATCTGGAGAATTTGGCCTCCAGTCACGATAGGTCTGTATTCCACTGATCAGTCTTTAATCCTTCAAGTGTCATTTTCAGCTCAAAAACGTCAGATGCGCTTTCAATATGTTGGATTGGCATGGGGTTCACCAACAGCTGCATGGTGAAAACGCGGGTTCTCTCTCGTGTAGCGGTCGGCACGTTGGGCAACTGCGTCTCTGCGGCGGTGATGACGCGGCGCGCGCTGCGCTCGGCCACCGTGAGCGCGATGCTGACGCTGCTCGCCGCCGTCGACACGCTCGTGCTGTGGACCGACCTCGGACGCCAGTACCTGAAGTACGTGCATCGCGTCGACCTGCGCACCGTGTCCAACGCCGCCTGCAAGCTGCACAAGTACGCACAAACTTTACTGTTCTTGTGTTCAGCAACGTCCGACGAAGCGAAGTGGAAGAATGAGAGAACTGACCTACCTTGAGTTGTTAAACAAACTGTTGTTGACGACAACTGTGTTATTTGGGTTCTCAAAGTCAAAAGCACAAGGTGATTTTGACTCTCAAAGGTAATTACGTGATTGAGCAGCTCCGACAGAACGTGGATGACAGGCTTCCAATCGGGAAAAATTGCGCACAGACGCACAACGGAACAGTAGCAGTCGAACCAATCCAAATCTCAGACAGCAATTAACACAGATTGCTGTCAAAATCCTGTTGCAAGCAAACCTACGAAAATGTTAATTAAGAAACAGGTGAAAAGCAAAATCCGTCTTCGTTCGTGCTCTTCATGTTGTGGAAACGCTGACTGAGAACGTTTCAAGTCGAATTTTGTCGACGTGTCGGTGTTGTTTCCACTTGTACTTGGTTGCAGGTTCTTCGTTTTTTTGAACGGCGCCTTCGCCTCTTGGGTTGTCACTCTTCTGTCCACCGAGAGGTTCTTCGCCATTTATTTCCCGATGAGAATGAAATCCGGAAACACAATGAAGACGGCAGCCATCACTGTGGCCGCAGTCTGGGTTCTTCTCGCTGCCTGCAACCTGCACTTCTTCTGGAGCTACGAGCTGGTGCAATATGGGGACACGACGTACTGCTCGGACGTCGCTGGATATGAAACATTTCTTGAGGTTCGTACAAATATGCGAACAACTGTCCACCGAGAGGTAAATTGCAATGGATGTGCTTGCGTATCAAAAGTACCCTGAGAAATTTAATCCTGTGGACAGCAAAAAAACCCAAGTTCAGGAGGCCAACTCCAAGATGACTACCAGCACCCAAGATGGCAGCTTTGACCAGCTGGGTTTTGGCCAGCCGGCTCTTCTGCCCAAGCTGGTTTGGTGGGTGTGTTTGGTTGCCAGAAGGAGGGGACTGGCCGTGGAAAATAATTGTTTCTAACCGTCCAAAGTAGCAATGGAAGATTGTATGAAACGAGGTATCATACAGTTGCAAGCATCCACAGGAATTAGTGTCAAATGCTTGAATGACCGGCGATTCTTCCTTCAGCGTGACAAGCACCGCGAGTGAAGGTCTGACCTTCATCCGACACATTCTGATTCTTTTCGTCTGCAGCTGTACTGGCCGTGGCTGACGCTGCTCCTCTACTCCGGCGTCCCGTTCTTCGTCCTCATCAGCACCAGCGTCGCCATCATCGTCAAGATCGTCTCGTCGCGGCGCCCGCGGTCACGCAGCCGCCGACCAGAGCACAGAAGATTGCGCCCACTGAAACTTGATGGTTGAAACGGTTCACACAAAGCATGTGAGGAGAATCAAATGAATTGGAACTCCAACGTTGTAAATGACCACGTTTCGTGATTTGAAACCAACGTTCAAGGTCAACACCGCGTCGAGCTGTCTGTTTCTCGGGTGTCACGTCGTTTTCTCTTGTCACAAACTCCTTTCTCAAGCAAGACCTGAAGTATTGCTGAAACGCCATTCTGTCGAAGCAATACCATTTTCTCCTGTGAAGCGTGCATCAAGAAAACTCTCCGTTTGTTCTTTTTAATTGAAAAGTTGCCTCCAGAATGAAGACAAGACACCCGTCAAGCAGCAACCTTCCTCAAAGTTTTCACCGTTCATCTCAAATGAGTATCGCAGAGAAGACTTTGCAATTTAAAAGACAATGGAGATGACATGTGCTTGGGGTGGAGGTTTCCAAGTTTCGTTGAAAAAATGCAGATTCGCTGCTCGCTCGTCCAAGTTTTGACCATTCCAGGAAGACGCTGCACCAGACAAACGCAGCAGAACAAGGCCACACATCTCGTAACTTGAATCTCTCTCCTGACATGTTTAGCCCATTGTGTTCATCAGGGGCTCAGGACACAACATATAATGTCACGGTCTGGCGGCCTCAGCAATGGTTTGCGGCATTTTCTCAAACAATCCGCGATCTCGTTCGAAACTTCGAGATATGCGCTGCGAAACTTTTTCATCCCAAGACTTTCCAACACGTAAGACTGACACGCTGTGCACTGTTGTTGT
>JAAUXT010035709.1_pt1 | contig 22311 bp, 21 predicted proteins | sample 7278171 | NCBI WGS metagenome assembly JAAUXT01 (sample SAMN14350112, study PRJNA611818) | marine sediment metagenome | isolation source: surface marine sediment (1.8m) | place: French Polynesia: Moorea | collected 2018-08 | reverse complement strand
GAAAGACATCGCTGACGAAATCATGATCTTGGCCGAGTTGGACCACCCAACTCTCATCAAGTACTACGGCGTGGAGGTTCACAGGGTGCGTTCAGCTGATTATGAGCTTCCGTAATCACTCGTGAATGCGGGTGCCTGTGTGTTATGTGCACCCAGCAATTTTCGCTCCTGTTGGGTGTTGAGGTTTCATTGAAACAATGGTAAAATTGAACCCAAACATTTTTTCACACCTATGCCTTGATGCATTGGTTTTACTTTGCAAAGAAGTGCACATGAGTTTGTGGGTACGTTCATCTTTTGTCAGCCGCGGTGCACACACGATCTTAGTTGCAACAACTGTGTGCTCTGCGTGTCGTTTCTGACCAAACGCTTCTTCCTCCGCCAGGACGAAATGCTGTTGTTCATGGAGTACTGTTCTGGCGGGACTCTGGCGGACGCGGCGCGTCACGGCCTCAGCGAGGAGATCATCAGAAAGTACACACACGAGGTTCTCGTCGCCATCAGCGTGCTGCACGACAAACAAGTCGTGCACAGAGACATCAAAGGTGTGTTCACCACGCGAACAAGTAGCAACACTTCTGTTCGTGTCATCTGTTGTTTCATCCTGTGCCGCACGTGATATTTTGCTGCATTTGACGTCAAGTTTTGTTCTGAAAAACTGACGTTACGAGGCGTGCTTTGAGACAACTGGAGTTCACTGCAACTTTGTTTTTGCAGGTGCCAACATATTTCTGACGCCACATGGACTCAAACTCGGAGATTTCGGCTGTGCCGTCAAACTGAAGAACCACACAACGCTGCCCGGTGAATTCAAGAACATGGCTGGAACAACCGGTGGGTTTCTCAAAACAAGAACTTATTCTTCGGTTTCGCCCCATCGGGAGAAGCTTGTTGATTCGAATTGCATTGTTGCACGCGGGATCGCTTGTGTCTCACACAGCCTACATGGCGCCCGAAGTGGTGACGAGCAACACACAGGAAGGACACGGAAGAGCCGCCGATATCTGGAGTCTTGGCTGCGTCGTCATTGAAATGACAACAGGAAAAGTATGCCACGATGCACACATTTTGTTTTCGTGAAAACAGTTGCTCCATTCCATACACATGTACAACCACTTTGAAAGACCTCGACAGGCCACGCCCTCTTTCCCCAAGCCATCAGGCGGGAGCTGCCGTCACACGCCGTCTGTGGGGAGATCACTGGCTTCAAACAATGCAGCGGGCTTGTTTTGCAGAGACCGTGGCACGAGTTCGAAAACAACTTCATGATCATGTTTCGCGTCGGGATGGGCGGCTCGCCGTCGATCCCGGACACGCTGAGCGACGAGGGGCAGGACTTCCTCGACCACTGCCTCGAGCACGATCCGCGGCAGCGCTGGACCGCGTCCGAGCTGCTCGGACACCCCTTCGTCAAGGTGCGGTGCGCAGAAATGGTTCCTGGTGAAACAAAATGACAGGACACCCCAAATGAGGAGGCACGGGTGTTTTGCCATTTCAGTTCGGGGGTGGAACAAATGGCCAGGCACAGGTCTCATTTCAGTTGACTTGAAATGTCTAAACATGGGGTGCACATCTCGAAGTGGCAGTGTCAACTGTTTTCAAGTGCAAGTTGAAATGAGGACACACGGTGTCAATAATTTGGGGCGTCTCTCCATTTTGTTCCACCAGTCACAAGGAGTGATTTTTAACAAGAAGGCTGGCGCCAAGAAAGCCCGCGGTCCAAAGCGCTCGGTAACTCTGCGGGGCCAACTCAGTTGCTCAGCACAGTTCGCTCAGCGAGTTGGGAGAGATAAAAGCTGACTGGTGCACTGTCTGACAGACAGACACTCATACTGACGGTGATTGCAACAAGCCCGCGGTTACAGATGCCTTTGGCGACAGCGGGCTTTGAAATTGTATCTGGAAATTTGGGGCATTGTGCGTTTGTTGCTGATTCTTTGGGTCACACTCATATTTCCCACCCAGGTCTTCCAAGAAGACGACGGAGACGCGAATGTGTAGGAGTGCACAAGTGGAAACTACAAGAGCCAGTACATGCACTTCGCACGTTTCCTGACATCAATCACTTCTCTTACCTGCCAGCGCAGCAGCACGAGTGACGACCGTAGAAACATATCATGTTAGCTGCTTTGCATTGTTGACCCTCGAGGTGATAGTTTCTTGCAGCAAAATAGACAAAATGTCCTGCTTTGTTCACTCTTTACTCGTTCGTCGAAATGTTCTGGTATGGGCCGTTTGGGCACAGAGCTGGACAAATTTCAAAACCGAGTGGTAGTCTGCTGACAAGACTGGGGCTTTGTTTCAAGGTGCCTTCGTTTTCATTTCAACGTTATTTGCACGGATAAACTTCGCCGTCAAGCGATGAGGTGTCCCGTTGTGAAACCGAGCACACTGTTTTTTATTGAGAATCAAAGTTTGAGAAGGGTAGGCCGTGTTTTCGGTGTGTCCCGTTTTTCATGGACCAGCTGTTTGGAGAACCTATCAGCATGGCCAGCCGTTTTCTTGGGCTGGGTTGGTCCCCGCAAAGGACAAGCACGAAGTCTCGCTGTTACTCTATTGCGAATTCACGAACCCTTTTCGCACACATCAGAGAAACCGGTTGGTTAGTTTGAGCACGATCAAGTTTTGGGGATGGGAGCGGGGGGGCCTCCGCGCCAACGTAAATGTGAAGCACGTTCCCAATTTGTAAAGAGAAACACGAGGGTACGGTGCACTGCTATTCGGCGTGCAGCTTCTAAAAACGCACGTTTTCAACGAGTCACTTCTTTCATCAGATTCGCTGGACTTCGAGTCAATATTTTGTGCAGCGTAAAAATAGAGTGCGGGATGCGTTTCACATTTGTCTAGTTGTGCTGTTTCTTTGTGAGCGAGTGCAGACTCTTCTGCCTTTCACTGCCCTTGGTCCGGAGTTGAAACCTGTCGCACGAAATTCAACAATTTTCTACAAACTGTAAACTTTATTAACATTGAATAAGTTTCTGCCTTCAAAGGGTTACTTCAAAAAAAGTGAGCAAATAATCTAGAAACTTCCGTAACCACTGTAGCCATATCAGTCCCTCTCTTGATGTCCATGCAACGTAACGTGTGGCAAGTGAAAGACTCGGTACATCCTCAATACTTACCGCTCCATGTCAATTTTTGTCTCCAAGAAGTTCAAAAAAATTTCAAAGTGGTCCAAAGATAGGATGAAAGCTGTCCATTTTGTTTTGTCTGACGAAATGACCCATTTAGTATTCATAGAAATTTCAAAGATAATGCTGACGGAAAAATGAGAAGTCTATCTAAATGAGACAGTTTTCCCCTTCGAGTCAAAACTGCGATATAATCGCAGGTCTGCAAGATGAAGATAAGTTCCTTCGCCTCAGTGAGGGCCAATCTTTAGCACTGTCCGACGAATCAAAAAGACCTTGTCAGAGCGTACCCAGTCTTGCATCGAGCAGTCGCTCGACAATGCGAGAGCAAGTTTTCAACAATTCCCTTTCTAAAAAGTTCTGTTCCCAAAGAAAATCCACATGTATGTACAGCTGGTCATCAGTTATTTATGACGACAGTCGTCATCCTGTCGTCCAAATGAACTGGACGAGATCTACTGCGTGTTGAGCTGTTAAATCTTAATAATCACTACGACGTCCTTCACCACAAACATTTGCTCCAGAGAACGCTACCTAAGTATTTTTTCTGCATGGCAAGTACATGGCAATAAGAGCAACTGGGCAACAACTCTAGAAATAACAACGAAAGATACACAAAAAATGCCTTCCCTATCGACAGTCGTGGTTTATACGAAGAGAACATCTCTCGCAAGTCAGTTTTCTGAAACCAGTTTGAGGTAACCTTGACCACGGAAACGTTGGATTTGAATGATCATGTCAAACACTGTACAGCTGCACTGTACAGAACAATGCAAATTTGGACAAGTTGGTGTCAGCAGGGTCAATGATGGTTACTCAGGTGAGAACGAACAATCGTTAGACAAACGAGTTACTGGGCACAGGAACGCGACACCCCCGAATAAATGAGACACTCTGGACTAACCCGTCAGACGTGTTGCGTTTCATCTAAGGGAAAGCAACAGATATGCAAGGCAAGAAGCTTCAGTGTTCCTGTGACAAGTTTTCCTGGGGGCGCGCATGTGAAAGAAGCACCAAACGTGTGGCCAACGAGGGAGGATCGGGACGCAAGCACAGAGACAGCAGAGACACCGGTGGAGCGAGACCAAGGCACTGCGGAAAATCCTGCCGGTTTCCTCACCCCTGCGCTCACCTACCATCCCGGGTGCAGGGGAGGGGTCCTTCGCTCAAGCAGTTCTACACGTGTGACTGCTTGTGTTAGTTTGAAACCCAAATGTCAATCGGATGGAATCTTCCCGGTTTTCTGTCATGTCCGCTCCAAACCACAGCCTATCTGTACTTTTCCTTGTCCCAAAAAGCACTCTGACTAGACACTACGTAAAATGGATTTAAAATGTCAAGATTAAAATGCAATCTGTCATGGGGCAATCCACTCTCTCAAATGAGGTCTTCAGACATTAATACTGAACAAGTTAAAATAAGAATGTGACGTTACAAGCTACAAAAACATCCATTTAGTTTTTGTGACAATTCTGGTGCGTTCAATGTTTTTTTCCTGCTGATGAATTAATTTCGAAGCGCTCTAGACTGGCTGTAATGAATGAAAGGTGCATGACAGAACCAACCAGGAATTCCCATCCACCACTGTTATGTCAGGCCCGTATTAAATGGTTAGTCACTGAATCACAGAGAAAAATCTGCTGCACTACAAATGCATTTTTTTATTTCAAATCTAAGTTATGAAAATACAAAACACAAGTGAAGATTAATAAATCTTACCGTTGTTATCTGATTGCGTTCAAGTAAACGTTGATGAGTAATTGAAGTTTTGGGACCTTGTGGCAACATGTCCCCGCGAGAAACGGCGAAAGGCGGGGTGGTGTTAATGGTGGCTGAACCCTCAGCATACGCGTCTGAACCAATCAAACTGGATGGAAGTGTCAGGATTAGTAAAACTGAGTACAACGAGATTCGTATTATTTTCAACCCACCCCGAGCCATTCTTTCTGCGGACATGTGTTAGTTGCATTTTGGCTGGTTACTATGCCAGTCTTGATATGAAAAATATTAAGTACATAAAAATTCCCGTAAATACACCGTATCAAAATAATGCAAATGTACAAAAATACGCTATTGGCATCAACCTTGTGAAAGGGTTAACATGCAGTTATAAGGCACAGATCTTCGCAGTGACACCAACTGTAAAGGAGGATTATGAGTGGTACATGTTCAACCTAGCAACTAGTACTACAGAAGACGAAAACGGGTACGACCGTCTTGTTAATAAATCTGAGCGAGTATTGTCACATCTCTTCTGCCAATGTTCACCACTTTTAACTTGTCCAAAGTTACACGTTTTTCTGCAACAAACACTTCGGGTCGAAACCGGCCACAACCCACGGTCTCCGACACACAAAACACACGACAACTTACCTCAGGAGAACTACGACTACCTACACAGGTAACACGGATCGATTGAACAGCTCACTTCGAACAAGCTACAGTACAGTTGTTAATTAAGTACCGACTGGAAGACACTTGGCAAATTTAACAAGTCTTGAAGTGTTTGGCCTCGCATGATCAAATTCGGAAAAGTCTTTCGCTTTACCTGAATGCAGTTTCTTCCAAACTGTTTGCATATCTTGTGGCAATCCATTGAGTACTTTCAGCAGAAAAAATGCAAACGGAAAGGGAGTATTGTTCGTGTTAGGTTCACAAAACGGTCGTTCGTGCAACGGAACTTTCAAGCAACCACTCGGCCCGAGCCGCGTGACGCCGTGAACACCCTTCGCCAATGCTGGCGTCTGAATTTTCATGGCCACTTGGCACAACGGAACACCAAAGTACAGTATGCCAAAATGAAACACCAAAGCATGTCAGTGTTTTTGGCCTGGGACTTCAAATTGATAACAAGATCACAAGGTTTGAATACCAAAAGTGCTCAAAACAACAGAAATGCCTCACTATCGAAAGGGTTTCTCCGCACGTTTCCACAGGACTTTCAGACATGAACTTGGGAAAGGTTTCCATCCTTGACAACTGCAGAACTGCACCATAAAAGGCAACGATCAAACCGGAACTATCACAAATGCTGCGAGCTATCTGTAGATACTGTACTTGTGTAAGGCAGCCCAGTGGTGTTATTAATTGAAAGATTCAGTTCAATCACAGTGTTCCGAAGATTAATGTTTCTTGATATGAAACAATCTGATCAATTAATAACTTGGCATCTGGCAATAACAATGGTTATACAAGGCCACTTCGCGAGTGGTTACTCGAGTATTGTTTAAGCTTCAACGGCAGTTCACCATCATCAGCCTCTACACCTCCTTTGTTCTTGTTTCATACAAAAGCATTACAAAGTGTGTGACCGGTGTGTGACCGTTACTTCAAATAAAAAATGTCCAGCAGTATGGAATACGTTAATTACAATGGATAAGAAAATAACCAGCTGAATGTGATGCAACAAAGTGGTACACGATATTTACAAATGCAATCTACCGGTGCAACGACACGGAAGTTACTCTTTTGCAATTAGTTCAGATCCTCTTCTTCCAAAAATACACTTTCTCGAGTATGACAAAAATCAACCACTGGAGTTAGTATCCATCCATTAGTCCTCCATCGCTTCCTTCACTGAACTTTCTCGTGACAACAACCAGGCACTTTTACTGATATTGTCCAATGATGACGGCCGTGGCGTGTGGCAGAGCCCACACGATCCTTACAGTTCTATTTTATGTGATGATGGTTGCTTTCGTCAAGGCTGGGTTAGTGTACAGCAGCAGGAGCAGCACAGCCAGAAGACCTTCCACTCTTTCCGCTGATCCACAGCCTTGTAATACTGATAGTAGTACGGGTGATGAGGGTGCAGTGTCAGCTTATGCCCATTACGCACGTGGACTGGGTCGCGCACATACTGAGCCCAAGGGTGGGGTTAGTGTTGCCAGCTGGGGTTAAAGTGAAAAAAAAAGAAGAGACAGATTAGTTAGTCGTTCACTAAATGTCGCACTGTCAAAAAATGCATTCACAATTAAACAATATCAACGAGTACCAACTGGACTTTTTTTTCAACTAACAACTCGACGTTAAAAAGTGTGTGCCATTAATGTTATGAATATTAACGTTCAACAACAATGATTAGGTCATGAAGCTCAGAGGATAGCAATGGACATGCTTTAATCTTGTGACATCCAGGTTCAAAAGTCATTGCTGTATTTTTCTTTATTGCCTCCCAAACGAAACAATGAACTAAATCGCATCTGAATTGGGGGGAGGGGGGATTCGTGTACCCACTACGTACCACTGGGGGGAAATGTGCTACAGTAGCAAAAAAGCACCACCTTTTGAAACGTCAAGTGTTAGTAAAGTCGAGTTAGTCCCACGTATATTCTACACATCTGTACATGTATTTGTACCATGTTCTGTTAGTTTTCTTTGATTCTTGCTGCCCGTACCAAAGAAAAAGCTCCGAATCAAGAATCAATATCACGAAATTTCGGATTTGGAAAAACAAATCAGAAACATTCTCTCAAATATCGATAACTTTATTGCCATGTTTCCTCGATATATCTCATATATACATGTACATAACATTCGAAAAATACACATCTCGAACATGGCAATCCGAATAACTTGTCAAAGATTCGCATGTGGACCTGTAATACTTGAGTTCGGTTCCCGTTCTCCTGCGCTTGTATCAGGAGTTTTTCCGTATCATTTTTGCGCTACGGGGACTCTCGCGTCTTACCATCCTCACATCATGTACAAAAATAGTCCTGATTTGGTGATTTTACAACCTGTCTCGCATCCTTGGATGCAAAAAAAGACGAAGTAGATAGCACGCCCTGTTGGGGTTGGACCACGTTTCAACTTGAAAACATCGTAATTCTCAGAACATTCAAAGAAATGGGAACAACTAACACTAACCTTAACCATTCACTAACAACTAAGTCCCAATACTTAACAAAGTACATCATAAATATATGATCCTCCTAACAAAACTGATCACTTGAGGAACGCGTCGTGTCGTGTGCAGAACTTACTCAATCCTAGCAAAAGGTGTGAATAACTACAGGTCGTGTTCCTCACTGAGAACAGCAGGGATGTTTTCAAAGAATCCCTCAAAATGTCTTGTGTCGTAAAACTTTCTGGAGGGCTGTGCAAACTGGTTCTTTCCTGTGTTGGTGGGCAACCTCGCTGTGATTTTGATTCCCTAATCTAAATGACTAGGCATCCTTTGTGTATAAGGCGTGCTCAACTAAACTTTGAGCAGTACAGAGGGGCAAAAATCTCTGCAGAAAAGTAATAACTCTTTGCAAAATATCCTAGAAGAGAATGAATAACGTACAACGCAAGTTGTGGCTAGTATTGCCTTGACCTGTTGCCTGCGGAAAAGCGCGCGCACGCTTCAGACAAAAACGTGAAACAAGTAAATAAAAGAAAAACGGCGAAGACGCGAAACTGGAAAACTTAAGTGGAGGACCTCAAATGGGAGTGGCAGTTCTGAAGTGAACGTCTGCTGTATGGAGACAGTTTGTCCTGCTCAAAAAGAGGCTGCACCGTGGTACAGCTGAACACATAAAAGGTGCCTGGGTTTTTTGAACCCAGGATGCAATTGATGTTGCCAGTTTAGTTGTCGATACGGGACATGAGAGTGTCGTAAAACGAAAGTGGTCTCAACAAGCTCCCATTTGGGTTCCTCACGACCATAAATCCAGATGACATCGTCCTGCATCGGTTCAGAAGCACTTTCTCTGTGAGAGACCAGGCCATTTCTCAGTAAGAATTTCGTCTCCAGCTGCCTTTTTTCCCAAGACTGCATTAGCAGACTCAGGGCTCAATTTTTGCGTTCCATTTCAATAGTCGGCACTCACAATTTTTAGACAGCCAGTCTTCATTTCGTTCGTTCGTTCGAATCACAGCAAATGGAGGAGTGACTGAAGTCTTCAATGTCAGTCTTGTGCTGCTCATGATTGGCACTTGGAGAGTAAATCGTCCTCAAATAACGTTTGACCAATCATGAGAGTCTAATGGCTTGCTAAACACAAAGAAGCTGTTCTGAACTGTAGTCGCAGCTAGAAAAACATTAAATGCAACAATCAAAATTAAACAACAGGGTAATGTATCAACTAACCTTTTGTGTTAAAGTTATGAGAGAGTAACTCTCCCGTAGGGATGCTCTCTCACGCCAAGGGCTCTCCTTACTTTAGGAACAGCACCTAGTTAAAACAGCCCAACACGTTAACGTGGTTATCTCCACAAAAGCCTGAATCAGAGCAAGATGAATTAATAATAAAGACCGAAGTTCATGTGAAAAAATATGCCAGTTTCCTATACCAATTGTTCTTTGTGTGCTTGTTATTTTAATTAATTGACCATAATACATGTAAAAATGGCAACAAATATTTCATGAAAGAACGGGTGTCTTGTCTCACAGATACTGCTGTTGGAATTAGCAATCGATCAAATGGAATTCTTCGTTTCTAAAAAAAATGTGTTAAATTTGTTAGTAGTTCTACAAATTGAGGCACATGCTCTATCACAGTCCTTGTCATTGCTATACTGAAAACTGGCATACATTTCCACCGCATAAAAAAGACGCAACGGACATTTGAATTTGCTGCACAAATTATTGATCATCGTCTGTGGTGTGGACTGTGGAAAAACTGAAGAATTGACGTGTAAGATATTAAAGCCAGGTGCGAATGAAACAGTGACCTTCCAGACATTCTTTTGTACAACACCCAAAAGTAAAGTTGCTAAACATTTACAAAGCACAAAACCTGCCAGCTGCAGTGTCGCGAAAGGTGGAAATTTGCACAAACAACAAAAACTGGTTTTGTTCATGTGGAAATTTGGGAGATGGTCTTACAAAATCTTAGTGTGTACAGAAAACAAGTGGGACTTTATGAATGCGTGAAGATTATTAATTACTGAATGTGGTGCATTGTTTTCCTCACCCTACTTCCAAAATAAGCACGGGGTCAAACTGAACACAAGCAATTCAGTTAGTACTCATCTGCGCGTCTGAATTTCAGCGACACTTGTTTTAGTGTAGTTTCACAAGCTGCCGGATTGATAATTTGAGCAAATTTTGCCTGAGTTGGATATTTGGCTTGACAGACACCTGGCTTTAACTGGTCGATCACAGCGTTTGGGTCCCGAAAATGGGCAAAGTGCTTTTACACGTCCAATGTCTGGGGTTTATCCTACCAAATAAAAATCACAGCGGAGCAGACGATCAAACGAAGCTTTCCGTGTTACCAAGGGGACAAATTTAATGAATTAAATCGTCGAGGATTCTCTTGCAGTGTCATGTGAAGCGTCTGCTGAAGAATGCTACCCTTACATCTACTAATTGTAAGGCAAAATCAGCCGATTTCTGGTGCAACAATAAATGGAAATCTGTGCAAGACGGTGCTATGAAAAAATTTCCTAAACAAATGAGGACCTTTCATCAACAGTAGCCCTTCACGAACTCGTAACACAGTCAATAAATGGGGTCTTTGGACCCACGAAATTGCACTTTTCTATCCGAATCATTACTGGATTTATCAAAAAGACGCCGATTGCTCTGTCCGAGCGAACTTGATTCAAAGCCCCGTAATCTCACTCTCGTCCTTTCAAAAGGCAACGAAACAAAGCCAAGGCTAGGAATGTCCAAAAAAACAAACTCAATTGTTCTACTCGCTCGTTTTATAAGCTGGCAAGGAAAAGGGCATGAACCAATTCAAGTGCAAAATGTACGAAAAAAAGCAGGTCATCTGAATCAAGCACACTCTGACGAGCAACCGTCGCTTCAACCTGAAAAGACTCAGCGCACTTGGAACGTACCAGCGGCAGTCTGTTCGAGACCAGTCGGGTACTCAAACAAGGCAGTAGGCGAGAGTCCGTAAGGGGCGTACTCCGAGTACGGGTAGATGAGGCCCGCCTCGGCTGGCGACACCAGCGGCGGCGGCGCGCCGTTGACGAGCCCAGCGGCGGAAGTGGGCGTGAACTGCGGCATGCGCGGCGCCAGGATGATCGGGGCGCCCGCCGGCGTCGGCGACCTCAGCTGCGGCTGGAGTTGAGCGAGTTGGTGAGCTGTGGGCGGCGCCATGATGCGGGGTCCTTCTGTCGGCAAAACGAACAAACTGTGAAAACTGCAAAAATTTTCTTCAAGGTCAAACATTTGTTGAAAGAAGTCATTTGAGGGACCATTGAACAAGCCAAACAAAGTGGTTAATGTCTCAAAATCTGTCTGAACAATCTCTTTGATGGCTACATGCAAAGCTGCTCAACAACGATTCGAGCGCGGAACTTTCAATGCAACTGAAACCTTGCCCAGCATGCAGTTTGTTTTAGCAGTTAGCTTTCAGTTGCCACGTGCAAATCACTTGGAAGTCACCACACAAGATGCCTTTCGACTACCGTTTGCCATATTTTAAAAATGAAACAGCTGGCAAAGACTACCGAGAGATGAGAGGTATCACACAAAACAATTCGTCGCGTCTCACACTGACGAACACCCACATTCGCCAGGAAACCTGAACCACACAGATCGCCACGCACTTTCGCTTGTTGCAGATCTGCCAATTTTGTCAGAAAAGTGTCCAGCGATCGAAGTTGACAACATGTCGCTGAGGTTCTCACCTTGGCCAATGAAGGCATTCTTGAGTGGAACACCAGCCTTACACATCAGGCTTTCCATTTCTGTTAGAAGCAAACAAAGATTTTGGCACAGATTAACACAGGACGACCGAAATCATGTCGCTGCCAAAAGCGATTGGAAAAATTTTGGTTGGGTTGGGAATTGGTATGCCTTACAATTTTTTGTTTTGTAATTTCAAACCCCAACTTGAAATGACGGAAACGGAAGGTCAACGAATACGAATGATAAAACAAAAGCATCACGTGTTCAAGACCCACGATCACCTAAAGCACAGCAAGCCGGTTTCCCAGTGCCTCCCCCCTCAAATGTTCATTCTTTTGCTGAAAAAGCCCCACTTTGGAAGCAACCAGGTCTCTGACAGGACTCCCCAGAAAATGTTTCAACCCCAAAAGAAACCATGTTTCTACCCAGGAGGGGTACCAAGCGTGTGTTAACTTGCGGCCTGTGGTGGAATCAGTGTTTTGTTTGTACCTGTGGGAGGTTGCTCAGGACTCACAAATGGAAACCCCCAACATTGATATTTTCTCACCAGGCCCAAACCGCCCCCCCCCCCACCGCACCAGTGACCGACTGCACAAGACCCGCGATTGCTTCAGGAGATCGTGAGTCTGAAACAGGTGAAATACAAAACGATAGAAACCACGATGTCAGATTTGGAAATTCTACTTCAACTTTTAGTAAATGTCAGTGATTCGGTTTGCTCTCGCAACGTTACATTTTTGGAGCAAATCATTTCGAATGTGTGAAATTGACATGGCTATTTCAAATAAATATACAGGTTAAAATTTGTTAGTGAAAAAGAAAACATTTGACGACCCAACATTTCCACATTTTTCAACAACATAAAGCAGGCACCCGTGACCAAGAAACAATATATTTGTGAAATGAATTGGTCTGCAAGAAAAAACGTTCTACATGAATCTTACACAATAACAGACAAACAATAAGGACGTTTTCTGCAACAACAATCTACTTCTGTCGAGATTAGCGTCGTGCTTTTCAATCTGCATCGCAAAGAAAAGGGGTGTCGGCCGAACGCACTGGCGAGTGCGCGGGATTCTCATTTTCAAAGATTTTTTGTGGCTTCGTAAGACACAAATTTGGCACTGAACTGCTGTGTTCGAATTGAGTCTCAATTTTTGTTCGAATTGAGTGATGGGACTCGTTGGACAACAGCAAGAAGACATGGGCGGGGTGGGTGGTGATCGCTTTGGCGCCCACACAAAGCACATTGCCGTTGCCTCTGCCCGTAAGATTTGGTTGAATACCACACACAGAGTTCAATTTGGGTCTTTGGCCACCACTCCACCGTTCACTTCTGCTTGCAATCAGGCAGCTTGTTACGGCTCTCATAGAAAACCAGCGGATGCTGGCTTTCACTCACCAAAGCAGCTGCTTCCTTTAGATGTTTGTGATTTAGCCAATTAGCTCAATCAAATGAATATTTACTCACATTTCGCGATCTTTACTCTTTTATCTGCCTTGTGCATTGTCTTAGGTTATCGCAAAGTATCTTCTGATTATTGCTGCACCGCAGATGCGTGTGAGCTATTCCTAGCTTATTTACAAAACAAATGAGAATCATCCAGACTCCGCGCACAGAAGTGCATTAGCTTACAGTGCAGTGGTGTCTATTATGATTGTGAGTATACAATACGATTTTGCACAAGTGAGTGTGGACCACTACAAATGGCAGTTACTTTAATGCCATTAATTTTTCACCAAGTCTAATTTGCTCTGCAATTAGGAACCCACAATAAAACTCAACTTTCATTTTTGAAAAAAAATATTCTGTGAGCGAAACATCCATCTACCGAGCAAAATGCAAGAAGACAAAGGCACCGAATGCGCCGTTCTTGAATGGATCCCAAAGCAAGGTGCGATGCAGAGTGAGACATGCGGGCGGTGGATTGTTGCTACAGATTTTGGGTGTGGTGGATGAAGGGGGAGTGGGCTCCCGAAGTGCGGCATGCTGGAACCATGGGCCTGGGCAGCAGGCAGGCTGCAACACACATATTCCAATGTATGAAAGGAATAGGTGTCGGACAAGCACAGTCCAACCGTCATTCAATGGCACACCGGAGCACGAAAATTGCAAGCCATCACAAAAATAATTAAGAATAGAACAAAACGGGGTTGCCATGAAATCTCGCACCATTGTCGTGCTCCGAATCTACCAAGGGGAACCACAGGCCTCTATTCTGCTTTCTACAAATGGCATGCAATTCTATACCCGCAATCAAAAATGACACGATGTCACTGAGGATTGTGGGATGGAATGAACAACAGGGCGGTGGGTTGGGAACTGTAAAAGATGCAATTGACAAGGTGAAGGGAACACCAAAAAGTGAAACCTAAATAGAACAGAGAGGTGGTGATACGTGGCATCACAGCAAGAACCATGTAAATGAATAAAAACGGAAATTAACGGCAATCCAAAAACATGTCCAGTGGAGCAGGCAAGCAGCACGCCAAGGGTTGAGCACACGGACCACCTGGAGAGCGGCGGTGACCAACTTACGAGTAGCCTGCGCTATGGACGTGGCAGTGGCAGTGGCGGTCGGGGTGCCTGACGGCGACTGCTGCGACTTGGTGTCACGATACGTGCCATTGATAATGGCCAGCTCCATCAGCTGCCGCTTTTTCAAGTCATCTTCTCCTTCCGGCTGCAACGTTGGTTGGTTACAAAAGAAAAAACAAAATTCCATGTTAGTCAAGCTACAGCATTAGTCTTTTTACATCTAGTTAGGGCTTCGTTTAGAAACACTTACGAGCGGCGGCTGAGATAAGCTTATTGTCCCTGAATGTACCATTGATTATAGCTAACTCCATGAGTTGCATCTTCTTCAAGTCGTCTTCTCCCTCGGGCTGAAACATACACATCTTATTGATCAATCATACTCCGGTAAAAGTGGCCAATCATCTCGAAAGCTCTTAGCGATTTTTATGGCCTTGTCTGTTGCTCCAGTCCTGATTTCTTTTTTCGTGCAAGCGATCACATTTTACCAAAAATGTTCTTTCTTCCAGCCGAAGAACGACTTCCAGAAAGAATTGCTCTCAAAGGCAATTTTGTGATTCATATTTTGCAGAGACTCCCTTTCAAAGACAGTCCAACAATTCTGACGTCTTTTGAGGCTCACGTTGCACAAGGGGACAATTTCAAAAATGTACAAAAAGAGCAAACATCAGAGGAGTTTACTCGCATAAATTCAAATATCCTCTGTCAATCCAGACACACCAAGAAGGGAGCGATGTATCTATTCAAAGTCTGTTTGCACAAAGTAATGAATGCTAATCTAGTGAACCCTCTTCCATACAAAGTGGCACGGGTGCCTTTAAATGTGCACCTTCTGCAACCAGAACTTTTTTCTTGGACAGGTAAAATCAAGACATGCCACTGTCAGGTCCGAAGTGACTGAGCAAGCACCAAGAGAAGATGAAAAGAAAATCTGGCACATTCCATCTCACCGAACTTTCGATTCTTGCGAAAACACACTTTCTGCAAATCTCTCTTCGTGTGCGTCGTGTTGCCAATGAGATCCCATTGTTGTTGGATCCTTGGAACACCTTTTAATTTATCGAGTCACTGAAGAGAACGAACGTCTGGGTTTCACAAAGGGCAACGAAGGTTCCCTCGAGAAAGTCGGATCTCAAAAAGACATCCGAAAACCCAACGCGCATAAAATTACATTGTTGGGCGCTTGTTAAAACGATGAGCTATTCACGAGCAGCACTGAAAGGAGGAAAAAGTTCGATTCTTGTCGCCTGGAATGATTGTCGCTCGTCTTTGTGCGCCGCTACAGGACTCCACGGCACAAGAAGTCGTCGCGTCACGTCACGACTGGCTGTGACAAACTTGGGATGATGACTTGCATTTCAGTGCGGCTCAAGTTTTCCAAACTTCTCACAAAACAAGACTGTTCAATTTAGCAGGAGACAACCAGAGCAACACAACCAGGTACAAAATTGCGTTGATCACCACGCTGCAACGCAAAACTGCCATTGAGCAACTCCCTGCGCACCTACGCCTTCACGTGAATAGCCATCAACAACTGCCGAAACACCACCAACAATACAACTGTCACAAAGACATGCTTGAAGTATCTGGAGCGAAAACCCCTGACGCTGCGGAGCATGAATGTTGCATGAAAGAGCCGTGTTCTGTACGCTGGTCGACTCCTGTGCAAAAGTATGTCCTCCAGCAAAAGGTCTCCGCTGCAAATAAAGACCCCGCAAGACCAACGGACGGAGCCTTCACACTCACAGAAACGGCCTTCACGGAGTAGCCAAAAGCGAAATATCGATGGATTCGAGTTGGCAAAAGGTTTGTTGGAAATTGTGAAGAAAACACTCCAGGAAAACACTCCAGTGCACAAATGGAGAGATTCTGTGCTTGTGAATATAACAGATCCTCGCTGAGGACGTGTTTTCCGAACACTTAATCGGATCACTAAAAAACTCGTTTCCTGAAGCAAGCATTTCAAAAATATGTGCACGTACGTGGGGGGATCTTTCTGGTGACCTTATTCAAATACTGACGTCCCGAGGACAGCGAGCTAACTCCGGCTCACGCATCACCTGTGTTTGATTCGAGCTCTGATCCCACTTCACCCAAGTTTGAATCTCATTGTAATCCAGAGATCTGTCGAGCGGGATAAAGTTGACACATCAATCAAGTCCGCACCGCAAATTCATCTTCACTTGCCTTTTGAAATCTGACCCAAGAAAATTTCAACCTGCCCACACATTGTTGGTGGATGTACAGCAGAAAAAGTCTTCAGAACAACAGAAAATAGTTGGTGAATGAATCTGAGGCAATGACAAGGATATAATTTGTCTGCCACTCGTATTTTCTGTTCTTTGACCTCATGCACTTCTTTTTTCAGGTTGCAGTGCAAAAGTGTCAAACCATTTGAGTGACACCTGCAGAGAAATTGTCCAGAATCTACCGCTGAATCTAGTGTTGCCCCTGCCGACATCTCTTCAGATTGATACACGCTCAACGCTGCGTCTCGCATACTTTCATACCCACGTCGATGCAAAAACGCAACCACAAAAGGAAGAACGACCGAGTCAAGTTTCTTAAATTATGTTGCTGGCGTAAACTGTTCACCTAATGATCTCTACACCATTAAAATTTGCATTCTAAACCTATTGCCCGTTGAAGAGACGCCACAAAGGTACTGGGCCTTGAAAATGAAGGGAGAGGCTGACAATGATAAATTCTACTGGTGGCAAGAAAGCATGCCATCTCGATATCGCATCCTTTCATGCAAGAATGTCGTCAAAAGACGACACTTATTTCAGGCAGACCTACAATGGCACGTCTCCAAATACGCCAACCGACTCAAGCAAAAACACTGCACTTTCTGGAACAAGAAAAACTTCAAAACCGCATCGCCAAAAATTGACTCGGTCTCCCTCCATCCTTTTCAGAAAATGTTGACGTGTTTTCAGCAGGACAAGAAGAATGGGACAATTACATGTATTCTGGCGAAGTCTGCAACTGATAAACAACTTCGGCAAAGATAATCCTGCAGAGTTACTACAGATCGTTTGTTTGTGAAGCCAATAGGTCTAACATAATCCAGCAGAGGAATTGCATCCACGCCGGAGCAGAAAGAAATCTGCATACCTGTTGGACAGGTAATCTCACATCAGACTCTCCAAGAGGTTTTCAAGACCCTCATTCTGATACAACTGGAAAGATTCTGCAGATGAAGATCAATACGTTCTTCTCAAAGAAGCTGCGCACTTCACAGTCGGCCGACTTTGATCCATCAAATGCGGAACTGAAAGTTTCCGAGGCAAAGCCGCCCTTTGTTGAAAGCAACCTCTTGTCGAGCCCCGGTATCCGAATTTTGGCAATGCAAGCGTAAAACTACCAACTTTTTTTTTCATGCTTTAGCAACCTTCAATGAGCTCTCGTTGACAGCTTCACATCAAGGGAACCGGCTTCTTTTTGAAAGATCGAGTATTGCGTCGAACAATCGGCAGCGTGGTTTGGCAATTATTCCACCCTAGTGGCGAGGCACAGATTGGCCCATCACGGGGCAGTCAGGAGAACATGATGTCAGAAATGCTATCGGTGTTTCCAGTTTACTGATTTGTAGCGAGCAGCTGATCGCGTCTTCCACGAGGCCATCGCAGCTGCAATTTGGCTTGGATCCTCCTCCTAACTCACCCAACCTACTTTCTTGATCACATGTAATAACCCCATACCTTTCCAAACTCTTTTCTGCGCCACATGGCCCGTTACAATCCCCCGCCACGGCATCTCCTTTCCGCGCTCCCCGCGTCTTTGTCATACAAAGTGAAACACGAAACTTCTCCTGCGAAGAAAGGCTTGATCCCTGATCAATTGTAGCCGACGACTGGAATTGTTTCCAATCTGCAGTTGAGGATTTCGGAGGTATGCAATCGGGCCGGGATTGCACATGTGGATTTCATTTCGCAGGCAGTAGATCCCAAGCATCAATCAGCGCTGCTGGGAGCAGAAGCTCTGTCGGAAATGGTTACCTTGCTGCTGCAGTTGAAAGCAAGCCATCATCGCTTTTCTCCCGCAGCTCAACAAGTAAACTGTGCAGTTTATTTTTGCACAAAAGAACGTTCCTAATTTAAGCGAAGGAATGTTTTGAACTTTCTCTGTAAACTCGATCATAAATCATGTTTCCCTCAGTGTTCGAACACCAAAAAGTGTACCAGGAAAAAGAGCTTCACCTTTTCACGGGAATGCCTGGCTAAAAAATTACCAGGTGCAAGTCAAAACAACTCAAACAAGAAAGCCGAGAGAAAGCCAAAATTCTTGGCTTGCCAGTGAATCATGGTCCACCATGAGAGCATGCTTTAGACATTCCCAGGTACTGCACAGATGCAGGTCACCAATTCAAAAAATCTCCCTCATCAATTGTCATTTTCTTGCGAAGCGAGCGCACGCCTCAGTGAAGCAGAGCGCGTTTTATCAGAGGACGCGGGCGGCGGCCATGGCTGCCGAGTGACGCCCGCCTCCGCCGCCGCCGGGCCGGGGAAGCGGGCCAGCCGGGGGGACCGAGGCGCGGCCGCATTTGCACAGTCGACTCGGTGAAAGATGCAGGATTTCCTGGCCACTTCCCGACTGGATTCATCATGTGGGGTCTGCCAGGAAACGATACCTCTCTGGCCAGAGCTTCCTCCTGACTCGCTCTGCCCAGCTGATAGATGACCAGCAGCTGGAGCCTTTGGGCGATTTCACAAAGTCTCTTCATAATACCAAACTGCCACACAACAACGTTGCTTTCACCAATCACCAAACGTTTGGACCGGTAACGCAACTGTTCTCTCAATACAAACAACGCTGGAGAACAATTAGTGAAAGTCAAGCTGGCTCTCAAGACTCTCGGCGGAGGTAACTGACAACAAAGCGCTCGCAGGTGGAGAGGCTCGATCTCTCCAGCAATTACGCTGCATAATCCAGAGGCATGTGAGAAGGGACAACTGCCGACAGATCCTCTCTGCTCCACGAGTTTGCAGCATTCGCTCTTCTTCTTGATCAAGCAGATTCCTGCTCATGCATTTCTTGGGACTGGTTTGACCGCAGGGTGTTGCGATTGGCCTCGCGCAGTCCAGTCCACATTCCGACCTTTGTTCCCGAACTTGTGTACCCAATTCATAAATATTAGTATTAACGCTGGCTTTGGATCACAGCAGTCGCAAAACAATTAAGATAAAGTGCTCTCCGTGAACGGACGGCTTGCAAAAGTGAGGCGGGTCTGTTTTTTACTGTTTGTGGATGACAAACAAAACGAAGTTTGATGGCTCTCGACCAAAAGTCACGGAAGCCGAACACGGCAGGAAAACCGCCCAACAGGGTTGAAGAAAATACGTTGCCAGTTTTGCTGTGTTCAACAGCACACTGCAAAACTATTACTTTTGAACATTACTTCTTCAGACTGCCTCAGACAACAAGGGTACGTTCCAAACGACAACTGGCAAAGAAGGTCAACAGGCACTTACAGCTGGCACCAGGAGTTTCTTCACTTCGTCAACCGCCCTCATCAGTTTGATTTCTGCTCTGTTTTTGTGATCTTCCACGGTTATCAAGACGTGCAGATCTTCGTTCAGGTGCTCCCAGTTCGGCTTGCCTCGGTTCATCTCCTCCTGAAAATGATACGAGAAAAATTACAAATTGGAACTTTTTGTACAAAGGCCCAGCACAGACCAAAGGTTCTGCAAGTTTTAACACCGGTGAATTGAAAAGTCACCCGATGAATTCAACACAATGCAGATCGAAGGGGCTGGGTTCGAACATGTTCCTTTGGTCAGACTGGTTCTCGATGGTTGAAGACTTCAGGACTACAGACTTTTGAGCAGACCAAACAGCTGTGCCTTGTGACCAGGGAGAAAAGGCAACAACATGTTTTGGAAGTTTTTCGATTCCTCGTCCCCTTTTCTGGTCACGCACAGCGCAACACACTTCACACACCAGTTCATCTCCAAGGGATGGATATCTTGATAGGGGTTGAAATTTATTCCTTTGGCAGTCAGGTACAAAAAAGTTTGTGGCGGCCAAGTTGAACGTCTTGAATGTGTGGAGACAGGTGAGACGTTCGGTGGGGTGTGAGGGCATTAGGTCAGGGGCTGACCTTTACCTGCGCAGTCACACAATGGCTACTCGACAAACTGGTCCGACGATGTGTGCGGAATGTTAATCACGACTGAGAATACAACAGAAAGGAGGAGGCCAGCGCAAAGCTAAAGAATTCCACCGTCATGCCAAGCTACACATCACTGATTTATTTCATGTTGTCAGTGCATGCAAAATTTACTGCGCATTACTTTCATACCCAAAAGGTGAGTCGTGTCAATACCCAACTGTTGCTCAAATGCGCCAAGAAAGAGCCCTTATCAGTCTTTCTCCCCAATTTCACTTCGTCTCTTCAAAATTCCAATCCAGATAGTGCAAAACAAAATCAGGGAGTTACAAAACTGGCGTTTTTGAACGTAATATCTTCAAAAAACGCATCATACGGTGGAACTTGGGCGCATTTCGCATGCCTGAGGAAACCCAGTTGGGTGACACAGGCCAGTGGTGCGTTCACAAGTTTGTCTTTTAACGACTTGGTGCCGGGGCCGCGCAGTCGCTGCTCTTCACGCATCACAGACGTTCTACAGGTTTTTCACTGTGCGCACAACCTGAATCTCAGCATCTCCACCACTCCATCATCTTTTGGGCAAAATAACACACATAATTTCACAAATAAGGACTCGCGCACAAACAGAACCGGCTTTTTGCTGCTCAACACTGCGCGCACAGTGTTCCCTCCCTGGAGTGGCGACAATGTCCCCAAACCATCACCATTAATTCACTGGGACGACTTACCTTCTTCTTGTCTCGCATGGATCCCTTCCCTCGGACCATAATTTTGCACCCGGTGTCTTGTTCTAGCTGCTTGGCGGTCATACCTCGTGGGCCCAATATTCTCCCCACGAAGTTGAACTGAAAAGAGAAAAAGAACGGAAAATGTTTCCACGTACAAAAGAGGCAAAAGATGCACCTGCGCCAGCAACCCAGGGGACTTGTGTAAAAAGGACAGTTGAGTCAAATCGAGAGCCAACCCGAGCTTCAGGCAGTTTTTAACAGGTTGAGGCAAACACGGTCCTGTGGAGATTCTCAACAACGTTTTGCTATGATATTTCTCTCGCACCACAGATCACCACAGCCAAGACAAACACAGATCGAGACAGCTTTATAGAGTTTAGGCTGTCTGTAAATTCAGGAGATGGCTCAGAGAGTGCGTGCAATATCAGTCCGACACAGGCCTTCCCACAAAAACTGCCAAATAGCAATTTTCTTATGATGTAGTCTCACCAGGAATGCAGATCAACTTGTTTCTGTTCCTGAATGACAATGCGAAACGTGGCAACTGAGACTCCAGCGAGCAAAACTTTCCAGTGGGCGCCCGCCTCAGAAGTTCCTGGTCAGAATGTCGTGCACTTTGTCGGGTCTCGTTTGCGATGAGTTACGAAAGGGGAGACGGAACAGCGAAGGGAATGGGACATGGTGGTGGGCAGTTTCTCCGGAGAGCAAGAACCCACCACAGGTGGCCCTGTTTAGCCAACATTTTTGTCAGAACTCATTACACGTCGTGTCACCAAAACACGGAGATGCCTTTGAGCATGACTATTCAATATCCCCAACACACAGGCCCCGTCCCTAACGTTGTTACTAGCCGACGGGCCTCAAGGCGAACTTTTACGGAGAGATTCACGAATTCTCCCTCCAAGACGCTCGCGGATCTCTGCTGTTTACATTAGATGGAGGTCCCCACTTGACAAAGGTGAAGAGGCTGCGAAGAGGTCCTGCACTGGCCAAAAACAATTACGTCTAGTTGTCTTAAGAGCCACAGAACGACATCGAAATTCATTGCACTTCAGGCAAGCATGGAATGGAAAACAAGTCCGCACATCTTCCTCGACGGCTGCTGCTACTCAGTTCGCTACGGGGGGACCTCCAAAATAAACTTTCCCGACGAATATTTGCACTGAAAATAAAGTCACTCTGCAAAGTTTTCTTGCCAATCAAAGGTATACTGAGTCCTTCACAAGAAT
>JAAUXT010074785.1_pt1 | contig 22326 bp, 24 predicted proteins | sample 7278171 | NCBI WGS metagenome assembly JAAUXT01 (sample SAMN14350112, study PRJNA611818) | marine sediment metagenome | isolation source: surface marine sediment (1.8m) | place: French Polynesia: Moorea | collected 2018-08 | reverse complement strand
GTTACATTCTTCTTAGAATTGTATTTATGGACCCGATAATGCAACTTCCAAGTACAAGTTGATCTCGCGATTTATCACAGTCAACTGTGTCAGGATATGTATTATTGTCAGCAGAACAGACTCTCACTCACCCACACTTTACTCAGTCTACACTTTCACCATCACCACCATCCTTGCAGTATGAGGTACTCCCAACAGCACACTATTTGGGTTCAATGACAAAAAATTGCTCTGTCTGAGTTACTCCAAACAGCACCACAGCAAGGGCTTTGTAATTTTAGAAAAGAGAAAAGAAATAGAAAAAAAGGAAAGAAAAAGAAAAGAGTTTTCAAAAATACTTTTGATTGAAACCTCCATTGTCATTGAACCTGAATAGTATGTTGTTTGGAGTACCTTATATTGACCTTTTGACCCTGGTCTTTGGGTAATTTTCACCCGGACGATCATCAAGTCAAAAGTGTACTGTACACTTTTGACAACTGGGGCATTCTGGCACTCCGACAACGTGTTGGGTTCGAGTCACCCCTCGACTACCCCCTACAAACTCGGATGACAATGAGAATCTCGATGGACTTGATCTGGATTCCACTTGACGTAATTTTTCTGTTGTTGTCTTTTGTCAAATCACTGACAAAGTGTATGACCTGCCATGAGGTCGGCACAGCAAAAACTGAAACACGGACAAAAATTTCCACGGGCGGATTCATGGGTACAACGGGTGTAAACAGCCAAGCGTTATCACGGGCGCGTAAGGAAGCTGCACTCGTTGGAGTCAGATTGTCAGACCAAATGCTTTGTCCACTTCATCCAGAGATAAAATGTGAATCGGTTCAAACAAATCCTCAAAGAGAATGAGATCTGCGTCAAAATCAACTCCAAAGCAGAGAGATATTCATCTCTATGCTCCAAACGGAAACCCCGCACCTTTTTCAACACGTCTTCATGAAAAAGTTGCAACTCCATGTCATCTTGTGCTCTGATCCAAAAATAGACACAAAGGGGAAAACCACAACTTTTTCTGTACTTGCACGAGTTTCGTTTGGCATCAACAAAGAGAGTAAGTTTACTTTAGAATCACGATTTTTGATTTGATCCCCTTCAGCGTAATGAAGACCTCAATAGAAACGGGGTTTCTCTGCGTAGGTGGAACCAACCTAATGAGGAAATTTTGTACTCAGAACTTTTGTTGGATCCAAAAGGCACGGGGTCTGGGGGCGCCCAACTGAAACCCAGAAAAGTTGCCAAAGGTACCCCGACCATACACAATTCTTGTTCCTTTTTATGCTTGGAGTTCAGTTTTTTATCACACAAATTTCACTGCGAACCAGTGTGTGGCTGGAACACTGTGTGGACACCGGCGCCCAATGTCAACCCTGGATCCGCTGCGTCAAACACTGTGTTCCATCTGCCACCAGAACTTAGGCTGGATCTGGCCAGCACATGCACCTGTCTAAATGAGTCATGTATCATTTCTCTTGACTCAGTGAGATTTGAAAAAGAATGGGCGTGGCTGTGTGAGCGTCAGGATCAGCCCGCTGGATCCGTGGACCATTCTTTGTGTGAATGCCACTCCCGTGGAAAACAGGGCAGAGAGGCCTGTACCCCTTGAGGGGTTCTCACAGAGGCGCCAACAGCGCTGGCATCGTTCGACATGTCAAAACACGGTCAACAGAGGTTCTGCAAACTGAAAACACAGACGTGTGCCTGAACGTAGATATAGAATCTCACGCTGGGGGAACAAAAGTCCTGTTTATCTCTGCTTCTAAACAATTTCTGAACTTTGTCTTCTCTTCTCAAAGGAATGTGACAAGACAAAAGGAGAGCAAGCATTAAAAATTGAGAATGTATGGTACTTTTTCCTTTGGAGTTCAACATTTTGTGGTGGAATGGCCCACAGGATCAGATTCTACGTCTACGTTCACGTGTACGTCTTCGAGTTGAATTTGCGGATCCTCCCTGAGGTCAAGTACACGTGACCCAATGGTGAACGTCATAAAAATGGCACTTGTGTATTGGCCACGTCAACGTCAACCTCCACGACCTCACAAAACGTGACGCGCATCACCGTTGTGTCAAACCACTTCAGAGGAAACTAGAGTCTACCCCCCCCCCAAAATGCTTGGGCCAAACGTTGTTTGTCTGAACTGGTGCTGTTATCACACTCTGAATCAGCCTCTGAAACCAACTTTTCTTCAGGAAGCTGAACGCAATGATTTGACCACGAATATTTTGTAAGCATGAGGAAATTATATGTCAAATTCACACCAAGGGATTCACACAAGATGTCTGCATCTTTGCAGGGTTTTCTCCACCGAGAGATAACATTTTTGAACATGGCGGATCAACAGAAAGACACAACGTCCATTTCAGAATGTTTATCTTTTGTTTTTGATCTGAATTACAAAACATCATCAACAACATTTGATCAGCACCCAGCACTGCACGAGATTTTCCATTTGCCGTGTCAAGGATTGCAGAAGTCGGTTCAATGCCAGAGTCACAGAAGACTACGAGCGTAACTTTCCACCCCATCAGGTCAACGCTCTCGACTCCATTGTGCTGAGAGGGTTGAATAGAGTCGTGGTTCTAAGCGTAGATCACACTGTGATCATTCATGCGTGCGTGAACCTCGCTGTATTGGATCCAACCTGGCCTCGTGTGGTGTGTATGAGGTGAAAGAAGAAGACTCATCAACGCTCCAACGACCCACGAACAGACAAGGAAGCCAACCCGGTCCTGAGCGGGGCTGACACTCAGCAGGAGGCCTGCGGAGTTTGTTTGTTTGTTTGTTTGTTTGTGTGTGTGTGTGTGTGTGTGTGTGTGTGTGTGTGTGTGTGTGTGTGTGTGTGTGTATGTGTCAGACCCCCACCCCACCCCCTCCGTCACCAGACAGCGGATCCGGAATACCCGAAGTAATCTCGTGTGTTGTTCATTGAACTCGTGAGACAACCGTGACTCCAATTGTTTTCACTTTGAGCTCCATTCATAAAGGGACTTTCGGCCACAAACCTTAGGCTGCATGCATACACAAGTCAAGCAACGCACCTTCTCCTGAAGGCACAACTTTCTCCTGAAGGCACACACAAGCACAGACTCAACGGTCAAGACGCATACACACGCGCCCACGATAGTACGAACATTTCTTGCACGCGTGCACGCACACACACTCAATTTAAGACACAGAGACACAGTCATCAAACGCGCAAGCAACCAACTTGATCTGTCTCCGCCAACCTTCTGACGAAGTCACATTACATCTGCACGCACACCTCCCTCACACACGCACGTTCCACTCCAGACACCCCTGCATCGCTACCCACCTTGGTTTCACTTGTATCGTGAGCTGCGGTTTTCGGTGGCAGCAATAAACAAGTCATCGTACATCAAGCTCCCCGAGGCTTGTGCCGGAAGTTCACGCAGGTGTAGAATATCGTGATCAGGAAGAATAGAACAGGGTGAGAATCACGCAGTGTGGAGCCGGGTTCACACCGGCTGCGTCGCGAGATGCGGTGGTGTGGGGCAGGTACTGCGTGGCTTGGCTGACGTGGGTAATGGCTTGTGGGTGTGAAGCAGGTGTCAGGTGGCGCGCGCGCACACACACACACACACGCACTCACTCACACACCTGACGCAATGCATTGTCACACTGCCTTGGTATGCCCAAAAGTGTGCAAGCAATTCAGTTTGGAATGTGGTATCAAGTTGAATAGGGGGTGGGACCATGTTTCCTCCTGCCTCTATCCGTACAAAAACGCACGCATGCACATCTTGCGCACAATTACACACACGCACGCACTCACACATACCAGTGAAAATTCCCACCACCACCCCTCGTTGCTGTTCACACACAGCGCACACCCAGTGACCGAGACGCAAGTCGCGACGCAACCAATGTCAGTCGCGCTTTCTCTCTGTCTTTCCCGCATCTGCGCACACACAGACACATTGCACACACACACACACACACACACACACACACACACACACACACACTCGCTCTGTGCACAGGAATGGCGAGGCGACTTGAGGCCAGCATATATATATATATATATATATATATTTAGCTGCTGCGACACTCACACAGCGGCCACTGGGACCCACACACACACATCCGCTGTCTATGCTCCGTACAGGGAGCCGAATCGTGAGAAAGCGCACATGAGCCAAATATAGATCTTCGTCAAGCGTGACTGGGGCTTCCCCCGAGTTCACTCGAGGACAGAACTAAATTAGAGCAGCAACACACGTGGGGTGGAATGACATGCAAGGTCCACCTCAAATCAACGGTCACCAGCCAGTCCGGGGCTCGTGCCCAGGGGCGGCGGTGGGGGGGGGGGGGGGTGGAGAAGGCTCGAAGAGAAACAAGCCCGCGAAAAAAATGAAAATGAAACAAATCTCGAACCCTCCAAAAAGAGAGTCGAAACAACAGAATCACTTTTGCCAAAAGATTCTCTCTTTGGGGTTGTAGTTTGAACCAGATTTCTACAACAATTTTCGCACGGTCCCCCTCCGGCCCCGCCACACCTCCCGTGGTTCTTTCTGATGGCGCGAAAACCGAAAAGCACTTGTGATGGGGAAGCGACCGTCGACTTTCGGAGGTGAAACGCAAACGGGAATCTTCTTCTGCTGTTGAGAAAACGTTGAAAGTTCTTTCTCCACGAACAAAAGTGTCTCAACTGTGCGAAGCAAACAATGGTTTTGCCACACAAAGGACAATGCAATCATCCATCGTGCCTTCTTTCCTGTCGCTTGTTTTCTTGCATATTTGCAGCTGAATAGACCCAAGAAACACCCAGAATAAAAACCTGAGATCTCCGCACAACGGTCACAGAATACAGCGGGGATTCGGGGGGGGGGGGGGGGAGTGCGGTTACACCCTCGAAAATATGCACATAATGTAAGCGCAACCTGCCCACAGGGGGTCCAGGATCTGGTCGAAAGCGGGCAACCTCCTCGGGCGCTCGGTCTCCAATACAAAATTGTTCTTCAGGGAGCTTTCAGGCGCGGCACATGTTTCCTTGTTGTGGGGAAAATAAACCCATCCCACCCGGTGGCGGACCACAAACACAAGACTCCTGCATCAACTCGTGCGGCCAACCGAGTGAGCTCAAGTGCGTGGCTGACCTCGCCCCATCTCCAACCGAAGTCGCGCTGCTTTTGTCGCCGCGGTTGGCCGCACGAGTTGATCGTGGTCATGGTCGCTCAAGTGGGGGTACGGGTGGGCGAATGTCAAAAATATTGTTACGGGGCAAAATCCTTGATGTAGGGATGAAACGGGGAGGCCTTAGCCAGGGGGTTGGGTGGGCAGAGCCTCGAATGGTTCGGTCCGAGCTTTCCGTTTGATCAAATCTTATATCATCGCCCATGCATGCCGTAAACGACATCTCGAGTGGATGTCACGCTTGGATGAGATTTGGTCATGTGACGACAGAGAGCCCGACGAGATCTGGTCACGCATGCGTAACGCTGCAGCGGCGATTTGAATATTGAATGGAATTTGTATAACTTTGGCCGAAGACGGGACAAAGAAATCACCTCGGACAGGACAGTTTCCTCTTCAATGTGGAGTTGAAGCATAAATTTTCTGCAAGGTAAAGTTTCGCTCTGCCTTTATTCCAGGTAAAGTGGCAACAGGTCGTTGGGGTGCGACTTGTTGAGCTGAAGTTAATTTTCAAAAACGTCTCAGAGGAAGAAACGAAATTTGAGGCAAAATAAAGCGGACAAATATTTTTGAGGGGGGGGGGGTGTGGAAGTCAGGCTTCTTGATATCAACACAAGATTTTTTTTGCAAATTTTGTGCAACATTTGGACTTTTTGCACACAAAGGGGTTCGAGTTGAAATTTGCTCTCCACGTGAGTGAATCGGTTGATATTTTCTTCAAAAACAAACCACTTTTCGTTTTGATCAGTGTTTAGGGCTGGCCGCACCTGACTTTGGAGTGAAGGCTCAAGCAAAGATCAACCGACACGTTTGCCATGACCATTGCAATGTGGTTTCTCGTGTGAACTGGAGAGAATGTTCAGTCAATGTGTTTGTTCTCCCAGAGCTAGACTCGGGAGTGGCGCCACGTAAAGTTTGCAAGAGGAAAAGGAAACCCGTTGGATGCTTGTGGGACGTGTTTTCCCACCATTTTATGCAACCCTTGTACTTTGTCTGGTGCCTTCTCTTTGCTTCTGTTATTTTCTTCTGCTTCGCAAATGAAGATTTTTTTGATTGACTGAAGAATACCGAAACACACCTCATTTCATTGCCTGAGAGGCAGCAACAGTGTCCCCTCCCCATTGGCATTCACACCTGTCTTGTCCTCAACGCAACGTTATACGCATAAATGTATGTGTTTCAGTCAGGCCCCAGAAAACTGCACCAGTGATCTGTGTACAATGTGCCTCATTATGCCCCATCACAGGCTCTTATTGTGGTGCCACATTGGCTTCTCATGCAGAGGAACACTGATCAAATCCCACCTGTCTGAAGCACATGAGGAGACATGCTCGAGCACTCCTCTCCACCTCTCTGCTATTCAGCAGAAAGTTTCCTGTTTGCTGTTCTCACTGCTGTAGAATATTCAGTGACAGTGTACATACAGGTGAAGGCAATGGGACGAGACTTGAGAATCCTCACAAGAAGTGTTCTTTCTTGGTGTATTTTGAGTACTTCTACAGCCAATGTGTACGGCATTGTATTTGAACAAAATGACAGCGAGATGAACATTGGTTTTGTGCACCAGTTTCTTCTTCATCTTGAAATTTGGGCAACGTGCAACTGCAACGCACTTTGATCCATTGTTGCCTTAAGGATGGTCAGTTTGTTGTTGTGTGGGTCTGGTTCTTCTTCATGATCAGTCCACAGATATTCTGGTTTTAAAAACATCGGAAAATCAAGTAATTGTGGCAATGAAATTGTTCAAGGAATGGCTGTGTGTGATTCTTTTTGCTGCATGTGCAGGTGATGCTTGAATTAATTTTTTTGTAGAAAATGTTGATTAACTTGTGAAGTATGCTTGGTGCACACACAGATCTTAGACTTTGCATATTTCAGGTTTTGAGTGCTGTGAGGCAAAGTGTAATGAAACAGAGTTTGAGTGTCACCACCCTAATGATGGGTGCATCCCATTTGAAAGGTCATGTGACAGGTGGATAGATTGTATCAGAGATGGATCCGATGAGAGTGAAGAGGAGTGTAAGAATGGTACCAGAGTGGTGCCTCCAGGTACAGTCTTTGGGCAAATTTCCTTAGTTCCCTGTTCTTTTTCTTCCCAAATGGCTCTAAAATGGGACAATTTGAATGTCAGGTTTTTGGACTTGTTTTGATGGAAAGCAAATGGTCAGTTATCAGTTTGTTTGCAATGACTATGATGACTGCACAGACAAGTCAGATGAATTCCTTTGCATTGAGCCTTGTCCAGTTGGAACTTGGCGCTGCAGGAGTGGAAAGTGCCTGGTCATGGAAAATGTGTGTAATGGGGAGTACAACTGTGTGTGGGACTACACTTACATCCAGGGCAACCAAGATGATGAAGAAGAGGAACTCTGCAGAACATGGACGTGTCCAAATGGGACATATTTTTTCCAATGAAAGTATCAGTCATTCCTTCAATATTTTGCCTTCTTCCTCCACATTGCAACAGTCTCCCATTATCCTGGTTAACTTTGCAGATGCCTGTTTGGAGAGAAAATACATTTGTGATGGAAGCCAACAATATCCCTACAATGAAGAGGTTTATTGCTGGCAGTGGCCCTGTTTTCCTGATCAATTCAAATGTGGCTCAGTATGTCTTGAGTTGCACCAGGTTTGCAATGGTGTTGGTGACTGCTACGATCAGGTTGATGCTGATGAGCAAGGTAATTCAGAAAAAAATCTTGTTTCAATGAAATAGAAAACAAAGCTTACTTGAATAATTGCTCTTTTACTTGTTCAGGGTGTGAGAATCATACTTGTTTGGAGAATTATTGGAAGTGCAAAGGCTCCAACATTTGCATTGAGAAGAGTAAATTGTGTGATGGAGTAGATGACTGCAAAATTGGCAGCAATTTACATTGCTATGAACATCCCAATGATGAAGTAAATTGTGACTACAGTGATGAATATTACTCTTGTGATCCCTGCCCTGTGGGGACAATTCCCTCAGGATTTGGATATGGATGCATGGCTGAGAAACTAGTTTGCAATGGAGTGATTGACACTATTTTGGAAACTGATGAGCAAGTGTGTGAGAGCTACCAGTGTTCCTCAGGAATGATCAAGTGTGCAGATGGGAAAAAGTGTGTGGAGGTAAGAGTAAGCTTTACTCGTGTCAATCACCTTTTTGCTGAGGAGAGGAATGCTACCTTGCAAAGGCATGTTTGTGAACAAGAACAAAACACTTGATGAATACAACTTTTCTTTGAAGGAATCAATGGTGTGCAGCACATCAATAACTTTGCATAGGGATTACCCAAATGGCCCCTGTAAGGACGGGTCAGACAGTATGTGTCATGATCCTTGTGTCATCAGCTCCTTCAAAGGACGATACACCATGAAAGCAAGTGACGAAAAAATCATTTTGAAAGATCCTGTTTTTGAAATCACGTGCATTGTGGTGAATTCACATTTCCTTTTGATTTTGTTCAGAGATGTGATGAGGATGCAACAGAGTGTATTCCAGAGTTCTGGTATTGTGATGGAAAAGCTGACTGTGAGGAAGGTTCAGATGAACTAAATTGTTGGTGCAGCTGGTATGGTCAGGTTGACTGTCAAATATCTACAGTTACGTGGACATGCGTGCCATTATCTTGGATTTGCAGGGACAATCTGAATTGTGGGAACATGTCACTTTTATTCTGTGAACAAAATGCTGAAGAGGAACATTTTTGTGATGACAAGCACACATGGTGTTCTTTCAACAAAAGCTGCATTGAAAACACAAAACTTTGTGATGGAACTGTCAACTGCTCAGAAGAGAAAGATGAATCACTTGTTCATTGCTCAGGTAAAAAGAAACAAAATTGTACACATCTTCATCTGCAAATGAAACAAAAATATGGTTCACTGGACAATTTTTGTGTCTGATCACAGGGGAAGGAAAGAAGAGTTTTGTTCATGTGGCCAGTGCAGCTGCTGAGTGTGCAAACCAGCATGGGGTGTGCGGAACTCTGGAACAGGTCCTTCAGACCATCTTTCAGAACAAGATGCATTGGATAGAGACAGTTTTTGTGGAAGATGTGTCAGTAGTTTCAGTCAATGTCAGAATAGAACAAGACTTCAATCTACAGAGAGAGCTAAAACTGACTGTAGGATGTACTGATCATTGCGCAATTGTTGGGACTTTTAAACTACATTCCAAACAATATGTCAGTCAATTGATTGTTGTGTTTGAGAACATAACTTTTTATGACACTAGTTTTGAGTTCTTCAACTTGAGAGTTTGTTTTCATAGTGTAAAGTTTGTGAATTCAACAATGGCTGATGTGAAGCACACTTGGTCCAGTCCATCAAGTGAACTTCAACTATCCTTCTCTGATGTCAGCATTGACAACAGGCTGCACAGTTTTGAAATTGTTGATGTGTCGTCTGTGTCTTTGAGTATCACAAACTGTTCTTTCAATGGTCTTCATTTTGTCATAAAAGTGTTGAATTTGTTTGTTCAGATTGAACAATCCACGTTCTTCAAGAGTATTTGCTCTTTCTTGGCCTCCATCTTCTTACCAGCCAAAATAGTTTCCAGCCATTTCATAAGCCACACAGACTCACATCTGTGGTCAAACAATTATGCTCTTCAGTTTTCTTCTGCTAAAATATTGTTCCACATGACAAACTGCACATTTCAAAACACTTCAGGAGGACTGAGTTTGACAAAAACAAAATCTGGTTTTCTGGAGTCTTGGATTCAGGTGGAAATTGACTTTTGTGAGTTTGTTGGAAATGAAAGATTTGCACCAGGAGCAGCAATTCTCATTGCTTCTGACAAATTAGTTGGATGGTCAGTGAATACTGTTCACATTTCCAATAGTTTATTTGAAGGGAACAAAGCAAAGAGGGGTGAATACAGCAATTCCCGTGGTGCTGCAATATCCATCAGCACTCACTCACACAATGTGTTTCTCAGCAATGCACTGTATAATTTTATATCAAGGTGTAAATTTATAAATAACTTTGCTCAAGATGGTGGAGGCGCAATATTTGTAGATCACTATTTTATCCACCTTCAGGTATCTGATTCATACTTTTTGTTGAATGGAAGTGCATTTGTCTCCCCTAAAGCTGTTTTCCTCATGTCATATGCACATTTTGAGATTTTTCTGTCCACATTTGTCATCAAAGTTCATTCTAATGACAAAACATTGCTTGAATTAGTAACAAAGACTCCAGGTGCAAAAATAGACCAAATAGATGTCACGATCAATTGTTTGTATTGGCAGAGATTGGACACACAGCATCAGTTCAAAGTTTTACCCCAAGGGTTTTCAGAGTTGCAAAGTCTTTCAGTTTCTTGTTCACCTTGTTCCTCATCATTCTATTTTCCAGCTGATGGCATTTATCATATCGTGTATGTCACAAATGCCTCTGACATCATTGTGACAAATGACCATTCACTTGTTGACACATTCAAATGCTTGAATTGCCCATATGGTGCAGATTGCTTTGAAAATGAATTGTTAGCAAAGCCAAACTTTTGGGGTTACCAATCTGATGGGGAAATAAAATTTCAGCAATGTCCAAATGGTTATTGCTGTTCAGGAACCCAGAAATCTCCTTGCCTGAACTACAATACTTGCAGTGGAAAGAGAACTGGGAAACTCTGTGGACAATGTGAAAAACATCATTCTATTTCCATGCTGTCAGATGAATGCATCAGGAACTCTAATTGTAGAGATTCTTGGATTTGGGCTGTTGGGCTCAGTTCCTCAGTACTGTATATGCTTTGGTACACTTTCAAAGATAACCTCTTGACTTTTCCTGTTCTGCTATTCAGTAAAATAATGTCGGCGTGCAAAGAAAAACAAGCAACTCATGTTTCTCAAGAAATAGACAAAGGCTACTTTGGGATTTTAACATATTTTGTCCAAGCAAAAGCAATGATGAGTCTGACAATTCAGAATCAGAAAACCTATCGCTCAGCAAATGTAATCAGCCAAATAGGTTCATACATCACTTTGTTTCTGAACCTGGAGATTTCTCACATTTCTACTAATGCATGTGCATTTCCTGGTCTTGACACCACCACTAAACTGTTACTCAAGATGTTGTTCTTACTTGGTATTTACCTGAGCTGGGCAATGGTATTTGCTGTAGTCATTCTGGTCTCCATACTATTGAATATCTGCACCCAGAAAACACGCAATCAAAGTGAAACAAGGGATAAATTTATCAAAGGATACACTGAAATTGTCAAATACACATATGGAAGTGTGACAAATATCTTGTTCATGTTTCTCACATGTGTTTTTGTTGATGGTCAGCAAGTTTGGTTCTATGATGGTTCTGTGGACTGTTACACAAACTGGCAAAGAGTTATGGGAATTTTAACTGTCATGTATGTGATTCCTTTTCCAGTGATGCTTTGCTTTGGACTGAAGGTGTTGAACACAGGTAAAATTTCAGCTTGGCAGTTTCTGGCAGGTTGTCTTTTCCCATTGCCATTTTTATTAATTTGGGCTTGGAAGGTGTCAACGAAACAGAAGGGAAACATAATTAATGTTACTGAAAGAACACACACTCCTATCAAAACAAATACTGACAAGTCTGTTTCTACAACCACCATTTGTGAGAGTTTTCAAGGAATGTACAAGGAATCTGATGGCTGGGCTCAGTTTTGGGAATCAATCATGATTCTGAGAAGACTTTTGTTGGCTGTGATTGCTTTGTTTCCCAATGCAATGCTTCAAATGAATTACTGCTCTATTTTAAGTGTGCTATTTTTAGTTCATCATGTCACTGTGAAGCCTTTCAAAAGTAAAGCTTCAAACGATGCTGAAACCCTGTCTCTGACACTGTTGTGTGTTTTCTCTATCTTCACAGTGTTCAAGTCAGCGTACATTCAAATGGGTCTTGTGTCTCAAGGTCCTGATCTTTTGTTCTTTAAAGTGCTCAATTTGCTGGAAACATTGATGATATTTCTGCTACTATTTTGGATAATCTTTCTCGAATGTTTTGAGAAAGTAAAAAACTTCCGATCCAATCGCAAATGACAGGGGAAACAAATGTACAATGATGTTGATTTGTCTGGGAAACTGACACAGATTTTAACTGTTCAGACAAGGAACATTTGTCAAAAATTTTAGAATAAATCATTCACTGTCGGAAATAGGAGCTGGTCCTTTCTGTAGTTGGTGACCACGTAACCCTGCCAGATATCTGAACTTTTAGTGCCCTCTCCGGGACAGCAGGGGTCACCTTGCAGAGTATCCCTTGGCCTGACATTTTGCTGGGAATCAGAAGACTGTTCAATGTGTGGATTCCGCATCATTGTGTGTGTGTGTGTGTGTGGGGGGAGGGGGGGCAAGGGTCTCACATCCCTTGTCACGAAATCAAGATTGGCGTCACAAGTTCGTCACACGAGGTTGTTTGAAGATGTAACCCCTGGTTTGCTCGGATGTTGCCAAATCATGCGGCCAAACGCTGTTTGCAGCAAGGCCAATGTATCTGTGACAGAGGTTGACCTGAAGGAATACTCTTCCCATGCGTACACTTGAACAACCGAGGCGTACATGCATCCAAGGCGTACACTCATCATATGCGTAAATTGATCCAAGGCGTACACTTATCAACGGCGTACAGTCATCCGAGGTGTACACTCACCACAGCCGCACACTCGGCATGCCGATGAATCTGGAGCGGGCACCGGTGGAGCAGACGCTTTCATCTCCGGCAACCTGTGCAGCAGGCGACGTTGCAGACGAACTGGGGACCCGTGAGGCAGAGGACGCCGCCGTGGGTTCGCGGACTGTAGAGACACGTGCGAGAACAGCCATGTGGCAGATTGACGGTCAGTGCAAACAAACAACTGGAGTTGAGTGGTGTGCAGCGTGTCGCAAATGCTTTGGAGAAAAGAAGCTCTGTGTGCGTGTGTGTGTGTGTGTTTGTGTGTGTATGTGTATGTGGAGGGTGGCGACAATGTTGTGTGTGTGTGTGAGGGGGGGGGTGCGACAAGAAATGTAGTGCGTGTGGGGCCGACCAAAATGCTGTGTGTGTCGGGGGGGGGTGAATGTTTTGTGTCTTGGGGAACCAAAATGCTCTGTTGGGTGGGGGAGGACAAATAGCTATTTGCTGGAGGGAGGGTGGCTGAGCAAGAGCGGCAGGTGTGTCTAGGGGGCCAACCGCCTCTGAGAAACAACTGAAGTTGACTGGTTCAAAATGCTCTAGGGTGGGTTGGGGGGACTCAAGGAGAGTGACAAGTTTGTGAAGGGGTCCATGGTTTGCCCTTCAAGCCGGTATTGATGTCGTGTGTGTTTCTTTTCAGGTGACCATCTACACACGGGAGTCTGGAGACTGGATAAATTGCACCAGATGGAGACAATCCTGAGTGAAGGTCGAGGGCTCGACAGCCTGTGCGCTGGGTGGGATGTCCCGGGAGAGGAGGGCGGGTTCCCCGGGGTGAACCAGGCCCTCCTCACCGCGGCCTGTGACAACCTCCCGCACTGTGCCCGCTTCCTCATTAAGACCACAGGAGCCGATGTAAACTGGGCGGACATAACGGGGTCCACGCCCATGCACGTGGCGGCGGCGTCCGGGAGCTGCGCGGTGCTGCGGGTGCTGCTGGCGGCGGGAGGCGTTGTGAACACGGGGGACAGCGGGGGCTTCTCGCCGCTCATAGACGCGCTGCGGCACGGGGCCTGGGAGACCGAGCCGGAGATCGTGAGGACCCTGTTGGGAGCAGGGGCTTGTGTGAACAAGCCGGACCTGAGTGGTGCCACCGCTGTGCATCACGCTGCCACCGTGCCAACACACGTGGAGCTTCTATTGGACGAGATGGTGGCTGCAGGAGCTGATGTGAACGTTGCAGATCTTGAAGGGGACACACCATTGCTGTGGGCGGTTTGGAACAGAAATAAAGGCTGTGCTGCAAAACTGATGACATTAGGAGCTGAAGTGAACGTGGCCAATGCCAAAGAAGAAACTCCAATCCTGATGGCTCTGTGGTGTGGGTTCCCATTAGAACTGCTGCTGAAGGCAGGAGCTGATGTGAACTCCACAGAAAACCTGCTATTGGAGGCGATGCTGGCACGTGACGTGGGGAGCGTAAGGCTGTTGCTACGACATGGTGTCCCGGTGGATCCAGACAGTCTGCCCCTTGAGGATTGTGAAGCGGTTATGCTGAGGCTGGGGTTGGCAGCGGGGGCTGGGGAGGGTCTGCTGGAGATGGCCAGAGGACACGAGTGGGGAAGGACCAGCACAGCTTCCCGGGGCCCAGGCCCGGTTCTTCCGGCAGGACCTATCCCTGCTATCGGGGACGAAGCCCAGGCTCCACCGGGGGCCTTGGGTCCCCCTCCCCGGGGCTCGGAGTGGGTGCGAGCGCTGCGTTCAGTTCTTCCCCGACGCACCCCGATGACCCTCCAGGGTCTGTGCAGGAGGTCAATCCGGGATCACCTGCTCAAGGTCAGCAAGGTCAACCTGTTCGTTAGGGTGCCGGAGCTGGGGATCACCCACATTATGACGTCATATCTCTTGTATGGGCAGTCTGTGCACGGAACGGATAAAAACGAGGACACACGTGCGCTCGAAGCGGACCAGCGGGGAGATGAGTGTGACATGGTGATACATCTGTGCAGGAAGATGTTCTGATGTGCCTGGTGAAGAATAAACAATGCATTACATGCGGCACAAAACGAATTGAGTGAATTTAAATTGTCTGGACAGTTTTACGGACGATCACACTCTGGACCGGTTTCTGATGTGAAAACGAGGTTGGGTGAGATGGCGTTTGTGAAATGGTGCGTCAATGCACACAAAATGTCCCTGAGTTTTTCGTGTGAAATAAACATTGGCAAATACAATAGCGATTGTGTAACTTGTGTGAACATCAGGCGAGCCTGAAGAGGACTAGAGAGTACGAGAGCGAGAAAGAGAAGGGGGAAGGCAGACAGAGACAGCGAAGGAGAGACGTACAGAGAGAAGGGGTTTTCCCCACCCACGAAAGTTGTGCGTGACATTCCGCATCAGCTCACAACTAATATTCCTGGGGTTCAGATGAGCTCGCACCGTCAAACCTGCCGCCACCGGGTATGCTGTGTGTGGAGGGTGTTCGGAGGGGTGCGACTTTTGACTTGTTCCAACAAAAATGTTTTGTTGTTCTGCCCATCCGAACTTAGCCCCTGGTATCCGCTGGAGCTGTCGGCAGCCTTCGGGCACATTCGGCTCATGGAGACGCCCCAGACAACGTGTCGTGAGGAAATTTTCTCTCCACTTGGATCAACAACACGGTGCAACTTTGTGCACCGCACGCGTAACAGCACTGACCGTTTTGCACTCGTTGTGAGCCAGGTTCGGCAAACATGAAACGGAAATCATCTGGGTCTAAATCTTAATTTCTGTGCTTTGCAGGAGTTTAGAATGTGTGTGTGTGTGTGTGTGTGTGTGTGTGAGAGAGAGAGAGACAGAGAGAGAGAGAGAGAGAGAGGGGGGGGGGTTCTTGACACACGTCGCATGTGTGCCCAAGTGTGTGCGTGAGTTTGTGCGGGGTGATTGGTGTCTGTGCCTGTGCTGGACCGGGCGGGGTGTCGCTGTGTCAAGCTTCGTGCAGCGCTCAGTTCGAGCCAACTGCACGGAACAAAACCTGGAAGAACTGGGAGAAATACTCGTGTTTGTGGCTGTACAAAAGACTACATGGTTTCTGCATTTTCCCCTGAATGAAAGGGCGTCTCAGGAAACGTCGTGCCAGGCAGGTGAGACGGTGAAGTCTCCTCTGAACGTAGTGCACACATGCTGAGCCCGGTGGCCCGACACACACTGAGTAGTGATGGGGATGGCGCGTCATCCCACGACAAACAGATGTGCAGAGGGTCAGGAACGCGAACCTGGATGCAGCACGTGGGCACTGCAGCCGCAGGGCGAGCAACGTGACCAACGTTGAAGCTGAGTCGACTGCGTGTTGACAAGAAGCGTCTTTATTTGTTCTCGCAAATCATTGTCCAGACATCATGAGCAACACACGCGTGATTGTATGGTTTCCGGGCATGCAGTGTTGTGGACTTAAACACGCAAGGTTGTTGGAAGCTGGCCACACAAAGTTATTCACGACTTTCCACAATTCTGAAGCCAACACGAAACAAACTTGCGCGCGTTGTGCTGGAGATCCAAGTCATTTGGTTTATTCATGTGGGTCTCACAACTTTCCCTCAACTGCACAAGATGAGATGTCACCACTGTCTGTAGTCCTCATCACTTTCTTCAATTCGAACCCAGTCAATGTTCAGCTCACTCTGTTGATCATACAGCAGATATGACACAAGTTCCTCCGGCAGTCCCGCTCTCTCATGGGTCATCTGGAGCTGAGGAACCCTGGTGAAGAGGTTGGTGTTGAGATCCAGGGTCAGCAGGTGCTTCCTGATGACCTTTCTGCACTGGTTTTTCAGATCCAGGTCGTCCCAGTCTGCAGGGAAGAACTGTGCTTTCAAAGAAGAACCCTGGGGCTGATGTTGCTGGATTTGGAGAAAAGCTCTGGGAAACAGGTTCCTGAGGTCTTTTGTGAAGTTGTTATGAGCCATCTGGATGAAAAGTTCTTTTGAACCAGCCGTAAACATCAGAAGCAGAACTCGCTCTAGCATGAAAGCTGTGGAGTTGTCAAAACCACCAATGTTGATCTTATGGTTTGCACTGGAGTCCGCACTGGCTCCTGCAGCCAACAGCAGTTTTATCACAGCTTCCTGGTGCAACACTCTGTTTCTGTCTTTATCTTGCCATGTGATGTCTTTGCAGACATCTCTCAGAGCTGTGTTTCCGCGAGCATCTGTTATGTTCACGTCAGCTCCTGCTTCCAAGAGCAGCCTGACATTGTGGGCACAGTAGTTATCCCCAAATAACACTGTCTTCCCTTCAGAATTTGTGGAGTTGGCATCAGCTCCTGCTTCCAACAGCAATTTTACATACTTTGTGCAGCTATGGCGTTTTGCAGCCAAATGTAGTGCTGGTGCCAAAGTCAGTTTTCTTCTGTATTTTTCAACAAAGAACGTCACAGTGTTGCTTTCCCTTGAATCCAGTCCTTCGCTGGTCTCCTTCAGGATCAGGCTTTGCAGTGTGGTATCCCAGAGCCATTCGGCCTCTGCGGTTGGCATGGCAACAGTGACTTCTTGTAGAAAGCCAACCACAATATTCACACTAGACTTTTCCAGGATTTTATCCAGCAATAGCCATGCGTATCCTGTGTTTGTTCCGGATTGCGGATGCTCTTTGGTGTCTGTTCTGTACTTCTCCACCCAGTGCTTCACCTTCCTTCTGTCAGACTTGCAGTTGTACGTGGAATCCCAGCAACATTTTGTGCACGAGTTCACTTGATCAAGGCATCTCACAATGCCAAGGCAGCAGCCAAAATGACACTCTTCACAGCGGTTGAAGTAGCGTTCTGGGCAACAGGCGACGCAGCAGGCAAAGTATTTCAAGGCACACCCGAAGCATGCTGCGAGGCAACATTGCTCGCAGCGATTTCTACACTCCCTCTGGCAGCTGTGTCCACACCCCATGGCTTCAGTGGCCCATGTTATCACTCACGTGTTGCACGTGCGGCAAGTCCTTTTGTTTGTCGCTCAGAGGAACTGGTTGGCTTGTTGCGTGGTGAGTGATGAGCTACGTTTTCCAGTGTGCAGAGTTTGGCATTGCTCATACCTGCAGAACGCACGTGGGAGTGGATATCAATTATCGCTCATCGTTCCCTTGTTTCGGATTCTACAAACTTGCACCGCAGAGGAGGCAGCGAGTCTCGGTGAAACACATGAAGACTGAAGTTGGGGAGGTCACACCAAGATTGAAAACGCGTGTGGTTCGGCGTCCGGCACAGGGTCAGATCAAGGCCCCTTCTAAACCAACGGACCCAGTTGAGGCTGAGGCTCTGGTTGAGTTGGGTTCGACAGCCTTGGACAGGACCTGGCAGTGTGACGCACTGAATTTCTGCGCATGTACACAAAGGAGCAGAACAACTTTGCAGGGTTCACGAAATTGAGATCCGCAACACAAGTTTTCTCTGCACACACTCGCCTGAGTTCGTGATGCCTCGGCTTCTTCCAAACTGAAGTTCAGCAAACGGAGGTTTGACACGCACGTGTGCGTGCATTGTACGTGTGTGGCTCAGTCAGGTCCCGCTGCAGGTATACGTGCACTGTGCGTGTGTGGTTTGCTCATATTCCAACAGCAGGTGCACAGCAGTGTGCATGGGTGGCTCAGTCAGAATCCAGTGGCAGGTATGCACTCTGTGTGTGTGTGGCTGCTTTCTCACCTGGCGCCAAAAGAAGTGATGAATGTCAGGCGAGTTTCTGCGTCGTACACGCCAATAACATTGTCTGATGCAGCTGACAGTCTGTGGTGCGTCAGGAACGTCTTCAGTTCACACAAGTCACTGTGCGAAGATCCACCTGTGTACGCTTTTTCGATCCAAAAGGTGCAGCACTAGAATCAACCAGCTGCTGCTGCTGTCAAGGCACACAGCAGGATCCCACCCTGTTTGACGTGATCACGTCACTCACGTATCTGACGTCATTCACGTTGGTGACGGTGTCACGCTCCTGCGCAACCGCATGAGGATTCAGAACAACAGCTACTCCTCAGAAGGTCTTCTTGTTGGCGAATGCGGATGGGCCTTGCATTTCTCAAGTCATCACCAGGCACCTTGTTCCTGTCGGGTGGAGAAAAACGCATTTTATTTCCAGCCTGTGACAGCTCCTCCCCGATAGATTGTCGGGCAGTGCAACATTTGAAGAAGTTCATTGGTCCAGCCTCGTCCTGAGGCAGTGCACGACATGTATCTTGCTTGTTTTGTTGACGGATTCGAGATTTCTCAGTCCCACACCACATGACCACCGTGTATCTCAGGCAGGAAGTATTTTTGGAACCGCAATACCATCTCAAACATTCATAGAACGCCCTACCCTCTCCCTCGCCAAATCATCACCTCTCAATGTGCCAGCCCTCCCAGGTACCACACGTGCGCGTGCATGTATCAAAACACACTTGTCATTCACACGATCTCACGCTTCCCTGTGACCCACATACCTCACGTGTTCACACTGATCACGTTTTCCACATCATTTCCACGTGGCAGTCCACGTAACTCTCACGTCAGTTTGTCTCTCACGTTACTTCACGTACTACACGTGTGCCACACATCTGAGGCACCTCACCTGTCAACAAGTATCTTATTCTGCGATTTTCTCCACTGGACGAACAAGCGCAATGGCGGTTCCTCCACGTGCAACTGAGTCAGTTCCTATATATATTTAGGACATTGCAGCCACACACGCTCAGCGGATCGATATTCATTCAGTGCCCCGCCGAGTAGAAGCTGTTGCTGCGGCCGGAGCTGTAGTCATGGCAACGGTAAGCTGGGTCTGTGAGCTGCGTGAGTCTCAACACTACGAGAAAGCAACGCCTCTCTATATATTCTGGTTTACTCTTTACGTTTGGGTTCAGGTGTGTTGGTAAAGTGTGTGCTGTCTCGAGTCACCCGAACTGCGTGAGGCAGCGTTCGATTTTCTGAAACTGAGTGCAAAACCGAAACCATGTGTCATGGTTTGGCTTCAGATTCGTGCAAATCAAACACCTCTTCACCAATCTACCCATCAAATCCAAGCCAACAACGAAACCAACTCAGAAGGCAGTGAGGGTGAAACCAAACTGAGGTTTCGGATTCGCGCTCAGATTCAGCAAATCTAATGCTGCCCTATTTTCCTAAACACCGTTCCCGTGGTTGCGACAACTGAAAAGCATTGCCAAGTTGTGGATGTTGAGTAGAGTGCAAGAATTTTTGAAAAGCAACCAAAATCAGAGCAACCGAAATCAAAGCAACTGAAATCCTCAAATCACCGCGGGCTCCAAGAAGCTATTTTTGAACTTCGTACCCGGTGCAAATCAGGAGTCCAAATGAGGTAACTTTTACTGAGAGTGGTGGAGCATGGACACACAGCCAAATGGAATAAAGTAAACAAAATATAACTTTTTGACATTGTTTCACATCGCGTGTGGAAAAGATGAACATATTACACCCGTGTCGCATATCAGGTAGCAACAAACACGCAAATCAAATGTAGTGATTATCTTTGACAAATATTTGCATCAGATGATTGTTTCCCAGTCTGGAGGCTTTGGACCTCCATATCTTCTCCAAATGCCGAATAAACCAAACTGCCTGGCAAACAAGTGCACAAAAACAATTGGCCAACTGTGCTGAGGGCAGGAAAAGTTTGTCCTGACGTGGAAATTGTGAAAGTTACATTTTAACCACTGCAACTTTTCCAAAACGCAACTTTTAGCATTGTGGAGATGTAGAAATATGTACGTTTGCGTTTGCTTAGGCAGATTCTGCCCAACTCCCCAGTTGATGTGAGGAAGCCTTGACTTCCAGGACCCTCCCCCCGCCCAACAAAAAAAAAAGCACAATAACCACAAAATTTCGCTGTCTCAAAGCACTTTTCTTTCTCTCACACCTGTTTAAATTTTAGCCACTCTCCTGCCATTTTCCTTTGCGTTTGGTCAAACTCCACTTCACTGCGGGTGTGGTCTCACGAATCCTGTCGATGTTACCTGTTCCTGTGGTGATTTAATTTCATGGCAGACCGGAGAAATATTTTCCACGCTCCAAAATAGTGGATCAGGAAAATTACCTTCGCACTTTAATTTGAATTTTTCGCATTTCACTTGCACTCAAATGTTTTTTGCACCAAAACATGTTTTTCATACCGAGAAAGAGTACAGCGGGCAGGTGTTAATTTTTGTTTGAAACAGTGGTGTTGTGATTTGAATGTTTTCTGCTTCTCATTTGCTTATTTGGCCATCGTTAGACGCATTTCAGAGTGGATTTTTCCGCGTAATCTGCATCAACCTCTCGAAAATAAGAAACACGGGGAGCAAAACGACGTCAGGGACCACACAAGAGGCACACCACTCGTCACGACCGCGTTTCTGTAAAGGGTCACAATTCACACATTTTTCCACGAACACGGATGCAGAAAGAAAAGTCTGCGGGCGCCATTGGCTCCTGAAGCAGTCACAGACGTCACACACCAGACCACGTGTTCTCTGCTCAGCCAATGAGAGCTCAGCGCAACAATTTGAACTGAACAAAGACGGAAAACAACAGGTGCTCCCGACGTTGATACCCAGCAATTCGTCAGGCACGAATTTCTTGCGCTTATTTTGCCTTCGTTGATGTTGTATTCGAGTCGCGCACACATCTTTGGTTTGTTGTTGTGTTTGTTCATTTTATGGTCAAAATATTTGCATTGTTTCATAATCACGGATTAACCTTCTTATTTCCGTTTTACTTTGGTGAGGAAGTCGCACTGGTGCACAATTTACTCAAATGCTTCTCCCAAAAACATTTTTTTTTGAATTTCCAAAATTCTGACTGTCCACGTGTTTATTTTTTGCATTGATTTGTGTCTGGGTGTGGGAAATTCGGATCGTGGCTTTGTTTGGCGGGGTCAAGAGACCCAACAGTCAGCATGCATTGGACACAGAATGGGGAAAGGTGGTTTGATGAATTGTAGGAGCTCCAACCAATCGTGTGCACTGTATATATGGGCCCGTTTTGTTTGTGACTTCTTGCCTTGAAGCCATGAGATATTACATCACGTGCATATTGTGCAATCTGTAAGGCTTGTGCACAAATTTTCCTCTACGAACACAGAAAACTCGTGGACAAACTTCGCACATTGTTGATTACACTTCTTTCATTGCCTTGAGAATTTCAAATTCACTAAAAAGGGATTATTTTGCGCACAAAATGTTTGCTGTGCTTGCAATCGTGTTTCAATTGAATTGGTATGATTTTAAAATGCCTGGATCTTCTTGCAGAATGGAAAGACGAGCAGCTGGAGCTGATGTTCCCAGTACGGGAGATGAGGGCGGGGACTTCCCCACAGGTGACGTCTTCTGCCTGCGGTGGGCTGCAGGGCATGGAGAGAACAGGCCCAGGATGTGTTTCATCAACAAACGCATCATGCCGAGTGACGATCCGATCCAGAAGCTCCTGACACAGGCTATTCAGGCTGGACACATGGAGTGTGTGAACGCACTGTTGGCTTCAGGAGCTGATGTGAACACACCAGATTCAGACGGTAGGGTTGCGCTGATGGTGGCAGTGGAGGCTGGGAATCTGGATTGTGTGAACAGACTGTTGGCTTCAGGAGCTGATGTGAACACAC
>JAAUXT010044543.1_pt1 | contig 22326 bp, 25 predicted proteins | sample 7278171 | NCBI WGS metagenome assembly JAAUXT01 (sample SAMN14350112, study PRJNA611818) | marine sediment metagenome | isolation source: surface marine sediment (1.8m) | place: French Polynesia: Moorea | collected 2018-08 | reverse complement strand
GCGAAATCAGAGTGAGCAAAATCAGAGGGAGCAAAATCAGAGGGAGCGAAATCAGAGTGAGCGAAATCAGAGTGAGCGAAATCAGAATTTCCTCAAATCAGCGTGAGCTCCATGGAGCTATTTTTTCCAAATCTTGACAAAGCATCACGAGAGTGTAAATTGAGAATCAATGGAAATCCCAACCAGAAGCAGTGCTCAAGGCAACTGCAGTGCGAAGTACTGAGTAGCATATGTTTCATCTCAATTTGAAGCTGCGATATAGCCTGTGTGCTGACCTTTCATATGAATCAAATATCAAAGCTCTATCTCAATTAGAAGCTGAGATACAGCAATTTTCATCTGGTTGCTTAGTTGTTTGCCATGGAGACCTGTTTGGAATTTTGGAATTTAGACATAAGTTTTTGCCTTGAGCCCTGCTGCTCTTCACTGTTGTATTCTGGTACTGAAAATCCTATTTTGAAACAGGCCAAAATAGCAATTTTTTAATTTTTTGACCTTTCTGCACTCATGCTTACCAGTAAAAGATCACCATAGAAACCAAACCATAAAATTCTGAAAGTGATTTCAGAGACCTTTCACAAGAACCAAACATTAATGCTCTATCTTCATAAAAAAGCTGAGATATGACCAGTTCAGTTTTGTCCATAGGGGGACAAAGCTGCACATGGGGGACAAATGGGTGGGAGGAGAAGGTTACTATAGCAACCAAATTTTTCTAAAAGTGCTTTCAGTGACCTTTCACAAGACCAAACATCAATGCTCTGTCTTCATAAGAAGCTGAGATATGACCAATTCAGTTTTGTCCATGGGGGGACAAAGGGGCAGGGGGAGGGGGACAAGCAGGCCAGGGGAGGGGGACAAAGGGGAGGGAGGGGGACAAACAGGGGAGGGAGAGGGGGACAAATGGGTAGGGAAGGGGAGACAAAGGGGGAGGGCAACAAACAGGGGACATCTGGCCCAGGCTGCCTGTACCTCACTGCCACCAGGTGCTTGCCCTGAAGGGACTTCGCACAATGACGCGTCATTGAAGGCACCCCTGCAATACCTGGTGTGCTCCTTGCACGAGACGGTCTGTCGACGCGGGCGCTTCGCTGGCGCTCTCACGGGTGGTTTTTCCGCTGGAGTCCAGAGAAAACCCAGGCGCACGCGCCACCCTACTCCGCGCGTGCGTGCAATAGATTTGCCCCATCTCCATGACGACCTGTTTAGCTACAGGTCTCTCCTCTGGCTTCACTTGGGTCATCTTCTTGATGACGCCTCTCACTTTTCTCCACACATCACCTCCGTCCTCAGCCACCTCGCTGGTGTCCTCATCTTTCACAACTTGAAGGGGTTTGGCCTTGTATTTTTGTCTCTCCCACATGAGCATCCCAACAGGGGTACTGGCTTCTCCAGGCTCATTGGGGGTCTCAATCCTTGGAAACAGATACTCATTCTCTTGGATCATTGCCAGAAATGTCAGGCCAGCAGCATAAATGTCAACATTCCTGTGATAGTGGAGCTTCCCATCAGTGGTTCTCACAAAGAACTCTGGAGCCTTGTAAGCCAAGGTCCCAACATTGGACGACAAAGCTGATGTTGTGTAGGGCTCCTCCAGAAATTTGCTCAGGTCAAAATCAGTAAGTTTTGCAGTGGATGGGGACCCACTCAAGATGATATTTCCAGGCTTGATGTCCCTGTGGATGACATTTTCGCAGTGGAGATAATCAACCCCCTTTGCAATGTCCAACATCAACTTGAGCTTCTCAGAGACTGGCAGATGGACAACTCTTCTGGTTCTGAAATAATCAATAAGATCCCCAGAATCACAGAACTCCATAAACATCCAGATAGTCTTCCCTTCCCTCAGCACATCATACATCTTGACAATGTTGGTGTGACCTAGCTTCACCAATTTCTTAGCAATGAAGCCCAACTGTTCCATTTTCTGCTCCTCTCTTCCGTCTATCCTCTTGGCTGCTATTCTGAGGCCATTCTTGTCCGTCGCATCGTGCACAGTCCCGTACGCTCCTCTTCCCAAAACTTTGTCCAGATCCACCATGAAATTTCCTTTGGTCACCATGTTTCCATTTGTCAGCGTGTGACGCTGTGTCCTATTTGGGCGACTGTGCCACGATGAGTTCCAGATTTGTACAATCACAACCTGAGCGAATTTGTGCTCTCTGTTGTGGAGGCAAGGAGCACGGCATCAGAGAAAAGCACGACATTGTGTCAAAACAATTCACTCGCCTCGACTCAAACACATTGGGCCACCTTACATTTCCTTGCACTGATATTGCGCTTTGACACAAGCGTTCTGAGCCGTGGCAGGTACCACCGCAAAAATCAATATTCTCCATGGAGTTTGTGTGTGTTTGCTGTGTTGTGCTGTCGCTGCTGACTCGCATGCATGATGGTCACAACAAACACTCAACTTTTTGGTTTTCGCGCGCTTTTTCACATGGCCCCAATCCTGGGCACCCAAATCCTTCGTGGATGATCGGGCGCGTTTCATTTGTGTGTGTTGGCTGACCGGCGGTGAAGTGGCGCGACTTCGCCGCTTGGGTTTGAGAAGGGCTGAAGGGGGTGAAGTGAGGCAGTACTCGACTGACCGCGACCGGTAAATGGAATGCGCCTGGATCTGGGGGACCCATAATTCTGACCTCAAAACGTTTGCTGATCATGCACTACCATCACCACAATTCGGGTTTTCACACAGGCAGGGCGGCGTCAAAATTTTGACACGCGGGCATCAAATTTGACATGACACCGAATGGATAGTGTGAAAAAAATGGTCCAGTTCATCTCTTCCACCGAATCAAAACTTTGAGGCCGCGTTATCTGTATGAAAACCCTACATGGCAATGCTCCGTCCAGCCCAGTGAGCCCAAGTGGCTGCCTTCGCCCACTTCACCCAATGTCCAACCCAGGGGCGAAGTGGCGCCACTTCACCACCGGCCAGCTGCTCATAAAATGGAACGCGCCCAAGGAAACGCGTCGTTAAAGTTCGACCCACTTGATCACCTCCTCGACTTGGATCCGAGCTTCGTCAGGGGTTTGCGCAGGTTAGTGTTCCCTTTGTTGGGAATTCAATTGTTCCCCAACGTGGGATAATCATGAGGGTGGGGATTGGAACGAAATTGTAATTTATCAAACAGGCGTGACTTCGCGTGTTTGTGTTCCAGATTTTATATACCAGGTGAACGCAACAGCAGAATCAGGCAGAAGCCCCAGCCTATAGCCCAGCCTCCCCTCCCTATCAATGCCCCGCTCATGAAACTATCTCAATCAGGTGAGAATTTTTGAAGATGTAATAAAGTGTGTCAGTTGAAGATTTATTGACCCGCAAAAAGAAATGAAGTGACAATCGAGCAATCGAGTCGTGTTGTTCCTCTCTCTCTCTCTCTCTCTCTCTCTCTCTCTCTCTCTCTCTCTCTCTCTCTCTCTGTATGTCTGTCTGTCTGTCTGTCTGTCTGTCTGTCTCTGTCTCTCTCTGTCTCTCTCTGTCTCTCTGTCTCTCTCTGTCTCACTGTCTATCTGTCTCTCTTTGTATCTCTGTCTATGTCTGTCTGTCTGTCTGTCTGTCTGTCTCTCTCTCTCTGTCTCTTGCTCTCTGTGTCTCTCTGCCTATGTCTCTCTGTCTGTCTCTGTCTGTTTCTGTCTCTGTCTCTCTCTCTATCTCCCTGTCTCTCTCTGTCTCTGTCTGTCTCTCTGTCTCTGTCTCTCTCTATCTCTCTTAGTCCCTGTCTCTGTCTGTGTCTCTTTGATGATTGTGATTTTTCTTCTGAACAATTGACCACAATCCGGATGGTCATTAGAACTACAAAACTGGACCAAACAAATGTATATTGCCCACGTTGTCCTTTGCTCACAAACGTTCACCTAAACATGCAGAGAATGGAACATTCTGAGGCTGGGAGCACACTCCCGGCGACGCGGCAACAGCGACGCAACCAGCGACACGACTGTCCTGTGGATCCACTGGGTTTCTATGGAGGCTGCTCTTGCATCACCCCAACAGTTGGGGCAATGCAAAAGCAGCCCAAAGCTGACCCAATGGGGCGACGCCACAGCACGACGGGGCATCACGACGTAACAGTGCGTCGCTCTCCTGTGCGTCTGCACCCTGAGAGTGACACTTGTCCGGCGTGTGTTCCGTGACCAATCGGAGCACAATGGTGGTTTGGCTCAAGTTTGTCGTGATGCTCATACTTATCCTTTTCACATGGAAAATGCCTTTGGAAAATTCATCACAAGGTAACACAGTTAAGATCATAAGCCTCTGCTTGTATTTTCCCCAAGTCAGTCGAGTGGTGTGTAAAATAATTGGACTGATTGGCCATTTTTGTTTGATACTTGAGTGACAACCGTGGGCGGCATATTTTGGCTTGCAAATATTTATCTGTGGACTGCAAAATATATATATTATCATTTTCATGAAACATTGAAAACAGAGTCAAATCTCTTGCAAACCGAAAGCAATTGTGAAACCAAAACCAACACGTTCGATTTGAGAAAATCACAAGAAGGTCGACTTGAAGGAAACCTTTTTGCATTGGGCACGTCCTCCGTCACCAATATTTCTCCCAAACAGTTAATCACGCGTGCAAGAACAAAAACTTCCATGAAATACCAAAGTTAAGAAAATCACTTGTGGAATATCACTTCAGAAAGATAGAAAACATAAGAAAAACATGACTGTACACAAAGGAAAAGAAAGACAAACAAACACAACTTGATTTCACAGCAAGGGAACATGATGATGGCAAAACTAATCCTCCAATTGACTCATTCAGGCCAAAAAAGATATATAAATATTTAGTACTGCCATGTAATGTTTGTTGAATCTGATTTGTACTGAACCCTGGCAAAAAAAATTTTGGAAGGACAAGTTTTGCCAAACAGGACAACATTTTCACTCAAAACCAACTCAAAGCTACAGAGAAACTCATGCCTAACCATTGGAGAGGCAAAGACCTAAATATGTGAATGTTAGTAATGTAAGAGCGCAAATGAAAAAAACAAAAACTATATTGTCTATTTTTTTGACAAAACTGTTCCACAATGTAACATTATTCGCCTGTTGGGGCTGTTCATTGCTACCTTCACAAGCTTCAGAAATTGTTGTGGACATCCCCATTGATTTGAAACACATTGGTATTTCCCTGTGAATTGCATCATGCATCCTAATTATCAAAATGTTTGTCAAAATTACCAATGTTGAGATGATAACCAGGCCAATTAAGTACAAGCAAATAAGAGGAAAATGCTCAGAAGTAGTTGGGAGTTCACTGTGAACAACCAGCAGAAAAACTGTGTATGACAAGAAAGTTGTTGTTCCCAGGGTTACTCTATCTCCTGAATTTGCTGGCAAAAGAAATACACCCAAGTTGAGTATGCTCATAGCAGCACATGGCACAACAATATTGACAACATAGTAGGTGGGTTTACATTTCATTGTCAACCTGAATTTGACACTACTGTATGTTTCTGCAGTGGATTCATCATACAGAGAAATTGTTTGTATACTTTCTAGCTTTACAAAATCCCACAGGTTATGTGAAATGGCAAATGGGTCTTGGGTAAAAGACTGATTGACAAGTTCTTGGGATGTGATGTCTGAGCTCCACATACCAAAGTTTAAATCACATGATTGAGTGTCAAAAGGGTAGTATGTCACATGCATTGGACAGATAGCTGTCAGCAGCCCTCCTGGCATCCACAAAGCTTGTCCATCACTGGTTATGTTCACAGGAATATAAGTCCACTGTTCATTGTAGATAGCACCAACTTCATTGTAACATGTTATTTCTGGTGTCCACACACTTTTGGTGGAGAATGCTATGGATGATATACCTGGAATTTGTGAAATATTCTGTTGAAGGCAACAATCAACACACAATTTTACTTCAATGTCTGAGAATTTCATATACCATGATGATCCCATTTTGACCATGTAAGGTATTCATCTTTCCAGGAAAGCCAAAGGTAGTAGCTCACTTGAATAAATTGTTTTCTCTCATCAACACCAAACAAAGAAATCATCACCAAACTGATGTGTATTTTTATTGCTTGCAGAGGATCCAGCACTGGCCTAACTGCTTTGGTATAATTCTGCAGTAATTTGTTCACAAGTTCTCCTTCTGGACTAAACACAGCAGAGACAAACATACTGGTCCCAACAACTGCTGTCAGTATAAGCTGACTGACATACAACATTGTTCAAGTTGTCCAGTTTGCAATGGTTATGTTTCCGCCAAGTGGACAAAGTGTCCTCTTCACCATGTTTTCAGTTCATTGTGCAGCAAAATTCCCAAGACACTATGCTCTGCCTTTGCTTTTTGTGCAGAGCAATCATCTCTGATCATTCTGTTTGGAATGAGATTCAGTGCAGTGCATGTGCTTTCCTCTGGGACATTGATCTGGACCAGGAGCGATCAATATACTCGTACTGAATACAGAGGAATGGTTCCACGAGCCTCGCAGCTATTTGATTTTGGGTTGTTGATTCGGCCTGCTTGTGTTTGTTCTGTCACACAAAAGATTAAGTTGACTCTCCATCGCCAAGACTCTCCACCACCACATCTTCAAAACTCTGTTATGCAAGCAAGTGCATTTACAACCCTATCACATGAGGTATGATTTTATGATTTCTTCTTGTAATATCTTGGGCCACCAATACAAACAAGTGCTTTTTGTCCCAAAATATACAAACGTCATACAAACAGCAAACAACTTCACAGTGCCTCATCTCTTTCAAGACAGCTCAACACACAGTGCTCTGCAGTTCTTTTCTGCTCAACCAGACGTGCAGAATACCTAATAGGTTCATATTCTCTATCAGGTCCAGTGCACAGCATGTGTTTCAACACATAACCTAGCATCTCCAGGTGGAGCAATTGATGGAGGCTGAACATGGAACAAGCAATCATGCAAAAAGTTAAGTTTGCGTCATTCTTGCGTTACATTTCTTTCTCATGTCTGTGTTGCAAACTTTGCCACAATGAGTGTTTGAAGGAAACACCCAAGGCAGACAATTCCGTTGTAATTATACAAGTTTTCCCCATGAGCAGCACCACGCCTTTCAATCAATTTGTGCCTGTGAAGGAAAGTTTGAATCTTCACAGTTCGTCGATTTTTTCATCCTTGCACTGTTCCTTGTTATTTGTTCGCAGTACCACCGTGCAAGAAACTGACAAAACCCATTCATTTCGTGAGGAAGCACATTTTTGTTTGGATTATCAATTTATTGTGCTAGCAATGTCTGGTATCTACAGCACAAATTGGGAAAAGAATCATTTTTAAGGGGATTTGTACAGTGCCTTCGTCCAAGTTTTGGGTTGAAGGTTTATACCACTGCAATAACAGAGGCATGCATCACTGTACAGAAAGGGATGATTCAAAAGCCAAGCAGTGTTTCCAAATTTGGGATCATGGAGGCTTCTGCCTGAGTAGATGTTTCTTGGGTGTGCACTGTGACAGGGAAATGATTTGGCAAATAAAACAAAACAACACTCTTGCATTGAACACAAGCCACAACCTCATGTGGAAGTCTGTTTGCCTACCCATTGGAGAGGCAAAGACCCAAATAAGTGAATGTCACAAACACAAGAGCAAAAATAAACAAAAGAAACATCACTTTGTCTACTGCTTCAACATATTTGTTCCACAGTTGATCACTTTTCATTGGTTGGGATTCTTCATTTTTTCCCAAACAGTATTCACTGTACTGTATACATTTCCATATTGTTTTGAAACAAATGGGAACTCTCTTATGAGGTGTGTTGCGCATGCTGATGATCAAAATATTCATCAAAATTACCAGTGTTGACAGGATAACCAGGCCAACCAAGTACAAGAAAATAAGAGGAAAATATTCAGAAGTTGTGGGTAATTCACCCTGAATTACCAGTAAAAACACACTGTATGACATGAAAATAGCTGTTCCCACAGTAACCCTGTCTCCTGAGTTGGTTGGCAAAAGGAACACACCCAAGTTAAGTGTGCTCATGGTAATACATGGTACAATGAAATTGACAACATAGTACACAGATTTATGTTTCATTGTCAACCTAAATTTTACATTGCTGTATGTTCCCAGTATTGCACCATCATACTGAAAATCACTCTGAGAACTTTCTAGCTTGACAAAATCCCACAGACTGTCTGAGGTAGCAAATGGATCTTGAATAAATGTTTGACTGATAAGTTCTTAGGATGTGATCTCTGAGCTCCAAACACCAAATTTTAAATCACAAGTTTGAGTGTCAAATGGGCAATACTTCATATGCATTGGACAGATGGCTGTCAACAACCCTCCTGGCATCCACAAAGCTAGTCCATCACTGGTTACATTGACAGGAAAATATTTCCACTGTTTGTTGTACATGACAAATATTTCATTGGAACACACAACATCTGGAGTCCAGATACTCTTGGTGGAGAATGTTAGTGATGATATGCCTGAAATTAGTTTGTACTTTCTTTTGAACACAACATTAACATTTTTGTTAGCTTTTGATAACTGTGCTTCCTTCTCTCTCAGAAAATCACATACCATCATGATCCCATTTTGACCATTTGAGGTATTTATCTTTCCAGGAAAGCCGGAGGTAGTAGCTCAATTGAATAAATTGTTTTTTCTCATCAACACCAAACAAAGAAATCATCACCAAACTGATATTTACTTTTATTCTATCCAAGGGATTTAGAACTGGCCTCACTGCTTTGGTGTAGTTCTGAAGCAATTTGTTCACAAGTTGTCCTTCTGGACTGAACAGAGCAGAAACAGAGAGGTTGGTGAAGACCACCGCTGAGACTATGGCCCAGCAGTTGTGCGTCATCCCTGAAACTGTCTGTCTTGCAGTGGAATATTGCTCACCGTGTCCCCATTGTGTACTTTTCACCAGAGCTTTCAGTTGTTTCGTGTCAAACACGTATAACATTCTACATTGTCCCTCAACCACAAGTTTACTCAGCGCTTGTTGTTTTGAACGGGCTTCTGTGCATTGCAGGTGTCTCCACACAGAGACGAGTATCTGCAGCTGGACGAATCAATTTGTACTGAAGAAGGAACAGACACAGCATCTCACACCAAAAGTACGCAAAAAGTAATGTTTACCTCAGTGTTGTTTTTATCTCTATCATGTACATGCTGTGAACTTTGCAGCAGCAAACTGGTGGTTGAAAGAAGCATGTGTCTCTTTTAGAGAAAACAAGAGATGCAGTTTGTGTCAGGAAAGAAAACGCACCAATGCCCATTTTGCACTAAGGTTCTGAATTTATTCCAAACAAGGTGATTTTCACGAAGTGGAATGCACAGGGTCAACCTGGGTCAAAGCGGGTATTCAAGCACATGCAGATGTGTACATGACTTTTCCAGTGGTGATTGTATTCAGAGAAGTGCTGGAAGGACGCGTTGGCCTTCACAAATGTCACAGTCGCCACAGGGGTGCAGTTGTCCCAGACCACAAGAGCCATGTTCCGCAAATTGGAAATGTGGGCGTACGCATAAGCATACACCTAGGAATTCACCCTGTAGGGACAAATACTCCACAGAATGCCAACACTTTTTTTTTGTTCAGAAATAGAAGAATGAAAAGTATCCCTCATCTCACTATCAGTGACCAAACCAACAAATATGGGTACACATACGCTCAAGCACGCATCAACATCCAACATGTCATTGTACAAAGAGTGACTTTGTTTCAGATTAATCGTGCACAATCCACAAACACTGTTGAATTATGAATGCATCTCTCAGTGATTGAAGCCTCCGACACACACACTGTTCCTATCAACTAATTGTCAACTAGTTTCCAGTGTGGACCCTCATGGCTTGTTGGCGCCCTTTGGCCAAATCCCGGATCCCCACCTGGCGCCCGGCCCCCTGGCACTATTCTGACGTCGGATGGGGGAGCGTGTCCCCGAGTGATCTGACTCCGCCTCTCCTGCCATCACAGGAAAACTCGACACTTGGACAGTGTCCATCATTTCGTTATGTTGACCTCTCATTACATGCCACACCACCAGATGGCTCTGGAGCAGACGCACCTCTCCGATGAACCCGGAGTTCCAGGGCAGAGGAAGAACCTGCCTGAGGGACCCATCCCAGGGGTTGAGAACCAGGATCCGGGTGTTGTTCCCATCAGCCACAAACAGGGCATTGAGGTCAGGGGAGAAGGTCAGACCCTTAGGGTCACTCCAGCAGCCATCAACAATGCCCTTGACCTCCCATACCCGTTCCCCGTTCCCAACAGATTGGGCCTGCAGTACTCCATTGCAGTCAGATACAACCAGTACCCATTACCAATGTAGCAGACCGAGTTGTATCTCTGCACTGTGAAAGGAAGAATCTCAATTAGGTTGAAATCTGCAGAGGAACAGTCCAGCAAGAGCACACGCCTTGGGACTTGGTTGCTGTCAACCACAAACATCTGACCCGGTTCACCCAAACACATTTGTCCCGGCGAAAACCCGGAAACTCGAAACGCAACAGAAGTTCCCCCCGTCTCCAAGTCATGGAGCCAGATTTCACAACAATGCACGCAACTCACTGCAAGAACTTCTTTCCCCTCAATAATTACGCATTCAATGTTGACCCCACCTCCATGGTGACACCACTTGACCTCTTTGACCTTGGTCCAGTCAGAGCTGACCCCAGTGTAGCAGTGATGGGTCAGGGGACCCTCCTCATTGGTCCGGCCGCACAGGACCACGTGACCGGAAGTCATGGCGGCGAGGCGCGTCCACCCCCAGGAGACGACGTCGGTCCGAAGCGTCGCCATCGCTCCCAGCCTCACTTTCGTCTGGACCTGCGGGAACAATAACGGCACGTGCAACACATTTGCGATGGGAAGGACATACACACATCTGTGCCATAGATGCGGTACTCCTCACTGTCCGTAAATTTTTCATACACGTTGTCTTTGTACGCGACATCAAACAAATGGCATGCAGGGGAGGATTGAGGTTCTGGCTGATTAACCCCTATCACGAATGTTAGGGGAAAATTACTTTGTGACGGTGAGCAATTCCGTCTGCCACCAGTCGGATGACTTCGGTCCCCCGGTGGACCTGTCCCTTCTACATCAAGCCGTTTTCACATTGGTGCCGTCGACGTCAGAATTTCGATGTCAACGTCAATAAAAAGAAAAGTTGGCATCAACGCAAAAACAGCTGACGTCGTCATCAACGTGAAAACCCCCTTCAGACTTGTGGAAATGTTGGTGACGCACCTTGCTGACCACCATCTGGGAGAATCTCGACGCCAATGCTGAGGTACCACAGTCTGCGCCCTGTGGAAAACAACGTCATGAAAACAACTGAGAAATAGGCTTTCACAACAGGCAACACGAGGTCACTTTTCCCACCATTGACGCCGACGTCAACAAAACGACCACGCGTCACCAATACGCAAAAAAAATTGATATTTTAATTTTTTTCATGGCAAACACATTGCACAGTAATTGTTCGAATCCACAGACAAAGGCCCACACTCAGACCCCCTTGGCCAATTCCCAATCCTTTACAGTTGATTCATGCCTCTGAGAGTGAGACCCACAGCGGACTCTGATACTGGGTCCGCATGGGTTCTGTACCTTCTGCGATGTCAGGTCCGGCAGCGTCCGACGGCGTTCTGACGTCACGTGATCGGGGACGCCGCTCGCTCTGGCGTTCGCTCCGCTCGCTTCGACTGAAGCCGCGCGCAGAGGGGGTTGGCGCTTTCGCCTGTGTCCGGCTCTGAGATTCTCAATCTCCTTGACAACCTGTGGGGCTACAGTTCTGTCCCTTGGTGTCACTTGTGTCATGGTTTTGATGATGCCTCTGACTTTGCTCCAAACATTGCTGGACGCTGCGCTGATATCTTCATCCTTCACAATTTGCAATGGCTCTTTCTTGTATTTTTGTCTTTCCCACATCAGTAGCCCAATGGGCACACTCAGTTCAGCTGGTTCATTGGGTGTCTCTATCCTTGGTACCAAGCCAAGATTCTCTTGGATCATTGCCAGAAAGGTCAGGCCCATGGCATAGATGTCTACACTTCTGTGGTAGTTCAACCTTCCCATAGCATCCCTCATGTGAAACTCAGGAGCCTTAAATGCTAGTGTGCCAACATTTGATGACATCACAGATGTGCTGTATGGTTCCTCATGAAACTTACTCAGGTCAAAATCTGTCAGTTTAGCAGTTGGTTTTGCATACTCGCCATGACTGACAAGTATGTTGTTGGGTTTGATGTCCCTGTGGATGACATTCTTGCTGTGGAGATACTCAACTCCCTTTGCAATGTCCAGCATCAGCTCCAGTTTCTCCTCCATGAAACATCTGGTTGCTTTTCTTCCTCTCAGGTGATCTGTCAAATCCCCAAGGTCACAGAACTCGATAAACATCCAGATAGTCTTCCCTTCTCTGGTGACATCATACACCTTCACAATGTTCCTGTGATCCAGTTTGACAAGTTCTTTCAGAAATGTTCCCAACTCTTCCATTTTCTCCTCCTCTCTTCCATCTATCCTCTTGGCTGCTACTTTCTTTCCAACATTGTCCTTTGCATGATGAACAGTTCCAAATGCTCCTCGTCCCAACACGCCGTCCAGGTCAACAACAAAGTTCCCTTTCTGAGCCATTTTTCAATGTCCCTGCAGTTTTACTGTGTGTTGTTTCCGCCTCTTGAACAGTACTTCATTGTGTCCCAGAACACGGCTGTCTGAACTGTCTTCACTTGCTTCGGCGATGTAGCGATGAACCTCTTTCCCCGATGTTTCACGTTTCCATTCGCAACCACAGACACAAGGATCCTTGAGCTACGGAATCTCTTCCACAGAACACACGTTTTGAACACCAACAATACGAGGTTCAGTCACTAGCGGTTTTCACATTTTGTGACGCGCGGTCGGTTTTTGGGTTGACGTCAAAATTTCCACCATTGGGTTCAATGCTAAAGTTTGACGCCGACGTCAAAAAAAAAAAATGACCGCGCTGCACCAATGTGAAAACCGCCATTTAATAATTGGAATGACCGTCTCATGAAGTCTGTGTCAATCATGAACAACAATTGAGAACCAATCTCAGCAAGCGCTGCACATGATAATTCCACCTATTTCATGACTGAACCAAGCAGTGCACAAAAGTGTCCAGTGCACAATATCCTCCTCAAAGCCAGTCCGAATGAAGCGTGATCAGGTGTGACACACAACATGCGTGCTCATATGTAGCCAGATCAGCGGTCAATGCTGGACTGGATTTCCGGAACGTACATGGTTGTTCGAGCACAGGCTTCCAAAAATAGAACAGCAGCTGCAGATAGAACCATGAAACGTTCCGGAAAAATCAATAGGTTTTCCAGGTCTCAGACACGGCTCTAACGTTACGCTTGAGAGAAAAAGGCAGAGCGTATCCAGGGCTTTGTCAAGGGGAGGGGGGTCGACCCATGACATGATCAACCTTTGACACCCATTTCTAACAATGAGAATTTAACCGTTCATAGATGTATTTGGTCATGGATCCTTTGGTCATTATTTTCGACCCACAACAACAGAATAGACGACAGAATTACAATATTTCCACCCACATCGTGCGCTTGTGCAAGAATTTCACTTTCAATGGCATTTGAATATGGTCTGAGTAAACCGAGTGGGCACCATTCAAACCACCTTCAAATCACCTTTTATTTCTGGAATCGGTCTTCCAGGAAAGGTCTGCTCCTTGATCTTCCTCCACGCATGACACGTGATATGTATGATCATGGATTGTGATCAAACCCAAACGGCTCCTGTTGATTTGCTTGAAAAAAGATCCAGAAAGGCTGCGGCGACGAGTCTGAATTGCGCGCTTGGATCCAAGACTGATATTCGAAACTCATTGATCGCAGCAAACAAAATCAGGAGTGGTGAACTGGGGGGAGGGTGCTGATCACTCCTCAGGATCTAGGTTCGGGACGGAGGAATCCTCCCCACCCAACCTCGGACTCAGTCGAAGACTGAAGTCAGCGTGTGATTTGCAACATTGATGTGATTCAGTTTGACAAGTTGTTTTTTTTTCAGAAATATCCCGGCGTGCTGCATTTTGCCCTCCTCTCTTCCATCTATCTTCTTGGCTGCTACTTTCTTTCCATCTTTGTCCGTTGCATGATGAACAGTTCCAAATGCTTTTCGAGCCAGCACCCCGTCCAGGTCACTCCGAGATCGCTTCCCTCCAAACACAAACATGTCACCCATTACTATATTCCACGTTTCTACCTCCACAACAATCGCAGTTGTTTTTCTTCTTGCTGATCATGTCGCTCTTGATTTGTGTAGCTCAGATTCATGCTGTGTTGACAGTCCAGACCTCAGTGTGTTGTGCCCAAAGTAGTTTGGAGAGCCCAACTTCAAAACAGGTGGTCAAGAGCAAATCAGGGATGTTGTTGGGTTTTGATGTCCCTGTGGATGACATTCTTGCTGTGAAGATACTCAACTCCCTTTGCAATATCCAGCATCAGCTTCAGTTTCTCCTCCATGAAACATCTGGTTGGTTTTTTTCCTCTGATGTATTCTGCCAAATCCCCATGGTCACATGCAGAACTCCATGAACACCCCGCCCAAGAGGCATCACGTTTTCTCGGGAGCAATTTTGTTTGATTTTGTCCTGTTCCACCAAAAATGTTGCAGTATTGTAGAGACAGCCACAACACAAGTATATTTGTTACAAATGGTGCTGGTGCTTGTGCAGGACTTTTGCACAGGAAGGCACTCTGAAAGTTCTCATCAATCTTTTTTGTGTACTTGTTTTTAATGCCAACACACTAACCAAGCCAAGGACAGGAAAAACTGGACGCAGGTATCACACGATGCAAGAGCAGAAATAAATGCATTGAAATATGAAATGACATCACAACATGTACTTTTCATTGGTTTCTTGTGCATTGGCAAGACAAGGGCCTAAATAACTAAATGTCACCATCATTTGTGCAAGAATGAACAAAACAAACACTATTCTGTCAATTTGTTTGACAAATGTGGTCCATTGTTTGTCACTCTTCACCTGTGGTGCTTGCTCACTGCCACTCTCCCCACCAGAATTCAACATTTTTCTGACACATACAGGCACCATTTTGCCCTTTGTGTTGTACATGTTACTGATCAGAATATTCATCAAAATTGAAAGTCCTGATGTGATAACAAGACCAACCAAATAAAAACTAATCAGTGGAAAATATTCTGAAGTAGTTGGGAGTTCACTGTGAATCACAAGTAGAAACACTGTGTATGACAAGAAAATGGCTGTCCCCAAGGTTATCCTATCTGGTGAGTCCACAGGCAAAATAAAGACACCAAAGTTCAGTACACTGATGCCAACACATGGCACAATGAAGTTGACAACATAATACATTGACTTTCGCTTCATTGTCAACCTGAATATAACACTGCTGTATGTTCCCAGAGTCAAACCATCAAAGCTCCCATACTCATAATCATTTTGCAGACTTCTCAGGTCAACAAAATCCCATAAACTATCTGAGATTGCAAATGGGTCCTGAGTGAATGACTGATTGATGAGTTTTTGGGATGTGGTGTCTGAGTTCCAAATGCCAAAATTTAAGTCACAAGTTTGAGTGTCAAAAGGGAAATACTTCATATGCATAAGACAAATTGCAGTCATCATCCCTCCTGGAGCCCATGATGCTTGTCCATCATTGGTTATGTTCACCAGAAAATGACTCCATAATCCATTGTAAATATCAGAAATATCATTGTTGCAAGTAACATCTGGCACCCAAATGTTCTGGCAAGAAAATACCAGTGATACTATCCCTGAAATAGTAAGCAGTTGGTTTTGTTTTTCTTCTTCAAAAAAACAAAATCTTGCATCAAAAATATTTCAATTGATGGGGAATTTCAACTTAGAGACACATTTACCATCATTGTCCACATTTGACCAAGTAAGGTACTGGTCTTTCCACGAAAGTAGGAGGTAATAACTGATTTGCATAAATTGCTTCTTCTCATCAATTTGAATCAAAGATTTCATCACCATACTGATGTTTATTTTTACGGTCTCCTGAGGATCTAGAACTGGTCTGGCCATTTTTGTGTAGTTTTGGAGCAATTTGTTGACAAGTTTTCCTTCTGGACTAAACACAGCAGAGACGGAGAATATGGTGAGCAGAATCACCAATATTGTTGCAACTAAATCCTTGTTGAGATATTTCATTGTGTTTTTTCGTATGTTCCTGTGAGGAGCAGTCAGATGCCTGTTCAACCACAAGTTTCTTCCTTTGTCAGCTGCAGCTGTTCTGTTGATGAACTCAACAAGCTTCAGACGCGCAAGTTGTAAAAAATTGTGTGTACTTTTGCAGAATACACCAGGAAATTGCGCAATGTATTTCCGCAAAAATCAGATGTGTTTTCCCTCTGCATGTGCAGTCTGCTATATTCGTTGTCGATCACAGGCAAACATTGAGAACCGGTCCAGCAGAGCCGCACTTCAACCATTTCATTACTGTCCTTCCCTGAATATTTTTATTGAAAAAATGCGCGAGCAGGTGTGGCGTAAAACGTATTGGAGACCACGCCAAACAGGAATGGAGCTGTGATATATGCGGTGATAGTTCGAGAACAAACGTTGGAACAGAGAATACTCGTAGCAGCTGCACATAGAACTACACTCTCGCCAATTGATGTCAAAAAACATTTTGTTTCACGCCAAAAGTGTCCCGTTTGTATCATGAAGAGAAATCCAAACCAAGATTTTTCAAACTGTTTTTCTTGTACTTTGGCGGAACTTTTTCATTCTTTTTAACTAATTAATAAAACATTTCAAGACCAAGTAATTTTTCCTCACAGGAAATCCTTTGATAAACCTTTCTAACCCACATAAAACAAAATAAAAACACACACAAGAAAAAATACTTGTGAGACTGCAACCATTGCAGTTGGAATCCTGCACTCTAACTTTAACACCTGGAATTCATGCTCTTTCCCCTGGTTTTTCTCAATTTTGATCAAAACGACTCCTTCATAAAACAATTGCAATTTGTGAGTGAAATGTGAAAAAAATACATTTTTGGACAAGTTTTACAAGTTCAAAGTGTGAACTTTTCACACAGTTCCAGACTGGAAGCTATCCGTAAATATGGAACATAAAGTTTTGAAACACTTGCAAACTGTCACGGAAAACGTTCTGGAAAACCTTTTTGATGTTCCATTGACGAGAGTGTACGAAACGTTCCTGAAAATCAATCGGGTTTCCTGGTGTCCAGTCGACTCTTACGTGTCGCCTGAGATAAACGTGCAGGGCGTATCCAGGATTCTGTCAAAGAGGGGGGGCGTTGGTCCACCCATTTCCTTGCACATTTGCAACACCCACTTCCAACTCAGAAAAGGGACCGTTCATGCATGGATGCAGGGCGGTATGGCAAATTCGTCAAGGAAAAGGCCACCCCTTTTGGGGCGGCAGCTAGCCCTTCAAACCCCGGTCCTGATCTGGACCTTTGAACGTGTAGTATGAAGCAAAATATCCCCCACAGCGTGTGTATGTGCACGAAATTTGCTTTCGAAGGCTGGATCCAGCCATTGAGCAACTAGAATGAGCACCTCTCTGTCTGTGTAACAGATATTGAACGAATCCGAACGCACTCAACGGGGGGTGAGTTCCATCCAGCAAAGTGTGTTAGGATGAAAAAAATATATGGCACAAGTGTGACAGTTGAACAGTTTTTGAGCCTTCAACGAAAAATGCCCCTCAAATGCTGCACCAGTGCTTATCACCTCTTCATGTTGCTACTTGGTCCGCTTCTTGCACGATCATCCCCTGTTGCATGTGATACGACAGTACATTGCCGACGCATCATATTGATCTTCTGAGCGAAATCTGACGATGGGTCTGAATTTTTAATTTTTATGCTCGCGTGGATGCGAGACTGACACAAGATCACAATAAACCAAACCAGGCGCAGATCCAGGGAACTAAAGGGAGGATCATGACACTGCAGTGAAACTGAGTTTCGGGGGGAGGGGGCGTCAACCTCATTTTGGGTTTATCATCAAGCCTTTTGACGCTCAGAATTGTGGGTGGTTGGTGAATGTTTTGTTCAGCCCATTTGTACCTGACGTGTTTGCGCCGAAATTTGCAGGTTTGATGTCCACGGGCCCTGTATTACATGTTCCTGAGTCCATTTGAAAGGCAGAAGGATGTTGGAACACTTGGACCCCATTGCTCCAATGGACATTGTGCGCAAAAGAGGCAGTGCCTCCTTGCCGTAAATGCAAGTTTTCGCCACCGCTCAAGTTCCAACTTCCTGCACGGAGAGGAAAAAACGAAGATATTTCACATGGCTGGAAACGTTGTCTTTGCAAGGTTGGTGGCCGCCGCTCGAAGGAAGCCAGAGGGACACAATGGGACACAAGCCCCTGGACCTTCCGTATTCAGCTCAAATGAAGCTGTGAGAAGAGGACGTTGACGGTGTCGGGGGTGCGATATCCTCCTCTCACTCCCGACATGCTGACCAGACAGCACAAATGGGTCAGTAACAGACATGCACCTGTTGACCCAGACATGGTCAACATCTCAATACCTTTGTGATAGATGTGGACTAAATCACTTGACCTCAATGATCAGAGGAGATCCTAGTGCCTCTCTATGCTACGCATCTCGAGGTACTGCGATCTCCTCCTCTCATCTCAGTCTGCGTGATTTATTCCTGTCGTCTCACGTCTCACGCGTAAAACTCGATTTGCGTGCGCTCACACAGGCTGAAATTTTTGCACATCAAGCGAACAACCGAACAATTATTTCGTACGGTTAGAAATTTATTTGAAGCTTGAGTTTAGATGATGGAAGCGCACCTACAAGTATTCGTATCCACATGCAAACAACACAACTTTTTCATCACTAGAGTCCGCGCTTGAATCGATTTCGCTCAATTTGACATCCCACGCGTATGAACCCATGACAACAAAATTCCAAAATGATCATCTTCGTATTTCTCGGACAATTCTCATGTATACAACAGTCGATGAAGATCACATGAATTTATGTTCGGGACCGATTGTATTGTCGGTGTTGTTCGTTTCACTGTTAAGGTGCATCACTACGTATAGTTCCCCACAGGAAGTGTCTCCAATGCGCATGTGTCCTTGTCTATGAAAGTAAGTAAGGTTTCCGCGAACCTTTCCTTGGTCAATGTCTGACGCTTCCTGCAGGTTTCCGTCTTTGTGGAGTTCTGCCGTCCCAAACAACCAAGTGGAGCTCGAATTCTGCAGGCTGCAGTCACAAAGCCTCTCGTATGTGACCTCAGTCATTGTTCAAGTCAGTTCCCACAGAACCATGTTTCGAGCTTTTGTCCTGCGTCCTGAAGTTCACATGCAGTCTCCGCACAAAAGTCAAGGTGTCAGCGGAAAATTATTCTATTTGATTTCCGGCAATATGTCTCCAACAAATTTGATTGTTTTGTCTGCTTCATGCACTTGCACGTCTCCAGAAGGATGCACGTCCGATCTTCTTTGCACTTAAAGTGTCCGCAGTCGTTGCGCTTTCGAAAAACGCGTACTACGCACCGATGGAAAAAAGAGATTCTGACCTCGCCCCCCCCCCAATCCCAGTGCTCTGATTTGAACATTTGCAAAGAAAACTAGTTGTCTGGTTGAACGGTTATGTGCCACTTTATTTTTGTGAAAGGCAACCACAGAATAAGAACAAAATTCAGGCGGATCTTTCCACCCGAACAAATTTGGAGACATAACCAGACGGTCCGATAGGCCCCTAGATACTGCTTCTGGAAACATTCTGCCTCCACGAGGCGTAACTTTCTGTATAATCGTTGAGAAAGTGAGAAATCTGGTCAGGACGAGTGCAAGTGTGACCTGATTTCAAACTTGTGTGAAAGTATTTCGCCCATTGTTTGAGGAGGGTAAAGTCACGGACAAACGCACCACGGTGCAAACAGAAATCCTTGGCGCAACTGCCGTCCCGAGAACGAATTGAAGCGATTTCCTCTGACAAGAGAGACCAGGCCACACGCGTTGCAGAAATATACCAGTCTACTGGTGCGAATGACAGCTTACTTCAGGGAGAAACAGGAAACTTTTACCTCACCACGCAGAATGTCACCGTGAACCACAACCAGCTGATCGTTGTGCACACACATGCCCCATAGTTCTTCCTTCTCAAGAGGGAGAACCTGCCTGAGGGACCCATCGCTGGGGTTCAGCACTCGGATGTTCCTCCTTCCAGCTACAAACAGGGCATCATGTTCTGGGCTGTAGGCCATACCACAGTGCTCAAGCGAGGGAGAGGAAACCTTCTGTTCCTGCCACACTTGTTCACCAGTGTCGGCAGACAGTCCAGAGACCAACCCACTCTGGCTCTGGACGGTCAGTACACCTGCAGTTGGGATGTAGCAAATCGTGGGTGCCGAGCTCCACGTCAGGTAAACATGCTTGATCAGTCTGAACCTGGGAGTAGAACAATCCAGAAAGACGAACTGATTCTGGCCACGAACTATCAGCTGACCAGGCTCCCCTCTGCATATTGGCCCAATGCAAAACTTTTTACTCTCGAAAGCTACTGAGGTTCCACCAGTCTCCATGCTGCGGAGCCAGATCTTGCGACACTGAGAACAATTCACAGCCAATATTTGCCTTCTCCCAATTTCCAAGCTTTCAGTGCGGACCGAGTAAGGATGGGCACACCATACTTGAGAGCCCACTTCCTTCAGTCCCCTGCCACCTGGTCGGAAGAAACACAGGACAGCACCGTCAACCCCTTTCACCATACCGCACAGGACCAAGGTGCCGCAGACCACGGCAGCAGACCCGATCCAACTCCTGATGCCGGTGCTGTAAGTTCTCTCGTCCGCCAGCGTCACCAGTTTTGCCTGAATGAAAACATTTATGTTGCAACCAAAGTGGCTAATATCCTGGCCTTCAAAATTCATTCACAGACTTGTATCTCAGAAAATGCACAAGAAACATTCAAAGTTGTTTTCGACTGGAAATACTCTGCAACAGGTTGGCAAAACCTGGCCTGTTGCTCCCAAAATTGCAACAAAAATTCCACCCAACAGTGGTTCCAATGGTTGAATGACATACTCACCTGTTCGGCTTTCTCTTCTGCTGGCCTCAGTTTCAACAGCTTTGGCACAACCTCAACTGCTGATGCTCTCTCTTTTGGCTCCACGTCGGTCATCTTCAGGATTTCCTTTCTGACACAGTTCCACAACTCAGACTCTGGTTCACTCCCCTCAGGGGTGATCCTGGCAACCTGCAGAGGCTCCACCTTGTACCGCTTCCTCTCTGCCATCAACATCCCAATGGTATATGCAGGGCTCAGTTCAGCTGCCTCATTTGGGGTCTCAAGCTTGGGAATCAGGAATGGGTGATTTTGGATCATTGCCAAGAATGTGAGGCCCATAGCATAGACATCAACATTTCTATGGTAGTTCAGTTTCCCAACTTCTGTTCTGAGGTAGAACTCTGGAGCCTTGAATGCCTGGGTTCCCACATTGCTGGTCATTAAAGAAGTACTGTAGTCTTCTTCAAGGAACTTGCAGAGGTCAAAATCAGTCAGTTTTGCAACAGCAGGAGTGCTACTCACAAGAATATTGCCTGGTTTGATATCCCTGTGGATGACATTCTTGCTGTGGAGATACTCAACTCCCTTTGCAATGTCCAGCATCAACTTCAGTTTTTCATTGTCTAAGATAGGACTGGAAGCCTCTTCTGGCTGCAGATACTTGATCAAGTCACCATGGCTACAGAGCTCCATAAACACCCAAACTGTTTCCTCCTCCTTCAGCACTTCAAAGATTCTTGCAATGTTCACATGGACAAGCTCAGTCAGTTTGTTCAGATCCTCAGCAGCTTGGGGAACTTTCTCCTTGTTCCTAATGAAGTCAATTCTTTTGGCAGCCACTTCTTTGTCGTCCCTGTCCTTGGCCCTGTGTACAATTCCATATGCTCCTTTGCCCAGGATTTTGTCAGTGTTTATTGTGTATTTTGATTTGGACAACATAGTTCCGAGCATGGGCTGCACTCAGTAAGAAGCATGTACAACAAAGGTCAAGCCAAACTTTCCTGATGCAGTGTAAAAGTGAAATGTCAAATGTACGTGGTCCCCTCCAAAAGAAACCTTTGGATCGCGATTTCACCTCTGAAAAAATACCATTCTTTGGCATTCTTTTGCAAATGGAATACTTTTGGGTTTGTTCTTCAATATTATGTAGTAACTGTGGCTCATACTTCAATCTGTGGTTGTTTTCCAGTCCAGGAAAGTTTCTTTTGGAACACTGTTTGACTCTCAGTCTGTAAAGTTTGACCCAAGTCTGTTTGGCAAACAGACCATTCTTTTGACAGAATTTGATGTTGG